>Ga0182027_10000968_pt1 | contig 48428 bp, 38 predicted proteins | sample 712E1DmetaG_FD_121300 | JGI IMG/M metagenome (GOLD analysis project Ga0182027, IMG submission 121300) | Permafrost microbial communities from Stordalen Mire, Sweden - 712E1D metaG (Illumina Assembly) | ecosystem: Environmental > Terrestrial > Soil > Wetlands > Permafrost | place: Sweden...
CCCATTCCTGCAGTTGTTGTTTATCACTGTCGCTGAGGGATAAAGCAGACACCGGCGTAGGCATACCCCAACATAGCGTACTCTTTTGTATATGTCTAGTTATTTGTTGGACACTACACTAGTGCGTAAAAGAGAAGTTCAGGCCCGTGGCAATCTGCAGGTCATTCTTTTTTGTTCCGGTCGGCGGGTTACTGACATAGATATCCCCGAACGAATTTTGCCAGCCCAGCCACTTGCTGAGTTTGGTGACCGTACCAAAATTGAATGTGCCGCGGTATTGCGACGTATCGCTGAGGTCGGGGTAAAAGAAAAAGCTCTGGGTGATGACTGTGCCCTTCCCCACCTTTTGAGTGAAGGCATCCCCCAGCGTCAAGGCCCCCAGGCTGCGGCTCACCGCTGCAACCGGCGTGCCGCCCGGCGGCGGCGGTGGAAGAGTGAAGGCCGAGTAGCTCTCATGCGTGTAGTTCGCACCGGCCAGCAGGTCCAGGGTAGTGGCCGCGTTCTTGATCGCGTGCGCGCCAATGCCACCGCCCAGAGTGGATCGCAGACTCAGGTCCTGCAGTGCATTGGAGAGGAAATCGCCATTCACAAACCCGAATGAACGCCCGGAGAAATTGTGGTCGTAGCGCGCTCCGCCGCCGGTCGAGTTCGCGGTGGTGTGGGGCGACGCCGTCGGCAGATCGTTGGTCGCGTAAACCGAATTGGTGTAAAGCAGCAGTTTGTCGCGGAATCCTGTGCGGACAGCATTGAAAGCCAGGTTCAAATTCTTGGCCTCGCTATTGCCGCGGGTCACCGCAAAGCCCAGATTCACACCACCGTTCCAGCCTTCCAATAGACCCGGGCGCAGGCTCTTCTCATAAGCCGCCTGCTCAGCCGGACTGCGCAACATGGTGACAGAGGCCTTTGGCGCCTCCACCGGTCCCTCCGTCTTGGTCACGACTACGACATTGTCGCCGTTCGCGGACACGGGACCAACTACGGTCTTGCCACCGAGCGTGATATTGAGGTCGCCCGCGGAAGTGATGCTTTGGATCGCGTCAAACTTCACCGTTACGTCGCCGGCGTAGTCGGTCTTGATCACGAGTTCCTTGCCGTCGGACTCCGTGATCGAGCCGGTTAACCGGTCGCCATTCTTCAAGACGACCTGGTCGGCTAGAGCCGGAATCGCCAATAAAAGACAAAGACCTACCACGAGTTTCTCAAGCACAAAAAACCTCCCAGGTGATTCAAAAATAGAATGGAGTTCCTACTCCGACCTCGCGGGCGCGACGGCACCTATCTCACACGGACGGAGCCAGCGCAGAACTTCCCCCACTGCCAGAACTAATTGTTTGGATGCACGAACTATATAGAACCCGCGGCAACTCGGCACGCCGGCAACCAGGATGTTGCCGTGCGCTCAGGCCTTATTTTCAGGCTTGACCTCAGTCTTGACTTCAGTCTTCGTGTCAGTGTCTTTCATACCATCTTTCAGTGCGCGAATGCCCTCGCCCAATCCCTTGCCCAACTCCGGCAATTTCTTGGGGCCAAACACCAGCAGCGCGATGAAGAAGATCACCAGCAGGTGCATGGGTTGAAACAGACCTTCAAACATATAGCCTCCGAACCGGACGTGCGGACCGGAGCACCGGGCAGCACAACCAACATGTAGTGTACCCCAAGTGAGCCCCGGCAGTCCTGCCAGTTCCGTCACAACCGCTATCAGCCCTGCCCGCTGGGGCATGTCCCTCAAAATTACTTCCGTGACCTATCGGCGTTACCACGGCCGGGCTATTTTGGACATAGGGCGATTCTCGCGCGTCAAACCACCAAAAACCGCCGGAGGGCTTCGTGAAACGCTGTGTCCTGAGATGGCTTTTGCTTCTGCTGGCGGCAGGCTCTTTGCACGCTGAACAAGCACCCCCCACGTCCGCTTCCAACGCCATTTTCCTGTGGCTGGCGGGCGGCATTTCGAGTGCCAGGATCCAGCGCCTGGCCCAAACGCAGGGTAAGCCCTGGACGCTTTCCTGCAGCGCTACATCGCCATGCGTCAGGCAATGCACCCGGGCGCTGCAAAAAGCCGGCGCTGATTCGGACTTGATTTATAGTCTCGTACGGCAGAGTGCAGATCGAAGTTCGGATCGCAGCCCCGACCGAAAGCTAGCCGCCACCGATGCCGGTGCCTGCTCCAGTCCAGCGGCACAAGTTGCCGCTCTGGTTCACGACAAGAACTTTGACGCTGCCGAAAACAAGATCCGCACCCTGCTTCGCGACCATGCGGATGATGATGCGAACAGTGCTTTGCTGCATTTTGTCCTCGGAACCATCCTGCGCCGGCAAGGCCGGTTCGACGACGCGTTCGACGCATTTACGGAATCTTCGCGCCTGATGCCCGGTTTCCCCGAAACCCACAGCCAGCTTTCTTATCTGTTTTACCGGACAGAGGATTCCGATGACGCCCTCGCCGAGGCGCGCACTGCCCTCAGTATGGATCCCGCCAATGCCGAGGCCTACCGCTACCTTGGCCTCGCCCTCTACGCCGATGGCCATTACGATGCCGCCCTGCATGCCTTCGACGAAGCGCTCGCGCGTGAACCTGCTAACTCCCTGGCGAATGCGGACGTCTACTTCGACATGGGAATCACCTACCGCGATCAGGGAGACCTGCGCCGCGCCGTCATTGCCTATCGCCACGCCCTCACTCTGCGTCCCGACTTCTGGGAGGCGCACAGCAATCTTGGCGTCGTCCTGCACGATCAGGGCAAGTTGGACGAGGCGATCGCGGAATATCGCTCCGCCAAGCGGCTGAATCCCGACGAAACCAGCGTTCGCAACAACCTGGGAAATACTCTCTGCGACAAGGAAGACTTCGATAGCGCCATCACGGAATTTACCGATCTCTATCGCCAGAGTCCGGATTGGGAAGGCGGTCACAATTGCCTGGCCCGCGCCTATATGTCGAAGCGCGATTACCCGTCTGCTATTAGAGAGTTACAAGCCGCCGTCGCCGCCAATCCCGCCGGAGCGGCCGAACACCGCGTTCTGGGACAGGTGCTCCTGCTCTCGGGAAAAGATCAGGAAGCCGTGGACGTGCTGCGTAAAGCCGTTGCGCTCAATCCCGAATCCGGTCTGGCCCACCACTATCTCGGCACGGCGCTCGTAAATACACTGCAACTGGCGGAAGCTGAAAAAGAATTTCGTCAGGCCCTCCGTCTTGAGCCCAGCGCCCAGAATCACTATTCCCTCGCCGCGTGCCTGATGGCTCTTAACCAATACGAAGAGGCCCTCGGAGAACTCGAAATCGCCTCCCGCATGGATCCCAGCCAGAGCCTCTACCGGGTCCGTATGCAGGAGGTCGTCCGGTTGATCACAACCTCGAAGTAGCTGGCAAAGTGACGAGCAGAGTCACTGCCGACGAGATGTACCATCGGGCATTCTTCCTTATGCACTGACGTGTATCGCCTTCGGCTACCGACAAACCTAGAATGTAATAAGAAAGCGCGGCGCTGGCAGCGCCACCGGGTCCGACAATGGAAAGCTCAATGGAATCCAACGCTACCAAGCAAGCACGGGATAATTCCGTCCACCCTGCCGTACTATCCATCGCAGAGCGGCCCATGCCGCAGGGATCCGCGCCCGAGGCCATCCCGGTGCCGGAGAAAAAGACCATCGGCTACGGCCTGCCCTGTTCGCGCTGCCACGCCTACTATCCCGCTGACATGCGCGTCTGTCCTATCTGCAAGTCGCCGGATCGGGTCTCGCCCGGCGAACCAGTGGGGCATTCCATGCCTGCTGTCGCACCACAACCCGCAACCGGCGCACAAATCGATGCCGAACGTGAGCGCTTGCTGAAAGAGTTCAAGTCAAACGCGTTCGCTTCCCACATTCAGATCAACCCTGCGGCCACGTTCCGCTGCGTTCTCGCCCACCAGCACAGCGGATCCACCGAACCGGCCGCGGTCTGCCATAGCTGCTACGGCGAGGTGCGTCAGCAAGCCGATCGTCTGGAAGCCGCCCTCCACATGGATGCGAAAGAAGCGGCGAAGATTGTCTATGAAGCAGTCTGGGCCGACACATCCGATCCCAGCACCACTTACTTGAATGCCGCCAACGCACTGCTCTCGGAGTTGCGCAAACGCGCCGGCATCGGCCTCCTGCTCGGCGCAAATCAGCCCCTGGCGCACTAGCCCGCATCCACGATCGCGAATCGTGTGGAAGCGGGGCGATGCCCCGCTTGGACCGGGCAAAGCTCCGTCCCCACCCACGCGCTCCCCGCAGAGGTTTGCAACTTTCGCGGCCTTCCCACATCTTATTCATGGGGATACGCCATGAACGACAAACTCAGCGAAAAGATCAGCAAGACCGAAGCCGAGTGGAAACAGCAACTCACTCCTGAGCAGTATCAGGTAGCCCGCGCCTGCGGCACCGAGCGCGCTTTCAGCGGCCAGTATTGGAACAAACACGATGACGGGACCTACCACTGCGTCTGCTGTGGCGCGCTGCTTTTTGGTTCGGAAACAAAATTCGATTCGGGAACCGGATGGCCGAGCTTTTTTGCCGCCGCCGATCGCAAGAACATCGCGGAACACACCGATACCAGTTATGGCATGACCCGCACGGAGGCGCGCTGTGCCCGCTGCGACGCGCATTTAGGCCACGTGTTTCCCGATGGCCCTGGCCCGACCGGGCTGCGCTACTGCATGAACTCGGCATCCCTCGACTTCAAACCGAAGCAGTAACGATACCAACAGAAAACGATGGAGCGCCGGGCATTCTTACCCGGCTGGACGGGCGAGACGCCCATCCCTCCATCGTCATCGTTGCCTTCAATTTCGCAGGGTTATGCGTTGCCCGCGACGGCGGCCAGCGCCTTGGGCGCTTCGAGCTTGTTCTGCGCCTGCGTTTTCTGATCGTTCGTTTCGGTGTGGCGCACTTCAAACCCACCCTTGAGGATCGCGCCCTCTTCCACGCTGATGCGATGCGTGACCACGTCGCCCATGAGCAGGCCTTCGCTGCGGATGTCCAGACGGTCGGCACATTCGACGTTGCCCTGCACCTTGCCCATGATCACGAGTTCTTTGGAGTTGATGTTCGCCGCAACATTTCCGTTGCGACCGATGGTGACACGATTGCCAGGAAAGTTAATCGTTCCTTCGACGCGTCCGTCAATGAAAATCGATTCCGCACCTGTCACTTCACCCTTGATGACCAGCGAGCGTCCGATGTGGGCCTGGTCCATCGGTGAGGTGGCCGGCTTGACCGGAGTGTAACTATTGGTGGGGACCGCGTTTGGAGAGTACTTCGGTTCCGGAGACTGCAACATGAATGAACCTCACTTGAAATCCGCAACCGCAGCGGGAGTTGGCCCTGCGGTCGAGGTCGATGGGCTTCTAACGGCAAGATGAGAATGGCACGAAGGGACGTGTTACGACAGGTTACCGAAGGGGGTGTCCGGCTGGCGTTAGTGTTTCTTGCTCTTAGCTTTTGGCCGTTGCTGGTTCAGACTGCATCTGTTTCTCTTGTTGGCACCGATTACTTCGCTGGTGCGAACTCAGGACGGAATCTCCCATCCCTCATCCTTCATCTTCCGGTTCGTCCAGTGTTGCAGTTGCTCGAACATAGCGGGGTCGATCACGACAAATCGCAGGCCCGCTCTTCCTCCTGCGTCGGACCATACCAACCGGCCTTTCAATTGGATCAGTGTTTCGCTCTCTGGCAAAAGGAAACTGACGTCGACTAATCCGGCAAACCCTGTTGGATCGCTCACCACATCGAGTCCCATGCCGCCCGTGCTCAGGTTGACCGCCTGCACCTGCAGCTCCTTGCCGTGCGCATTTCTTAGCGTCACCGACAGATTGACTTTGGCGCGAAAAAACTTCTGCTGGTCCTGACTCATGATGCCGAGCTTTGCCAAGGCTTCGCCTGAAACCAAGTCAATGCCGTACTCGCGCAGTTTGCGGCTGAGCGTGCGGCGGGAAATTCCGAGCTGCTCGGCAGCCTGGGCGCGATGCCCGCCGGTTTGCTCGAGCGCTCGGATGATCATCTGCTCTTCCATGTTTTCAAGGTTGCCGAGGGGCACTGCCCCGCTGCCACGGGTTGCGGCCGCGGGTTCGCCATACAACTCGGCTGTAACCTCGGCAGCCGTGATCTGCCGGTTCTCCGCGGCCATCGCAAGTTTTGCTACCAGGTTCCTTAGTTCGCGGATATTGCCCGGCCAAGGATGCGATTGCAGGACCGCGACCGCGTCTCCAGTAAACACTTTGTCCGCCGCTTTCAGAGACAGGAAGTGCCGAGCCAGCGCGGCAATATCTTCGGGACGCTCGCGCAAGGGCGGAACACGCAACTGGAACTGGCTCAAGCGGTGGAAAAGATCTTTGCGGAAGCGCCCTTCGTTCACCGCCAGTTCAAGATCCTGATTGGTAGCGGCAACTACTCGCACATCAACCGTGATTTTCCGGTTCCCACCCAAGCGGTAATACGGCGCGCCGTCGAGTACGCGCAGCAGTTTCACCTGGACTTGCGGCTGCAGTTCGCCAATTTCGTCCAGAAAAATCGTGCTCTTGTCCGCCAGTTCGAACAAACCGGCCTTCGAGCCATCGGCGCCGCTGAAGGCTCCCTTTTCGTAGCCGAACAGTTCGCTCTCCACCAGATGTTCGGGCAGGGCGGCGCAGTTGATATCCACCAATGCATGTTTGTGCCGGTAGGAGGATTCGTGTATGGTTCGCGCCACTAACTCCTTGCCGGTGCCGGTTTCGCCAGTTACGAGCACGGTCTCGGTATGCCCGGCCACGCGGTCCACCATGCCCATGAACTTATGCATCATCGGGCTGGCAATCAGAAATTGTGTGCCGTCGATAACACGCCGTGCCAGTGGCGCTGCACTGGCGGCAACTGCGGCCCGCGCCGGCGCACTCTCCACCAGGTTCTTCCCGGCGCTTTCGATCGAGAATCCGAGAATGCCTGCAGGAGCCGCATTGGCGTCGCGCAGCAGCGTCAATAACAAACGAACCTCGACGCTCTGGCCTGACTTAGCGGGGCAGAGAAGTTCGCCCTCGAACCGTCCTTTCTCGATAACCGAAGCAATCGCCCGGCTGGCGAGAAACGACGGCCGTTCATCGCCATAGAAGTCAGTGATGTTTCGCCCGACCAGTTCCTTCGGCGCAAAGCCGTATCGATCTACACCCTGGTGACAGCTAGTGATGATGCCGTGAAGATCAGCGGTAAAGATAAAGACCGCTTCCTGCAACTCGTCGAGAATGCCGGATCGCCAAATGACCTTGCTCGCCCGCGTAGGGGCATGGCAAGGTCGGCTCTCAGTTACGGACCTCGGTGAGCTCTCCGTTGGCGGAGTCTTCGATGAAATTGACATTTCTGTGTCAGTAGCGAAAAAGGGCCTGTCACTTTGCGCTGCGCCCGCCGGGTTCACTACTTCAGTTTTCGGCGGCAGGCGTTGCGAGGACGCGCCCCTCTGCCTGATGCTGCCACAACCCCGATCATCTCATGGGGTTCTCAGCGCTATGTCTCACACCGAAGTAACTAAGCTATAAACCTTACTAACGAGTTAGGCTCTCCTTGCACTCTTCAGCCAGCGCAACCAGCGACATCGGCAGTTACTTTGGTAAGTATCTGAACTTTAGATACTCAACTACCATCCGTTACAACGGGAGGACTAGAGTTGTCTCCCGCTCTGGAAACGGTTGACGAGCCAAAAAGTGGCAGCGCGTGACCGCTTTTGCGGGCAGTCTGCATAATGTGCCTGGGAAAACGGCGGATAGGCAAGCATAACTGCAGCAGATTCAACGCTCTGCCCAAGGTAATGAAAAGCACAGGCGTGGACGTGCAGGTGCACGCGCATAACTAGAAGTCACAGGTCGACCTATGTCCATTCGGGCAAGGCTGTTTATCGGAACAACGGCAGCGCTTGGCATCTGCGTGCTGGCGGACAGCCTATGGCACTGGCAGAGTGTCGACCTGACCCGATTTGTCTGCTACCTGCTGGTCGCGGTCCTGGCTTCAAGTCTTAAGATTCAATTGCCCGGCATCGACGGCACCATGTCGGTCAACTTCCTGTTCATTCTGCTCAGTGTGCTCGAACTCAACCTTCCCGAGACCTTGGTGATTGGTTGCACGGCGACGCTGGCGCAATGCCTCTTCGGAACGCGGCAGAAACTCGTCCCCGCCAAGATCGTTTTCAACGTCTTCAGCATGATGGCGAACGCAATCGTCCTGTCGTACTTCGCCTATCACGATTTGCAGCGAGTGCTCGGGGCAGGCACGCTGCCGCTGCTGATCATCACTGCCCTGGTCTTTTTCCTGGCGAACACGATCCCGGTTGCCGTGATCATCTCGGTAACCGAAGGCAAGCCGGCGCGCAAGGTCTGGGCGGAATGCCACTTCTGGTCGTTCCCTTTCTACATGGTCGGTGCGGCCGTGGTGTTTGGGGTGGGGTTCGTCAGCAAACAGGTGGGATGGCAGACCTCGCTTCTGGTTCTGCCGCTCGTCTATTGGGTCTATCGTTCATATCATCTCTATCTTGCCAAGCTGGCGGCGGAAAAGCGACAGGTCGAGATCGAAAAACGCAACGCAGAAGACGTTGCCGCGCTGCACATGCGCACCATCGAGGCCCTCGCGCTGGCCATCGAAGCCAAGGACCACACCTCGCACCAACACCTGCAGCGCGTACGCGTGTTCGCGGTTGAGGTCGCAAAGGAATTGGAGTTTTCCGAAGACGAAATCGAAGCGCTGCGTGCGGCTGCGCTGCTGCACGACATCGGCAAGCTGGCGATCCCCGAACACATCATCAACAAGCCCGGGCGCCTGACTCCGGAAGAATTCGAGAAGATGAAGATCCACACGCTGGTGGGCGCCGAAATCCTGCAGCGCGTCGCGTTCCCCTATCCGGTCGCGCCCATCGTTCGCGCACACCACGAACGCTGGGACGGAGCGGGCTATCCCGACGGTTTGAAGGGTGAGCAGATTCCCAAAGGCGCGCGGGTGCTCGCCGCCGTCGATTGCCTGGACGCACTGGCCTCGCATCGCCAGTATCGCAATGCCATGTCGCTCGATGCCGCCATGGAGAAAGTCGACTCCTTGTCGGGTTCGGCCTTCGAACCCAGAATCGTCGAGGTTCTAAAGCGCCGCTACCGGGAACTGGAGAGGCTGGCACAGTCGGATCCGACGACGGTAGAGGAGGCGCCTTTCCCAACCGACGTTGGCGTCACGGCAGGCATGGAACTGGCCGCCGGATTCGAGCAGTCTCCGCCGACCCCGCTCCCGGCGAACGATGCGGATTTCCTCTCCTCGATCGCTTCGGCCCGCCAGGAAGCGCAGACCATGTTCGAACTCAGTCAGGATCTCGGCAACTCGCTCAGTCTCGGCGAAACGCTCTCCGTGCTTTCCATGCGCCTGCGCAGAATGATTCCTTACGATTCCATGGCCGTATTTCTATTGAAGGACGGCCGGCTGCTGCCCGAACTGGTGAGCGGCGATAACTTCCGGCTACTCTCGTCGCTGAACATCGGCCTGGGAGAAGGGCTCTGTGGCTGGGTCGCCGAAAAGCGCAAGCCGGTCGTCAATGGCAATCCTGAGGCCGAGGCCGGATACGTGAGCGATCCCGCAAAATTCACCACGCTACGCTCGACGCTCGCCGTGCCGCTCGAAGGGCTCAATGGGGTGGTCGGCGTGCTGGCCATGTACTGTGCCGATCGCGATGCTTTCTCACCGGATCATCTGCGCATCCTGCTCGCCATCAGTTCGAAGATTGCGTTGTCCGTCGAAAATGCGCTCAAGTATCAGCAGGCCGAAGACTCAGCAACCACCGACTACTTAACGGGACTGCCCAACGCCCGCTCGTTGTTCGTTCATCTGTCGCGCGAACTGGCACGCTGCCGCCGCACCGGCACAGCACTCGCGTTGATGGTCTGCGACCTCGACAACTTCAAGCAGATTAACGATCTCTATGGCCACCTCGAAGGTGACAATCTGCTGAAGGATTTTGCCGGCCACCTGAAAGAAAGTTGCCGAGGCTACGACTATGTTGCCCGCATGGGTGGCGATGAATTCGTGATCGTCGCTCCTGGGTTGAGTCCGGAAGCTGCCAGCGAAAAGGCCAGCCGTCTGAATCAACTGGCCGTCGAAGCGGGCAGAAAAATTGCCGGCCGCGACCTGGTTGGCCTGAGCATGGGAACGGCGTTCTGTCCGGCGGATGGTTTCGACGTGGAGCGTCTTCTCGCCGAGGCCGACCGCCGCATGTACTCCATGAAGAAACTTCACCACTCCCCCGAACCCGATCGTGACGCGGATCCTTCGACCTCGCGCGCTCGGGGTGCGACGGTGAACTAGGACGCTGCCATGCTGCTGCGAAAAACGCTGTTGTGGAAAATCGCGCGGAGCTTCGCACGACAGCTGGGGGCAATCGCCGCGCTCGTCCTGCTGGGCGGACTGCTCTCGGCCACGTTCGTGCGCCTGGCTCCCGGCTTCGATTCCGACGAGCGCCAACTCGACCCCAGCCTCAACTCCGAGAGTGTGCGCGCCTTGCGCCAGTCGCGCGCCGGTGAACACAACATTCTCGGCTTTTACGTCGGCTACCTCCGCGGCGCCATCCATGGCGATCTCGGCACTTCTCACGCCCTCGGCCAACCCGTGCAAAATCTCCTGCGCGAGCGCTGGCCCGTCACCGTGCGCGTGGCAGGTGTTGGACTTTTGCTGGCATGGCTGCTGGCCTCGACTCTAGCCTTCACCGCCTGCCTCTGGCGTCGTCCGGCATATGAACTTTTCGGTACCACCGTCAGCGGCGCTTTCCTCTGCATTCCGGCAGCAGTGCTGGCCTTGCTTTCGGTAATCCTCAACGCTCCCGGATATCTCGCCATCGCCTTGATCGTGTTCCCCAAGATTTATCGCTATTCGCGAAACGTGCTCGCGAAGGCTTACGCCTTGCCGCACATCACCGCCGCCCGCGCCCGCGGACTCGGCGAACTTCGCATCTTAGCTTGGCATGTGCTTCCCGTCGCCGGTCCGCAGATGATCGCACTCGCCGGCATCACCGTCAGCATCGCCCTGGGCGCGAGCATTCCCGTCGAAGCCTTATGCGGACTGCCCGGCATCGGTCAACTGGCATGGCAGGCCGCACTTTCCAGAGATCTACCCCTGCTGGTGAACCTGACCGTGCTGGTTACGCTGGTAACCTTGCTGGCCAACTCAGGGGCCGATGTAATCAACTACATGTTGAGGCCTCGGGAAGCATGAACGCTGCCCGCAAGTTGGCGTGTGTCGTGGTGCTCGCCGTGTGCGCGGTGTCGCTGGCCGCGAATTGGCTGGCGCCTGCCGGATACGCCAAGCAATTTCGCGAAGCTCCCAGCGCGCCTCCTTCCCGTCAGCATCTGCTCGGCACCGATGAAGTTGGCCGCGATCGCTTCGCCCGCGTTCTCTATGGCACGCGCATCTCGCTCCTGCTCGCTCCCGCCGCCGCGCTGGTCTCCACTGCATTGGCTGCGCTGATCGGCGGCCTCGCCGGATATTTGGGCGGAATCTGGCTGCGTCTAGCCCGAGGCTTTACCGACCTGTTTCTTTCTCTGCCGTGGCTTTTTCTGCTGATCGCGGTTCGCGCGCTTCTGCCGTTGAACACCTCTCCGCTGGTCTCGGTTCTGATTACGTTTCTCATTCTCGGCTTGCTCGGCTGGGCCGCTTCGGCGCGCGTGCTTTCGACCAGCGCCGATGCCTTGCGCAATTCCGATTTTGTCTTGCAGGCTCGCGCCTCAGGCCTGCACGGTCCGCGGCTCTTTTTTGTTCATGTGCTGCCCAACCTGAAGCCTGTGCTCTACGCGCAATTCTGGATTTCGATTCCGGTCTTCATCCTAGCCGAGGCGAATCTCGGCATCCTCGGACTGGGCGTTGCCGAACCGCTGCCTTCCTGGGGAAGTCTTCTGCGCGAACTGGAAGGGATGATTTCGTTTCGCGAAGAATGGTGGCGCCTGGCGCCGTTGCTGCTGCTGATCGTTGTGATGACGTCGTTTCAAACCCTCCTGTCGAATGAGGAGGTGACCGCATGAACTACCGCCGCGCATTCTTACGGCTTCTTGCCGGTTACGCTCTTCTCTTTCTTATCCTGACATCTGGTTCTGCCTTCGCGCAAAACGGCGGCGAACTGCGCTTCTGTCTTCGTTCCGAACCCAAGACGTTCGACCCGCTCCTGGTCGATGACGATTCTTCCCTTTCGATCCGTTATCTGACCGGCGGCGTGCTGGTGCGCGTCAACCGCCATACGCAAGACCTCGAACCAGAACTGGCGGAATCGTGGAAGGTATCGCAAGACGGCAAGCAGATCACCTTCAAGCTCCGCCGCGGCATTTCGTTCTCCGACGGCACCCAGTTTTTTGCCGATGACGTTGCCTTCACCATGCAGCGGCTGATGGATCCCGCGCTGCACTCCTCGACCGGCGACGCGTTCCGTTCCGGAAGCGGTGCCGTCAGCACTAAAATCATTGCGCCGGACCAGATCTCCGTCACTTTCCCCGCGCCCCTAGCCGGACTCGACCGCCTGTTCGATCAGGTTGCGATCATGTCCGCACGTTCTCCGAAAAAGGAAGCGGCCGTGCTCGGTCCCTTTATGGTTGCGGAATACAAGGCGGGATCGAGCGTGCTTCTGCGCCGCAATCCCAACTATTGGAAAAAAGATTCTCACGGACGCCGCCTGCCATATCTCGATTCCATACGGCTCGACATTCAACCGAATCGCGACGTCGAAATGCTGCGCTTCAAGCGCGGCGAGCTTGATCTGATCAATGTCATCGACAGCGATTACTTCGATCGCCTGGCCGCCACTTCGCCGCAACTCGCGCACGATGCCGGGCCCTCGCTCGATTCCGATTTCATGTGGTTCAACCAGGTCGCGAGCGCTCCCATCCCCGAGTACAAGCGGGCCTGGTTTCGCTCCACAAATTTCCGGCGCGCGATCTCTCAAGCTATCAACCGCGACGATCTAAGCCGCGTGGTCTTCAACGGTCACGCCCAGCCCGCTGTCGGCCCGGTTTCGCCCGCTAACAAATTCTGGTTCAACAGCCGGCTCAAGGCCGAACCGTATCGTCCCGACGCCGCACGGCAGCGCCTGCAAGCCGACGGTTTCCACCTGCAGAACGGGGCGTTATTCGATAAAGAGGGCAACCCTGTCGAGTTTTCCATCGTCACCAATGCAGGCAACAAACCGAGAGAACGCATGGCCGTCATGGTGCAGGAGGATCTCGGAAAGCTCGGCATCAAAGTCAACGTGGTGACGCTCGATTTTCCTTCGCTCATCGAGCGCATTTCGCAGAAATTCAATTACGAAGCCGCGATGCTCGGCTTCCGCAATGTCGATCTCGATCCCAACGGTCAGATGAACATCTGGCTGAGTTCGGCCGAAGATCACGCCTGGAATCCGCAGCAGAAGTCTCCGGAGACCGCATGGGAAGCCGAGATTGACCGGCTGATGCGCGCGCAAGCGTCCACCGCCGATCCAAAGAAGCGCAAAGAGAGTTTTGATCGCGTGCAGGAAATCGTCGCCGAGCAGGCGCCGTTTATCTACCTGGTCAATCAGAATGCGCTGTCCGCCGTCTCCAGCGCGGTCGAAGGCGCGAATCCCGGCATCCTTTCGCCGCAGACGTTCTGGAACGCCGAGCGCCTCACCCTGAACGCAAGCGCGCGGGCGAGTAGGTGAGCGAGATCATAACTGTGCCGTATATGCCACCGACGACGGATTCTTCGCGCAGCCTGCTCTCCGCGCAGGTGACCGTACGCTATGCCGGCAAAGCACCGGTGCTCCGCGGAATCTCGCTTGAAATCGCGCGTGGCGAAATCGTTGGCCTGGTTGGCCAGAGCGGCTCGGGCAAAAGCACGCTGGCCATGGCGATCCTCGGACTACTCGGGCGCCAGTGCGCGATCGTGGAAGGCAGCATCATTTTCCAGGGCGCCGATCTACTCGCCATGGGCGAACGGGAATTGCGCAACCTCCGTGGACGCTCACTGAGTCTCGTGCTTCAGAGTCCCCTGGCCTCGCTCAATCCCGCGCTCCAGATCCGCACGCAACTAAGGGAAGCGTGGCGCGCCCACAGCGACAACGGTTCGGCCACTGCAGACTGCGATCGCGCCATCCACTCCGCCTTGGCTAGCGTCAGCCTGCCGAGCGACAAGGATGATCCGGATTTCCTGCGCAAGCGCTCCTCCCAACTCAGCGTCGGCCAAGCCCAACGCGTGCTCATTGCCATGGCCATCCTGCACCGCCCCGCGCTTTTAATCGCCGATGAAGCGACCAGCGCGCTCGACGTGATTACGCAGTCCGAAATTCTGGAATTGTTCGCGCGCCTGAATCGCGAGACCGGCATGTCGATCCTCTACATCTCGCACGATCTCCCTTCGGTCGCCGGCATCTGCCAGCGTATCGCCATCCTTCACGAAGGCCAGATTGTCGAGTGTGGCCCAACCGAACAGATCTTCACCGCGCCCATCCACGCCTACACCCGCCGCCTGATGTCGGCCCTGCCCCAGCTTCCCACCCGACGCGAAGCACCCATCGCAAAAGCGCAAGCTGCCACAAGGGACTGACAATAGGGTCGACTGACAGCTGATAGCTGAGACAGCCCGTTATGCCTAGGCAAGCTGTTCTGCAACTTCCGGAAGCCCCGCAGCATGCCACGCGTCGAAGCCTCCCGCCACGTTGATGACGTTGCGATGGCCGGCGCGCTCCAGCAAACTGCAGGCAATGATGCTGCGGTATCCACCCTTGCAGTGAACTGCAATCGCCCGCTCCCCATCAATGGAGGGCAGTCCTTGCGGAAACGTGTCGAGCGCACGGCATGGCACCTGCGCGATGTGACCCGCCTGCCATTCGCCTTCGCGACGCACGTCGATAATATCGGCTGCGCGCAAACTCCCCTCGCACAGCCTTTGGTTCAGTACCCGGACGGAAATCTGGACCGTCTTTGCCAGCGGCAGCCCTGCCTTCTGCCACGCCGCCACGCCGCCCGCAAGATAACCACGCAAATCTTCGATGCCCACGCGAGCCAGCCGCAGCCGAGCTTCTTCAACCTGCGCGTCGCCGTCGCCGATCAGAACCGGCTTGGAGTGGATGCCCAGAATGCCGCCCGCCCATGACGCAAATTGCCCCGCGAGCGCGATGCCGATCGACCCCGGCACGTGTCCCGCTGCAAACTCGTCGCCCGGACGAACGTCCAGCACATTGGCATTCTGCTGCAACAGCGCCTGCACTTCAGCCGGAGAGAGTCCGGGAAGTGGCGGCAATTCCGTCAACGCCGCCGCACCCGAGCGATTGATCTCGGCATCCTCAAGAAAATAGTCCGGACGAGCCGGAAGGTTGGTGGTCAACTGCGCGATGAATTCTTCCCGGCTCGGGATCTGCAGCGCATAGTTCGTGAGCCGCTCTTGACCAATCGTGGACGAGCGCTCCGCCCGCATGGCGCGTCCGCACAACGAGCCCGCCCCGTGCGCCGGATACACCACCACCGAATCAGGAAGCGCCAGCAACTTCTGGTGCAGGCTGTCATAAAGCAATCCCGCAAGTTCCCGCGCCGAGTGCGTGCGCGAAAGATCCGGCGACCAACATCGCCAATAAATAATGTATCCCCGGTCAGCACCGCGCACGGCTGCACCGATTCACCTTCAGACGATTTGCTAACATCCGTAATCACCAGGCAGACGCTCTCGGGCGTGTGGCCCGGCGTTTCCAAAGCGCGAATCCGCACCGCTCCCATCTTCACTTCAAAGCCGTCAGTCAGACGCACATGCGGGAATTCCGCGTTGGCCTGCGCTCCTATATAGATCTTCGCGCCCGTGCGCGCTGCCAGCTCTTTGTGTCCGGAAACAAAGTCGGCGTGCAGATGAGTTTCGAAGATGTATCGGATTCTAAGATTCTGCTCTTCGGCCACCTTCAGATAGATGTCCACATCGCGTTGCGGATCAACTACCGCCGCCTCGCCCTCCGATCCGACCATGTAAGAAGCATGGGCCAGACAGGTCAGGTAGAACTGTTCAAAATACATATCGCGACTCCGGGCCAGGTGCAGTTTCCGGCGATTGTCAGATTATCCCATGCAAAAGTGCAACTCCAGACACAGATCTGGCATTCAGCAGTTTTTGCACGAAGCCCACCCAATCATGCAAAAACTATCCTGACAATTCTCGCACCCGAAAGCCCTGGGAAAACTTCGCCCGCTCAAGTCCTGCTGACGCTTCGAGCGCACCTTGTGACCCTCCCCAAACAAGCCTCCCAACCTGTTGACGGGCTTATGGTTAAAGGAGGCACCGTCTGCGTACTCCTTTTGTAACTTGGACGCGCACCCAATAACGACCTACAGTCATTGGAACCGCGCTTTCATCGGTTTTCGGCCCCCGGCGTGCATCGAAGTGTTTGAAGGTTCCGATATTCACGCCGCCGAATTAAGATGTACGAACCCGGCGCAAGAGTAACGAAGCGAAGACTGTAAGAGAGACTGAGAGACTGAAGGAAGAATGACGAAGCGCAACCAATTCGGACTGGCACGGAGCGGATCGGCGCTCATCGTTTTCGCGGTCACCGCCGTTCTTGCGCTGTCCGTTGCCGCATGCGCCCAAATCAGTCCCTACGTCATCGCCTCTTCCAATGTTGCGGTGGACTCCAGCAACGCCGCTGCTTTTCCGGGCGTTACCAGCGAGGAAGCGGGCGAGCCCGTCCTCACCATCAAGAAGCGCGTCGATGAAGTCAACGTGATCTTCATCGCGACCGATCGCCACGGCAAATTCGTCCGCAATCTGAACCAGGCCGATTTCTCCATCTTCGACGACCACAAGCCGGTGCAGTCCATCCTCAACTTCCGCCGCGAAACCGACCTGCCCATCGAACTCGGCCTGCTCGTGGACGTAAGCGGTTCCGTGCAGGGCCGCTTTGCATTCGAAAAAGAAGCGGCTACCGGATTTCTGCAGCACATCATCCGTCCCGGCTATGACCGCGCGTTCGTCGTGGGCTTCAACAAAGAGAGCCGCCTCACCCAGGATTTCACCGACCAAGTGCCGTCACTTGCCGCCGGAGTGCAGCGCCTGAGCAATGGCGGCGGCACCGCGCTCTATGACGCGGTTTACAAAGCGTGCAAGGAAAAGCTGCTGCGCGAAAATTCCGATCGCCCTATTCGCAAAGCCGTTGTTATTCTCAGCGACGGTGAAGACAATCAGAGCGAACATAGCCGCGCCCAGGCGATTGAAATGGCGCAGCGCGCCGAAGTTCTGATTTATGCCATTTCCACCGACGACAGCGGCCTGATTCTGCGCGGCGACAAAGTTCTCGAGGACCTCGCTTCCGCCACCGGCGGCCGTGCTTTCTTCCCCTACAAAATGAAAGACATCACGCACTCGTTCGCCGCCATCGAAGACGAACTCCGCAGCCAGTACGATGTCTCCTACAAACCCTCCGACTTCGACGCCGACGGGCGCTACCGCTCCATCGAGATCACTGCCCTGAAAAAAGATCTCCAAGTCCGCGCCCGCCGCGGATACTACGCTCCACGCCAGTAAGGCCAGGTTTCAGAGTTTCGATATTGCTTCCTCGGAACTTTGCTGTTAACGTCCTCTTGAATCCGCATCGAGGAGGATCTGCATGGCTTGGATCGTTCTGGCAGTCATAGTTCTGTTGGGCATCTTTCTGATTGCGATGTACAACAGCCTGGTGCAGTTGCGCGTGCGGTCCGACTCCGCTTGGTCCGACATCGACGTTCAGCTCAAACGCCGCCACGACCTGATCCCAAATCTGGTGGAAACTGTAAAAGGCTACGCCGCCCACGAAAAAGATACGTTCGAGAATATCGCGAAATTCCGCTCCATGGCCATGCAGGCCACCGGCCCGGTCGCCCAGGCTGCCGCCGAGAATCAGCTGACCGGCGCGCTCAAAAGCCTGTTTGCGGTGGCGGAAAACTATCCTCAGCTCCAGGCCTCGCAGGAATTCACCCAGCTGCAGAATTCTCTGAACGAAATCGAGGACGCAATTCAAAACGCCCGCCGCTACTACAACGCCGTCGTGCGCGACCTCAACACCAAGATTCAATCTTTCCCGACCAACATTCTGGCCGGGATGTTCGGCTTCCAGCAGAAGCAGTTCTTCGAAGCCGCCGCCGCCGATCGCGAGCCAGTCGCGGTGAAGTTCTAGACATGTTGCCCCAGCGATCGTGCCCTCGCAAACCGTCGAGCAAGCCTGCTCCCGGTTCTCCCCTGTGCCCCTCTGTGCCCTCTGTGGTGAGCCTTTTGCTTTTGCTTCTGGCTTTACTACTAACACCGGGCTCCGTCTCCGCCCAAGCCCGCAACTGGCGCGTCGCCGATTTCAAGGACACCATCTCCATCGCGCCGGATGGCACTGCCCTGGTCAGCGAAAAGATCACCCTCGCGTTCGTCGGCGAGTGGCACGGCATTCACCGCACGATTCCGGTTGAGTATGCCGGACCCGAGGGCACCAACTACACGCTCTTTGTCGATGTCACGAGCGTCACCGACGAAAACGGGAACAAGCTGAAGTACGATTCCAGCAAGTCCGGGAACTATCGCGATCTCAAAATCTACATCCCCGGCGCGGTCGACACCACGCGCGTCGTCAACATCGATTACTCCGTTCGCAATGGCGTCCGCTTCTTCGATAGTTACGACGAGTTCTACTGGAACGTAACGGGCAACGATTGGCCGGTTCCCATCGACCATGCCTCGGCCTTCGTAACTTTGCCCGACAATGCCGCCGGAGGTCTGCGCGCTCAAGCCTTCACCGGCGCTTACGGTTCCAAGCAAAGCGAAGCGACCGCCGCAGTAAATGGCGCCGACGCTCTTTTCGAAACCACCAGCCCGCTTTCCATGCGCGGCGGCCTCACCATCGACATTTACATCCCGCAAGGAATACTCAAACCTCCGTCAGCACTCACGAAGTTAGGCTGGTTTCTCGGCAGCAATCCCATCGTCTTCCTGCCGCTGTTGACGCTGGCGGTAATGTTCGCCCTCTGGTATTCCGTGGGACGCGACCCCGATCCCGGCGTCTCCGTGGCCCCGCAGTACGAGCCGCCCAAGGGCATTTGTCCCGCCGAGGCCGGGACTTTACTCGACGACACCATCCATCCCCGCGACATCACCAGCACCATCGTCGATCTGGCCGTGCGCGGCTACATCAAGATCGAAGAGAAAGTCGACACCTTCCTGGTCTTTCACCATAAAGATTATTTATTTCACTTGTTGAAACCGCGCGAGCAGTGGGGCGCCGACCTTACCCCGCACGAACGAGTGATGCTGGGAAACATTTTTCTGGGCGGCGCTGAAACTCGCCTATCCAGCCTGAAGAATCGCTTCTACACTGCGATTCCTATAGTGCGTCAGGACATCATGGCCGCGCTCAAGAACAAAGGCATCTACACGCTCGACCCGGAATCGGCCAATGGCTACAGCATCGCCGCCGGCGTCGCCATCGCGATTCTCGTCGTCACCGTGCAAGTCATGGGTTGGATGAACCTCTTCTATTCCATTCCGCTCGTGATCGGGAGCGTGCTAGTTTCCGCCTTGATCTGGTGGCTCTTTGCGCGCCAGATGACGGCGAAGACTGTGGCCGGCGCGCGCACCAGAATCGCCGTCCTCGGATTCCAGGAGTTCATGAACCGCGTCGACGCCGACCGCATCAAGCGCATGCCGCCCGACACCTTCGAAAAATTTCTCCCCTACGCGATGGCACTGGGCGTCGAGCACCACTGGGCGCAAGCCTTCGACGGAATCGTGAAAGATCCGCCCAGCTGGTACGTTTCGCCGAACGGCTACGTCGGCTTCAGTCCACTTTTCTTTTCCAGTTCCATGCACAGCATGGCGACGGATATGCACCAGGTCTTCGTTTCCGCCCCCCGAGCCAGTTCCAGCGGATCGGGCTTCGGCGGGGGAGGCGGCTTCGGTGGCGGAGGCTTTTCCGGAGGCGGCTTCGGCGGCGGCGGCGGCAGCGCGTTTTAGCCTTCGTAGGTACATGGTGTCGTGTCCCGCAAGATCTCGACATAAAATCAGAATTGTCATCCTGAGCAAAGCGAAGGATCTGCTTTTCTGTCGGCGGCGCATGAGACAGCAGGTCCTTCGCTTCGCTCGGGATGACAACCGAAATGTGTGTCGTGAATTGCCGGAGGTGACACTCAGCTCGCGATCGCTTCCTCCAGCCGACACTCTTCCGCCGATTTATCGAATCTGAGCCCCATAAACACCGGCGCACGCAGCTTCATCCCTCCCTCGGCACTTTCGTGAGTCCACTCGGCAAACTTGATTTCGGCAACAAGCTCCGGATGCACCAACTGAACCTTTCGCAGTCCGCCAATCTCGCCATAAAACGGATTCTGCTTCGTCTTAAGCGGCTGCAGGCGACCGAACATTTCCTTGAGCATCTTCTCATCAAACCCCGTGCCCACCTGCCCAACGTGAATCAGCCGTTTTTGCGGATCATATAAGCCAAGCACGAGCGCGCCAAAGTATTCGCGACTGCCCTCCGGATCGGTGTAGCCTCCAATGACGCACTCCTGACGCTGCGTGATTTTGATCTTAAGCCAATCGCGCGAGCGCCTCTCTTCGTAGGTACTGGTGCGCTTCTTGGCAACGATGCCTTCCAGTCCGCGCTGCTTTGCAGCTTTAAAAAGATCAAGACCTTTCTCAGCGTAGTGGTCGGAAAATTGAATAACCTCGCCGACTTTGATCCGGTCTTTCAGCAACTGCTTGCGTTGTTCAAGCGTGACGCGCCGCAGGTCAAGGCCATCAAGGTAGAGCAGATCGAACGCATCGTAGATGACCGGCACGCCTTCTCGCCTCGCTAGGCGGCGCTTACCGGGCTGGAATCCCGTGCGCTGCTGCATCAGGCTGAACGAAGGGCGGCCCTCCTCATCGAGCGCGACGATCTCTCCGTCCAGGATGGCGCGCTGAGCGCTTACGAATTGTGGCAGACGACCAAGTTCAAGAAACTGAGCGGTAAGGTCATTCTGATTGCGCGACACCAGACGCACGCGGCCATCTTCGATAAAAGCGATGGCGCGGTAGCCGTCCCATTTAATTTCGAACAGCCAGTCGGAATCGTCGAAGGCCTTCGCGACCGGGGTTGCCAGCATCGGGTGGATGACCGCGGGCATCGGCTTCATCTCCGCGCCTGGGAGAGCTTGAACCGCAGAGGACGCAGAGTTCGCGGAGGATTTCTTGTTTCGGGACTCAGACACAGAATCTTTGGACCCAGCAACTTTGGACACGATGTCGTCGGACAAGGACTTCGCATGAGCCACATTCCGCGCAGCCCGTCTTGGGTTTTTGTTCTTATTTTTCTCCGCGCCCTCCGCGTCCTTCGCGGTTAAAGCCTTCTTCTTCGCGTCGGCGCGTGCGATTGCATCCGCCAGCCAAGCTGCCTTCACTTTCCCGCGCGATGCAGGGCGGCTGCTCTTCCATTCCGCGGAGCCTTTGTCCCCGGCGATCTCCGCCATGGTGCGATCGGTGAGAATGGATTTGTCGTAAGCGTCAATGTCGAATCCAGCAACGACGTGATCGTCTTTCTTCTTGATCAACAGCCATTCGTTCCCTTTGCTTCCCGCTCGGCGTGCCTTGATGTGCACGAGCGCGAAATCGCCGTTAAGCCGTTTCCCTTTCAGGCGAAACTTAAGATCGCCTTTCGCCAGCATGGCTGCTGCTTCTTTTTCTGTGCCCGGAACGTACTCGCCATTGATGGGCACCGGCGATAGTGGAACCCACGTACCCGCGTCCCACACCATCACCGTCCCGCCGCCGTAATTGCCTTCGGGGATGGTGCCTTCAAAATCAAAGTACGAGACAGGATGATCCTCCACCTGCATGGCCAGACGCTTGTCGGCGGGATCGAGCGACGGGCCTTTGGGGACGGCCCACGACTTGAGCACGCCCTCCATCTCCAAGCGAAAATCGTAGTGCAGACGTGACGCGTCATGGCGCTGCACGCAAAAGCGGTGCCGCGATTGTTTTTCAAGCTTAGGCGGAGGCTCGGGCGTTTCTTCAAAGCGCCGTTTTCGTTTGTACTCGTCGAGCGACATGGCCGCTATTGTAATTCCGAAAGGGTCGTGTGGGGGCCGCTCGTGTGGGGACGGGCGCCCCCGTGAGCCCGCCCTGAGCGAAGTCGAGGGGTCCAGGCCGAGCGCAGCTCGGCAGTTGGCTGTGATCATGACGCTCTCTGCATCAAGCGGTCGCCTGTCAGAATGCAACCCAAGGCCGTATACTGTTCCCGTTTCTGAGGCGTCATGCATGAATCGTCTACCACGGTCTGAAAATCCGCGCGCTGTTTTTGTTCTTGTCTTGCTCGCCGCTTCCCTTCTGGAAGCACAAACCCCGGTGCCAATCTCTGCCGCGCTGCGGGAGAAGGTTGACGCCACCGTCCGGCAGGCGCTGACCACCACGGGTATTCCGAGCGCCTCGATTGCCATTGTGCAAGGGGGAGTGATCGCCTATCTACAGGCCTATGGCAACGGCCGCATTGAACCGCACACACCGGCGTTGCCTTCGATGCGCTACAGCATCGGTTCCATCAGCAAACAGTTCACGGCCGCCGCGGTGCTGTTACTCGCAGAACAAGCGAAGCTTTCGCTTGACGATCCCGTGTCGCGGTTCGTGCCTAACCTCACCCGTGGCAACGAAGTCACAATTCGCGAACTGCTCTCGCATACATCTGGCTACCAGGATTACTGGCCGCAAGACTACGTTCCGCCCTTCATGCTGCAGCCGATCACCGCGGACAAGATTCTCGACCAATGGGCGCGCAAGCCGCTCGATTTTGATCCTGGAACCGAGTGGCAATACAGCAACACCAATTTCGTAATCGCGGGACTGATTGTAGAGAAGGCGAGCGGCGAGCCTCTGCTGCAATTTCTGAGCGAGCACATCTTCGCGCCACTGGGGATGAAGAGCGTCATGAACATCGACCAGAACCGCCTCGCCGAAACCGACGCGGCCGGCTATCTCCGCTATGCGCTCGGACCGCCGCGACTGGCCCCGAAAGAGGGTAAGGGCTGGCTGTTTGCCGCGGGCGAATTGGCCATGCCTGCGGAAGATCTGGCCAAGTGGGATATCAGCATGATCAATCAGACCGTCCTCCGGCCGGCCTCTTATGCGCAGATGGAAAAGGAAGTCGTGCTCAAGAACGGTTTGGGAACGCGCTATGGCCTGGGTGTGGATGTGCGGCAGGAATTCGGACAGCGCACCATCGAGCATGGCGGCGAAGTCTCCGGCTTCACGGCGCACAATATGGTTTTTCCCGACGCGCGCATCGCTGTTGTCGTCATGGTCAATGAAGACTCGGTCGAAGCCTCAGGCGACATTGCCGGCAAGATCGCGGCTCTGCTTTTCCGCGAGGCCTATGCGGGCAAGCAAGAGGATCAATCCCGGGAAATATTCGCGGCATTGCAACAAGGTAAAATCAATCGCGCCTTGTTCACCGAGAACTGCAACAGTTATTTCACCGAACAGGCGCTCAAGGATTTCGCCAGCAGCCTTGGACCGCTGGGGACGCCGGCGGAGTTTACGCAAACTTATAAGCAGGATCGCGGCGGAATGACGTTCCGCCTGTTCGAAGTCCACTTTCCGCAGAAGACGGTCGAGGTGTGGGAACGCATCATGCCCGACGGCAAGATCGAACAGTATCAAGTGGGAGCGAAATAATCGGCCAATGAAGCGTGAATACCCCGAGTCGCCGCTGGTGGGAGTGGGTGCCGTCATTGTCGATAATCGCGACGACGATCATCGTGTCCTGCTCATCCGCCGCGGACAGGCGCCGTTGCTTGGCGAGTGGTCGCTCCCGGGCGGCGTCCTCGAATGCGGCGAAACTCTGCGCGAAGCAGTGGTCCGTGAAGCCCGCGAAGAAACGGGATTGGTGGTCGAGTCGAGCGAGATGCTGGGCGTGTATGAGCGCGTGATTCGAGACGACCAGGGACGAGTGCAGTATCACTACGTGCTGATTGATTTCTTGTGTCGTCCGCTCAGCGGCGATCTCAAAGCGGGGAGCGATGCGGAAGATGTCCGCTGGTTCACGCGCGAGGAATTGCCAGCACTCAATTTGGCGTATGACGCGAACGACGTCGTGCGCAAGGGATTGGCGCGGCTACCGCGTGACGAATGATCTTTCGCACAACTCTAGTCGGCCATCTTAGCCACATGCACTTGGAAGCCGGTCTTGGGCAGTAGCGACGTTAACTCGAACACCTTGAAGCCGTCGCCGGTGATTTCCGTCTGCCGATAGAGGCCAGGCTCGGATTCGGCCGTTTCGTGGCGCCCCTGCAAATCGTCGAGAAACTTCTGCGCATCTTTGATGTTGGCCTCTCCGCCTTTGGCGCGCGTCACCACAGCCTCGGTGGCATAGGAGCGCACCAGCTTCGGCCAATATTTTTGCAGCAGTTGGGTGCTCGCAAAAATGTCGGCCCAGACAATTTCTCCGTTCACGGCGACCACGACGCCCACCGCATTCTTATCGCGCAGTTGGCGGATGACGCTTTCGTAGTTGCGCTGCACCGGTTCGGCGACAGCATCAACCTGCTTTTGAACTTCCTTGTTATCCATAACCCGCGCATAGGAAGTGGTCGAATTCACCGCGGAGGCCTCGCCAGTAACCTGCACGTTCGCCGCCATGGCAGCCTGCGAACTGCGGACGCTGTCCCACACTTGCTGCTGATCCTTCGCGGCCATCGCTTTGCTTCGCACCACGGGAGCGGCGAGAAGACCTCCAACAACGCCTCCGGCGCTGCCGAACCCGTACTTGCCGTTCGTCGGCACCCAGCGTCCGGGCTCGACGCAAAAGACGCTCAGGTCGACCGGATCGCTCTCTGCGGGAATAATGCGATCCTTGCCGATGACACGGTCCTGCTTGCCACCAGTTACTATCTCGCCGGCGAGGAGTAACAAGGGCCGCTTCGAGTTATTAACCAGAACCAGCCGGTTAACCTCCGCGTCGCGAATGGGATGGATGATTGCCGGGTCGCCGTGACGATGACGAATGAGGCCCCGCGCCTGGCCGGCTTCAGTCACGACGACGTCGCCGCTGCGCAGGCCTTCATCTAAGGTCAGAAACTCTGCCGTGTCATACGACCTACTGGCAACCACGGGAAACACGGTCAAATTGCCGCTGCGAATCGGGCTGAGCAGCGAGTAACCAGACGCTGGCGCCACTTCGCCCGCCTGGAGCAGGCACGGAACCACAACCGCCGCCACTATCAACAGCGCGATCCCAACAACTACTGTGACCAGCCGCATAATTGCGCCTCCCAGCAGTAAAGACACCAGCGAAGATACAAGTGTTCCCGCGTGGACGATGCACAGCGTTGCGTGCGTGCGTCGCCCCGGCCCATCCCCGGCACGCCAGAGACCGCGCGTGCCGGGGACTCAATCGCGAGTCTTCCAGGAGTGTCTTTCTCTGCTCGCTGACCGTAGAACGCACGATTTATGCTTCCTTGCGTCAAAAAAGTTGCTAGCATCATCTGGGACACGGTTCACGGGATACATGCCAAGGTCCGTCCAACCCGGCTACGGAGCAGACGTTGCTGTGGTTCTTTACGAGCGCAGCGGGGCTGCAGTCTATGGCGTGAGTGCCGACCAATTCGCGGCCATCCTCGATGCAATTCTGTGCAAGTATTGCGAGGCAAACCCCAATTCGGCGCACGCTTCGGCGGAACAGCAAGCTGACTTCTGCGCCCGCTTGCATCTGGAAGAACTGGCGCTGGCCCGCGCATGTGCCGCTGGAAATGAGCGCGCGTGGCAGGACTTCATCAGCCGCTACCGGCAGAAGCTCCACGGGATGGCGTTACACATCACGCGGGACGGCGCTCATGCCGCGGAGTTGGCCGATTCGCTGTTCGCGGATCTGTACGGCGTGAACGCACGCGATGGAGTGCGCAGTTCGAAGCTCGTCTTCTACACCGGTCGCGGTTCCCTCGAAGGCTGGTTGCGCACGGTGATGGCGCAGGAGTTCATCAATCGCTATCGTAAGCAGAAACACACGGTCAGTCTGGAAGAGCAGACCGAAGATGGGGTGCAGTTCGCAGCGGCGGTCCCTGAGCCCGCGCGCGCTTCGGATCAACGGCTGGAAGCGGCCACCGATGAGGCGCTGGCCGAGCTTTCGCCGGAGGACCGGTTTACGCTGGCATCTTATTATCTCGACGGGCGGACTCTGGCGGAGATTGCGCGAACTCTGGGGCTACACGAATCGAGCGTCAGCCGGCGGCTCGATCGGCTCTCCACCGGCCTCCGGAAACGAATACTGGCGGGGTTGCGCGCGCGGGGTATGAGCCATGCCCAGGCTGCGGAGGCGCTGGAAATCGACGTGCGTGACTTACAGTTGAATTTGCGCTCGCGTTTGGCGCAAGATTCCAGCGGAAAAACGTTCCCTGAGGGAAAGGTTCCGGCACAAGACGCAGGCGAAGGAAGTACCGACTGAAGAAGAAATGACTGAAGTGCCCAAAATCGTGTACGACCGCCTGCGGGCTGCCCGGCCGCGGCGTGCTTTGTCGGAGGAAACTGCGCCCGAGCCAGCTCATCCGGATGCGGATCTGCTGACGGCTTTTGCCGAGCAGGCGCTTTCGGCGACCGAGCGTGATGACGTGCTCGAGCACCTGGCGCTCTGCAAAGACTGCCGCGAGGCAATCGCTCTGGCGCTCCCGGCTGAGGACATTGGGGCCCCTCGAATTGCGGACAAGACTGAAGAGGTTCGGGCAACGGGTCCGCGGGCGGGGGCGCCCGCGCCACACAATCTGATCCTTGCCTGGCCACATCTGCGCTGGGCCGCGCTGGCAACGGCCGTGGTCGTGGTTGCCGCAGTGCTTCTGGTGCGTCCGGGGAAGCTGAACCAGGCGAAGCTCCCTTCCGCCTACCCGCAGATCGCCACTAACCTCCCGCCAGCTACCGGCGCGCAGAGCGCATCGCCGACAATCCCATCGCCAATGGCAGCGGCGCCAATCGGCCAACCGGCAGGATCGGCTAGCGCCGACGTGGCACGACGAAAATCGGAATTGCGGTTGTCCAAGAAACTCAAGGCTGGACAGGTGGCGACGCCATCGTTTCAGGGGGAGTCAGGAATGTTGCGGGCTGAAAACGAGATTGCCGACAACAAGAAGGATTCCAGGGAGGCGGACAAGGTGTCGGCAGCTCCTTCGGCCGGAGCCCGGGTGCTCGATTACAACGCACCCTCCATTCCGGGTACTAACGAAACCGTCGAGGTCAGTGCGGGCTCTGCCGTAGTGCAGACAGAATCCTCCGCCGTGAACGTCCAGATCGCGCAGAACAATGCACCGGCAATTGCCAAGGCAAAGCCGGCGCCGCAGACCGAAACTAGCCAGCAGCAGAGCGTCATCTCGGCGAATGTCGCTGAACTTCCGCTGAACGGCAGGAATGTGGCGTCGATGGCGAAATTGGCAGCGCCTTCGGGCGCAGCTCGGACACGCGCTTTCACCTGGACAATTACGGCGGGAGTTCTGCAACGGTCACTGGACAGCGGCCGGAGTTGGCAAAACGCTTTGCGCGCCGATCGTCCTTTGCTGTGCTATGCAAATCACGACGAGGATGTGTGGACGGGCGGGCAGGCGGGTACACTCTTCCACTCTGTCGACGGCGGCATAACCTGGGTACGGGTGCAACCTTCGATAAAAGGCCAGCAACTTACTTCCGACGTAACTCGCATTACTCTATCTCGCATCGATGAGCGCGGCCCGTCCGAAGTTGTAGTTTCCACCAATAACAACGAAATTTGGAGCAGCGCAGACGGTGGAACGACATGGGAGAGAAAGTGATCCGGAGCTCTTCATGTTCTATTCTGCGGCCATTCTCTGGATCGGCAGTTTTGTAAAATAGGCACAGGAGTCTTCAAGGCCTTCCTCTTTGTTTCAAGTAACTAGAACTGGCCCCATAAATGGCTTTGGGTAGGGCGCGGCTTCAGCCGTGCCGCTCAAGGCCAATAAAGACGCGGGCTTTAGCCCCTGAGGGCCGAACAGCCTGCTCGGAGAACCATTTGTGGGACCAGTTTCTACATCTCTTAACTCCGCGAAGTAACGTTACTTCCGTGCGCGCCCCCGCAGTACTCATTTGTGAGCTCCGCATTACGAAAGTGACATTTACAGTGGGGCCAATCGGACATAGGATTGGCACGTGGTTTGGCAGTTCTGGGGGAGGGCTGCCAAGGACGTCCTGAGCTTAAGCGCTCAGGGCGTTTTTTTATTGCTCTTCAACTCGGCCTGCCAAGAAGACTTCCTCAGCTTAGTTTGTGGTAGAAGCGGCGATACTCTTGGCCCCAAAAACGGAATCCACCGTTTCCACGATCTGCTCCATCGCGCCGTCGATGTCGAGCGTGAAACGGACGAGGTCCATGTCTCTAAGCGCAGGATAGATGGTAACCAGGCTTTGCCATGCCGCATCACCGCGGAGATCGATCCCCACGATCTCGTCATAGCCGTAGCCGAGGTGACGCACCCGGCACAGGAGATCGCTCAGGCGAACCAGGTTGGCCAGCGGTCCGGCGCCCGGCAGAGGGCTGGCATCGTGGTGACTGCGAACTGCGTCCACAAATTCCTGGGGCAGTCCCCAATGCTCGCAGAGCAGCTGACCACTATCGCAATGAGTGAACCCGAGAAGCTGCGCTTCGATGACATGGAGGGGAGCGCGCTGCTCGGCGGCGCGGCGGAGGCACTCTCGAAAATCCTCGGTATAGAGAACCGAGTTGACCAGAAATCCGAGGTCGTGCAACAGTCCAGCCAGGTAGGCTTTTTCGGGCTCCGGATATTCGATTTTCTGGGCCATTCTTTGCGCGACGAGCGCGCAGCCCAGCGAGTGGCGCCAGAACGCATCCGGCGCAATCACCCACGTAGCCTGCGGCATGAGCCGATTCATGCATAAGCCGAAGAGTATCGAACGCACTCTCTCGAGGCCGAGAGCCATGACCGCGCAGCGCACGGTTTCGATATAGCGCGTTCCGAATAGCGGAGAGTTTGCCATGCGCAGGCATTGCGCAGCGATCGCACTGTCGTAAGAGACTAGTTCAATCACTTTTTCAAGTTTGATCTGATCGGAAGGCAGCCGCATCATATCGAGGAGCGGTTTCAAGATCGCGGGTGCGGTCTCGAGCGAATCCAGTTGCTCGATTTGGGCCCGAAGTTGTGACAGTTTTCCGTTCACTGCCTGCCTCCAACCGCCTGAGCGGCTGCCGGTTTCCAGTACGCTGTCGCGCCTGAGAAATGGACCAGCCGAAACGAATCGTCCTCGTGGAACAGAGACTCGTCACATCCCAGAAAAAGGAAGCCTCCGGGCAACAGGTTGGAATAGAAATGCTGCACGACGCGGCGCTTCGAAGCCGGGTCGAAGTAGATCAGCACATTGCGGCAGAAGATGACGTCGACCCTTTTCTGGAACAACATCTGGCTGTCGTCGCTGAGGTTGACGCGATCAAAGCGGATCTGCGCTCTGAGCAGATCGTTGGCCTGGAGTTTCTTGTCGCCGACGTCCTTGAAGTATTTCCTGCGCATTCCGTCGCTGGTTGCACGCAGGGCGTGCTCTGCGTAAATGCCGGCGCCTGCGGTTTCGAGCGAATTGTCGTTCAAGTCCGTGGCCAGAATGTCCCAGGTCCACCCGGAAAGCAGCCTCTCTTTTTCTTCCAGCAGAAACATAGCCAGCGTGTGGGGCTCCTTTCCAGTTGAGCATCCGGCACACCAGAAGCGAAGACATTTGGGTCCGACAAAACCCTTGATTTGCAGGATTTGGGGAAGAATCACGTTGCGCAGTGCATCCAGTTGGGCGGGGTAGCGGAACAAGTAGGTTTCGGAAACAGTAATTTCGTTCAGCAGCAGACGCAGTTCCGCGGCGCGGTTTGGACGCGTAGTAAGGTGTTCCAGGTACTCCAGGGGGCTGGCCGCGCCCACCGCGGCCATGCGGTGCGCGCAACGTGTGATCAGAACAGAAAGCCCTTCGTTGGGATGGTAGATTCCGGAGGTCCGGTAAATCAGATCGCGGATTGCCAAATACGCCGAAGCGCCCGGGCTTGACTCCAGACTCAGGGCAGGCTTCGCTTTTGCAGTTTCGAACGGCATGGTTTAGTAAATTCTGAAGTTCTTCACGAGCAGGATGCGACGGCGAACGCGTTCCGCATTGACACGCTGCGCATAACTTCCGGCCCGCCGTCGTCCAAACGACACAGGCGATCGGCCGCGCTGGCGCGACAGCCAAGAGGATCTTTGACCATGTCGCCGGAGCTACTCATAGCGATTACATTCTCTATCGACGCGGTTCTTCTTTCGCTTGAGCCCAGAAACGCCGGATGATACTTTTGTGCGACTTCGGTACGGACCTTTGTCTGGACTTTAAGGCAGGGTAAGAATCTATCGCTCAGTGGGGAGAGCGACTTTTACTCTAATCCCGAAGGGATCGGGGTCTTCCGAATGATTGCGCCCACCAATCCGGTGAGGGGCGCCTTACCGGCGCGGGAATCGGGATTCCAGTCTTCTTCGAGTCTCCGACGAATCGGTCCGCTCACACGGAGTAGGAGACATCGTCATTCGCCGCGCCTTTCATCGTGTTTTCCGTCGTGCCGGCGGCATCGCTGGACTTGCTGCCACGTCGCATCGCGACGATGCCAGTGCGCACCATCTCCAATACACCGTAAGGACGCAGCAGTTCGAGCAGTCCATCGATCTTGTCCTCTGCGCCGGTGATTTCGATGGTCAACGATTCGGGAGCGACATCGACCACTCGCCCGCGAAACACATTTGCGAGTTCCATTACGTGGGAGCGGTCTTCGTGCGTGGCCGCCACGCGGATCATAGCCAAATCGCGGATGATGCCCGGCTGATTGGTGATGTTCTCGACCAGCAGCACGTTCACCAGTTTGTAGAGATTCGCTTCGATGCGGCGGGCCTGGTCGAAGTCGGCGTCGACGGTAATGGTCATGCGCGAGACGTCTGGTTTTTCCGTTCGTCCCACCGTGAGCGAATCGATATTAAAGGCGCGGCGGCGAAACAGCGAGGCCACGCGGGTGAGCACACCCGGCTTATTTTCGACGTACACCATGAAGGTATTCAGCATAGTTTTATTGAATCATTGAAACATTGAGGTATTGAATCATTGGTTTGGTTTTGTTGAGTCATGAGTCATTGAGGTCTTGAATCATCGGTTTTCAGTGCCTTAATGAGTCAATGTCTCAATGCCTCAATGAATTTATTCGTCGCTTGCGGTCTCGACAATCGGGCTGGGCCGCCGAATCATGTCGTGCAGCGCAGCTCCGGCCGCGACCATCGGATAGACCGTGTCTTCCTGTTCCACCTTAAAATTAATCAGCATCGGCCCCTCGTGCTCGCGCGCCGATTGCACGGCGGGCACCACCTGCGAACGCTCGGAGACGGTCGCGCTCCGTATGCCGTAAGCGTCGGCTAACTTTGCGAAATCTGGATTGAGCAAGGGCGTCGCCTGGTAGTTGCGGTCGTAGAAAAATTCCTGCCACTGCCGCACCATGCCGAGATAGCCGTTATTGATGATGGCGATATGGACCTTCAGATTTTCCTGCACCAGCGTCGCTAGTTCGCACATCGTCATCTGGAATCCGCCATCGCCGACCACCACCCACACCTCCGCCTCGGGGCGAGCAACTTTGGCGCCGATGGCGGCGGGCAGAGCGAAACCCATGGTACCCAATCCGCCGGAAGTAATCAGCGAGCGCGAATTCTCATGCTTGTAGTACTGCGCCTCCCACATCTGATGCTGGCCGACGTCGGTAACCACGATGGTGTTGCCGTCGCGCGTCTGGTGCCACAAATCGTTGATGACATGCGCGGCGTAGAGATGGCCGCTGTCGGGCAGGTTCTGAATGTCGCGCACTGCGGAATCGCCCTTCAGCTTGTCGATCGAATCCAGCCAGTCACTACGATCAATCGATTCGACATGCGGCAACAGTTCCAGCAAGACTTCCCTCAAATCGCCGACCAGCGGAACATCGACCTTGACATTCTTGTTGATCTCCGCCGGATCGATCTCGATGTGTATCTTTTTTGCATTGGGCGCGTAAGTTTTCAGCGTACCGGTGACGCGATCGTCGAAGCGCATGCCAAAGGCCAGCAACAGGTCGGCTTCCTGGATCGTGTGATTGACCCAGGCTTCTCCGTGCATGCCCATCATGCCGAGATTCAGCGGGTGCGACGCGGGCAGCGCGCCCAGGCCAAGGAGCGTGAGTGCAACCGGGATGCCGGCGCGCTCGGCAAAATCGCGCACCTCGCGCATCGCTCCGGAAATGATGACGCCGTGCCCGGCAAGAATCACCGGCCGCTTCGAATTGTGGATTAACTCCAGCGCCTGCGCATACTCCTGCGGAGCTGGCGAAAGATCGGGCCGGTAACCCGGCAATTGCGGCTTGGCCGCTTCCCAGTCGAACTCGCATGTGCCCTGCTGCGCATCCTTGGTGATATCGACCAGCACCGGCCCGGGACGGCCGGACTTCGCCACGTAGAAAGCTTCGCGGATCGTGCGCGCCACTTCGCTCGCATGCGTGACCAGATAATTGTGCTTGGTGATCGGGAGAGTCACGCCCGTGATGTCGACTTCCTGAAACGCATCCGACCCGATCAGTTTGCTGCCCACCTGCCCGGTGATGCAGACAATCGGTGAGGAATCGAGCATGGCCGTGGCGATTCCGGTAACCGCGTTGGTCGCTCCCGGCCCCGAAGTTGTGACCGCAACTCCCACCTCTCCACTGGCGCGCGCGAAGCCGTCGGCCATGTGGGTGGCACCCTGTTCATGGCGCACCAGCACATGATGGATCTTGCTGTGTTGGAGCGCGTCATAAGCGGGTAGAATGGCCCCGCCGGGATATCCGAAGACGTGCTTGACGCCTTCGCGCTCCAGGCATTCCCAAAGAATGCCGGCGCCGGTCATTGTCGTCTTGTTCCGGCTCGTGTTTGACGTCGTCTTCTGATCCGTCATGCGACCTCCCTGCAATGGTCTTGGCGCGGTGATTCGAGTGCCATGTTGATCGAAAAAACAAAGCCCACCTTACCAGCGTTTCTGGCGGGTGGGATTCGGAGCGTTTACGATTTCCAGTTTATCAGCTCACTCTTTCCCCCGCACCGCGACCGACGGCCACACTCGTACCCCGGGGATTTTAAAACTAATTCGCCGGAGACTCGGTTCATTGGTCACAGCTGCACCAAAGAGTTGATGTGTGAATAATATACCCGACCGACCGTCCGGTTGGCAAGCGGGGGGGGTCGGCGTGGTCATGATTCAATTTCCGGTGGGCCGTAATCCAGACGCGATCCCGAAAAGCGCACGGCACACCTGCTCGGACTGATGCTACTTGACCCGTCCGGAATGGTCAGCGCAAACGTGGGACGCAAACTCTTTGTCGCGCTGCAACTCGAAGTTGCGCATCATTTCATCGAAAGTCGTGCCGGTGGGCTCTCCAGAAGGGTTGAAGCGCCAGCCACATTCGGAGCAACCAAAACCCCGAAAACGGTCTCGCTCAATCCATACCAGCCTCCGGCTCATGGCTGCCTCTGTCGCTGCGCCCCAACGAGTACCCGCTTGCTCTCCGGGAACGAAACGTTCTGGCTCGCCATTAACAGCTCCTTTCGCAGCGGCGTGCTGCCCGATGGCAGCAGAAGACCCTCACCCACTCTGGGCGTGGCGGAACACTCGCAAAGAAGACGAAGTTTACACGCGCCAATTTGGCTGGTCTGTCGGGCATCCTACATACATGGAGAAGTCTGACTCGTGCGCACGCCAATTAGGGGCCCTGGTTTGAAGTGTGCGAATCGCTTACGCGTTGGTTACGTTTTGTGCGTCGCGATGCTTGCGCGTCGCAACGGTCGAGCCAATGTAGGATGCCCTACAGAAGCGTTGCGGTGGGGGATGTATAATTGCGCCGAGTCGTGCGAATAAGCAGAATTCCTGTTTCGCACACCATGACGGGTGAGTTCATCCCCGCGTCCGGGAGGTTTTTCGGTTCTGGATTGTGGCGAACAAGGGCCTCCAAGTCGCGCAGTCTGGCGAGCGGACGAATACCGCAGGAAAGCCAGTCAGCAACAAGATACTATCGTCGATCTCCGATCGCGACTACAGCTTACTTCGTCCTCATCTGGAACACGTCAGCTTGCCAAACCATCTGGTCATTCACGAGGCGGGTGGAAACCTGGAATTTGCCTATTTCCCGAATCGAGGTTTGATTTCCCTTGTCGTCGTAATGAAAAATGGAAAAACGGCCGAAGCTGGCATAGTTGGCAAGGAGGGCTTTACCGGAACACTGGCCGCTGTCGGCCTGAGCAGGAGCACGCTGCAAGCGGTGATACAAATCACGGGAGATGGGTTTCGGGTAGAGGTCGCAGCTTTGCAAAATACTCTGGCATCCGCTCCACACCTGCAATTGATGTTGAGCCGTTATGCCGCAATTCGGGGTATGCAGGTTGCACAAACCGCCGCCTGCAATCGGCTGCACGACATTGAGCAGCGCCTGGCTCGCTGGTTACTAATGACTCAGGACAGAGTAGATTCACGGTCGCTGCCCATCACCCATGATTTCCTCGCAACCATGCTGGGGACAGATAGACCTACCGTGAGCTTGGCAGCTCGCGTTCTTCAGAAGAAGAAGCTCATCGAGTACATCCGTGGCGCAGTGAAGATCGTAAACCGCAAAGCGCTTGAAAAGTCCGCCTGCGAATGCTACGCGGTCATCCGGCGTTACGATGGCGAGCTCGGCTTGAAATAATCCGCAAGTGGAAACCTCCCTGTTTCATCGCCCGCCCATCGCCAATAGAAACGATTGCGCGCCTCCTCTGAATCAGAGTTTCCCTATAACCCGGGCCCCTCCGGATACGTCGGCAAATCCGCGGGCACCGCCGGCAGTTTCTTCGGATTGGCCTTGATCTGCTCCATCAGCATCTCGACCGCTTTTTCCAATTGCGGATCTTGTCCCTTCACGACCAGGTCCGGCGGATTGTCGACCACCACATCGGGTTGTACGCCGCGGTTCTCGATCAGCCACTTACTGTCGAGACCATACAACGAGAATTCCGGGCGCGTGATGTAGCCGCCATCCATCAGCGGCATCATCCCGCGAATGCCCCGCACTCCGCCCCAGGTCCGCTCGCCGATAAGTGGCCCCAGCTTGTAGTACTTGAAGAAGTAGCTGAAAAAGTCTCCGTCGGACGCGGCGTAGTGATTGGTCACGCAAGCCATGTACCCGTGGAAAACGTTGCCCGGGATCTGGCCCGGCTCCCAGTTACGCGCCGATTCCATGCCCGCCAGCACCCGCCGCAGCCGCTCAAAGATGATCTGGTCCACGAAGCCGCCGCCGTTGTAGCGCACATCGAAGATGATGCCTTCCTTGCGAATCTGCGGGAAGTACTGCTTGACGAACTCGTTGAGTCCCGCGTCTTCCATGTCGGGCAGATAGACATAGCCGATGCGTCCGCCGCTGGCCGAGTCCACCTTCTTGCGGTTGGTCTCGATCATGTTCAACTCGCGCAAGTTGTACTCGTCGCCAATCGGCTTCACGACTACTTTGCGGGCGCCGTCGGCAGCGGGTTTGGAGTTGACGGTGAGCATGACGACTTCATTGGCCGTGTTCACCAGCAATTCGTCGGGAGTCTGCGGAGCCCGCAGCGCGCGCCCGTTGATCGCGATCAGGTAATCGCCCTCTTTGACATTGACGCCCGGCTCGGTCAAGGGAGAACGAGTGCGCGCGTCCCAATTCTCACCGGTGAAGATCTTCTTGATTCGGTACATACCGCCGGCCGAATCGGCTTCATAGTCCGCGCCCAGCAATCCGACGTTCACGGGGTGTAAGTCGGGGAAATCGCCGCCGCCAGCATAAGTGTGCGAATTCGACAACTCCCCGATCATCTCGCCCAAGATGTAAGTCAATGAATAGCGATCCGCCACGTAGGGGAGCAATTGAGCATATTGATCTTCGGTCTTCTGCCAATCCACTCCATTCATCGAGGCCTCAAAAAAGTAGTCTCGCTCCTGCCGCCAGACCTCGTTGAACATTTCTTTCCATTCCTGCGGAGGATCGACCTCAACTCTCATGCCGTCCAGTTTGAGCGCTCCATCTCCGGCCTTGTGGGGCGCGTCCGGTGGCTTGGCATCGATAATCCCAATCGGGCCATCGCCCTCGGTACGATACAGCAGCTTCGAGCCATCGCGGGAAAGTGCGAAACGGTCCGCGCCATCCAAAAGTACTTTGTCTTTGCGATCTTTCAAATCGTAGGCGTGGATCGCCGGGCCTTCTCCGGGGAGTGGCCCCGACAGTCCTTGAATCGGCGACGTCGAGTAATAGACCGCGTCCTTGGAAGCGTCCACGCTATGAATAATCGCCGGTGGAATAGCCAGCGCTACGATTCGGTTCTGGATGCCATCGAGATCGATCTTGAAGATTTTCGGAGGCTCCTTGGTCTCAGTCTGCGCGGCTTTCTCTTCCGTCTTCTCTTCCTTTTTATTTGGCGGGTGCTTCACGTTTTTGCTCGACTCCGGCGCCGGCGCTACCGCCGCTGGCTCTTCGGTCTTCACCTTCACCTCATCACTCAATGCCGGAAAGGGTGAAGGCTCGTCCGCGGTCAACGTGACGACGTACACGCGGGTTGTCTTCGGATTCGCAAACTCGAAGTCGATGTTACCCAGCACCTCGTTGTAGTCCCGGTCTGAAAGGAAGTACAAGTATCGCTTGTCGGGATCGAACAGTGCGCCGTAGCTGTTATTGAAAGGTGAAGTCACGGCGGTGATCTTGCGCTCGGCTAAGTCGTACAGATACACCACCGAGTAACCGGTCTCTAAATTCTTGTCATAAGTTAGCCACTTGCTATCTGGGGACCAGTTGTAATTCTGGATTTCGGCGTACTTGCCGCGATCCACTTCGACGGGCTTCCTCTCCTTGATGTCGGCATACCAGAGTTTCAGGTCCTTGTCCGCCCAGGCGATTTTCGAGCTGTCGGGAGACCACACCGGCTGGAACATGAAACCCTTGTGTCCGCTGCTTATCTGCTCTTCGGCGGCCAGTCCGTCTTGCGCAACGATGTAGATCTCATCTTCACCGGTGCGGTCGGAAACATAGGCGATCCATTTCCCATCGGGCGACCACGCCACATGTTGCTCGCGGACGCCCGGAGAATGCGTCAAATTGCGGGTGCTTCCATCCTTTGCGGGAACGGTAAACACATCCCCGCGGGCTGCGAACACGGCTCGCTTTCCGTCGGGTGCGATATCGAGGTCGGTGATTTGATGGCTCGCGCTTACCCAGTGCTTCATGGCCTGATCGTGCTCGCCGCTCACATAGATGGTCAGTTTCTTCGGCTGCCGCGTCTGCAGATCGAACGTATACAAGTAACCGCCATTTTCAAAAATAATCGCATCGGGGCCAAGGCTCGGCCACATTACATCGAACTCGTCGAACTTAGTAAGTTGCTCGATCTGCTTGCTGCCCTGGTCGTAGCTGTAAAGATTGAGCCGGTGTCCAGTCCCGCGATCGGAAGTGAAATAAATCGTGTTCCCGTGCCACATGGGAAACGTGTCGGTGTAATCCGTATGTGGGATGACCTGATCAACGACATTGTTCTTGATGTCGTAGATCGTGATGTCCTGGGCCAATCCTCCGGTATAGCGTTTCCACTGGCGGAAATTGCGGAAGATTCGGTTGTAAGCGATCTTGGTGCCGTCCGCCGAGAACGAAAGCAGCCCGCCCTCATCCATCGGCATCGGCTGCGCCAGTCCACCGTCGATGCTCACCGTGAATGGCCGCTTGGTCCAGCCATTCGAAGCATCGCGCCGCGAAAGGAAAACGATGCTCTTGCCATCTGGCGTCCAACCAATAACTTGGTTGAGCACACCAAAGCGTTCGCTGAGTTGCTGCGCCTGTCCCTGGTAGAAGGTCAACTGCTTCGGTTGACCGCCCTCGGAGGGCATGACATAGACGTTAAAGTTGCCATCGTATTGGCCGGTGAATGCCAGCCACTTTCCATCCGGGGAAAACTTTGGAAACAGCTCCCGCCCCGGATGCGAAGTAATGCGGCGGGCCGTGCCTCCAGAACTTGACGCCAGCCAGAGGTCGCCGCCGTACATGAATGCCACTTTGTCTTTATAAATGTCGGGGAAGCGCAGCAAGCGGCCTTCTTGCGCTTCTTGCGCCGCGGCCAGGCATGCACAACCGATGACACAGCCGGCGATCATGTACGTGAAAAAACTTCGAATAGAAATCATGAGAGGTCCTCTTGAGAAAGATTTGCGGGAGAAACTAGCGGAATTGGGAACCATTTCGACAATCGGGATTGTATCAGCTTGCGCGCGGCAACTTCGAGCTGTATTTCACTTGCCCTGCGTCTTAGCCGCCGCGCGCACCGCCTCCTGACAAGCACCCGCAGCACTCAACACTTTGTCAAAACCTGTATCTGTGCGGAGTTTGTCGAGCAGAGGATCGGAAAGTAGATTCGTGTACGCGCAATAGTTCTGTTCGACCGCGCTCTGGAGCAGATGGAGAGCAGCTTGTTGCTTGCCACAGTAGGCAAGCAGCGCTCCCTGGTAATACCACGTCTCCGGGTCGGGGTCGGAAGGCAGACTGGTTTCCGCTTCGTGTGCGATCCGGTCCAGATCCGCGGCTGGCCGCAATTGCAGGCAAGACTCCAGCAGGTCGCGGTGATAGCGCGGCGTACTCGGCATGTGGGTCACCGCTTCACGCGCTTCCGCAATCTTCCCCTCACGCAGAAAGATGGACGGCATCGCATACGCCGCCCACTCTGAGCCCGCATCCAGACGCACAAAATCCGCGGCCCGTTCAGGTTTACCCATCTCCATAAACGCCCACGCACAAGTTCGAAAAGCGTAGTTACCGGGATCGAGCGCCAGCGCCGTGTTGCATTCACTCGTCGCCTCTTCCAGCATCCCGGCATAGCGATAGACATAGCCCATCACAAAATGGGCCTCGGCACTCTCGGGACGCCGTGTCACCAGCGCCTGCGCCGCCACGTAGGCCTTGCCGAGTTCGCCTCGCTCAACCCGGTTGGTGATCAGTTGTCCAGCGGCAACGATCCGATTCGGATCGAGCTCTAGCGCTCGTTCGCAGGCTTTGTTGGACCGCTGGAACATGGGCTCGCCACCATCCGAATAGTCGGCGTCATAGTAGCAACGCAATCCGAGTTCTTCCCAGGCTGGCGCGTAGGTGGAATCCACAGCGACCACATGCTCCAGAACGGCGATTGCATCCTTATTAGGCCCGGGATCGTGAGGCAGGGCCAGACTATGCAGGTAAAGATCGTAGGCCTCCGCGTTTTTCGGGCGCGTGCCGGTATCGAGAAAGCCGCCTTCTGCGCCAATCGCCGGCAGCAACCCTTGACGTATCTGGGCAGCCATCTGCGCTTGCATCGCGATCAGGTCCTGCGCGGGCGCGGTCACGTTGGTCTGCCACAATAGCCGGTTTCCTTCCACCTGGATCGCCTCGAGCGTAATCAGAAGATGGTCGCCTTGCTTCAGAAAGTGCCCGGTAAGAACGCTGGCAACGTGCAATTCCCGCCCCGCCTGCTGCGGATCGACGTCGTTGGCGACATATTTTCGCGTAATCGCAGAGGGACGAACGTCCAGCGTCCGGGTGTAAGTAAGCGTGTTGGCAATTTCATCGGCCAGCGCGAAGCGCAGAAACTCCACGCTGATATCGCCATTCATATTCTGCAACGGCAGCACCGCAATGGTGTTTTTCCGCGCGCCGCCCGACAGTTGGCGTTGTTTGAACCACCACGCCCCAACCGCGACCAGAACCGTGAGCAGCACCGCGCTGACTCCAAGCAGAAGATACGGTGAAACTCTGTTCGACGCCTGAAACGTGGTCGTGGCCAGGCGATACGGCAAGGCTGGCCGCCGCGCCCCGCTCTTGGTCAACCCCGATTCCGTTTCCTTCCGCAACGACTGCAGATCGCCCTTCATCGCCAGCGCGTTCGGGTAGCGGTGTCCGCGATCCTTTTCCATGGCGCGGCCGATAACGCCTTCGAGATCCGGGGGAATCGCCGGGTTGAGACTGCGAGGAGAGACCGGCTTCTGGTTCAGGACCGCAGCCAGCGTGGTGATCACATTGCCAGTGGCAAAAGGCTTTTTGCCGGTCGCCATTTCGTAAAGCACGACTCCGAGCGAGAACAAATCGCTCCGCGGATCCAGTTCCTCGCCGCGCGCCTGTTCCGGAGACATGTAAACCGCGGTTCCCGGAATCACACCCACCGCCGTCAGCGAGTCTTCCAGTGCCGCATCGCTCGATCCCGGTTCGGGCAACGACTTGGCCAATCCGAAATCGAGGATTTTTGCCTGACCCGACTGCGACACGAAAATGTTGGCCGGTTTAATGTCGCGGTGAATGATCCCTTTCGCATGCGAAGCCGCCAAAGCATCCGCCACCTGGATGCCGATGTCGAGGATCTCGTCGACTTCCATCGGCTTGCCCCGCATCCGTTCTTTCAGGCTTATCCCTTCCAGTTTCTCCATGACGATGAAGGGATGTCCGTCGTTGTCGTCGATGTCGTGGATAGTGCAGATGCCGGGATGGTTCAACTGGGAAGCGGCGCGGGCTTCGCGCACGAAGCGGTCGAGTGACTTGCGGTCGTGGACCATCTCCACGGGAATGAACTTGAGGGCAACGTGACGGGCCAGGCGGGTGTCTTCCGCCTCATACACCACGCCCATGCCACCACCACCGAGCTTTCCCAAAATGTGATAGTGGGAGACTGTCTGGCCGATCATTCCGAAGGCCTCAGTGCCCTCGGCCGCTATGTTAGGCCGCTGCCGAAGCCTGGGTCAACTCAAGTGAGATGAAAGTCCGGCGCCAGCCTGCTAAAGCAGATGGCTTCGTTGCCGATTCTTCAAAGTGCATCTCCGGCGATACGGGGCCAGCCACTTGCCAGCGCTATGAAGCTACCTCTTTGGCTTTATGATGGTGGGTCAGCTTTCATCAGGTGCGGATCGGCGAGAGGGGCGCGAATGGGCGACGGTTCGTTGTCTAGCGGGGCGGAGGTAGGAGGTTCAAGTCTCATGCAGGCCTTGGTGGTCGACGACTCAGCCGTCTATCGCAAATTGATCGGCGATCATTTGCGAAGCTGGGACTTCGGCGTCACCCTGGCGGAGACGGGCTCCGAGGCTTGGCAAATCCTGGAGCAAAAGGATGCTCCCAAGCTCGTGCTGCTCGATTGGGTGCTGCCTGATCTGGAAGGCATTGATCTTTGCCGGCGCATCCGAAAGGGCGGATCGTCCCGTCCTTACGTCTACGTGATTCTGCTGACCAGCAACGAAGGCCGCCAAAACATGCTCGATGCCATGCAGGCCGGGGCGGACGACTTTCTGGTCAAGCCCTTCGATGAACTGGAACTGAAGGCGCGCTTGCTGGTCGGCAAGCGCATCCTCGACCTGCAAGACGAACTGGTTTCCGCGCGCGAGTCCATGCGCCACGCCGCCACTCACGACAGCCTCACCGGATTGTTGAATCGCGGCGAGATCATCAACATGCTGCTGCGGGAATTGGAGCGAGCCCGCCGCGAGCGCAAGCCGGTGGGAGTGGTTCTCGGCGACATCGATCATTTCAAGAGCGTCAACGACACCCTCGGCCATCTTTTTGGCGATGAAGCGCTGCGGGAAATCGGCCGGCGACTGCGCGCTCAACTCCGCGTCTACGACGGCGTTGGCCGGTATGGCGGAGAAGAATTTCTTATGGTTCTCCCCAACTGCGATTTGCCCCACGCCCTGGCGCGCGCGAATGCGCTGCGCGAAATCGTTGGCAGCACCCCTATGGTCTGTTCCGGCGAGGAGAGACTCATCACCATGAGTATGGGAGTCGCTATCTCTGCTTGCACTGGCAAGAACGAACTGGAAACACTGTTGAATCAAGCCGACGCCGGCCTTTATGCCGCCAAGGACAACGGCCGCAACCGGATCGAGCACTTCCCCTCGGCCGCCAAAAAAGCGCCGTCAGCGCGCGCCCGCAAAAGCTAGAGCGGATTCAGCCTTACTGTGGTCCGCTCGCGTAGGGGCGGGCGCCCTCGTCCGCCCCAGCCGAGCGCAAGCTCGGCAGTGTTCGGCGCACACAGCACTTCCCAATCCGCTATAGCAGCCTTCTCCCAATGAACCGCAGGGAAAAACTGCCGTGACCCCAACTGCGCCCACGACTCATTCGGCCATGAGCGCAATGGCGATGTTTCACGAACAGTTTTGCCGGTTTCACGAAACCCACATCTCAATCTCTTTGCCAATCACCCAGTGGCTGTCTCGTTTCTCCATGACGACATAACTGCCCCCGCCGCACAGTCCACCACACCGGTTGCTAAAGTAAAACAGAGCTTGCGTCCCATCTGCACTGAAACCCACCCGCGACAAAGTCATAATTCCCTGAGAGCCCGGAAACCGCTTGTAGTACATACCCCACCAGTCGCCACCCCAGGGAATGGAATAAAGCTGGTTTAGATCGAGGAGTTCGTAATTGATCACCATGTGAAAAGACGGTCGAAGGGACGCCTGTTGCGCGTTCACTTCTCGGAACGCATCTATCGTAGTTCGTTGAAGGGAGGGGGCCTTCTCTTGCAGTGACTTCGCCGTTTCCTCCCAAGGAATAGGTTGCCCGTTGCCGTCCAACCAGGGGTGGTCTTGCTCATCAGACTTGGTCATGTTGACGACTATGATTTTGACGATGTCCTTGCCAACCCGCTCCTCGTGTCTTGGACCGGTGAATATGTCGGTGAGGCACGCGGAAAGGACTTCATACTCGGTTTCGCCGACCTCAACTGGAGGGCGTGCAGGACTCCGCCCGTGACCCGCCATCATGACGAGAGATGCGGCAACCACAGTGATCGCTGCCGCGCTGTAAATTGCGCCAGGCATCGGCATAAGCTCATTATCTCAAGTTGTCGTCCACAGATGGAGAGTACTCACTCCGGTCAACTGTCGTAATCAGCCCGTTTCACTCCCCACCTCGCAGTGGTAGCCTCATGGAGGATGTGAGTACACGCGTCCGAACTCGCCGCGAGTCATTGCCCATTGCTGTCCGACCTTCCAACCCGCATCAAGCAGTGCGCGCGCGACGCCGGATTCGATCTCTGCGGCATTGCGCCGGTCCGCGACTTCGGCGAGTTGCAAGTCTTTCCCCAATGGATCGCGGATAACAAGCACGGCGACATGAAGTACATGGCAGCCCGCGACGCGGCCGGCGACCTTAAGCGAGCATCGCTGGCCCGAGTCGCTCCCTGGGCGCGCAGCGTGGTCGTGTGCGCCATCAACTACAACACAGCCCATCCCTACTCCACGCAAGCACAGCCAGAAAATTCGGGCCAAGGCTGGATTTCGCGCTACGCGTGGTCGCGCGAGGATTACCACGACGCCGTATTGCGACGGTTGCACCAGGTAGAAGGTGAATTGCGCAGACTAGTTGAAGCAACTGGGTACTGGGTACCGGGTACTGGGTACTCGCACTCTCGCTCCTATGTCGACACCGGCCCGCTCGTCGAGCGCGTGTACGCGAAATACGCTGGCATAGGATGGATCGGCAAGAACACCTGCGTCATCAACCAGCAGCTGGGATCGTGGCTGTTTCTCGGCGTAATCCTCACCTCACTCGATTTAACGAACAACGACCTCACCGCCGACCTGCCCGCGCCCGATCGCTGCGGCACCTGCACGCGCTGCATTACCGCCTGTCCCACCCAGGCCATCGTTGAGCCCGGCGAATTAGACGCCCGGCTTTGCATCTCCTATCTGACCATCGAAAAGCGCGGCGAGATTTCAGACGAATTGCGCGAGAGCATGGGACGCCACGTCTTCGGATGCGACATCTGTCAGGACGTTTGCCCGTGGAACCGCAAGGCGCCGGCGACTCGAGCCGACGAATTCCAGCCGCGGGAAGGCTTCGTTAATCCGGCGCTGGACTGGCTAGCTGAGATGCAGCCAGAGGAGTTTCGGACGGTATTTCGCGGATCCCCAATCCGGCGCGCCAAGCTTTCCGGCCTGCGGCGAAATGCAGTGATCGCCATGGGCAACAGCGGCGACAAAAAATTTATGCCAACGCTGAAGAAACTCTGCGAGGATTCAGACCCGGTAGTCGCCGAGCACGCGCGCTGGGCGTTGGCGAGACTTGAACAAAGCAGTACCCAGCGGCCAGTACCCAGTAGTCAGAAAGAACGACCGCGGACGCCGATGCCCGTCACTGCGCGAGTAAACAGGGCTGCGGGGAAATTCTGATTCGTATCAGGGTATCGCTTCAGCGATACCGAAGGCTGCCCAAAAAAGCCACTTTTCCGTGCATACAGAACCGGATCAAATACACCGCAAAAACGAAAGCGCCCGGACTCGGTTAGAGTCATCGGACGCTCGTCGAACAGCCCTCCCCCGAAGTCTGCTCACCACCTACTCTACAATCTGATCGCCGCAGGGGGAATGGCACGAAAGTGGAACCCCTATAGGACAATCTGGTAGGCCCGGCAGGAGTCGAACCTGCAACCCTCGGATTAGAAATCCGATGCTCTATCCGCTTGAGCTACGGGCCCCCGTTAAAGCGGGATTCTGAATGATTATAGGGGAAGCGCGCAAGGCGGACATTGGGGAAAGTGGTTGAATTCCAGCGCTCGACACTAGTTACACACGGACGCCTTGAAAAGCGATCGCAGGGAGGCCCAACCGGCGGCGCGCCTCGTCCATCATGCTGGCCGTACGGGTGGCGCCGCAGCGTGTCACTCCAAGAGCCCGCACCCGCAGCAGCGTGTCCAGGTCGCGGATGCCGCCAGCCGCCTTCACCTGTACAGAAGGCGGAGAATGCTTTCGCATTAGCATCAGATCCGCGTCCGTGGCGCCCGTTGGCGCGTAGCCGGTCGACGTCTTCACCCAATCCGCGCGCAGTTCGGCGCAGATCTCGCACAGCCGTATTTTCTGATCGTCGTTGAGATACGCGTTTTCGAAGATAACCTTCACCTTCCGAGCCGCAGCATGTGTCGCTTCTACAACCCCACGGATGTCGTCCTTTACATACGGCCAATCGCCGCTCAGCACCTTGCTGATATTCACCACCATATCGAGTTCTTCGCCGCCGTCCGCCAGCGCCTGGCGCGCCTCGGCCACTTTGATCGCTGTGCTGTGGCCGCCGTGCGGAAACCCAATCGTGGTGCTCGCGCGCACATTGGAATTACTGCCGCGCAGACGCTCCGCGCAATGCTTCAGCGCATAGGGCATGATGCAGACACTCGCCACATCGTAGGCCAGCGCCAGCGCAATGCCGTGTTCCAATTCGTCCCACGTCAACGTGGGATTCAGGAGCGAGTGGTCAATCATCTTCGCGACATCGGAATATGAATAGTCCAAAGCCATACCTATTCACCTCGAAGCCCGGGGAGAGCGCGCAGCTCGTGTGCAAGCCGCGCGCTCCGGACACCGCAACAAGTCCAGACCGTCACCCTGCGGACTAGGCCCGCGTCAGGAAAATCGGCAGACCCAGCTTGTGATCGTACATCGGCCGGTAGCGGTCGGTGTTGTACATGGTGGCAATGTCCACTTTGCGCGGCCCCAGTTTGGGGTCCGGGATCGGCACCATCTTGTAGCAGCCGCCGCTGATCGCCGTCATCAGGCCGCTCTTCCCTTCTTCCAAAGCGTCCATCGCCATCCCGGCGTAGGTGCTGGCCACCATGCGGTCGACAAAATCCGCACTGCCGGAGCGCAAATCATAAGTGAGATCGCTGACCACGGTCTCGTCGCCGGTGGCGTCCCTGATCTCATTGCTCAGGTCCTCCGCCACGCTCATTTTCTTGTGGTGGCCGAAGGCATCGGCTGGACCGTATTCCTTCACCGTGTAGCCTTCCCATTCGGCGCCCTCGGAAAGAATCACCAGCGAGTAGTTGCTGGGATTGTTGTGCTTGTCGGTGACCAGGATATCGATCAGGTGCTTCAAATTCACTTTGTATTCGGGAATGCAGCAACGCACCGACGTCACGTACGCAGTGTAGAGAGCGGTGTAGCCGGCGTCGCGTCCGAACACCCGGAAGATGCCGATGCGCTCGTGCGAGCCGACCGTCGTCCGCTGCCGCTCGATGGCGTCCATGGCGCGCGTGATGGCGGTTGAAAACCCGATGCAGTACTCGGTGTTTTGAACGTCGTTGTCCATGGTCTTCGGCACCGCGAGCACCTTCACTCCCTGCCGGTCGAGTTCGGCGGCATAGCTGAGGGTGTCATCGCCCCCAATCGCCACCAGGTAATCGAGTCCCAGCGTCTCGATATTCTTCAGCACTGCCGGCGTCACGTCGAACACCGTGCTGGTCACGCCCTTCTTGGTGGATTGCCGGCTTGGAAACTGCTGCCCCTCGAGCACCGGCGGCAGCTTTTGCATCTTGGTGGGATTGGTGCGCGAACTGTGCAGATACGTGCCGCCCGTGCGATCGATGGTGCGGGTGTTCTCGCGGTTGAGCGGCTGGATATACCGCGTCCGGCTCGCCGGATCTTTCAGATCGACATGCGTCAATCCTTCCCAGCCACGGCGGATGCCAACGACCTCGCATCCGATCTCGGCTCCCCGGTAGACCACCGATTTAATGACTGAATTCAGACCCGGGACGTCGCCGCCTCCCGTGAGAATACCAATGCGCTTTCCTGGCATGAAAATGCTCCTTAAGTATGATGTGCCGTTCAGAATCTCAAGTTTATTTTATAGAAGACGGAGCTAAACGTCGTGGGCGCCCTGCGCCTAAGGTGTCCTCAGCGCCCAAATCGGGCTTAATCGCAACCCAAGCCAGCAATGGCAAGAAGAGGCTGGAGGCGCGGGCCGGAATCGAACCGGCGTATAAAGGTTTTGCAGACCTCTCCCTTACCACTTGGGTACCGCGCCCGGTCACTTTAATGTAGAAGCTTTAGTACAGTTTGTCGATAGAGTATTAGGTGATTATGAACGCCTGCTGTGCGCACTCGCAATCGCTAGTCGCGATCGTTCATCTTCTCTCGCGGCCTGTTCTGTGCTACAACAACCGACATGAGTTCGATTCCGAAGCCGGCTGAGAATTCGTCCGGTTTCACAACGACGCCGACGACGATTGCGACGGCAAGTGGCATGGCTGCGAATCTCGCGCCCGCAAATGTGCATCATAAGGATGCATCATCCATCTGTCCCAACTGCTCGACCGAGTTGCTGGGACACCGCTGCAAGGTGGTTTGCAAGAACTGCGGCTTCTATTTGAGCTGCTCCGACTTCTATTGAGGCAGACAGCGTTCCCCGGTTTGGGCAAACGGATTCGAGCGAGTTTGAGCGCGTAGCGCACGCGATTTCTTCTTTGAGCTTCTACAATAGTGCAAGATTTGGCTTCAATCCTCACCTCAGGAGATTGGCATGCAACGGAAAGCGAGTGCAGTTTGGAAGGGTGGTCTCAAGGACGGAAAAGGGACGGTTTCGTCCACCAGCGGCGTGCTTTCGAATACGCCGTATTCGTTTACGACGCGGTTTGAAAATACTCCGGGAACGAATCCGGAAGAACTGATCGCGGCGGCGCATGCGGCTTGCTTTTCGATGGCATTGTCGGCGCAACTGGGAGGCGCGAAGCTGACCCCGGAGAGCATTAACACATCTGCGACGCTTACCATGGAGAACATTGAGGGAGGCTGGACCATCACGGCTGTGCACCTCGATGTGGTCGCCAAGGTGCCAGGCGCAAGCGCGGAGGCCTTCAGCACGGCTGCGCAAAACGCGAAGGCGGGCTGCCCGGTATCAAAGGTGCTGAACGCCAAGATTACGATGGATGCGAAGCTGGGCTAGCCGCCCACGGCGAACGTGAGACCGCGCTCTTTAACTCTCAATTCGCCAAATATTGTCATCCCGAGCGAAGCGAGGGATCTGCATTTTGCGGCGAACTGCAAATCCCTCGCTCCGCTCGGGATGACAATTGATGACAGAGATACCTAGCTTTGCGAGCGCAAGACCTGGCGCAACTTGTGATTGATTTTCACCGCTTCCTGCGATGCCTGATCGATCAGTTCGACCCAGCGGCGTGAGTTCTCGGGCGGTCCTGATTGCGAAATCAGGTAGGTGGCTTGCACGATGGTTTCGAGCGCGTTGCTGAGATCGTGCGCCAGTGTGCGGAGTTCCCGCGCCAGTTCCGCGGGGATTTTGTCGGAGGCATTTGCCATGGTCTTCGCCGGCGTGGCGAAACATACGACGCTACGCTTGTTTGACACAAGACGCCAGCCAGTAGATATTAGTGTAGTCGCCCTTGGAAAAGGGCCCTGCCGATTTTCTTTTACGCGGATGTGGCGGAACTGGCAGACGCGCTAGGTTCAGGACCTAGTGGCCGCAAGGTCGTGGAGGTTCAAGTCCTCTCATCCGCACCAAAACAACACTTAGCAGCCCGTGGCAGAACTACTGAAAAATCGCGAGCGGTGACGAGGTGTGCGGCAAGGCCACGATGGTTCTCTTTGCGGGCCGGCGGCGAGAGAGCGCAGCCGGATCTGCGAAACAGCCG
>Ga0182027_10000970_pt1 | contig 48415 bp, 40 predicted proteins | sample 712E1DmetaG_FD_121300 | JGI IMG/M metagenome (GOLD analysis project Ga0182027, IMG submission 121300) | Permafrost microbial communities from Stordalen Mire, Sweden - 712E1D metaG (Illumina Assembly) | ecosystem: Environmental > Terrestrial > Soil > Wetlands > Permafrost | place: Sweden...
AAGGGGACAGCAAAACCCAGGGCGATTGGGGCCAGGTCGTTTTAGAGCGAATACTCGAAATGTCCGGCCTAGAAAAAGGCCGAGAGTATGAACTGCAGGTCCATTCGCACGATGAGACCGGAAACAGATTTTTCCCGGATGCCGTTGTGTATCTGCCGGAATCCAGAGATGCAATTATTGATTCAAAGGTTTCGCTGACCGGCTTTGAAAAATATTGTTCCGCCGAAAACGATGTGCAAAGGGAGGAGGCGTTAAAAAGGCACATCCAATCCATTAAAAACCACGTAACAGAACTGTCGGAGAAGCGATATGAAAAGTTGGTTGAACTAAATTCCCTCGATTTTGTCATAATGTTCATTCCCATTGAAGGGGCATATATTCTGGCGATGAAAGATGATCCGGACATTATGTTCGAGGCATGTAAGAAAAACATCGTTATTGTTTGTCCCTCTACGCTAATGTCAACTCTAAGAATTATCGCCTATACTTGGCGAATTCAAAAGCAGCAGAAGAACTCGGAGGAAATTGCCCAAAAAGCGGGCGACCTTTATGATAAACTGTGCGCATTTTTAAATGTTTTCATTGAAATAGGAGATGCGCTTAAAAAATCTCAGGAAAAATATGACCAATCGCTCAGGCTATTATCCATTGGAAAAGGAAATTTGATTAAACGATCGGTGGAGTTTAAAGAATTAGGGGTGAGCGGCAAAAAAGAAATACCGGCAAAACTTCTGGAAAAATGCAATTTAGACGCGTATGAAGCCGAGGCACCATCTCCAGACCAGACCAATGACACTCGTAATGGAGGTTTAAAATGAGCAATGAAAATGAAGAATTGGATGAAAATGACCAAGCCGTTGAAAATCAACCAAAGGACGTTGAAATGGAAAAGAAAAAGGCCAAAAGCATCTGGGATGAAATTGCCCAACGCCAAGCTGCAATACGCCAGATTGCCGAGAATGCCCGGACTTTATGGAAAAGACTGGGCACTATGCCGGCGACTGATTTGGTTAAGATTTATTTGGCTTTCAACCAATACGATGAATACGATCCGGATTGCAGATACCGGGAAAAAGTATTATCGTTTTTACCAGATTGGCTTATTGAGGCTGAATTTCATAATGTAAAGATGCCAGTAAAATTAGTAAAAATTATCGAGGAACGACTCCGGCCGCTACGGCCGGAAAACCCAAACAGTTTTGAATGTGGTGGAGCGATTGTGACACCTGATAATGAATAAGGAAAACCATAAATTATACAGCGCGAAAAACATTTAACCCGGAGGTCATTATGAATAGGAATAAGGTGATAAAGGCAAAAATCAACGGTCATTTTTTAGGCCATACGGCAATTACCTATAGGGCAAATGATTTGCAGATATTGTCGGAAGAGGAAATCGTGCAAAAAGACTATGAATACCTGGTGTCGGTTTATCCTCGAATGAAGGAGTTATTCGATATTCTTTTTAAAAATTTGCCGGAAATTGAACTGCCATTGTTAATAAATCAACATGATTACCCAGAATGGGTTCGCAGGTATGTTGAGCGTCGTTTCGTAAAGATGGACAAATGAATTTTACAGAACTTGCAAAATGCAATCGTTCATTTGGAAAAAGGCGAGTTGTTCCGGAAAAAAGTTCGGAAAGCAATTGGGAGGTGGCGCCAGTGATCCTGAAAAAAAGTTTGCCAAGGAAATGGAGGTCTATTATGAATTTAGCTGAAGTAAAATCGACGATACATGAAGAATTGCCAATATCTGGTGGTATGGCATGGTTTAAATCGTTGGTGCGTAGATTGGTTTGCGGTGGAATTTATCTGATTTCCGGTGAACCGGGCGCAGGAAAATCTACTCTCACCATTCAGCTCGGGCTGGACTTAGCTATGCAAGGGATCCCGGTATTGTTTATTCTAACAGAACAAAATAGTGGTGAATTAGCAGCCCGCGCGCGGGAAATTACTAAAGGAATTTCTTATTCCGACATTGAAAATATGTTTAAGAATATAAAGATTTTTGATACGATAACAGGGATAAATGAATTATGCAATTTCCTCACTTCGCATATTTTTAATCCATCTGGCAAATTTCATGGTGTCCAGATGATTGTGGTTGATTCAATTCAGGGACATGGCCTATCTGCAGCGGCTACCGGGACGTATGAAGTCATTTATCAGTTTTGCAGGGAATGTAAGCGTGCAGGTATCACAGTATTATTGACTTCACATATGACAAAAAATTCAAGAATAGGTGGGCCAAGGACATTAGAACATAATGTTGATTCAACAATCCTGTTGCGAAGAGCGCCTGCATGTTCTGCAGCGATTACAATAAAAAATCGTTTTGCCAGTATTAGTCCTCATTTTATGGCTTTAACATGGAATACTCGATCTGCCTTACAGCTATCACCACATTCCGCAATAGCGACATCGACAATATTGGGGTTTGCACCTCATGGAATTGTTGAAATCCAATTTTCAATCGGATTGTCAAGATATGGATGTCCAGGCAGAATTGTTTCTTTGGGCATTCCATTTAAAGAAATGGTGCAATTGATTGCGGCAATTAACCAATTGCCGGGAATATCGCTGCAATCTAATGACTATAACATCAATTGCCGTGTCCCGAATGGAAATGGATTTAATTCATCGTTAGGATTAGCAGTGGCAATTGGTTTAATTGGAGCCTTTACGCGGCGGCCGGTTCCTCTGGACGTTATTTATTTAGGTGAAATTGATTTGCAAAATCGTTGTCGATCCATCGGACCAATGATCACTGCTAAATTGATTGAAGAGTTATTGGAAAAACCAAATTATATAGTTTTTTGCCCCCATGAAGTTTCTTATGAGATTCAGAAACAGTGCCCAGAAATTAAGATCGCGGTAGTCGAAAAGCTGGCGGAGGCAGTTCAATTTACCTGGCAAGAACCCGACCGGCTACATAATGTTTAATATAACATATTGATTAATAAGGACAAAACATATGAATAACAATATAAATAATATCGACAAAGAACATTTGAAATCGAAAGATTTTATTCTTTCAAAAGAAATAAAAATTGAACCATTATGGAATAATCAAGATGTATCAGAATTTTTTAAAGTTAGCCCAGGAACTGTTAGGTATTGGTGCCATGTTAAAGCAATATCTTATCATAAAATAGGAGGGCTTGTTAGGTTTCGTCCTAAGGAAGTAATAAATGATTTTGAATGTGGGCGTTTAGGAAAAATTGGAAAATGCAGAAGTTACTTATAAAGGAAGTTCCGGCGTCTATTTGACATTTGCCATGGTAATCACAATAGCATCAACGTGTTATGAGAGAATCCCTATAGATCGTCTAAATTAATGGCTACGAGTTAACTATTTATATAACAACAAGTTAAATAGAATAATGTTGTTTTCCTCTGGATTTTCCGTTATAATAAGGTGAGAATTTCTGACTCCTCGTAAATTGAAATCATTGAAGATTTAGGAAATTTAATCTTCCACCTTGGAAAAATCTTATTTCATAACTAACTTAAATTAAGAGTGTTATAAGAATATTTATTCCCAAATTGCATTTTAATTAGCACTTTCGTTTTTTAAGAAAAGAATTTATGTATCTTTTTTATGTGGTACATAATATCTATGCATATTTTATTTGATAATAATATGTTATCAATGTTGACCAAAACTTTTATTCCTGGCCCGTAGCAAGGCTACAGGGAATTAAACCTCATTTTAGATTAATGATAAAATTAAATAACTATATGATATCTCATTTACAAAAGGTCTTGACCTCCCTTGAAAAATGGAGGGAAGAAAAAATATTTCTTCGAAAAAATTCAAAGGAATTAAAAATCGATCCTTTTCGTGAACTAACTTTTGCTGGGAATAGGCGGCCATCGACATTTTCATTATGGTACATTTTCAATTTTGGAATATGGCATCAAAAAGAAATTCCTTGTACCGAGCCTCATTGGTGTAAATTCTCATCCTAAAGCCATATAAAATTCCCCTAAGTTCTCATTTTCATTCAGAATGTTTTATTCACTATACCGCTCTGGACAGCTACCCGCAACCTGGACGCGGGGTTATGTCGGGGTTATGTGCTTTTCTTCATGGCCAATCACTTGATTCCGTAATACGAAAATATGGCGTAATCCTTCATGATCTGACCAAATGGAGGGATAAAGTGCTTCCGGTACAGAAGAATCGTTGTTAAAAACAAATGAAATCGAAGAAGCAATTGAAGTTGAAAAGAAAGCGCTGCTTTTCCAAGATCGGCGAAATTATCATGGCCAACGAGCTTCTTGTCGAGAAATCAGGAAACTGGCGCGTTCTGTGTTTATGATCGTTGCCGTCGTACTCTATTGAAATTGAGAGCGGCAAAACGTGGTCCTAAACCACATACTACTGATGAAACCCTGCTGGTATTGATCAGAGAGGTTATTTCGGCAAGCCCGCTTTCCAGCGAAGGATATCGCAAAATTCTTGCATTCCCGCAGGGGGCAGTTGTTCGAGTGTATCGCGTAAACGAGTTCTGAGCGGCATGCGTGAGAATGGTCTTTTTTTCCCCGGCTTGAAGCCTTTGGCGGTCGGAGATAAGGCATGATGGAAACATTGCAATTGATGTTGTTCTGAACATTATGTGGGCGGGGTACTGACATGACGTCGACGATGTTGTGTACGGTACCGGGCAGAAATGTGTAGGTATTTATGGTAGTTGATCAATCAATCAAATGGATTTACAAAAACATAGTAATACTAGTAAGCTATTAGTATGTGTGCACCTTTAAAATGCTCAACATCATAAACATAATCAACGTCTACAGAATACTAACATTGCTATTCATATCATCATAATTATCAATTAATTATGTAATAATCAATGGCTTCAAGCCCAATAAGGCAAAAAACAAGGATACTATTAGTAGATAATTACTCTTTTTATGATATATTGATGGAGAGGTGTACTATGTTGGCAGTCGTGAAAAAGCCCCATACTAAAATCGCGGCATTTAAACTTATCGGCCATGTCGATAGTGAAACGATTCGGTATCTTAATGGGCGTTTTGGAAAGGAAAATGTTGACGTTGATGACGAAATAATTGACGTCATTGAAAGCGAATGGTTCAAAGACATCTCCAATAAAATCACTCCGGGTTCCGTAGTCCGTACCTATCGGGAAAATCTTGGATTCACTCAGGAGCAGCTTGCGGAAAAAGCCGGCGTAGGTAATTCCTCGTATATTTCAGATATTGAACACGGAAGAAGAACCATATCGAAAAATCTTGCTAAGAAGTTCGCTGAAATTTTCAATGTCTCACTGGAAATGTTCATCTGAAGGTTTAACAATAACTATATCAGCGTCGGCACATCGACAAAAACCGGTTTTACGTTAAACCGCTTTTTCAAAACCCCGCCAAGGGCCTTGACGCCTACCGTCTCGGTATCATAATGCCCGCAATACACGACGTTTATGCGAGACTCCAGCGCCTTGTGGTGGTTATCGTGCTTACCTTCGCCCGTTATAAAACAGTCTATTCCTTTGTCAATTGCCTCGTCCAGGGCGTCGGTCCCGCCTCCGGAAACAACGGCAATGCGCGAATTTTCGGGCTTGCCGAACGGCAGCATGGAAAATTTTCCGCCGATATTCGATTGGATTGTTTTACCGATTTGCTCGGCGTTTAAAGGTTTTGGCAAGGTCCCTTCAAAACCGATAAGGTTTTTTTTATAGAGGCCAAACGGCTTTATATCGACTAAACCGAGCATTTTCGCTAAAACGATATTGTTGCCGCAAACATCGTGAGCGTCGAGCGGCAAGTGCGCCGCGTAGACGTTGAGGTCGCTTAAAACCGCAAACTTTACCTGGCTATAAATCGCACCCGTAATACTTGTCAGGCCGCCCCAAATAAGTCCATGGTGGACGATAAGCATTTGGCATTTTTGGCTCACGGCTTTTTGATACGCTTCAAGACACGCGTCGACCGCCAGGCCAATCGTCTGGATTTCATCGGCCCCCTGGATCTGTAGGCCGTTATTCGACCGGTCTTCGATGTCCGCGATTTTAAGGTAGGCGTTTAAGTACTCGACAACCTCGCTTCTCTTCGCGCTCATTCGGACCTCCTCGAAGGAATTATTGACATTTAAGCAAATAGCTTTCAATAAACATGTCCAGGTCCCCATCAAGCACCCCAAGCGCATTGGACGTCTCGGTATCGGTTCTATGATCCTTGACCATATTATACGGGTGCAAAACGTAGGAGCGTATCTGGCTTCCCCATTCGATTTTCTTTTTCACCGCGAGCTTGTCCTGGCGTTTCTTTTCTTCTTCCTCTTTGTAAAACTGTTTGACCCTGGATTTGAGGACCTTCATGGCCACTGCACGGTTTTTCAGTTGCGAGCGCTCGTTTTGGCAGGCGACCACGATATTGGTGGGGATGTGGGTCATGCGCACGGCGGAGTCGGTTTTGTTGACATGCTGGCCGCCCGCGCCGCTGGCGCGGTAAGTGTCGATGCGGATATCATTAAGGTCGATTTCAAAGTCGTCGACGTTTTCAAAAATAGGGTACGACGATACCGACGCGAAGGATGTGTGGCGCCGGGCGTTTGAATCGAAGGGCGAAATGCGCACCAGCCGGTGCACTCCCGATTCCGCGCGCAAATGGCCGTAAGCATAGTCCCCGGTCACTTCAACGGTCACGCTTTTAAGGCCCGCGCCTTCGCCGGGCTGGCTGTCGAGCACCGAATAACCGAAGCCCTTGCGCTCCATCCAGCGGCAGTACATTCTAAAGAGCATGTCGCACCAGTCGCAGCTTTCCGTGCCGCCCGCGCCGCTATGAATGGTAAGCACCGCGTTGCAGGCGTCGTCTTCGCCCGAGAGCTTGTGCATGAACTCCAGCCGGGTGATGTCCTTTTCGCACTGATCGGCCTGGGTCTTTAGTTCGGTAAGCGTCGCCTCGTCGTTTTCGTCGGAGGCCATGGAAAACAGCTCCGCCGTATCGTCGCATTCCCGCGCCGTAGCTTCCCATTTATCAACCACAGTCTTTAAAAGTTTTATTTTTTTCAAGACTTCCTGGGCTTTTTCATTATCGTTCCAGAATGCCTCCGCCGTGGTTGATGTCTCTAAAACGCGAACGTCTTCCTTCTTTTTATCGATGTCAAAGATACCCCCGAAGGTTATGAATACGCTCCTGCAGCCTGCCCAATCGCTCTTTTTCAATTTTATCGGCCATGTATTGTCTCCTTTGATTAATGGTGGAAATAAAATACTATATTTTTGTTATCAACCTCGTTTTAAACTTCGGCTTTCAATGATAATACTATCCTCTTGATTTTAAAAGGCTTTTGTATTACAATTGGATTTAAAAGAGCTACAACCGCTATTGGCTCTTAGCAAAGACTATACCATATATTGTGTGTTCATTCATTATTTGGTCTTGACTATCGTTGTTTTGGCTCCTATTTTAGATCAGGTTTGCCAAGGTATAACGTAATACTAACAGAGGCCAAACAAACGACAATTAATTTTATTATATAAAATCCAAAGTAAGACCGCCGCGGCGGTTTAAAGGAGCAAGCAATCATGTCATCCGATGTTTCAATCGGTCAAGTGGGTAAAACGGTCAAATCAACGGTGTTTGTTTCGGCGCCCCAGGCCGATGACGAAGAAAAGCGAACGCCGCTCAAGGAACGCTTGATGAAGAAAAAACCCAAGCTTTCCGACAATGCCCGCGTCGTGCTGGAAAAGCGCTACCTTAAAAAGGACGATAATGGCGCGGTCATCGAACAGCCCGAGGACATGTTTTACCGCGTTGCCGAGACCATTGCGGCCGCGGAAAAGCTTTTCGTTCCCGACGCCAACGTCGATATCTGGACCGAAAAATTTTATAACGTAATGACCGACCTGGATTTTTTGCCCAATTCCCCCACGCTCATGAACGCGGGCAGGGAACTAGGCCAGCTTTCCGCCTGCTTCGTGCTTCCGGTGGGCGATTCAATGGAGGAAATTTTCGAATCGGTCAAGTATACGGCGCTCATCCATAAAAGCGGCGGCGGGACCGGTTTTTCGTTTTCGCATATCAGGCCTAAAAACGACGTGGTAAAATCCACCAAGGGCGTATCGAGCGGCCCGCTGTCGTTTATGCGGGTCTTCGACGTGGCCACTGAAACGGTCAAGCAGGGCGGAACGCGGCGCGGGGCCAACATGGGCATTTTAAGTTGCACACACCCCGAAATCATGGATTTCATTTCGATCAAAGAGCAAGACGGCGTACTCTCGAATTTTAATATTTCCGTTGCCATCACCAGCCAGTTCATGGATGCGCTTAAAAAAGACGGCGAGTACGAACTCATTAACCCGCATACCGGCGAAGCGGCGGGCAAGCTGAAAGCCTCCGATGTGTTTAAAAAGATCGTTGAATTGTCGTGGAAAAACGGCGAGCCGGGCGTGATCTTCCTCGACAGGATCAACGCCGAGAACCCTACGCCGCATATCGGGCCCATCGAATCCACCAATCCCTGCGGCGAGCAGCCGCTTCTGCCCTATGAATCGTGCAATTTGGGGTCGATCAATCTGGCGCATATGGTCACCACGCAAAACGAAAAGCCCGAGATCAATTACCTCAAGCTGGGTAATACCATTCGCACGGCCATAAGGTTTTTAGACGACGTGATCGAAGTGAACAATTATCCCTTGCCCGAAATCGCCAAAATGACCCGCAATAACCGCAAAATAGGCTTGGGCGTCATGGGCTTTGCGGACATGCTTATTTCCCTGGGCATTTCATATAATTCCCATGCCGCGGCCAATATCGCGGAAGAGATCATGAAATTCATCCAGGACGAAGCCCGCAAGATCAGCGCCTATTTGGCCCAGGAGCGGGGCGTGTTTCCCAATTTCAAAGGGTCGGTTTTCGACCAGGAAGGAAAGCTCAAGGTCCGTAACGCCACGGTGACAACCATCGCCCCCACGGGAACGATCAGCATGATTGCCGAATGTTCTTCGGGAATTGAGCCGCTCTATGCGATTGTATACGAGAAAAACGTGCTCGACGGACAGCGTTTGCTTGAGATCCATCCGGACTTTAAGCGCGTGGCGCTTGAAGAGGGTTTTTACTCCGACGAACTCATGAAAATGGTGGCCCATAGCGGAAGCCTCAATAAAATCTACGGCATCCCTAAGCGCATCCGCGAGGTTTTCGTCACTGCCCACGATATCGAGCCGCGCTGGCACATTACCTTACAGGCGGCGTTCCAGAAATATACCGACAACGCGGTTTCAAAGACCGTCAATTTCAAGCATGGCGCAACAGTCAAGGACGTGGAAGAAGTTTTTCACTACGCCTACGAACTCGGCTGCAAGGGCGTTACCGTGTATCGCGACGGCAGTCGCAAGAACCAGGTCATCACTTCGGGCTCGGGCGGCAAGAAGACGGCGGCGGTCGCCACGGCGCCCGGAAGCCTGCATCCGAGGCCCCGGCCCGCGGTTACGCACGGCTGCACATACAAAACTAAAACCGGCTGCGGAACGTTGTATGTCAACATCAATGCCGACGATGTCGGCCTGTGCGAAATTTTCACGCAAATGGGCAAGTCGGGCGGCTGCCCGGCCTCGAATTCCGAGGCCGTGTCGCGGCTTATTTCCCTGTCGCTTCGCGCGGGCGTGGACCCCAAGTCCATTGCCGAGCAGCTTCGCGGCATCCGCTGCCCTATCCCCACGTGGCATGAAGGGGAAATGATTTTGTCGTGCGCCGACGCCATCGGGCACGTACTTCAGCTCGGCATGCGCGACGCGGCGGGCGGGACCGAGGAGTCGGTCAAGTACCATAAGTCAAGTCTTGATCTCGGTTTGTGTCCGCAGTGTCCAGAATGCGGCACCATCATGGAGCACCAGGAAGGCTGCGCGGTGTGCAAGACGTGTGGGTATTCGAAGTGCGGATAATGGTGGGATGATTTATAATAGCGACAGTATGATACGCAGCACATTTGACGAGTAAGTAACAAAAAGGCCGATGCAAAGAGCGTTGGCCTTTTTAGTAACCCTATGAAAGGTGATGAATGGATAAAAAATCCATAGCAAAACAGAATCTTTCGGAACTTCTGATTGAATTCTCGAAGCTTCAAAAAAAAGGAAGTTTAAAGGGCCAATCGGAGGCCACGGCGAGAACATGGGTTGAAAGATTCCTGAAAATATTCGATTGGGATTCATCCGATCCTCATCAAGTCAGGCAAGAATATAGGATCCAAGGGCGTGCCGCCAGAAGGCTCAAATCTGAAGGGACATCGCACTGCCGTCCGGATTATTGCTTGCTTTTAAACAATCAAAGATTACTCTATATTGATGTTAAAAAATTTGACGCTGATATTAAGGACGATTCCGGAATATCATATCAAGTTCGTTGTTATGGTTGGTCCGAGGGTTTTAAGGTCAGCTATGCTTTTAATTTCGTTGATCTCGCCGTTTATGATTGCCGTATCCGTCCGCGAGATTCCGATGAAGCCGATATTGCGCGTGTGCTGCATTTAAATTATTCCGATTATTTGGATAATTTTGACAAGTTGTGGGAATATTTCTCCAAAAAAGCCATTGATTCGGGCTCCTTGTCCCGTCTATTGCCGGACGATGAACGCCCTAAAGGGACCAAGACGCTCAACCAGGATTTTGAAGAGAACCTTTCGTTATGGAGAAAAGAACTCGCAAAAACAATTCTTCGATATGGAAAAATCCGGGACGTCGACGTGATTTCCGCATCGGCGCAAAGAATTCTTGACAGAATCATATTTTTACGTTTTTGTGAAGAAATAGGGTTTGAAGAACTCGGAACGCTCCTAGAAATGGGCCAGCATGAAGACGGGTTCTGGCCTTTGTTCATGGAAGAGCATGACAAGCGCTATTGCAAAGTGTATGACGGTATTTTATTCCCCGCCACCGGCGAAGACGATCCGACCGGCGTTGATTCCCATCTGCGGAGCTGGTGGTTAAAAGGCCGCGTATTCCGGGACATCGTCCAAACGCTTTATTATCCCAATCCTTACCGATTTGACGCCGTGCCCATCGAATTGCTCGGCAACGTTTACGAAAGGTATTTAGGCAAGAGATTGCGGGTCATCGGAAATGACGTGGAAGATGAGTACAAGCTTGAATACCAGCGGACAAAAGGCGCCGTATATACGCCGCCGTGGGTAGTTACCCGTATTGTGGGAAAAACGCTTTCCCCTCTTGTTGCAAAAAAAGACCCGGAAGAATTATTAAAACTCAGGATTGTAGACCCTTCTTGCGGCAGCGCAAGTTTTTTACTGGGAGTTTATGATTTTCTTGCGGGTCAAATACTGGCATGGTTTATTGACAAACCTTCGGAAAAACGCCGTTCGACGTTTGTCATGGAAACCGAGGATGGTTTACGAATAACGCCGCATATTGCCCATGAAATAATCAACCAATGTATTTACGGAGTCGACATCGATCCCGAAGCCGTTGAAGTTGCAAGAATGTCCCTTGCTTTGCGTTTTTTAGAGCAAACATCATTGAGAAGTGACGAACCGCATCTTCTTCTAAAAGGAATTGGACTCAATATACGACAAGGGAATTCCCTGGTCGGCCCGGACATTATCGGTAACGGTATCGATGCTGAAAAAGCAATTAAAGAGACCATGCCGTTTGACTGGTACAGCAAAACTACGGGGTTTGGACAAGTAATGGAAACAGGCGGATTTGACGCCGTCGTAGGAAATCCGCCTTATATAGAAGTCAAGAGGTATAAAGAATGGATGCCGTCTCAATATAAATATTTTAAAGAAAGCGCAGTATTTGAAACAACCGCGGAAGGCAAAACCGATATTGCCATGCCCTTTATGGAACAAGGGTTAAAATTGCTCAATAAAAATGGCAGGCTTGGATATATTATCCAGAACAGGTTCTTTAAAACCGATTACGGCGAAATTGTTCGGGGATGGCTCAAAAAGAACAAAGCAATTTCCGAAATAGAGGACTTCAGGGATTTGCAGGTTTTTGACGACCGAACAACCTACACTGCGATTCTCATTCTTCAAAAGAACAGCCCCTCAATACAGTATCGTACCTACGCAACCTATTCCGAGGCCGAGTCTGACAATCCGAGCGTGCAGTGCACGGTAAAATGGGATTCAATCGACGAAAACGTTTGGTCTTTCGACCAGCCTGATTTGCTTGAAGTGCATCAGGAATTAAAAAAACTTCATGGAACAATCGGGGAACATCCCGAATTGCAAATTTCCGTCGGATTACAAACGTTGTATGGAAAACTGTATCAATTCGAGCCGGTTGAAATTAAACCGCGGACTGTTATCGGCAAAAATGGCGAAGGCGAAGTCGTTATCCTAGAAAAATCCGCATTGCGACCACTTTGCCGCAATCGGGGTTTTTACCCTTTTAGGAAAAACAATGCCGACGCCTGGGTAATTTTCCCATACGATATTATCGAGGGTCAAGCAACGGAAATCGTGTGGAAAGATTTTAAAGAAAGATTCCCGAAAGCTGGAGCTTATTTAGAAGAAAGAAAAAGAAAACTTTTAAAGATCGTTGAAACAGAGGACGGGACAAATCGATGGCATTTATATACTCGACCTCAAAATCTCGTTGTTCAGGCAAGATCGAAAGTTCTTTTCCCCATGACTATAGAGGACACTATGGCGTCCGTAGATTTTGATGGCGATGTTTATCAAGATAACGTCAATGTAAATTCTCTTTCTTTCTCCGGTTCGACGTCAGCACAACTTAGTTCTATTTCCGCAGTTTTCAACTCTACATTATTTAATGCATTGGCGCGTCTTAAAGCCGGTTTAAATGATTCCGGCTGGCGTAAATTCAATAGGCAATATGCCGAATTAGTTCCGTTTCCTTCGGCAATAATTAATGATGCTGATATTGTAAAAACACTTTCCGGCCTTGCGGACAATATCGGAAATCTCCAAATAAAATCGATCTCATCTTTAAGCGAAGGCGCAAAAACCGGTTTCCGCGCTGCAATCGAATCTTTATGGTATCAGCTTGACGAAACCGTTGAATCGGTTTATAAATTAACGAAAGCGCAAAAGGAAGTGTTGAAAAAATACCCAAGGCGCGTAAACCGGTTTGATTTGCTCACAAGGCAGGTTAATCTTGACAGTGATGATAAGTAAATGGAAATGCCGGTAAAATGATCGCACATTACACGACAATGGCAAATTTTCTTGACTATATCAAGCCGTGTGGTCATCTTCGGCTCAGTAGCTTTTCAAAACTTAATGACCCCTATGAATATAAGCAGCAAATCACCGGCACATTAGATGATTGCGACAACAGTACCCAAGAAAAGATTAATGTAAGGTTAAATAAAGCTTTGACCTGTCCACCAGAAGCAACATCAATTCTCTTACGTAAAATCAAAGCGGGCTGTTTTGTTTTTGATTCTATAAATCCGCCGAAAATTGAACAAGCATCATTTTGGAATAATCCGCCGATGTGGACTCATTATGGTGATAGAAACAAGGGGATAATTCTTGTTTTCAGGAAAGTTAAATTTCTTGAAACTGTAAAAAAAAAGGCATATGATGCTGAGTGGGCAGTTGAGCCCTGCTCAATTACTTATGGCTACAAAGATTTGCCTCCGCCGACCAATACTATTTGCGATGTCACTGGTATTGATAAAAAGGACTCGAATTTTGAGTCGAGGATAGCAGAAAGTCTTTTTAGGAGCCATAAAGATATCTGGTTTCATAAAGACAAAAAATGGGCACATGAAAGCGAATATCGGATAATACTGTTCTCCAAAGAAGACGAATATACCTTTATTCCGATTCAAGAAAGCTTGATTGCAGTTGTTTTAGGTGCCGACTCAAACGAAGAAGATTTTGATGAAATAAATGATTTGCGAAAAAAAGGTGCGTTTTCGCTATACAAATCAAAATATGATATTTTTAATTTACGATATGAAATAGAGTTAGTTCAATAGAGGAAATAATGATGGCGCACCGCCGATAGAACTATTAGATTGCAATAAGCTTGTTGAATTGGTTAACGGGTTCTCTTGGTTTTGGACGCTTTTTAAGAAAAAAGGACTCCTATGAAACTTAAAGATCATCTTTCCGGTAAAACGAACAAAGAGCTCATTCAAGAAATTCTGATGTTTTCTAAGAAAATTCCTTCAGTTCAAGAATATTATTCGAATCGATTGGGAAAAAGTGAAGATGTACTCGCCAAATTTAAAAAAGCCATAAAAGAGGAATATTTTCCATCCAGAGGAGATGGCTTTCCGCAAGCAAGTGAAATTAGAAAACTCATTTCAGATTTTAAGAAAATATCCAACTCCAACCGAGATTTGGCGGATTTGCTCATTTTTCGAGTGGAACAAGGGGTCGATTTCACGAATGAATATGGTGATATAGATGAACAATTTTATTCCTCTATTGAATCATCGTTCGATGCGGCCACGAAACTCATAAAAAAAGGAAACCTATATTCTGAATTTCAAGAAAGGTGTTTAAAAATCGTCGAGGAAACGGATGGAATCGGCTGGGGGTTTCATGATTGCCTTGCCGATTTGTATTATGAAACGTTTCAAAACAGCAAATAGGACGCTTCAGGGACGATGTCCGCAAAGAGGAGATAGGTTCTTTTCCAGTTTTGTTTTTCTCCAACGCGGAAACGGACCTGGCAACGATGATTAAGGTTTCTCATCATGTCTGAAATCGATGCACTCATCGACGATTCACTGCGCCTTAAATCGGAAATGCAAAAGATGCAGGACCGGTATACCGCAAATCGTCAGCGTATTTTCGACCTCATGAGTTCCGCGAACCAAAAATATTACCGGCACGGCGCATGCAAAGCCGTGCGTACGGAACAAATTTCCATCGAAAGCGTTTCCAAGGAATTGTTTGCAAAAGCGCTCCAGGAAGTGGACATCCCGCGTGACAAAAAGGTCTTTATTTGGAACCGAGCTATCAAGCAGATCGTCCGGCCCGCCATGGTTGTGCTTCAAGTCAATTCGGACCATGGCGACGCCCCGATAGCGCCGTCATGCCCCGACCAACCCTGATGTGCCCTTCGCGGAAGTCGCCTTGAATTTATTTGCTTTACGTCATTTAATATGTTTATATTAATAATTACGGCCTATTCTACCGAGGTGTAAATATGCAAGATAGATATTTAGAAATTACCTTCCGAAAAGGAAAACCGCTCGCGGCTAGCACCATTGAAAGCGGCTTAAATCTTTGATAGCCCCATTTCTTTAAAGCTATAAACCATGGCCTACCTCGAAATCATCGAAGGCGTTAACAAAGGGACCGTGGTCCGGCTCAGGGCCGAGAATTTCATCGGCCGTTCGTCCGAGAACACCATCGCCCTTTCCGACACCGAAGTAAGCCGCCAGCACGCGGTTATTCGCACCAAAGAAAACTATTTTACGGTCACTGACCTGGGCTCGGCCAACGGAACGTTCGTCAATGGCCGGGGTCTCCACCGGCTTGTTCCCCAGCCGCTCTATGAGGGCGACGTTATTCTTATCTGCTCGACGAAAATGAGGTTTCGCGCCGAGGGGCAAGACCCGCTGGCCGTCAAAAAGACCGGGGTCGGGCCGGCCATGACCCTGGGAAGCCTGGCGAAGATGCGGGGCGCTGGCGGATTTTCCATGGTCCTCACCTCCGAAACCCACGCGCCGTCCGTGAGTGCCACCATGGATGCCTCACCGAGAGGCATGTTCGAGTTTAAAAGCGCCGGTGACGTGCCCACCGAAGGGCTTGCCGATACCGTAAAAAGGCTCCAAACCATGGTCATGGTATCAAATAGCCTCGGAGCATTGACAAAGCCGGAAGCCCTGCTCGAAAAAATTATGGAAAGCATTTTCGACATATTCCCCCATGCCGACCGTGCGTTCATCATGCTGCGCGACAAGGCCAGCCGGGAAATGCTCCCCGTTCTGGGGCGCACGCGCTCCCAGGCGTCCGAGGATTTTCCGATAAGCCGCACTATCATCAATATGGTGGTGGAAAAAAAACAGTCCATTTTGTCCTCCGACGCGCAAAAAGACGGGCGGTTTGTTTCCGGACAGTCGATCGTGAGTCTTTCGATCCGGTCGCTTATGTGCGCCCCGTTTATCTGCAAGGACGAGCTTTTAGGTGTGATCAGCGTGGACACCATGTCCGGCCCCCATGCGTTTGATTCCGGGGACCTGGCCATGCTCACGAGCATTGCCGGCCAGGCGGCCATCGCCATTAAAAACGCCGACCTCTTCAGCGCCGTTGAAAAGGAGACCAACCTCAGGGCCAAACTTTCGCGGTATCTTTCGAAGGACGTGGTCGAAGGAGTCATCGACGGCAGCATTCCCCTTTACCTAGGCGGAGAAAAAAAATACGGGACCGTGTTTTTTTGCGACATCGTGGGCTTTACCAAAATCGCCGAAAGCCTAAGCGCCCTTGAAGTGGTGCGAAGGCTCAACCGCTATTTTTCCATTACCACCGAAATCATCACCCGGCATACCGGGACCCTGCATAAATTCGGCGGCGACATGATCATGGCGTTTTGGAACGTCATGGTGGAAGACGACGACGCTCAGCTTAACGCCATTCGCGCGGGCGTTGAAATGCAAGGCGAAGTTTGGAAATTCGACTCCGATCTTCGCCGGGAAGAACAGAGCCCCATTTATCTGGGCATCGGGTGCAATACCGGTGAATTCGCCGGGGGCAACGTCGGCGGAGAAGACCGGATGGAATACACGGTCATCGGCGACCAGGTCAATCTTGCCCAGCGCATAGAGTCTTTGGCAAGCCGCTGGCAAGTTCTTGTCGCCGAGTCGACCTATGCTCCCGCCGCCCAAAAATGCTGCGCGATAAAGCTTCCTCCCGTGCAGGTAAAGGGAAAATCGGTTCCCATTCAAATATATTCGGTGCGGGGCGTTGCCTTTGGACAAAATATCGTCCGGCTCACCATCCCCGTGGTTATAACAATGGAGCAGGGAGGCGCGCCCGCGTCGGGCGCGCCTTCGTTGGGAATGCTGACACAATATGATTGTTTGGGCGGCGGGCTTGAACTCTTTTGCGAGTCGTTTTCGGAAATGCTCCCCGGTTCGCGTATTGTATTGGAGTTCGATTTGCATGAACTTTCGCGTTCGCTACGCATGACGGCGTTTGTCAGGAGCGCTTCCACGGCCGGGCCCGACAAGTCCTTTACAACCGCAATTCTTGACGCCGCCGAAGAATCGGCCGAGGCGCTGCAATTTCTTCGTCCCGGCGCCTGCTTCGAATCGTCGATGAACTGGGAAGATATGAAACGGTATTAACCCGCCACGGGCTGTTCTATAATAAAACATCCGCTTACCCCCACGTTTCAAATCGTAACAACACGCTACCGATTAAATCGAAAAACGCTTAATTGTCCTTAAAAAGGCCGGTTTTATTATTGGCATGGGCATTGCGTTCTATTAAGGCGTAACGAAAAGAGAACCTTGGAAAACGGAGGAACATCATGGAAAAGAACTTGGAAAGAAAGCGTGTGGTTGACAAAAGATCCATTAAGCTTGAGGACATTTTAAAACCGGATTATATACCTTTTCTTTCGGGAAGGCCTGAAAGGGAAACCGTCATCAACGCCGACGACCTGATGAATCTCGAGATCGTTATGAATACGACGAATTCCGTGGAAGAGTTCATGGGAAAAATATAGGGACGGAACGTTATTATCGTATAAACAAACTAAAATTTAAACCTTTTTAAGGAGGACCGTATGTCTGCACTCATTCGTTATGAAACACCCACAAGCCTGAGTGATATCGTCGAATCGATTTTCAGCAATGATTTCTTTAGTCGGTGGGATAGGCAGTTGCCCGAGACGCACTACCCGGACGTTGACATTATTGAGGAGAAGGACGCTTTCAGGATCAGGGCCGATTTGCCGGGAATGGAAAAGAACGACATTAAAGTGGAAGTTGAAAACGGCGTTTTGTCGATTCGCGGCGAAAAGAAAGCGGAGAAAATGGAAAAGGACAAAAACCATTACTACCACTTCGAACGCTCGTACGGAGCGTTTAACCGGACCTTCAAGCTACCGGAAAACGTTATGAGCGAGCAGGTTGACGCCAAGTACGCAAACGGCGTGCTGGAGTTGACTTTAAAGAAAAGCGAAATCGCCAAGCCCAAGGCCATCGAAGTACGGGTTGAATAACCCACCAGGTGGATAAGGCGGTCTCCAGGCCGGTTGATGGGCCCGGAGGCCGCCTTATTTTTATTCCACGAACATTCCCGCAAGCCCGCTTTGGGGAACGACGATTTTCTTATTGGTCAATAAGTAGGTTTTCACGGTGAAAAGCGGAATTTCCTGGGCGCTCTCGATCCTGAGCGCCTCCTTTGCCTCATCATTAAACCACAGCGCCGACAGCCGAAGGCGCTCGCTCGGATCGTCCAGGACGCGCGAAGGCGCCCAGCCGACCGCGACGGCGAAGTCGCGCCCGATAAGGCCGCGCTCATAGTCTTCCGACAGGCAGCCTTTAAGGGCGCAGGAAAGCCCCGCGCGCGAGAGTTCGGCCAAAAGCTTCTCCGCGATGAGCCCGGAGGCCGGATCGTCTTTACGATAGAGTATGGATAGCATCGGCGGCGAGGACGGGGCCGCGGAAAGCCCGCTTTTGCGCGCGGAAAACGCGCTGTCTTCCACCAAAGAGTCGGTCTCGATATATTTGAGCGGCTTGCCCTCGGCCTTGACATAATTGTTGAGGATGTCGCGAGCGTCAATCATGCGGCGAATGAATTGGCGGACCTCCGCAAGGGGCGTCGCAAGCGACAGGAAGTACCGGTCTTCGGCAAGGGAGACGACCGTCGATTGGTCGGCGGGCAAATGCCGGGCATAGTCAAGGTCTTTCAGCGAGAAAATCGTCATGGCGTCGAAGCGACGCATGGAATACGACAAGACCGGGTTCGGGTCGCCTCCCAGCTTTATTTCGCACGCATTCAAATATGGCCTGCCGAGAGGAAAATGCACGTTCGGCGAAAGCGTGATGACGTTGTTTTTTTCCGCTTTAATGAAATAGGGCCCCAGTTTAAAGGATGGCGGCATAAGCCGCGCCGTGCAGAAACGTGTCAGTCCGTTTGGGTCGGTTTGATTGAACTGGACCACAATGGTTTTGTCGTCAACGATCTGAAAGCCCGTTATCACCCCTTCGCGACCGTCCACGAACTGCCGGACGCCGGCCACAAAGCGGAAGAGGGCCACGGATTCGGCGGGGTGTTTTTTTGCGTAATCGGACCATCCGGTAACAATGTCGAAGGCCGACACTATACGCCCGTCTCCTTCTTGAATAGAGGGCGCAAGAGAAAGCATGACGCCTTTGTCGGCAATATTTTTTACGCTCACATAGCCTGCAGGGGCGAGCGTATCGCTCCCGGTGCAGGATTTTTTGTCGAATGGGTTGGTGCTGAGCATTCGTTCGATATTATCGTCGATAAAAGCACGCTGCGTATAGAGCTTGATCGACCCGCCGAACGCGGGGGTTTTAGCTGAAACAGGCGAAGGCCCGATCGGCGAAACCACGCTATCCTTTGAGCGCGGCTGCGGCGAAACGTCAGGGGAAGGCGGCCCGGGGGTTACGATTTTGATGGTAATGTTACGGCTTTTCTCCGGCTGCGGCATTGATTGGGCAGGGAATTTTTTTATAAGGTGGTCGAGACCCGTTATAAATTGCCGGTGTTGCAAGGAATCTTTAAAATCAACAATATATATGAGCGTATCTTTTTTTTGCGTGGTAAGGGACGAAACGGATTCATACGGTAGCCTGTTCGAAGAGTCGTCCGCATGTCCGGCGGGTTTTTTAGTGACCTGCTTTGCGCATCCGAAGAGCGTGAAAAGCGCCAGAGCGCAACAAAAAATACTTGTTTTCATGAAGTTTCCCGGGGATGTTTTTAAGCGTTTCCCCGTGAAAAAATATAACTTCGGCCATGAAAGCTGAAAGTATTTTTATCTCACCAATTCCCATGAGCAAGCGCATCAAGAACAACAAGACGATTGCAAGGACTATAATCCGGCTGGCCTATATACTCGCCGCGATAGTGATCGTGGGCGGCTATCCCGCCTATCTATCTGGCAGATATGCGTTTTATTCTTATTTTGATTCGTGGGGAAATAGGCTCATTAGCCTGGAAAAACGAGGGCTGCTTTCCAAAAAATTCGGGGCGGCATGGCAGGACATTTTAAAAGAAGACGCCATGCTCCATGCTGTCAGCAAAATCACCCAAAACGATACCGTATCCAGCGATGCACGGCGGGAGCTGGTCGTGGAGGGCGTCTCGGTCAACGACTATCCGTCGCTTTCCATCGTGGCGCGTCTTAATGCAATCCAGAATTATTCCAACCAAATCCTTATTACCGATTGGCGCGACAGCGCCATTGCCACTATCCGCACCAATCACACCCGCGCGAAAATTTCCGAGCTTCCCCAAACCTTTCTTAAGGCCCTTGTGGCCGCCGAAGACCAAAATTTTTGGACGAATACCCGGGGCATCGCTTTTAACAGTATCATTCGGGCGGTTGGCGGGGGATTTGTCCATGGGCTTATTCACCACGGATCGTCCAAACCGCGCGGGACCTCCACCATTACCCAGCAGGTGGCCAAGCTTTTCATATCGCAAGTGGACGAGGCCGGACGCCGCCGCGTGAGCAACACCGTGGACCGGAAACTTCGCGAGATGCGGCTTGCCGTCGCCTTGCGCAAACTCTATACGCCCGAGGAGATCCTTGAGGTATATGTCAACCATTGCCTGACGAGCGACAACGGTCTTATCGGCTGCAAGGACATCGCCCGCGCGCTTTTTAACCGCGACATGAAAGAGTGCTCCGACGCGCAGTGCGTGTATTTGGCCAGAATGGTCAAGTGGGGACGCAACACCAAGGAAAAGATCGTGTTGCAATGCGAATCCGATATGTCGCGCATCGGCAAGGCAAACGGCTGGAACAAGGCCAAACAGCGCGCGGTTGTCGAGGAACTCAAGCGGCTCACGTTTTCTAAAATGAAGCGCATTCAAACGGAAAACGGACTTCTTGTCGACTGCGCCAACGAATTCTGGCTCGACGTGCTCAGGAAAAACGGCGCGTCCGCGTCGGACCTTGAAGACATGGACATCATTAACCCCAATTCCCTCATTCGCACCAAGGGCAATTGCGTCATCAAGCTTGCCATAGACCTTCCGCTCCAGCGCGAAGTCGAGCGTCTTGTCAATGCGCGGGGATACGCCGCCGATTCGACTGTCATGCTTGGCGGGAAGCCGACGACCGAGATCAGGCAATACTTTGCGTACGCGATCATCGACTCGAAATCGGGCAAGCTCCTGGCGTATTATTCCAAGGACAAAATCGGCTCGCGCCTGACGGGACTTCTCAGGAACCGGACCCCGAACGGCTCTTCGACGGCCAAGCCCATTTTCAACGCGCTTAATTTCGATCTCGGCATATTCCCTCCTTACGCGAAATGGAACGACAGCGTGGAAATCAAGTCCGACGTGCCATGGAGGCGGACTTTTCATGTTGAAAAGGGGAAAACCACCGGCGTTGTCTTCTCCAACAGCGCGGTCAAGGGCCGCGGCTATGAAGTGCACAATCATGAATCGAAATTCGAGGGCTGTCAGTATGTTTTCGACCAACTTGCGGCTTCCAACAACATTTTAAGCGTGGAGACCGTGTATCGCCTGAACCAGCGGATATTTGGCGACGATGGAAGCATTGTTAAAGACGCCTATCCGCTCGCCCAATATTTTTATCGATTGGGGGCAATTGACAGGATCAGAAACGACCTGCGCTACTCCTCGGTGACCGGTGTGAGGGTGTATAAGGAAATGGCCCGCATCGTTGGCGCGGCGGTCGATTCCGTGGAAATCGGCGGCGGAAGGTTTTCGCCCATTTCCGACAGCATGTATTCGGTGGCGCTCGGAACGCTTGAGCTTACCCTCTACGAACAAATGCACCTTTTTAACGTGCTTCATAATAACGACCTCATTGAAAATCCCGCCGGCCATCCGTCGCTGGTCATCGAAAATATTTTGCTCAATGGCGACACCGTCCAAATGGGCGATACCGTCAAACGCTTCCACCCTTTTGCAAGCTGCGCGAGCCTGAGGCCCACGTATTTGGGAATGCATAAGCGTCTTGCCGGTCCCATCGACGGGCTGAGCATGTTTGATATCGCCGTTGCGGGCGATTCCGGCAAAACGGGGACAACGGACAGCTTGGAAGACAATTTAATGCCCGCTTCCGGCGCGTCGAATTACGCGAAAAGCGGGACCACCGACGACGTGATACAATTCTACGAGGCGGGTTCGCGCGCCGCAAAGAAAACCAATTATGGATTGTGGAACGCGACCATTCGGATCGATCTTTCAAAATTGTCGGGGGTAAAAACGCCGGACGTGCGGGACATCACCATTTCCTGCATTGGAGAGTGCATCGAGCGCTTCACCGGGCCCCGCGACGGGAAAACCCTGCATAAATTCATCAGCACGAATTTGCTTAAGAAGGCCGGTGTTCCGTGTGCAAACGGGTTTTACGGTCAGTATGAGTCGTATGTAAAACGCATTACCCCCGACAATGTCAAAAACTGCCAGGACAATATTTCCGAAGGCGGCCCCAAGACCAAAGGCCTTGCGGGGTTCTTCTCCTCGATCTTCTCGATTTTCAAGAAAAAAGACAAGTAACGCTTCAATTGACTGACGGCGCTATTCTTTTTGCTCCAGCGATGACGATCTGCCCGAAGGATATGCATTCGTCGTTCGGAGGCAAACGGCGATGGACGAAAACCAATGATCCTAAATCATTAAGAAGCCTCATGGTTTGTTCCAGCAAAATCACGTTTTGAAAGCAACCTCCCGTCAAGCACACGCGATCACATCCCGTCATGTGCGCTATTTTACCAACGGCAATGGCGGTTGCGCGGGCAATGGTTCGATGGAACCGCATGGCCACTTTTTCACGCGGCGTTCCCCGTGAAAAGTCATGATAGGCCTGGACCGCTATTTTACCGCCGCTGATTAAAACAACGTTGTTTCTGTTCGATGTTGACGGATCATATTCGTCGATATCGGATAAATCGGCGCACCCCTCAAGTTCGATTGCCGGCTGGCCTTCGTAGGTCCTTTTCGTGCAAACGCCGAGCAAAGCCGAGACCGCGTCAAAAAGCCTGCCCATACTGGACGTTTTTACGCACTGCGTTCCCGTTTTGACCATTTCGATTACGGCCGCCTTTTCTTCATCATTCATCCACGGGCAGGCCGCTTTTGCAGCGTCCCCAATTTCCGAATACAACAGCGCAAGCGCCATCCTGCCGGGATTGCTTATGGCCGCTTCGCCGCCGGGAAGCGGCATATATGCCAAATGCCCCATGCGCTCGAAACCACTATGATCGGCCAACAAAATTTCCCCTCCCCAAACGCCTCCATCCTGGCCATAGCCGGTCCCGTCATAAACAACGGCCATGGTTTTATCGGATAGTTCATTTTCCGCCATGCACGCCACCGCATGCGCATGATGGTGCTGTACCGCAATAAAGGGAATATCGGCTTTTTTTGGGACCAAGCGCACCAGCGATCCGGGGTGCATATCGCAAACGAAAAGCCCGGGATCAACCTCCAAAATATCCATGAAATGGGACGCGACCGACTCCAATGAGTCAAGCATTTCAACCGTGTCGACCGCGCCGATATATTGGGAAACATAGCACATGCGGCCTCGGCCGAAGGCAACCGTGCTTTTAAGAACGCCTCCCAAGGCCACGATCCCCTGAACGTCATGCAATGCCGCAAGAGGATCGGGAACGAACCCTCGGCTTCGTCGCATGAAAACCGGGTTTCCCGCCGCCACGCGAACGATGGAATCGTCGTTACGAATGTGAATATCGCGGTCATGCGTAAGAAATGCATCGGCTATTTTGCCGAGGCGAGACAGCGCATCGGCGTTGGTGAAAGCAATGGGTTCGTCGGTTGTGTTGCCGCTGGTCATGACCAAGGGCGGCATACCTCCCTCCGTGAAAAGTAAATGGTGGATGGGCGTATACGGCAGCATTACGCCAAGCGTGGGAACGCGCGGCGCGATATTTGGGGCAAGCGCGCTACCCGGTTTTTTAGCCAACACGACAATGGGCCTCTCCGGGCTTTCGAGCAGGGCCCGCTCCTTATCGGAAATTTTGGCATAACCCTCAGCCATCCGAACATCGCGGACCATGACGGCAAGCGGCTTTTCCTCCCGCATCTTTTTTTGTCTCAGGCGCTCCACCGCTATGCGGTCATCGGCCCTGCACGCCAAATGATACCCGCCCAATCCTTTAACGGCCACGATCTTCCCCTGCGATAAAAGTTTAACGCATTCAGCAAGAGGATCGGCGCAAGCGATGACGCTACCGCTACCATCGAGGAGAGCAAGCTTCGGCCCGCATTCGGGACAACATATCGGCTGAGCGTGGAACCGTCGGCTGTTTGGGGAATCGTACTCTTTTTTACAATCGTCGCACAGGGGGAAAGCCGCCATGGTCGTTCGCGGTCGATCGTAGGGAAGGGATTTGATTATGGTAAAGCGGGGCCCGCAGTCGGTGCAATTAATGAACGGATGACGGTAACGTCTGTCAAGCGGATCGTTCATTTCCCGAATGCACGCCGGACAAACCGCCGTGTCGCGCGTTACGTCAACCCGGGCGATTTCGCCGAGCGCGCTTTCGGTAATGGCAAAGCCGGACAAAGCTTCGCGGGGCGGAAGGTCCGAAACATCGAAGGACTGCACCCGGGCAAGGGGCGGGGGCGAGGATTGCAGCTCGGATATAAATTTTTCGAGGTCGGAAACCTTGCCGACGGCTTCGATACAAACGCCCGAGGCGTCGTTTTGCACCCAACCCGAAATGGCGAAATGTTTTGCGGTCCTGAAAACAAACGGCCGAAAGCCCACGCCCTGGACCGCGCCTTTTATGGCAATATGAACGCAGGGATATTTCACGACAAGCGCTTGGGCATCATTGCTTTTTCGGCAGCGTCACCGGGTTTATAATTATTGGAATGATAAAAGTCCATTTGGTAAAAACAATGGGCTTGGTCACGGTGATGCCTTCGGGGCTTTTGACTGAAAAACGCAGGGTGTCGCTTCCGGTCCAGGTAGCCGGGTTGATTTTGGCGGTATCGGGAACAATGGCCACGCGGCGACGAAATGACGGGTTAATGCATAAAATGCAGGGCGGGTGAACGCATACCGGACACTGGAGCAGGCTGTCGGCCTTGAAATATTTCCCGTTTTTAATGATCCAGTTAAGCGTGGAGGAAGCGTCGATCGAGTCGGTAGCGCAGGTGTCAAGAAAGAGCGTGTCGAAGGGATTGCCCAGCAGCTTCGTTTGATTGCTCAGGGTGATTATCGGCGTGCCCGGACGGTTTTGCACGGTAAATATCGCCGTGACCGGCGCGGAAGGGCCCGTGGATGAAATGGCCAAAAACCTCAGCGTAACACTCCCGGTCCAGGTAGTGTCGGCGGGCACGGGAACGACGAATTTCTTTGTGCCCGGAATGGGAAGCGACGTTCCGGCGCTATCGACGATTTGCCACAGGAGCGAATCTTGATAGGCGGCGATATTGGTAACGGACGGGTCCGACGGGGTTGCGCATGTGTCAAGAAAAAGCGTGTCGAACCGGCTTCCGGTAAAAATCCTACGGCCAAGGTTTTTTACCATGGGCGGATAGACTTTGGGCCCCGAATAGATTCGCGGGAAAATAAGCGACGCCGTGTTTCCCGCCTTGTTCCAGGCCGTTACGGTGTCGAAACTTTCGCCTAACGCAAGCGCGGGAACGACATAGGCGTAGAGCGCGGGGCTGCCTGCAAAGGCCATTTTTTCGCCGTTAAGCTTGACTGAATCGACCCCCCATGGATCGGTTACCGTGACCGTAATGGTATCGGGAAGAATGAAAATGCTGTCGGAGAGCGGACGGACTTTGGTAATGGTCGGCCGCTCGGTGTCGGCCACGAATACCGTGCATGCGGCCACATTGCTGTAGTTGCTTTTCCGGTCGATTGCCTGGGCAAAGCAGATAAGCGGCGCCGTTATCCCCTGAAACAGGAGATTTCCCGATATTTTTCTGGCTATCGTATCGTAGCCGACGCGGGAGGTGATGGAATATTGATAATCCGCCGCGTGGGAAAGCGTGGTGTCGAGGTCCGAGCTGAAACGGGTCGTGTACCCCACGAGGTCGCTGTCGGGATCGACAAGGATGAATTTGACAATAATGGAATCTCCGAGGAATATGCGCGCCTTCGACGACACCGGCGTAATGACCGGCGCGAGGGAAACCGGAATAACGACGTGTCCGGATTTAACCAGAGAATCCTTGCTTCCGTTGGTTTTTACGATAATGAAACGGACCTGATAAACGCCGGTATCGGCCGGGGTGAAGGGGAATACGATCGGGCTAACGCTGTCGACCGCCCCTTTGAGCAGGGTGCTGTCGCCGCTTTTAACGAAAAAGCTGTCGACGAGGTTCGGTAAATATATGCTGACCGAGCAGGCGTATTGCGTGGAGATTTTAAGGGTGTCGTTAAGAACGCCGAGCGATTTGTCGGCCTGGATCACGGCATTATTGGGATTGGTAAATGGGTTTTGCGGTTGGGCGCAGGTAAAAAGCAAGGCCGCCGCGATAAAAAACCGCAAAACCGCGATTTTGTATTTCATGCTACCGTCCGTCGTTCAGGCGCGTAACGAGAAAGTCGGGCATTTTAATTTTCCGCATCTTGCTCTGGGTCGTCGCGATATCGTAGGAAACCCTTCGATACTCGAATTTCCCGGCGTCGGTATCTAAAATCCCGTAGCACGGTTTCGGATTTCTGTCACGGGGCTGACCCACGCTTCCCACGTTGATTAAAAACCTTGCCTGCTTCATGTCCGTATAATGGATGTCGACGCCTTGGTGCACGTACACTTCCTTTTCATTTTCCAATACGATAATGATGGGAATATGCGTATGACCCACGAAGCAAAAAACGGTCTCGAAAAATTGGAAATTAAACGCGGCCTCTTCCAGCGACGTAATGTAATACCACATATTCGGTTCGTAGGGAGTGGCGTGGACAAAGGCGTGGGAATGTTTGTTTTCCCTGAGGGGAAGCGACCGTAAAAACGTCTTTGCGTCCGGCAAAAGGTTTTCGGCCGTCCAGTCGATGGCGATTTTTGCGTGGACGTTGAAATGGTCGGTGGAAAGCAGCCCGACGGCGGCCGCGTCGTGATTGCCCAGGATGATAAGCGAACAGGTTTTCTTGACAAGATCAATGCATTCGTTGGGGTTTGCCCCATACCCGACGATGTCTCCAAGACAAATGATTTCATCCGGTTTTTGGCGGTTGATATCGGCAATTACCGCTTCGAGCGCCTCGATGTTCGCATGGATGTCGGAAATAACGGCTATTTTCATCGAGGTTATCCATTTTCCATATAGCGAAATACGCTTGATCCGATTTCAATCCGGTCTTTATGACGAAGGGCATGGCTGCTTTTTTTTCGGCCGTTTACCCGGAATTTTCCCATGAATTTCTGGGACCTGATCCAGACCTCGCCGTCCGTGCGTTCGATTTCAACGTGGCCCTCGCCGACCAGGAAACCGGAAACGAAGATGTCGTCGTTTTCCGACGCGCCGAGCGTAATGAATTGTTTGTCGAGTTTGTAAACAACATGCTTGTTGGTTTCAATGAGCACCGAGAATAGCCCGTCGGGCCCCGTGGCTTGTTCGGGGGCCATGGATGTTTGTTCCTTGGAGGGGATTTCCTTCGACTCGTCGATCGAAGGCGCAGGTTCCGCCACCACGGCCTGTTGAGCCACGGAGGCGGGCCGGGTGAAATCGGGCCCGTCGGGTTCGAAAACGATCGAATATTTACCGATGGTAATCACGTCTTTCGGCGCTAAAAGGGCCTTGGAGACTTTTTTATTATTGACGAAAGTGCCATTGAGCGAATTAAAATCGAAAAGCGTATAATTATTATTCGCGTCTTTTTCAAGCTTTGCGTGCCTGCGGGAAATGCCCATGTTGGAAATGCAGATTTTATTTTCGGGAAGCCTGCCGATGGTGATGACGGCGTCATCAAGTTCATAAGTCTTGATGATTTTGTTGTTATATGATACACTGAATTTGGCCATATGGGGTCCCTCATGAAGATCAATAGGTAAAAATATACAATGCTCGGCATAATTACAGCAATGAATGTAATATTTTTTTTACGAATACAAACAAAGGAACTTATACCGTGACCCGATATGCCGTATTGAGTGAATGCAAGGGCCGAAACCGCGCTTTTTTCCGGCTGATCTTCGTTATTATTGTAGGAGGAATTACCGTCCTTCGGTCGCAACCGGGCGTTTCTTCAATCGATTTCACGGCCCAAAAAAACATACTCCTTCAAAAGTTGGACTCTCTCGACATGGAAAAGCAATCGAGAAAGCGCCTGGGCCAACCGATGGAAGATCTCGAAAAAGTTTCCGCCGCGCTTAAAGATTCCATTTCCGGCCTCAAGAAACAAATCGGGACGATAAGTCCGCAAACGCAATCGCCTCTCCCGAAAAACACTCCTGAGATAAAGCTTTCGTTTTTAAAAGACTACGTTCAATATATTCCTCGAAACACCTTCGATTGGATCGTGGTAGCGGTTGGTTTCACGGCAATTATCGCGGGCATGATTTTATGCATCGGGCTTATCGGCATGCTTTTTAAAAAAAGACCGCGAGATTACAAGACGCCGCTGCCCCCGCTCGGCGATATTTTGCCGCGTTCTCAGCGGCAAGAAAACGCCGCATTTGCCGCGCAAGCGCGCGAACTCAAAGCCAACCAAAACGACCAAACCGTTGATGTTTTGCGCCAAAAAATAAACGAACAAAACATCGATGATTTCCGCGTTCCGGTACACCCGGAAATGAAAACGGGCAAACCGGCGCAAATCCCTCCGTCCGCGCAAGACTTGAAATCCCTTATTATTGAAGCTGCCCGGCATGGCGAAGACCTTCGGGCCATTTCAAAAAAATTTCACGTTGGCGTTGACCAGGTGGCGCTCATGCTTCGGGTGGCGCGGCAGGAAAACGATGCCGGCGTATAAGCCTCGCGCGAGGCCAGACGCTATCCGGGGTAGGGAGAGAAATTAAGCGTTTTAAACGGTTATAAACCATGACACCCATAACCCCTTTAATGACTGCTACCGTCATAACTTCTCCGGGCGCGCGAAATTTGCAAGGAAAGTTTTTCGTTGAAGCGAAACTTGACAATATTACATATGTCATTGCCGATTCGCAAGGGAAAATGGTTGTCCGGCTCTCACGCGGGTCCTTGACAGCGGGGGAAGAGATTGCTCTTAAGGAGGTGGGCAAGGACCTGGTCATAGAAAAAATTTCCGGCCAGGGGCCCTCGACCGTAAAACCGCCCGCGGCGGACGCCTTAGAAATTTCCCCGGGCGCGGGCGGGGGAAAATCTCTCGAATCTAGTGCGGTCGATCGACCGGTTATAGCGGAAATAACGGGGCCAAAGCCCCTTCCTTTGCCGGGACCGGCCGCGGAAGGTTTTTTTTCGTTAGCGTCCCTAAAGGATGTCTTGTCGCGCAGCGGTTTAAAAGGCCTTGACTTGGCCGATCTTGACCGGGAGCTTTTTTCCGGAAAGCCGGCGGGGGCCGGGGCTGTAGTGCGTATCGTTAACGATGGGTCGGAGGGGTCATTGGCGACCGTGGTCCCCTTTGAAAAGGCCGTTTTCGAGCTGGGCCATTTTGTTGACGGTAATTTGCAAAGCGAACTTTGGAAAGCTCTTTCGCCCGACGCGTTGGGGCAAGTTTTAAAGGACCGCGGAAGCATATCGTTAGATCGCCTGGTCGAAGTCGACCGCGCTCTTAGGGAAGTGGAAAAAAATACTGCCGGGCAAATCCTTGCAAAGCCCGGCGAATCGGACCCGCCGCCCCTTGCAAAAAACGCGCTGACGCCTATTTTGGTACAATGGTTAAACGTTGCTTTGGACGAAAAAACGCCCCTTGTCGCGGCAGCTAGGGGCCTTAATCTTGTCAGCGCCTCCCCAATTCCCGCCCTGGTTGAGGAGATAAGGAATTTGAGCGACCGTGAGAATATCACCTTTCCCAAGACTTTCGGCGAAAGTGATTTTACCCTAAACGGGCCAGTCCTTATGGCCACTCAAGAAAAGCAAAGCGTGTTGCCAAAGGTTTTATACGGATTAGGAATAAATTTCGAGCGCACGCTCACGACGCACGATCAAATCAATGACAACTGCGGGGCGCCGCTGCCAAGTCTTAAAGAGCTTCTTCTGCGAATTACGGGTAGCGCATCCGACGACCCTTTAACCGATGCCGCGGATAATTTCAACGCAAAATTTTCCCAGGCCCTCGGCGAGGCGGACCGGGCCCAGGGCAAAAATTCAAACGGCCCTTTGCCTCCGCCCGATCAGACGAGTATACAAAAAAAAGACGTTTCTATTGATTTTGAAAAAGAATGGATCGCTACGATACGCGAGCGTATGCACGTCGATTTTCAAAAGACCTTAGGGCAAATAAAAGAGGCCGCCGACCATATAGAGGAGGAGTTTCCCGATATTTCTTCGGCGCTTAAAAAAATCGTCGATGACGAACTTTTCGACCGGCAAAACGAAGGACCCAGCGCGGCGGACCCGGATAAAACGCTTAAAAGAATAATCGACGCCGTTGAAACCGCATTTAAGGCCCCCGGCGCGTCGGCGCAAAAGCCCACTGAAGCCCCTGAGCGTCCGGCCCAACCCTCCGACCAGTCAATTACTCTTGTCAAGCACCAAGCCGGGACCGCCCTGGAGCACATCGAATCATTGCAAATGCTCGCAAAACAGGCGCCCGCGGCGGGCGGGGAGCAACAACTCCTCGTGGTCCCCATGAAGCTTGACGGCCGATGGACCGACGTGGTCATAAAAATGGTGAAGCACCGGGGCGCAAAGGGCGGGCGAAAGAAAAGCGCCGGAGTGTCCGTGTCGATTAATGTGTCGCCGACATTTTTGGGGGACGTCAGCGTGGGTATGGACTATGCCTCCAAACAAGATTTTCGCGTGTCCATGAGGTTTGAAAAAGACCGCGCCCGCGAATGGTTCGAAAATAATAACGAGGCGCTCGTTGAATCGTTTAAACGGATCGGGTTTTCATCGCCCCGAATCAATTTGCAAACGGAAAAAAACGACCGGACCAGATTGGCGGGCTTGACCGCCGCGGGCGATACCGGCGCCATCGATGTGTTGGCATAGCGGGCGGATTAAACGCGTACTAGGAAAACGATGAAAAAGAAAACATTACGGGCGCGGGAAAAAGCCGTGGCCTTGAAATACGGCTCGGGCAAGCGCGCCCCTATGGTCGTTGCAAAAGGCGAAGGTTCGGTTGCGTCTAAAATAAAAGAGGTCGCGCGGCGCTACGCAATCCCCGTCACGCGCGACGACGACCTTGTCGAACTGTTGGCCCAGGTCGATATTGACCGCGAAATCCCGCCGGAACTTTATGCCGCGGTCGCGGAAATGCTGAGCTTCGTCTATCGCGCCAACGAAGACTTAAGGAAGGAGATTGATATATGATAAAATGGATGAACCTGGCGTCGTGGCCGCTGATCGCGGCGCTCTACTTATCGCCCTCGGCAAAAGAAATCGAAACGGTCGTCATAGGACTTACTTCCGGCGGCGCGCCCGCCTTTGAAGAGTCCTTTGATAAGCGATTGAGGGAAGATCTCTCGAATTTTCCTGAATTATATACCGCGGATTATCTTCAAACCGTACACTATCGCAGTAAAATCCGGTTTGATGAATTCCCCACGGTTTCCCGTAAACTTGTCGAGTCGCTCAAGCAATATTGCTCCGACAGTACGGTCTTTATTTGGGGCGCGGTCAAAAATTATTCGGTGCGCCCCGCGCGCAAAAACCTTATTCAAGGCGTAGCGCGGGGAGAAATCACCGTTTCGCTGACCATGTACAGCCTGCGTTATAAGGATTACGCCTTTTGCGGCGATGTGGCTTATGAATGTGAAGAGCCCAAGGGCTTTGTTTTCTTCGGTCCTATCGATGAGTCCGTGCACATTCCCGGACCGCAGCGCGCCGAAATAACCGACAAGCTTGTTAACGGGGCGTCGCAAAAATCAGCCGATCTGATCATGACCGTGATCAGAAACGAACTTGCTCATGCGGAAAAAGAGGCCGGCGCGGGCGCCATGGACTCCTATCAAATTCCTTCAGTCCAGGACGTTTTCAGCGTTCCAAGCGTTGAAGGAGCATCGGTCAATAAAAACAGGAAAAAAAGCCTTACGTCGCCGACTGCCGATTCCATAAAAAAATCGACGGCAAGTCCGGCCGAAGATAAATCCGGCAATTCACCCCAATCTCCGGCCGCGGGGCAAAAAAAATGATTTATGTGGTCATTGCCGTGATTTTAATTTATTTTTGAATACTTATCGGCAACGGGGTTTAAAATAAATTGCAGGCCACAAGCGTAATCGGGGGCTGCAATCGACCATACATGGCGCTCTTGGCTCGTGTCGTTGCCGCGAATATTCTGCCGATGGAGAAACCGTATTCCGTCCTTTAGGCGTTTAAAGAGGAGGGTATCATGTCGGAACTTGGGTCGTATAAAAACGTTTTTGACGATCAAAACGAATTCAACAAGCTCAACGATCTTCTTTTAGGCGCCATTCAGGACTTCTCCAATTATCGCAAGGGCAATTTAACCTACGGCGAAATCATGTTTGTGCTTGAATGCGTTTTGGATTCCCTGCGCGGGGCCTCGGAGAAAGACGCGCTTGCCGTTTCCAAGATAAAAGGGCTTAACCAGGCGCCCACCTTTTCAACACTTTTGTCAATAACATCACGGATGGTTGAAACTATGGTAAAAAAAGGCGTGATCGGATCGAAGGAAGAAGCTTTTATACTCCATGGTGAAAAATAAACCTTTTTTCGGGACATGCTTGCAGGGTTCTTAACATTTTTAACGGGACGTCGCTCAGTACAATGAACAATGAAAATCCGTACATTTTCAAGGTTAAAATTCCGGCGGACGCCGATTATATTCCTCCGATCCGGAAATTCGTGGCCGAGATTCTTCAAATTAAAAATTTTGATCCCAAATTTACCTTCCGTTCGGAAGTGATCGTGGATGAAATCTGCCACAATGCGGTCACGTATGGTTCCCAATCCCTGGACGCGACCGTGGACTTGGTCTGTTCCATTTATCCCGACAAGGCCGAATTCCAAATAAACGACCAAGGCGGAAGCGCGGAACATGTCGAACGGTTGAAAACGGCCATGGATAAAAGGGACGAGGCGTTGGAAAAAGAAGTCGAATTTTTCAAATCCAACAAAGGCTTGGGCCTTGAAATCGTCAGAATGCTCTCCGCGGAAGTCGATTTAAAAATCGGCGACGACAATGTTACGTCGATCCGGGTCGTCAGGAAACGCGAAGAGATTTAAAGGAAGTAGCAAGGGTTATGGGGTCTTTAAAAATTGAAATAAAAAACAACGACCTGCGGCCGGATGTTTCAATCGTGCATTTTGACGGCGCGCTCGATTCGGCCAGCGTAACGACGATAAACCGGAATTTTAACAAGCTCTTCGAAGGTAAGCGGCTCTATACCATCGCCGATATGTCGAAGGTGACGCATATTTCATCGGCTGCGGTCGGTGAACTTATGGGCTGCAGGCAGGTCCTTACGGAAAAGGGGGGGGACCTTGTCATCGCGGGTTTAAACTTAGACGTTAAAACCAAAATGAACCAGCTTGGGGCCACGAAAATCTTTAAATTCCATAATGATTTGCGTACGGCAATGAACGCCTACTCTTGGCAGATTGAACAAAAGCCGGAAAAAGTTTGGATTTCATTTCCTCCGGAACTTAATTTCGTTCCACCCGTGCGGCAATTCGTCAGCCGGATCACGCGCCAAAAGGGTTATGGACAACGCGACTCATTCAGAATCGAAACCATCGTCGACGAGGCCTGCAATAATGCCGTGGAACATGGAGTTCCCGACAAAGCGCGGGACATCGAATTATTTTTGAAAATCGATCGTTCCAAGCTTGAAATCGAAGTGGTAAATTTGTCCGATCCGGAAAAAATAAATTCGCTGAAAGCGATTTCCAAATCCATCCTGGGTACCGAAGAAAAAAAGTTCGAGCGCGGGCGGGGACTGGCCCTCATAAAAATGCTGTCGAACGATCTTGCCATCGATTTTTCCGGCAAAGGTACCACGGTGCATGTTACAAAATTGAGAGAGGAATAAGGTATGGAGTCTCAAATCGACCTGGAATATGAAGACATTAAAGGGCAAAAAAACGCCAAAAGCGTCAGGTTCATCGGCGATCTCGACGCCACCAATGTTGAGACCGTTTTGGAAAAGATCTGCAACTTGTTTTCGGAAGGCTTCATCAATATCGTCGCCGATTTTAAAAAACTTCGCTATGTCAATAGCACCGGCCTGGGCATCCTGCTGCATTTCAGCAAATCGGCCAAGGAAAAAGGCGGCAGTTTCAAAATAGCCAATGTCAACGAAAACGTTTATGAAATAATAGAGATCATCGGCGCCACATCGCTCTTGGAAATTTACGACGACGTCGAGGAGGCCGTAAGCGCGCTGCAATAAACCTTCGAACTTGGCCATAAGGGGACTGCCATGAAACCAATGATAAAACTAACGTCTAGTAACCGCCGTAAAGGGCTTACCATAAAGGAGAGGATCGTCATGCACATTAAATTCATTCGGTCCGGTTTGATTTTGTTGTTGCTGTGCCTGTGTTGCTTTTGTCAGAAGACCGACCCTAAGGACCAATACGTTAAAATCGACGGCCAGACGTTTACCCGTCAAAACTTCAACGCCTTTTCCGAGGCGACCCATATGTTTCCTTCGGCGATGGGGGAATTTTTTCCTGGTTCCCATCCGGAAATGACGTTTTTGATCGACCTCGAGTTGCTCTATGAAAAAGCCAAGTCAACCCCTGAGGCCGACAAGGAAAAATCGAGCGACGACTGGAAATGGAAAAAAATGTATTTCCCCGCGCAGCTTTATCTTAAGCAGGTCCTTGACCAGAACCTCGGGTTCTCCCAAAAGGAGGTCGAAGCGTATTACAAGGCCCATCAGGCCGCGTATAAAAAGACCGTCAAGCTCGGCACCGACCCCAAGGACACAACCGTCAAGGTGAAAATCACCCAGCACGATTCGACGTATTACACGCCGCTTATGGAAGTCAAGGCCCAGATCGTCGATTCCCTTTTTCTCGTAAAATATCCCGCGCCCGACTCCCTGCTTCGCAAGGCGCCCAAGGACACCACGCGCATCGATACGCCTGCTGTCAAGGCCCGCTGGGTGTATTCGATACGTCGCATGCTCCCCGATTTCTTCATGAAAAACTTTTACCAGGAAAAATTCAAGAGGAAATTCCCGGATTCCATGAACGTTTGGTATGGCGATAAAAAAATCGTCACGCCGGCCGACATGAAAGTGATCCTCGGCTGGATACCCGAGGAACAGCGCAGTTATTATAATAATCCGTCGGGCAGTCGCGAACTCGCCCAATGGCTGCTTAAATGGAAACTGTTTTCAGAAAAAGCCAAACAAACCGGTTTCGACGAACAGGAAGACATTAAAGGCGTGGTCGATTACGGCTGGAAAATGACCGTGGTGCTTAATTACGTCAATAAAGACCTTGTTCCCGCGGCCAAATCCGGAGTGTCAATCGACACCGAAATGTGCGTTTTCGCCTACTGGGACGAGCACGGCAATCCGTCGGTGCGTCCCGATTCGAGCGGCCTGAAACCCGTTGTCAACCAATACGTGCAGCGCGCGGCGTTTAACAAGATCGAAAGCCAGATTTACGACCTCAGGAAAAAGGCTTCGGTGACCATATTGCAAAACGATTGGAAAGACGACGGACAGCAGAACCCCGCGTCGCTCATCGCCAAGGCCGATTCGCTGCGCGACACCGGAAATACGCAGGGCGCCGAGAACAATTACCGGACCCTGGTCAATACGTTTCCCTTTACGCAAGAGGGCGTCAGGGCATACACGGAACTCGCGAAGATACTCACCGAAAAGCAGATGTACACCGAGGCCATCAAGAATTACCGCGACTATCTTATCTTGTCGAACGACAAGAGCAAGCGTTGTAATACGTTTTTCATGATCGGTTTCATCGACGACGAATATCTGAGCAAGCCGGACATCGCCCAGGTCAATTACCGTTGGGTGCTTAAAAACACGCCGGAATGCGAGCTTGCCGACGACGCCGAATTCATGAGCCTGCATTTGGGCGAGGCCATGAGCAGCGTAGAGGAACTCAGGGCGGAAGCCATGCGCCAGGGCAAAAAGGTCGACACCTCGGCAATCCAAGAACCGGCGGTCCCCGAAACGAAGATGAAGGCAAAGGGCAAGTAAAACCGGCTTTATGCCAAATAAGTGATGTTAAAAAACGCCTTCGGCAAACGCCAGAGGCGCTTTTTTTATGCGCAAGCGTTTTGGCCAGTTAAAACAATCGCTAAGAAAACTGTTGAATTAGGAGGAAATCCGGCATGATTAAAAACATTCTTGCATTCCTCGCGTCCGGTATCTGGATCGGCTTATCGGAATTCATCAGAAACGAACTTCTGTTTAAATCATATTGGCTGCAAAAATATGCAAGCCTTGGGCTACAGTTTCCCTCAGGGCCAATCAATAACGCCTTGTGGGGAATTTGGAGTTTATTTCTTGCCGGAGTAACACTTTTTCTTACAAGAAAAATACGGTTTATTGAATCGGTCTTAGTTCTTTGGACACTAGCATTCCCAATGATGTGGATTGTTATCGGTAACCTGAACGTTCTTCCAATGGGGCTTCTGTTGTACGCGGTTCCCTTGAGCGCCTTGGAGGTTACCATAGCGGCGGTCCTCTGCAAGCGGATCGCTTGATCTTTTCAAATACTATCGCGAATTGTCTATAATGTTAGGAGTTGAGAAACGACCGTCGGGTTTTTACATTTCAACCGACAGCACATGCGTGCTGTGGTCTTCGGTGTTGAACCAGAAGTAAAGCTTGTTCTCTTCCACCGTGAAGCAGTCGTCAAGCGACCGGCGGGGCGAACATGGCGCGATGTTCTTATAGCGCCGTACGGCTTTGCGGATCATATTTTGTTTGAGGTCGTTCATATTTAATCTATCGGTATTTTTTCAAAAATGGTTTAGGGGAAAATGAATAATCTAAATTCAATCGTTTTAAATTTTATTTCGAAGGAAATAAAAGGGACCGTTTCATGAATAAAAAACCGCCCTTTATTGGAATCACCATGGGAGATCCTGCCGGAATCGGGCCTGAAATAGCCATTAAGGCAATGATTTCAAAAGAATTACACTGCGATAGCCCGATTGTTATTGTCGGTGATCTTGATGTACTGGAACACGTAAAAAAATCGCTTTCGCTTCCGGTGAAGTTGCGGGGCATTTCTTCCCTGAGTGAATTTGGACCCGGATTTATCAATGTTTTAAATCTGAAGCAAATCTCAAGCACGGATTTTTCCATGGGGAAAGTGCAGGCGCAGTGCGGGAAGGCGTCGTATGCCTATGTTTGCAAGGCCATTGAAATGGCGCTTATCGGCGACATCGACGCGATCGTGACGAACCCTATCAGTAAAGAAGCTTTGAAGCTTGCCGACATTAATTATCCCGGACATACGGAAATCCTTGCCGACAAAACCGGCTCCCGCGATTATTCCATGATGTTCAAGCTCGGCCCTTTGTGCGTCGTGCACGTTACGACGCATGTGAGCTTAAAAAAGGCAATAACCCTTATCACCAAGGATTCGGTGCTGTCGCATACCCGGCTTTTGTTTTCCGCACTGCAAAGTCTCGGGACCGCCGCGCCCCGCATTGCCGTGGGGGGCCTTAACCCGCATGCGGGTGAAAACGGGCTTTTTGGCGACGAAGAAATCATGCATATTGCCCCGGCCGTTGCCCAGGCGAGAAAGGAAGGCATGGACGTATCGGGCCCGCTGCCGCCCGACACGGTTTTCATGCGGGCTTTTAAGGGGGAGTTCGACGGCGTGGTTTCCATGCTCCACGATCACGGCTTCGTTGCGCTTAAGTCAAGGGACTTCGAAAACGGGGTCAACATAACCCTGGGGCTGCCCATTATCAGGACGTCGGTGGGCCATGGAACGGCGTTTGATATCGCGGGAAAAGGAACGGCCTCGGAAAAAAGTTTAATGGCCGCCATTGAGGCGGCCATTTCCATGGCGCGGCAGAGGACTTTAGCCGCGCCGCATAATGCTTAGAAAATCTTGGGGAACCATTTTCGAGCCATCCTCAAGACTTGGTCCTTTACCGATAGGGCGTGTTTCTTTTTGAAGGCCGCTTTCGAAACTGAGGATGTATTGACATACACGGTATCCATCGCCTCGCTTGCCGCGACGAACATCCCGGCCGGGCCGGCAATATTGTAGCCTTTTAACGTTGAATCGATCACGGACAGATTCGGCGGTAATCCATAAACGGCGTTGACGTTAATTACATACGTTCCTGAGGTGCTGAATACGGTTGCAGGAATGACCACCGAAGTTTGGGTTGGATCGAGACTGGCCGGCTCATAGATCGTGGTATCATTGCCCATTGTATCTTGTAAAGCTACACTAACTAAAATCGAGGTCGCATATTGAATTGACGACCAGCTAATGGTCAGGGGCGTATTGATTGCATGCGCGCTTTTGCTGACCGGCGAAGAAATCACCACTGTAGAGGGCATGATTGCGGTCCCGGTGGCGATCGTCGCTCCTCCCTCGGTTACCTGTAACGTATAGTGCGTCCCGGGAGTCGTGCTGATCCCGGTGGTCATATACATTCCATCCATAAGGCTTAGGTTTACGGAGTTAATGCTTACTTGCGCGGTTGTATCCGTCTGGCTGACGCCGTTAACGTTTTTAGCCACATCCCCAACACCGCATCCGCCAAAACCGCCCACATAACCGATCATAACGATGACCGAGTAGGCGTTTGTGGGAGTGTTTACCGATACGCCGTTGGAATTATTATTTCCCGGGCTTGTGGGCGACGAACTTGAGTTGCAGCTCGGAACGATAATGGGGACGGAAACGGCCATGAAAAACAGCATGACGCCGATCGCGATTTTTTTAAACACACAACCTCCTTAAAAGGGTGAAAAATATTCCGATTGAAAATAGATGATCTAATTATAGTATCGTGATCGACCGGAGTAAAGTATAAAGCGCGGAAATTCGGCAAGATGTTGTGGAACGATAAAATCAAATTTTACTTCCCTGCTACTTCCACTTTCGACGTAGGATCAAACGGATTGGTACGCAGGGCCAGGGAAAAGAGGTAGGGGTAGCTGATTTTCAGGTGTTGCATGTAGTCGATCCATTGGCAGATTAAATTTTGATAGGCCCGCTTCATGTCGCCCGCGAGATGTTCGAGGTCGGACCTTGGCGACTTTGAAAAGTCCTTACGGTACATGAGCTCCTCAAGCAAATGAAACGTTGCCCATAAAACATCCGTAAAACGCTCATGTTCCAAGAGGTTCTGGTTTTCCAGGAGCCCCAGTAAAAACACCCGGTGCCCTATAAGCGTATTTTTAAATTTCTCAAAATCAACTTTGTCAATCGCGATTCCGGGCTGGTAAGCGGCAAGGTGGATTGACGCGGCTTTATAGTCTTTGTCGGTCCAGCTTCCTTTGATAACAAGATTTTCGCGCACCGATTCGATGTTCGGGTCAACGGAAGAAAAATATTTAAGTAGTTCGGCGCCCATTTCGCTAAAAAAAGTCCCGATGACCATGTTTTGTTTGGTCAAGCGCTCGCGTTTTTCCGTGATGCGCATAATGCGGTCCAAAACAATGGTCACGAGCATAACCTGCATAGGCAAAAAAGCAATGTCCTGGAACAGATAAAAAAAAGTGTCGCGCGTGTCGCGAAATACAAGGTATTGGATGGAAAACAGAATCGCCGAAAGCGAAACCAGCGTAATGCTAAGAAGCATGATGAATCGGTTGGGCTTCATAAGCGGCATTTCTTTGAGTTGAAGAGAAATAATGTTCTCAGCAATTCTCACCGCACCCCTTTTGTCTCCTCTCCTTGCCAAGGAGAGGGGAAGATGCGATGCGGCAGGGGGGAGGTGTGTTGATTCAATAATAGATTTTGCCCCAAAAGTTTTCCAAATTAAAATTTGTTCTCATTGAAATGCACACCCTGCTGTTCGCGATTAAAATAAAAATGAACTCATTTTTAATGTTCGGCGACTATCCGTTTTCAAACACTTTAATAAAAGATATCCAATGCCGATTTTCGTATATTATTCCCGCTTGTTTAAGCGCTTGGGCGGTTCGGAAGCCGTGGGATTTTGCTTGATCAGGTTCTATCGCCAAACTATATTTTCACTTTGTTAAATTCGAGATACTATTACATCATGTCAATTGAAAGGATTTCAAATCATGCGTTTTTCTCTTCTTTGTTTCGCCATATCACTATGTTTTATAAACTCCCAAGCAGGACCAATTACCGGGTTCGGCGCAGAAGGCGGCCTGAGTAACGTATCAAAATTGGGACCATAAATCGGATTTGGCAACGCCCCTTTCAATGAATAATTGGGACCAACATTTTAATGTAGGAGCTTTATGTCAATTCTTCGATTACAAATATTTTAACCTTATTGCGGACATTGCCTATAATCAAAAAGGCGGATTGGCTAAATCCGCTGTTGAAATTACTCAAGTCGGCCCCAATGGTGTAATTCTTGGTCCCGGACCGGGCATTGATCTCTGGGATAGAATAGATTATGTAAGTCTCGCCCCCAGGGCAAAATTCAAGTATCCGATGGGAAATTTCGAACCTTTTTTTACCATTGGGCCTAGCTTCGACTTTTTGGTTAAAAAAAGCACTTCAGAAATCCCTCCAATCGGCGATGTTAATAAATATGAACTCTCAGCACTTTATGGCATTGGTGTTGGGTATAAAATCAACCTTCATTTTTATGAGTATTTCGAATTTCTCCATCAACCCAGTCTCATGTATCTGTATAGCAATTCAAATCTTGATATCAGAAATCAGGTATTAAAATTTAACGTGGGAATGTTGTATCAGCTTTGATTGAAATTCAGACCTCACCCCTCATTCCCCTCTCCGCCAGGAGAGGGGAGGGAAAAACGTTAATTAAATGCGGCCTTTTCCCCTCTCCTGCGGAGAGGGGCAGCCGCAGGTAAGGTGGGGTCCTGCTTAAAAATCCAATAATTCCACGTCGAAGATAAGCGTCGCATTCGGCGGAATGACGCCCGCGGCCCCGCGGTCGCCGTAGCCTAACTTGGGCGGAATGATAAGCGTACGCTTCTCGCCTTTTGTCATATCCAACAGCGCCTCGTCCCATCCGGCGATCACCGAGCCCGTACCCACCGCGAATTCAAAGGGCTGGCCGCGCGTAACCGAACTGTCGAAGACTTTACCATCGGTCAACCTGCCCGTATAATGCACTTTAATGTTCGTTCCCTTGGCGGGTTTCGCGCCGCCAACCGGGCCCTTTTGCGTAACGATGTATTTAAGCCCCGACGCCGTGGTGACGGTGTCCGAGGTTTTAACGGCTGCCTTTGCGGGAGCGGCTTTTGCGGAGGCGCCCGATTCAACGACCGAAACCTTGGTCATGATGACGGGCGTTTGGGGAACGTCCTGAAAACCGCCTTGGTTTCCTGTCGCGACGTTTTCTATAGCCGACACTACATTAAGACCGCTTATGACCTTGCCGAAAACGCAATAGCCGTAGCCTTGCTCGTCTTTGCTGCGGAAATTAAGGAAATCGTTGTTTTTGGCGTTGATGAAAAACTGGGCCGTGGCCGAATTCGGGTCGTTCGTCCGGGCTATGGCAAGGGTCCCGATATCGTTTTTAAGGCCGTTATCGGCTTCATTGGCTATAGGGGCGCGTGTAGGTTTTTCCTGCATGTCTTTTGTAAAGCCGCCGCCTTGGACCATAAAGCTTTTAATGACCCGGTGAAAGATCGTTCCGTCGTAAAAGCCGTCCTTGACGTATTGCAGGAAATTTTCTACTGTTTTGGGAGCGGACGCCGGATAAAGCTCCACGACGATAACGCCCAGCGTCGTTTCGATTTTAACGTGGGGTTTTGCGGTGCCGGGCGCGGCGCCCGCCGATAGAGCCATAAGCAGACATGCCGCCATGGCGCATACAAAGACTTTTTTCATGAAGACCTCCTTGAAAAATGTTTATGAGTTGGTGAGTTTAAGGGTTGATGGGTTAATGGGTTGATGAGGTAGCGAAGTAAACTGGGTTTGTGGGTTGATGGGTTGGTGAGTTAAATTTAACTCTTAAACCCTCCAACCCTTAAACTCTTTAACTCTCCAACTCACTTTCAATCCCACTTAAACGGTGAATCGACATCGCCCGGAAGCTCGTCGGGATGCTCCTTGGCCGTTTTGAATTTTTGCTCGATTTCCGCTTTGCGCCGGGCTTTTTCTTCCTGGGCTTTTTTAAATTTGTCGTCCCACGCGGGATTGTTGTTTTTACGCGACTTGAGAAATTCGTCGAAATCCGCTTTCTGCTTATCGCCGGATTTATGGTCAACCACTTTTCCCGTGGATTGGTCCACCCAAATCGTGCCTTTACATAAAGGGCATTTGATTTCGAACAGACTCATGATGGCGCTCCGGTGAATAAGGTGCAATTACGTTTAAAATTACTGTTTTTCTCCGGCCTTCGCCACAGGATTATTTACCCCTTGACCCATGGCCGGATTTCATGTATAATTAAAAATGAATATCATTTTCAATTTTAACCGGACAAGGCTATGAATGAAACGATGGTTTTTGAGCGGTTCATTGAAAGCAAGGGGCTTAAGCACAGCAAGCCGCGATTAGGCATCCTCGACGTTTTTTTAAACATTGAAAAACATATGTCCATCGACGAGCTCTGGGCCGCGGTGAGAATAAAGCATCCCTCCATAGGCTACGCCACGGTCTACCGCACGCTCAAACTGCTCTGCGAGGGGGGCCTGTGCCGTGAACTCCATTTCGAAGACGGGACCACGCGTTTTGAGCACCTGTATGGTCACGATCATCATGATCATTTGATTTGCACCGAATGCGGGCGACTGGTGGAGGTCGTGGACGAAAAAATAGAAGCATTGCAAGTCAAGCTCATGCGACGTCACGGGTTTTCGCCCAAATATCATCGGATGGACTTATACGGGACGTGTAAAAATTGCCGGAAATCCGAACCATGATTTACAATTTCTATCGCTAAGGAAACCATGCATATGCATAAAAAAATTCCATCGATTGGCCCCATCATGCTGACGCAGCTTGATAACGGGGCTTCGGCGCGGGTCGCCGAGCTTAAAGGAGGCAGGCAGTTCGTGGGCCGGCTTGAGGCCATGGGTATCGTGCCCGGAACGACTATAACGAAAAGCAGCTCATCGATCATGAAAGGCCCGGTTGTTTTAAAAAAGGGTTCGACCCAGATCGCCATCGGCTATGCCATGGCCCAGCGAATCATGGTCGAACAAAATAAACCTAATCCATGAAAAAAATAGCGCTTATAGGAAATCCCAATGTCGGCAAAAGCCTTGTTTTCTCGCGTATCACCGGCATAGCCGTGGTTTCGGCGAATTACGTCGGCACGACCGTGGGCGTAAAAATCGGCCGGTTTAAATTTCACGGCGACGACTACGAACTGTTCGATTCGCCGGGGCTCTATTCCCTGGAAGCTTTTTCGAAGGCCGATGAAGCCGCGCTTAAACTTATTGAGGACTGCGATATCATCGTTAACGTCGTAGACGCCACGAACCTTGAACGCAATTTAAACCTGACCCTGCAACTTATTGACAAAGGCAAGCCCCTGGTCGTCTGCCTCAATTTTTGGGACGAAACCAAGCACAAGGGCATTTCTCTCGACGAAAAGGCCTTGGATGCGCTCCTCGGGGTCCCCGTTGTTCCCACGAGCGCCAATAAAAATGAAGGCATCACCGCCTTGGTTGAAACGCTTGAAAATGCGCGTTCGGGCAAACGGTCTCCTCCCGACACCGACCGATGGTCGCGTATCGGTTCGATTATCAGCGCCGTACAGAAGATGGAACACCGGCACCACACTCTCCTTGAGCGTCTGGGCGATTTTACGCTGCACCCCGTGGGAGGGCTCATTACGGCAATACTGGCGCTTTTTTCAACGTTTTTTCTTGTCCGTCTTATAGGGGAAGGCCTGGTCAACCATCTTTGCGGTCCTTTATTTGCGCGGCTCTACGATCCCTTCATCCTTTCCGCGGTAGGCCATGTTCCGGGCGCATTCATCCGGGACCTTTTGGTGGGCCGCACGCTCGATCCGCTGCAATCGTTCGGCATCCTGACGACGGGCGTTTACATTGCGCTCGTTTTAGTATTTCCCTATTTTTTTTCGTTTTATCTACTATTCGGTTTTTTAGAGGATTTCGGATACTTGCCGAGGCTTGCGGTTGTCCTCGATACGTTTTTCCACCGCATCGGGCTTCACGGTGAATCGTCCATTCCGGTCATGCTCGGTCTTGGTTGCAAAGTACCGGCGCTTCTTGCGACGCGCGTGCTTATCAGCCGAAGGGAAAAAATCCTCACGATGACCCTGGTCATGATGAGCGCTCCCTGTTTGCCTCAAAGCGCCATGATAATTTCCTTGGGGCTGCGCTATAGCGTGGGGACCGTAATTACGATATTCTCGATACTTTTGGGACTGTCGCTTTTCATGAATACGCTCTTGAACAAAGTAACCAAAGGGGATCCGGCGGAACTTTTCATCGAACTTCCCTCCTATCGCCTGCCATCGCCGAAACTCCTGCTGAAAAAGCTTCGCCTCAGGATACTTGATTATCTCCGAGAGGTTTTTCCGCTCATCGCCGTCGGAGTGGTCATCATCAACATTCTTGACTTTTTCAAAATCATCGGTTTCATTTCAAACAAGGTCGGCGGCTTGATAACCACGGTCCTCGGGCTTCCGGGCGACATTGCGTCGGTGATGGTGCTCGGGTTTTTACGCAAGGACATTTCCATCGCGCTTTTGGCCCCGTTTAATCTTTCGGCGCGCCAATTTATCATCGCGAGTATTTTCATGGTGCTTTACATACCCTGTATCGCTTCGCTTTTTACCCTGATCAAGGAACTCGGCGCTTTCTCGGCTTTAAAAGTTGTTGCCGCGGTTTTGGTTTGCGCGGTAACGGCCAGCTCCGTTTTGCACCTGGGATTTTTGTTATGGGACGGGATGGGCATGCGGTAGCGGCATTATTTATTAAAAAGTATCGTCGCACAATAGTAATTTTAAAAGGTGAAAACCTCTACGTTCCCATTTCCTCAAAAAGCAGGCCTTTGATTTTCCATCATATTGAATACTTATTACCCCCTTGATATATATTTCTTTGGTTGGGAGGAATCTTGAATATAGCATATTCCTACATTCGCTTTTCGAGTTTTGAACAATCTAAAGGGCGTTCCTACGCAAGGCAAATTGAGAAAGCCCAGGCCTATGCAACTGCACATGGTCTGAAGCTAGATAACACAGTCATTTTTGATTCGGGTGTATCTGCATACAAGGGGATCCATAGAACCTCAGGAGCGTTGTCAAGATTTCTGTCTCATATAGATCAGGGGTTAATAAAGGCGGGATCTACGCTTCTCATAGAGTCTTTTGATAGGTTATCCCGGGAAGACATAGACCAAGCTCAGGAGCTTATAAAAAAGATCCTTCGTGCTGGGATAACAATAGTCACGCTTATGGATGACCGCATATACGATAAAAAGTCTCTGACGGATCCCCTTAGCTTAATCCAAATGATATTTATTGCCTCACGAGCTCATGAGGAGTCTGAAACCAAGTCTAAAAGACTTTTGGAAATGTGGCAGAAAAAAAGAGACTTGCTTTATAGTCAAGGTAAGATAATTTCGAGACGTATACCAAACTGGGTTTCTTATAATGAGAAGACAAAAATATTTAGTCTCAAACCTGAACGAGCCAAAATTATTAAAAAAATCTTTAACCTTGCTAGCTTGGGGTATGGTAGAAACAAAATTGCAAAAATTCTAAACGCGGAAAAGGTCAAACCTTTCAAGGAAAAGCTTTGGGGTGATTCGAGTATACACCGTATAATACGTAACCCATTAGTCATAGGGCAGTATCAACCGCACAAGTTTACCAACGGCAAAAAAATTGCCGTGGGTGAGCCGATACCTGATTATTATCCCCGAGTTATTTCTGATGAAACTTATTACTACGTACAAAGTAAAACGACCGTTAAAGGTCCCCAAAACAACTATCTTATACACAATTTATTTACTAGCTTAGTAAAATGTGGACGTTGCAATTCCTCTATGGTGTATGTAGATAAGGGATATAATAGACATTATCTTGTTTGTGACGTAGCTAAACGTGGCGGAGAGTGCAATTATGATTCTATCAAATATGAAGACCTTGAAAATGTCTTTCTGAGACAATGCGTGGAAAAGTTACATTTACCGGAAAATGATGAATTATCCAAGGAGATAACCATTTTAAACTCACGAATAAATGGTACACAGGCTAAGATGGAGAACTCTAGGAAAAAATTACAGAACATTATGGTTTCCTTTGCGGAGGCCACTGCTAAGGAAATTAAAGACCAGTTCAATGTTCTTCTCAATAAGATTAACTCTGAAATAGAAACCCTGAAAACGAGCTTGGAAATGGACAGACAAATCTTGTTGGAGAGACAACAGGCCACGACCGGCATTAAAGGTAATTTAAAAGCGATTATTGATTTGTGGAAAATAAAAGATCAAAAAGAGATACGGTTACAGTTACGCAATTCAATTCAAGACGTAGTAAAAATTATTCGGATTCATCCGTCTGGGGTCTCTTTCAAGGACGGTAAAATTATTTCAGATAAGCCCAATCCTACCAAGAAAAATACTCTTCGAACATTTGAAATTATATTTAAAGACGGTACTGAGGTCTTTTTCTCCTATCCCACTTCTATATGATAATGTTTGCAAGGCCGAAGAATAAAAAGACCTTTCAATCCACGCGCCCACGCGGGGCGCGACCGGCGTGACGTAGCCGACACCGTATTTTTCATCGTTTCAATCCACGCGCCCACGCGGGGCGCGACTTCCGTCAAATTCCCGATACGGACAAGCCGAACGGTTTCAATCCACGCGCCCACGCGGGGCGCGACTTCTGAACTTGTTCCCGAATGGAACATTTTTATAAATGTTTCAATCCACGCGCCCACGCGGGGCGCGACCTCCTAATTCACCGCGAGAGCTTTTATCACCCCGAAGTTTCAATCCACGCGCCCACGCGGGGCGCGACAAAAGCAAAGGCGCTTGAGCGCATCGACGAAATCGTTTCAATCCACGCGCCCACGCGGGGCGCGACTTAAAACTAGTGATAGAAAAGAAAAATTGTTCTGGTTTCAATCCACGCGCCCACGCGGGGCGCGACTAAAGAATCAATAATACAATCATAATTAGAGTTACAAGTTTCAATCCACGCGCCCACGCGGGGCGCGACGTTCCCCATCTACTTCCATCGTGCCGATATTCGTGTTTCAATCCACGCGCCCACGCGGGGCGCGACCGGATTATAACCTCACAAAGAAGCAGGATATTAAGTTTCAATCCACGCGCCCACGCGGGGCGCGACTTAAAGAATGTACTGAAACAGGAGTTGACGTATTAGTTTCAATCCACGCGCCCACGCGGGGCGCGACTATACCGCCGTTGACAAAGTAGTCAAACTATCCGTTTGTTTCAATCCACGCGCCCACGCGGGGCGCGACTTTTTAATAATAAAAATTATTTTGTTGACTTTTATTGTTTCAATCCACGCGCCCACGCGGGGCGCGACGTGCATTCTGGGACTCTACTACCAGAAACATTGAGGTTTCAATCCACGCGCCCACGCGGGGCGCGACACCGGCCGTCCCTGGTATTGCGACGGCGGAAGATATGTTTCAATCCACGCGCCCACGCGGGGCGCGACCTGCGATACGCCGTAAAGGGAAGTCGTACAGGCGAGGTTTCAATCCACGCGCCCACGCGGGGCGCGACCGGAAAAGTCTTCTTCTGAGGGTAAGTTTGACTTGTCGTTTCAATCCACGCGCCCACGCGGGGCGCGACGAGGATTCATTAGGTTTTATTTGGCCTGTATGGAGGTTTCAATCCACGCGCCCACGCGGGGCGCGACGCCAAGGGGTGGTTCGATTGGGAAGGTTCATATTTCGTTTCAATCCACGCGCCCACGCGGGGCGCGACTTTCTTACAACGTCCGATGCATGAAGTAAAGTACGTTTCAATCCACGCGCCCACGCGGGGCGCGACGGTTTATCCTTCCAGAAAAAATTATCACACTCCACGTTTCAATCCACGCGCCCACGCGGGGCGCGACAAACCATCATGCCAACTATATTCCCTATTTATATATGTTTCAATCCACGCGCCCACG
>Ga0182027_10000971_pt1 | contig 48351 bp, 41 predicted proteins | sample 712E1DmetaG_FD_121300 | JGI IMG/M metagenome (GOLD analysis project Ga0182027, IMG submission 121300) | Permafrost microbial communities from Stordalen Mire, Sweden - 712E1D metaG (Illumina Assembly) | ecosystem: Environmental > Terrestrial > Soil > Wetlands > Permafrost | place: Sweden...
GAGGGAAAATCATCTGCTGGCGTACCATGCATCTCCCGGTAGTCGAAGCGATACGACCGCACCTGCTCGCCGGAGTCGAACCTGTCGTTCCAGTTCAACTGGTAGTCGAGCGCGCCCGCATCGTCCGGAAACTTCTCGTTTGCCGGATAGGGGTACGCGCTCATCGTGTGGAATGGCAGTTGCGCCACTGTAAACGGCGAGGCATCCCACCAGTCCATATCCTTTTCGAATCCGTTGGCGTAGAAGAAGTAGTCGCGCTTCCAGTGGGCCGGCATCGCGGGCAGTTTGGTCGCGTCGAACTCCGCCGCAATCTCCTCGCCACTGCCGAAGATGACAAAGCGATCGTCGATGCTCTTCACCAACGTCGTTACGTTGCCCATGCGCGTGTAGTTGCCGCGCTCGCGCTGAAACGGCCCGGTCAGGCTCACGCGGTCGTAGTCGTAGTCGAGATCGCCGGGGCTTGCGCCTTCAATCTGCGTCGGATAGCCGCGGAAATGCAGCGTGGCCGATGTAAGCGGAACTTCGGCCGTGCGTGCTTCCGCCTCGGCATTGTTATCGATGAGTACCTGGTCCCAGTAGAGTTGCAGATTCGTCATCAGCCGGATGCGCCGCGTGCCCGCTGGCAGCTTGCCGCTCAGGTCCACGACGATGGTGCGCTCCAGACCCGCCGGGAATCCAACATCGTCGGCGATCCGCTGCCATCTTCCATCGACGAGCGCCTCCACGTAGGGCGAGATAGGCTTTACTCCCCCTTGCCACGCCGCGTAGAGCGACGTCGCGCTGAAGTAGTTCACATAGCCCGTCATCAGCAAGTGCAGCGGTGCATTCCGGTTGATCTCGCCCAGGTCCAACGTAAGCGCGTGCAGATCGGCAAATCCGTCGTAAGGCAACGGCGTAAAGCCGCTGGCAAAGGTGTGGTCGCGGCGGCTCACCTGGTCGAGCACGTCGCGGCCTTCGCCATCCCACGCGCCCACGGGCAGCCGCGCGCCTGAGGTGGCCACTACACGCCCCGAGGCAAACGGCGGATCGTCGAGGAAGCGCTCGTCGGGATTGACCTGGACATTCTCCGGGTGATCGACGGCAACCAGCCGTAACTGGTCAATGTAGTTAACCTCCTCCATCGGTTCCATGAAGCGCAGGCTCAGCTTGCCGTTCACAGTCGCAATCTGCGCGCCGTCAATCTTGACCCACTCGCCGGGGTTGGGAATATTGCGCCGCGTGGGCGTGAACCAGTGGCCTACCACCGCCGCGCCGATCACGTCGGTCACAAACTTGTACTTATGGCCGTCCCACACAAACAGCACCGGGCAGGAACTGCCTCGGCGGTCGGCCTCCTTTAGGTCAATCACCGGCGTGTGCGGCAGATCGATCTCATCCTGCAACACACCGGTGGGCCAAAGAATGCGCAAGAGGTCGATGCCCTCCGCGTCGCCCAATCCGGCCAGAATCTGCGGCGGGCCCTGCGTCTGATAGCCCGAGGCCCCGGCCAGTTCCCACTTCTGCCAGTGTCCGCCGGCGAAGACCTCAACCTTCACGCCCAGCGCCGTCTTGTTGTCCGCAAATCCGGTCAGATCGAGGCGCACGGAGTGATTCTTATTGCCGCCCACGTTGCGCAGCAGCACCGGCGGCGCGTTCAACTGGGTCACAATCAGGCTGGCCGCGCCGTCTCCGGCTATGTCGGCGGCAATCAGTCCGCGCGGCGCGATCAACCTGATCTTGTCCAGGCCCAGCGCATGGCTCACATCTTCAAAACTGCCGTCGCCGCGGTTGCGAAAGACGCGCACCTGCGGGCCGGCCCTGGTTTCGACAATTGCCGCCAGGTCGATCCATCCGTCGTTGTCGATATCGATGGGCGTAAGGCCCCATCCGCGCAGCGCGCCATGCAGTGGTAGCTCAACACGCTCAAAGCGCCGGCCAACGTGGTTCGGACCCTCGACGTAGCGCCACAACGTGAGCCCTGGCGCGCCGGCATGAGTCACGGCAATATCCATCCAGCCGTCTTTGTTGTAGTCGAGCACGGCAATGCCCACCGTGGGCGGCAGCTTCAAGCCTTCGTAAAGTGGCTGGGTCGGATACTTCCCCTCCCGCGGATTCACGTAAATAAGAGGGGCCGCTCCGTCTCCGGTCACCGCCAAATCCACGGCGCGGTCGTTGTTGAAATCCGTAAGAATGGCCGAAGCCGTCTTGCCGCTGCCGCCCATCCCGGTTGGCTCGGTCCACTCGGTAAAGGTCATGTTGCCGTTATTGCGCCATAGGACATTAGGCGACTCGCCGGCCTTCAAGGGTGTGCCCGTCAAGAACAAATCGAGATCGCCGTCGTGATCGTAGTCCACAAAGGTAATCCCGGAGGGCCGGTTGCGCGGCCCGAGGCCGGCTACGGCGGTCACGTCCTGAAACTTTCCCTTGCCCAAATTGCGAAAGAGCAGGACCGCATCGTCGAGCGCAACAGCGAGATCGTTGAGGCCATCGCCGTCGTAGTCGCCCACGGCGCATGCCACGGCGTGGCCATGGGCCTTGTGCCCCGCCGCCGCCGCGTCGATTTCTTCAAACGAGCCGTTTGCTTTGCCGTGCAGAACGCGTATAGCCTGCGCGCCCGATTGCATCAGCACCAGGTCCATGCTTCCGGAGCCAGTCACGTCCATCATGCAAGCGCCGCCGGTGGTGGTGTAGACCACAGATCCGGGTGCCCCAGGTCTCGCTTTTGAAACCTGGGAATCCAGAACCTGCGCCACCAGCCGTACCGGAATCATCGCCTTCCGGCCTGCTTCGTGCTCGACGACCGCTGTGACCGTCGAGTAGTGGCCCTGTTCGCCGTAGGTCAGTCCGATGGGCGCTCCGATCTTCGTACTGGTCAGATGCTGAAAACGCTTGAAGTGCTCCGCCGATTCCTCCCGGCGCCCCGTGCGCTGCAACGCGCGCGCCAGGGCAAACTCCGACGAGGCATGCAGCGGGTCGATCGCAAGCGCTTTCTCGAAGAGGTCGATAGCCTTGTCGAACTCCTTTAAGTCCTGGTAGCAAACGCCCTCATAATAAAAGGAGTCCGCGTCCCTTGGATCGAGCTTTATCGCCCGCTGGAAGCTGGCCAGCGCCGGTTCCAACTCGTTGCCCGCGTGCTGGGCTAGGCCTAGGTTGTACCACGCCTGTGGATAATTGGGATCGAGCGCGATGGCGTGCTGGAGGGAGTTCTTGGCCTCGTCCAGCTTTTGCAGGGTCAGCAGCGCAATGCCCTGGTTGATGGCGGCCTGCGCCAGCTTTGGATCTTTCTTGATGGCCTCGGCAAAGGACGCTACGGCGCGATCGGTGAACTGCTGGCCCATCTCGGCCACGCCGCGATTGTTGAGGCGCGCCGCCTCCGCGTCGAAGCGCTCCTGCGCACCGGCCAGTGTTGCTGCTGCCGATATAAGAGCAAGGGCCAATTGCCCGGTAATCTTCATCAATCTCTTCCTTACCGAGGCTGTAACGTCGCTGCCTGGATAGCCGCTGACATTCAGTGTATGTGAACGGCCAGCCGAGCCGTATCGTCCATTAGAGGTAGTAAGCCATCGCCGCACTTCTTGGTAGTTCGCCCGTCCTGCAGGCCAGGTTTTCCCAGTGTCCCCTGGTCCCTACTCTCTACTCCCTATTGTTGATAGACTCATAGTGCAATGGCTCTTAGCCAGCTCGAAAAGACGATTGAGCGGCACTTTGCCGCTGGAGCGGCCGCCATGCGGGATCCGTCCGCCATGGCAGCGTTCCTCTCATTGCGCGCCGCCCTCGAGCGCGGCGAAGCACGCGCGGCCTCGCCCGATCCAGCCTCAGTAACCGGCTGGCGCGTCAACGCATGGGTGAAACAGGGCATTCTGCTGGGTTTTCGACTGGGCGTCCTTGAAGAGTTGCACGCCGGGGAGCTGTCATTTGTGGACAAGCACACTTACCCGGTATGCCATTTTGCCGTAAGTGATGGGGTTCGCGTAGTGCCCGGAGGCTCGTCGATCCGCGCAGGGGCCTATGTGGCTCGCGGCGTGGTCTGCATGCCGCCGATGTACATCAACGCCGGAGCTTTTGTCGACGAGGGCACTATGGTGGACTCGCATGCGCTGGTCGGCTCCTGCGCGCAAATCGGCAAGCGGGTTCATCTGAGCGCCGCGGCTCAGATCGGCGGCGTGCTGGAGCCGGTGAACGCCAGCCCGGTGGTCATTGAGGACGACGTGCTGGTGGGTGGCAATAGCGGCGTCTACGAAGGAACCATCGTGCGCAAGGGCGCCGTGCTGGCCGCCGGAACCATCCTCACCCGCGGCACTCCGATCTTCGATCTTGTAAACGGAACCATTCTGCGCGCCACGGACGAGTTGCCCCTCATCGTTCCGGAAAACGCGGTAGTCGTCCCCGGCTCCCGCGCCGTCGCCAAGGGCAACGGCCATGAGCGGAGCCAGGCGTGGGGCCTCAGCCTCTACGCCCCGGTCATCGTCAAGTACCGCGACGACAAGACCAGCCTCAGCACCACACTCGAAGAGCTTCTACGGTAGCGTGAATCGGCGGCTTGCTCTTAACTGTCGCGCTTCTTGCCTACTCCGCAGCTCGCATCTTGCCGCCGGGCAGCAGTTGGTAGATGCGGCCGCGCCATAGGATGCGGCTGCCCAGGTAGCTGGCTGCCCAAAAGCCGAATCCCATCAGATCGCGAATCGGGTAGAGCGCCAGCAGCCCGAACCAGCTTCGGTCGCGGACCACCAGCCTGCCCACTGCAATCGAAAGCGCCAGGCGCGTGGCCACGCTCCAGCCGAAGAGCGCCAGCCCAGCCCACGGATGGTCCAGCACCGCGGAAGCTGCCCACGCCAGCAGGCCAAAGGGCAGGCTGAAGGTGAGCGCAGTGCCAAAGTGCCCCCTGGGCCGCGAAAAACGCGTGGACTTCATCCAGCGGACCTGGTGCATGAGCGAAGCCATAAGGCTGGAGTTGATAACCATGTGGTCGATGGCATGATGGCTCAACACGACTGCCTGGCCCAGCTTGTAGGTCTCGTTGCCCAGAACGAAGTCGTCCGCGCAGTAGTCGGCCGTGATGCGGAAGCCGCCCATGCGGCGGATCGTCTCGAGCCGGAAGGCCATGGTCGGCCCCAGCACGAACTGCATCCCCTCCATGGAGCGAGCCGCCAGCACACCGGAGGTCATCTCCACGCTCATGCCAACGGCCTCCAATCGCGCCCATAAGCCGGGTCCAGACTCGCCCTGTGGGGCCGCTACGCCACGATAGGGGCAGCACATCGCGCCCACCTCTTTGTCGGCGAAAGGCAGAGCCACGGCGCGCAGATAATCAGGCGTCACGCGCACATCGCTGTCACTGATAACAAGAATGTCATGGGCTGCAACGGCCTCCATTGCCTCCATCGAGGCGACTTTGTCGTTGATGTAGTCCAGTTCGCCGCCGGTGGAGAGGAACTTGACCGGAATGTGCGGATAGCGCGCGGCAACACGGCGCGCCGTTGCGAGGCCTGCGTCCTGTGCGTCGCGGGCGCAGAAAAGAATCTCGTACTGGGGATAATCCTGTTGGAAAAAGGTGGTCAGGTGCTCTTCGAGGCCCGGTTCGTCACCGTGAAGCGGCTTCAACAAGGTCAAAGGAGGCGTAAAGCCGGGCCGCTCTTCGAGCTGAGCCAGCGCCAGCCGCCGCTCACGCAGATAGCCGGGCACCGCCGCCAGTACCATGCCAGCAAAGACCGTGGAAGTCACGAGGCCGAAGAGGGCCAATGTAAGAAGAACGTACGACATGCAGGTATAAGAATATCCGGCTGGGGCGGATGGAGGGATGAAGAATTCCAGAAGCTTCCCTCAGAGGTTAAAGCCCTTTTCATTTTGCGGGGTTTATGTACGGGCTAAAGCCCGTACCCTTCAATACGTCGCTTGTTCTGAGATTTCCGGACACACTCGAAGAAAATGCTCTACGGTTTGCGCGAGGAGTTCGTGCGGGACACAACCGTTGGCTTGCGCAGAGGCACGATTGCAGCTCCGGAGCCGGGCGCATACTGCTGAAAGCGCGCCAGCATCTCCGTGCGCACGTATTCGACGAAGCTCTGCATCTGGCGGTTCATCTCTTCCATGCGCTCGCGCATCTGAAGGATGATGGCGATGCCGGCGATGTTCACGCCCAGGTCGCGGGCCAGGTTGAGGATGAACTCCAGCCGCTCGAGGTCCTCGTCGGTATAGAGCCGCGTGTTGCCCTCGGTGCGCGACGGTTTGAGCAGGCCCTCGCGCTCATAGAGGCGCAGAGTCTGGGGATGAATCTCGTACATCTCGGCCACCGCCGAGATCATGTACGCGCCTTTGGTTTTTCGTTTTGCAGCCATGGGATTTCTCGAATCAGGTTACCTTAACTTCTTTGCCAAATACTCCAGGCTCCGTCAATGAGCCTTACAGCTTGTTAAACAGCGCCACGCGCGGGTCCTGGTTGTTCAGCTTTGCAAACTCGCGCATAATCTCCTTGCTGCGCTCGTCATGCAACGTGGGCACTGCCACTTCGACGGTCACGATCTGGTCGCCGCGCTGGCCGGGCCGCTGTGAGTTCTCAACGCCGCGCCCTCTCATGCGCAGCTTTTGCCCGCTCTGGGTGCCGGGAGGAATCTTCAACTGCGCGCGGCCGTCAATGGTGGGCACGTCCACCTTGGCCCCCAGCGAGGCCTCGGCGATGGTTACCGGAACGGTCAACTGGATGTCGTCAGCCACACGCGCAAAGACCGGATGCGTGCCGGTGCGGACAATGACAAAAAGATCGCCGTCCGAGCCGCCGTTCAATCCCGCGTTGCCCTTCCCTTGCAGCCGGATGCGCTGGCCGTCGCGGGTGCCGGGCTTCATGCGGAAGTCGACCGACTCGCTGCGGCTGACCACTCCCTCGCCGTGGCAGGTGATGCAGTCGCTTGAAGTATGTCCAGTGCCATTGCAGCGCGGACATGGAATGTTGAACTTCATGCGCCCGCCCATCTGCGTTACCTGGCCGGTACCGTTGCACTCCGGGCATTGCATTTGCCCGCCGGAGTGCGCCTGGCCGTGGCAGGTGGGGCAGGTCTCCTGGCGATTCACCTGGAGGCGAGCCTGGCCGCCGCGAATGGCAGTCCAGAAGTCCACATTGGCCTGATACTCGAGGTCCGAGCCCGGCTGCGGCCCGCGCTGTCGCTGCGGCTGCTGGGCTCCTGAGAATATGCCGGAGAAAATGTCTTTGAAGTTGCCCCACCCCGCCGATCCCGGCCCCGTCTGCTGGCCCGCGTGATGCCCTGGACCGCCGAAGCCGGAGAAATCGAAGCCGTCAAAATCGACCGGCGGCCGCCCGCCCGCGCCCTGTTGCCGCGCATAGGCTGCGGCCTGCGCCGGATCGATCTGGTCGGAGTAGAAGCCGACCTGGTCGTAGACCTTGCGCTTCTTCTCGTCGCTGAGAACGTCGTTGGCCTCGGAGAGTTCCTTGAACTTCTCCTCGGAACGCTTGTCGCCCGGATTCACGTCGGGATGATAGCGCCGCGCCAGCTTACGGAAGGCCTTGCGAATCTCCTCCGGCGTTGCCGTCTTCTTGACGCCGAGTGTCGCGTAATAATCCTTGTTTTGGGTCGTGGGCATGGTCAGTTTGGACTCGATCCTGTTTCGATATTAATCTTCGGCACCTACAACCCGCAGGTCCTTCGGCTTCCCCTTCGTTACACTCAGGGTTCGCTCAGGATGACAACTATTAAAGGAGTAACAAGTCAGGGTGGGCAACGAACCGTCGCCCACCCCGAAATTGGCTGCTTTTCCGTCGTCAGGCGGGGTTGCCGCACCGCAGGCGCCTACTTCTTGTCCTCCACGTCCACGTACTCGGCGTCGATGACGCCTTCGTCCTTCTTGGCCTCGGCTGCCGGTTCGCCCGCAGGCGTTGCTCCAGCAGTAGCGGACTCGTCGGCCTTGGCCTTGTACATCACCTCGGCCAGCTTGTGGCTGGCGTGGGTCAGCTTCTCGTGCGCGGCCTTCAGGTCGTTTGAAGTTGGCGTGCCTTCTAGGGTCTTCTTCGCATCGGCGAGAACCGACTCGACATCGGCCTTCTCGGGACCCTGAATTTTGTCGCCGGAGTCCTTGAGCATCTTCTCGATGTTGTAGACCAGCGAATCGAGCGAGTTGCGGGCGTCGATCTCCTCGCGCTTCTCCTTGTCTTCGGAGGAGTGCGCCTCGGCCTCCTTAGCCATCTTCTCCACTTCGTCCTTGCTCAGGCCCGAGCTGGAGGTGATGGTGATGCGGGTGTCCTTGCCCGTGGCGTTGTCCTTGGCAGTCACGTTGAGAATACCGTTGGCATCGATGTCGAAGGTAACCTCGATCTGCGGAATGCCGCGCGGCGCCGGAGGAATGCCGCCCAGCTTGAACTTGCCCAAGGTGCGGTTCTGCGCCGCCAGGGGCCGTTCGCCCTGTAGCACATGGACCTCAACCTCGGTCTGCGAGTCGGCGGCCGTGGAGAAGGTCTCCGTTTTCTTGGTCGGAATGGTGGTGTTGCGTGGAATCATCTGCGTCGCCACGCCGCCCAGCGTCTCGATGGCCAAAGTTAGAGGCGTTACGTCGAGCAGCAGCAGATCCTTCACTTCGCCGGCCAGCACGCCGGCCTGCACCGCCGCGCCGATTGCGACCACTTCGTCGGGATTGACGCCGCGATGCGGCTCGCGTTCAAAGAGCTTCTTGACTATCTCCTGAATCCGGGGCATGCGCGTCTGGCCGCCCACCAGGACCACTTCGTCGATGTCTTTGATGCTGACGCCGGCGTCGGCAATGGCCTTTTTGCAGGGTTCGAGGGAGCGATCCAGCAGGTCTCCAACCAACTGTTCCAGCTTGGCGCGGGTCAGCTTGCGGACCAGGTGCTTGGGGCCGGTTGCGTCGGCGGTGACAAAGGGCAGATTGATCTCGGTCTCGATGGTTGTCGAGAGTTCGATCTTGGCCTTCTCCGCGGCATCCTTCAACCGCTGCAGGGCCATTTCATTGCCCTTCGAGCTAAGGTCGAGGCCCTGCTCCTGCTTGAACTCGGCGATCAGCCAATCGACGATGCGCTGGTCGAGGTTGTCGCCGCCCAGGTGGGTGTCGCCGTTGGTAGACTTGACTTCGATAACACCTTCGCCCACTTCGAGGATGGAAATATCAAAGGTGCCACCGCCAAAGTCGTAGACGGCGATGGTCTCGTCCTTCTTCTTGTCCAGGCCATAGGCCAAAGCGGCCGCTGTCGGCTCGTTGACGATGCGCTTGACGTCGAGGCCGGCGATCTTGCCAGCATCCTTGGTGGCCTGGCGCTGAGCGTCGTTGAAGTAGGCGGGCACGGTGATCACCGCCGAGGTGACCGTCTCGCCCAGGTAGGCTTCGGCGGAGGTCTTCAGCTTTTGCAAGATCATGGCCGAGATCTCGGGAGGGGTGTACTCCTTGCCCTGGGCCAGTACGCCCACATGGTCGCCCTGCTGGGTCACCTTGAAGGGCACCATCTTCATCTCGTCATTCACTTCGTTGTAGCGCCGGCCCATGAAGCGCTTGATGGAGAAGATGGTGTTCTCAGGGTTGGTGATAGCCTGGCGCTTGGCCACCTGGCCCACGAGGCGCTCGCCGCTTTTGGTAAAGGCGACAATGGAGGGCGTGGTCCGCGAACCCTCTTCATTTGGAATCACTTTGGGCTCTCCGCCCTCGAGAACGGCGACGCACGAATTGGTGGTGCCGAGGTCAATGCCGATAATCTTTGCCATGGTTGGTATCCTGCCTTTAAGAGAAGATCTTGACTGTGCCAGAATGCCAGATTGAGTGAGTTATTGTCAAGTATATTTGATGCGGTTTCTATAAATTATATTCCACCAATCCCGCACCTGGGCCACCGCAATATCTCTTTCTTTTTCAATTGCATATTGTAGGATTTTATGCGACTCAAATGTTCAATTTTGCTCACTTTATAGCCGCTCATCCTGTACCAAGCCAAAGGCTGTCCATCTCCCAGACCAACACATGCTGTTCAAAACTGCTCATTCTGCCGATACCTCAACTGCCACCGGAATCCTGGTAAATGCAAGTCGAAAGGTGATTATGAAAAGAGCTGCAACGCTTCTGGCCCTCGCCGTCATCCTTACCTTCTCTGCCAGGTTGATGGCCGCCTCCACAGGTACAACGCCGCCCCGCAAGGCTGTTTCGGCTGACAATCTCAAACCAGTTCCCCCCAGCACCGTATTGAACTTCACGGTGACCGATGTGCATGGTGTGTTGTTGACCTGCGCCAAACAGCAGCTCGACACAGACACCTTCAGCGGCTGCACCCTGGCGCCGGGCCGCACCCTCGACGATCTGATGACCACCATCGTCCAGGCCATCCACGCGGAGCAAAAGACAAGCAACGTTGAAGAGAAGTAGCGCAGCGTTATAGCTGGGTACCAAAATCTGTTCTTCCTCTGCGCCCGAACTCTGTGCCTGGCCTGAAAGAAACGCCTTCAATGATTAAGTAGGTGGCGATGGGCAATGGTTGCGTGTTTTTTGTTTATCCGCCCGTCGTGGCAGATCGCTTGGCAGATTCGCCCAAGCGTTCCTCAACAGCCAGGTCCCCCACCATTGCCGTGTTTTGCGAAAAGGCGAATAATCGTCAAATCTTGACCGGCAATCGTGCCTTAAAATCGCCTCGCACGCAGCATATCCTTAGGATTTTCGATCGTTTTAGAAGAAATTCCGCCCGGAAAACCCTTAAAACCTGCCGCTTTTGTATCAGCACCTTACAAATTTCCGTGTATCGTTATACACGCGTTTTGCCTTCCCCCCATGCCCTCCGACCCGCAAAACAGTGCATCTTCAATGCCACCCCTCCGCCCAGACATCCCACTTCGCAGCGTAAGTTGCGGCGAAGTAGAATGTTTTAAAAACTTCACGTAGCGCGCTCGCCTGTCTTACGTGTCCCGCGAATGTCCCACAGACCTCCGGCCACCGCTCACTGCGAGTAAGACGCCTCATCATTTAATCTCAAAGGTTCCGCCCCATGACCACCGCCGCCGCCCAAGCCCGCTATCCGCTGACCCAGGGCGTAAACCCGTGGCTGGTAACGGTTTCGGTAATGCTGCCCACCTTCATGGAGGTGCTGGATACGGCCATCGCCTCGGTGGCCCTGCCCTACATCGCCGGGAGCCTGTCGGCCTCGAACTCCGAAGCCACCTGGGTGCTGACCAGCTATCTGGTGGCAAACGCCGTCATTCTGCCGGCCTCCAACTGGTTCGCCCGCCGCTTTGGCCGTAAGCGCTTTCTGCTCACCTGCGTGATCATCTTCACCATCGCCTCGTTTTTCTGCGGAGCGGCGCCGTCGCTGGGTGTGATTTTGCTGGCCCGAGTGTTGCAGGGAGCGGGCGGCGGTGCGCTGCAGCCCTTGTCGCAATCGATTCTTCTGGAAAGCTTTCCCGTAGCCCAGCGCTCCATGTCGATGGCCGCCTACGGCTTGGGCATTGTAATGGCTCCCGTGATCGGACCCACGCTGGGCGGCTGGCTCACCGATACCTTCAGTTGGCGCTACGCCTTCTATATCAACATTCCGGTGGGTGTGCTGGCGGTCATCCTCATCAGCCGCTTCATCCACGATCCGCCCTACATCAAGAATGCCAAGGTCGGCCCATTCGATAACATCGGATTCGGCCTGCTGATGGTGTGGACCGGCAGTCTGCAAATCGTGCTCGACAAGGGCCAGGAGGACGACTGGTTCGGCGCCGCGTGGGTGCGCTGGACGGTGGCGGCGCTGGTTATCTCGCTGGTGCTTTGGATCTGGCATTCGTGGACGCATCCCAAGGGACTGGTGGACCTGCATGTCTTGAAAGACCGCAACTTCCGCACCGGCTGCTTCCTGGTTGCCATGCTGGGGATGTGCATCTACATCACCATCGCCATTCTGCCGCTTTACTACCAGGAGGTTTTGGGCTACACCGCCTTCACCGCCGGCCTGGTAGTGGGCCCGCGCGGAATCGGCTCATTTATCGGCTCACCCATTATCGGCTTCCTTGGCTCGCGCATCGACAATCGCAAGCTGCTTTGCGCAGGTTTTCTGGGATTTGCCGTCTGCGCCATGATCTTCGGCAGCGTCAATCTCGATATTGGCCCTTATACGCTGCTGATTCCCATTACGCTGACTGGCTTCGCGCTGAGCTTTGTCTTTGTGCCCATGTCCACCATGATGATGGCCACCATTCCGAACAAGGATATGGGCGCCGCCACCGGCCTGGGGAATATGCTGCGCAATATTGGCGGTTCGGTTGGAATTTCGATGGCTACGACCGCGCTGATCCGGAGAGCAGCACTGCACCAAAACGAGATCGGCACGCACATCACGCCGTCTACGATGGTGTTTCAGCAGAAGTCGGCGGCCATCGCGGCGTACCTGGGCCACCGGCTGGGCCCGCCTCAAGGCCGCCCCGGCTCGATGGGACTGCTCTACGGGCTGATGGAGCAGCAATCGGCGCTGATGGCGTATGTGGACGTCTTTCGCTGGACGGCAGTGCTGGCTCTGATCTGCGCCGCGGCTGCGTGGCTCTTCAAGAAGCCCGTCAAGCCGGGGGTAACTCCGCCGGGGATGCACTGAGGCATTCCATGCTATAGTCGTTCCGTTCAGGAAACCGCTCATGAAAACAACGCTTCTCTTACTCCTGCTGATCCTCTCGTCAACCCTCCTGAATGGCCAAACCGAAAGGACCTCCTCTGAGCCTGATCTAAGCAAGTTTTCTTCCTCACAGTTAAAGGCTTGCCAAGGGAATCCGAAACCATGTGGCACTGATGACTCCCTTTCAATCAACGATGAACTTGCTAAGAGACTGGGGGAATATACAACTGACCAGATTCTTTCTTGCTACGACGACTGGAAGATTTGTGGGGTCGAAGAGAGTCGGCCTACGGGATGGCCCATATCGGACTTTTTAGCAGGTCGCGGTAACCCGCACGATCTAATGATGCGTTATTGGAAAGAACGAAAGTGGATCATCCGCAACGGCATTGAACGCGTCGCTTACCATTTCGATACACCCGAAGTTACGGCGTTTATGCAGAGGGCGGTCCGTGAACGAGTGTACGACGGCGAGGATCTCTATTGGCCGGCGAACTATCTAGCAAAGAAATGCGATCCACTTGGTCTGAGCTGGCTTCGCACCGGACGTGGCAGAAACCAAGGTGGCTTGCAGTACGAAACCACCCTCGAACTATTTGGAAAATGCCATTACCGGCAGGCAATTCCGCTGCTGGTGGAGTCCCTTTACGACTTCTCCGGCAATGTCGTATCAGGCGCCGAAGAAAGTCTGGACGCCCTATACCCGGAGCATCCTAAGGAGCTGGGCTGGCTACCTGGGGTAGAAAATTACTATTGCCGCCGCGCTCTGAATGAAGGATTCAAGGTTCATTGCAAAATAAAGAGACTCTCAGCCAAATAGTCCTCATGAGGCAGAATCTGCCTACCCGCAAATCCCCTGTTAACCGTTTGGGCCTCCAGCCCGTTCTATCGGTGAAGTTCAATTCTTTGCCTGGAGGCAACTATGGAAAACTGGCTGGTTCCGTTGGCGGTGTTTTCGATGATCGGATTCATCGTGTGGGTAATCTTCTCTACGATCCGGCGCTACAAAGTGGCCAGCGTGCAGGGCGACGTGGCCAAGACCATGCTGTTGCGCTTCGACTCGGCGCAGACCATGCTGGCCTACATTGACACCGAGGGCGGCAAGAAGTTCCTGAACTCGCTGGCCCATGAGACCGGCACCAGCTACGGCGGCATTCTGGACTGCTTGCGTTGGGGAGTGGTCTTTCTGATCATAGGCGGCACGCTGTGCTGGATGCACGCCGCGCAGATAGTGGACCACGATGCGCAAGTAGCCGGCATCCTGGCCGTTGCCTTGGGCGTGGGACTGGAGGCGGCTGCCCTCATCTCCTACTTCGCATCGCGCGCACTGGGATTGGTGGGAACCGATCCAAAGCGATAACCGTATGCAGTAGCCATGGATGAGGCAGGCACGATCGCTGGCTGGGCGGCGCCCAGCTATCAAACCGCGGCAGCGGGCGAGGAAGGCTTCAGGCGGCTCTATGATGCGACTTCCCGCCCGCTGTGGGGCTATCTGCACCATGCCAGCGGACGCGCCGACGTAGCCGACGACCTGCTACAGGAGACCTACTGCCGCTTTCTTGCGCGGCGGGCGCCGGCGATGGATGGGGCACAGGTAAAATCGTATCTGTTCCGCATCGCCACCAATCTGCTGCATGATCGCTATCGCAACCGGGATGAGATGGCGGGGCGGGAGCCGGACGAATGCTGCGTGGCGCGAGACGAAGACGCGCGCCTGGATGTGCGGGCAGCCATGAGGCAACTGAAACCGCGCGAACGGGAGTTGTTATGGCTGGCGTATGTTGAGGGAATGAGCCACACTGAGATTGCAACCGCCACCGGGCTGAGCGCGCTGAGCATACGAATGCTGCTTTATCGGGCCAGGCGCAAGGCGGCCCAGATACTGCGGCCGCAAGAGACATGAGTATGAAGCAAATGGGTTGCGAGCACGAGAACCGCGTCCTCCGGGCGATGCGCTCCGGCAAGTGGAGTGCCGAACTGCGCCAGCACGCAGCCGGGTGCGCGGATTGCAGCGAGGCGATGCGCGTGGCAGAGGCGCTGCAGGCAGAGGCCAGGCACAGCGAGATGCAGTGCCATCCGCCCGATGCGCATTGGATTCTGGAGCGGTCGCGCCGGCTGGCCCGCGAAGCCGCAGTGAGACGCATGAGCCGCTTGTTGAAAGCGATGCGAATCCTGGCGGCGATTTATGCGATGGCGGCCGGGGTGTGGCTGACACGCGGCTATGCGGCGCTGCCCTACCGGGAAATAGCCTCGTCGTTCCATGGCCCGTCAAGCCACTTCATGCTGCTGGGGGCGATAGTTACCGCGGCGTTTGCGTCCGCGGGCCTGTGGCCCATCCTGCGCGAGGATGGCAAGCGCCACGGGTTCGATTCCGGCCGGTAACCGGGCCAGAAGGCGGTGCTACGCTGGATCGCCAAAGACACGCACGCCTGCAGATCGCGCCGCCCCAGCCAGCTTCCGGTCGAAGGTGGCCAGCGTTCTGCCGGTGCGCAGAACTAGTTCCAGATAAATGGCGTCATAGACCGTTAGTTTGTGGGCGCGGGCCAGCGTTAAAACGGTACCCTGAACTGCCGATGGCCGTGTGGTGTCTTCCATGATTGGCAACGTACTCACCATGCCCAGAAACGTCGCCGAAGTCGCAATGCCGACACCGCCTCTGCGCTCGGCCACCAGAATGCCATTGGCAACCTCTGCAAACCAGAGTGCAGGGACTACGGCATCGCTAGGCTGAAGGTGTCGAAGAACCTCGTCGGCCAACTGATCTTCGATTGGATCGACGCGCCTTATAAGCCATGCGAGCGTTGCTGAGGCATCAAGAACCAATCCCATACGCCGCATTTACTTTCTTCCTTCGCGAATCCATTCCAGAACCGTGTCGCCAGGAATCCCTTCGATCCGTGGAAAATTGAGCAGTTTCTCCACAGCCTTGGCCGTCCTTGCCGCCGAACGGTCCTGCTTAACAGGCACCAGATTCGCCACCGCTCGCCCGCGAACGGTAATCGTAAATCGCTCTCCCTGATCGACCTTGCGCAGAATCTCAGAGAGCTTCGTCTTAGCGTCAAAAGCGCCAATCTCGGTATAAACGCGTTCATCAACCGGCATAAACCCTCCAACTTGCCATCCATGCTAATCAACTAGACTATAAACTAGTTTATTCTTTTTCAGCTCATATTCTCAAGCATATTGCCTGAAGTTACCTTCAAATTACCCCTACAAAGGCAAAACCGCCGTAAAAGGCTGGCCTACTCCCTTTCTGATACTTTAGTTCGTGTTCGTACGATATGCGCACAATGCGAAGGAGAATTGGTTCGATGAAACAACTGGAGAGGCTATTCGGTTCTGCGATACTTTGCGGGCTGTTGTTGACGGTCATAGGCGCGCAGGCGCAGAGGGTCGATACGCTGGACCCCGCCCTTCAAGGCAGAATCGATCGCATCGCCGCCCAGGTACTGGAGCAGACCGGCGTGCCCTCGGCGTCAGTGGCCGTGGTCAAGGGCGGCAAGCTTGTATACACGCAGGCCTACGGCAAGGCCCGGCTCGATCCGCCTCTGGCCGCCACGCCAGAGATGCGCTACTCCATCGGGTCGATTTCAAAGCAATTCACAGCGGCGGCGATTTTGATGCTGCAGGAAGACGGCAAGCTGAGCCTGGACGATGCCGTCGGCAAGTATGTTCCCGGCCTGACGCGCGGCGACGAGGTCACTATACGGCAGATTCTCTCGCACACATCGGGCTACCAGGACTACTGGCCCGAGGATTACGTGATGACGCCCACGCTGAAGGCCGAAAGCGCGCAGCAGATTCTGGACACCTGGGCGAAGAAGCCGCTGGACTTCGAGCCCGGAACGCAGTGGCAGTACTCCAACACCAACTACGTCATCGCAGGCCGCATCGTGGAGGCCGTCACCGGCTCTTCCCTCATGGATTTTCTTACTCAGCGAGTTTTTCGCCCGCTGGGGATGAAGTCTGTGTGGAACACCGACGAGACGAAGCTGACACAGGCCGACGCCACGGCTTACTATCGCCACGCCCTCGGGCCCTTGCGCGTGGCTCCCAAGGAGGGCCGAGGCTGGATGTTCGCCGCCGGTGAGCTGGCCATGACGGCGCACGATCTGGCCCTATGGGACGAGAGCCTGATCGCCAAATCCATCCTCAAGCCTGAGAGCTACAAGCAGATGTTCACCGAGGTGAAGCTGAAGGACGGCAATGGCACGCACTACGGCCTGGGCGTCGATGTACGCGACCGCGACGGCCACAGGTCGATTGAACACAGCGGCGAGGTCTCCGGCTTTGTTGCCTACAATGAGGTGCTGGTGGACGACGGCGTGGCCGTGGCCGTGCTGATCAACCAGGACGCCGTGGGCGCAGCCTCGACCATCGCGAGGCTGACCGCACCGGCGGTTCTGGGCGCCGCCGGAACCGAGGCCGAGAAGCAGGCTCTCGCGATCTTCTGCGAGTTGCAACAGGGCCGGATCGATCGGAGTCTACTCGCTCCCAACCTGAGCGACTACTTCACTGCCGAAGCGCTGGCCGATTCCCAGAGCAGCCTTACGCCGCTAGGCGAGCCGCTCAGCTTCCGCCAGACCGGCGAGAGTCTGCGCGGCGGCATGACCTTCCACAGCTTCGATATCGTCTACCCCGGCAAACGGCTGAGGCTGACCACCTATACCTATCCCGACGGCAAACTGGAGCAGTACCTGATTGAGCCGGTGGAGTAGAACCACCTCTTAGGCTGTCATCCTGAGCGAAGCTCTAAAAACTATTGTCATCCTGAGCGGAGCGCAGCGGAGTCGAAGGACCTGTAGTTTGGCTTTTGCGGCAAGGTTGGGAAACCACGAAGCCCATGCGCGAAGCGCGGCTGTTGCATCGCAGGTGCCCCCCGTGGCGCGCAAGCGCCGTCTGCCCCACCGCAGGGGTCGCGATACACTTGAGCTTGACCTATGTTTGAAAACCTTACAGACAAACTGCAGCGCGCCTTCAAGACCCTCCGCGGCCAGGGCACGCTTACCGAAGAGAACATCGGCGAGGCTCTGCGCGAGATTCGCGTGGCCCTGCTCGAAGCCGACGTCAATCTCAACGTGGTCCGCGACCTCATCGAGCAAATTCGCGTCAAGGCCGTCGGGACAGAAGTTTTGACTGCCCTCTCGCCCTCCGAGCAAGTCATCAAGATCGTCCGCCACGAGCTGATTGCGATGCTGGGCAAAGATACGGCCCGCTTCAAATTTGCTTCGCAACCGCCCACGGTGATTCTGATGGCCGGATTGCAAGGCTCGGGCAAAACCACCACCGCCGGCAAGCTGGCGGCGTGGTTGAAGAAGGGCGGACACCGGCCGATGCTGGTCTCCGTGGACGTCTATCGCCCCGCCGCCCGCGAACAGCTCAAAATCGTCGCCAAATCCGTCGAAACCCGCCTTTACGAAGGCGACGAAAAGGGCGAGGCAGCCGGTTCGGCGCTGGTAGAGCGCCTGGCAAAAGAAGCGCGACGCGAGGCCGTCATCATGGGCTGCGACACGCTGATCGTGGACACCGCCGGACGACTGCACATCGACGAAGAGCTGATGACGGAGATGGAGCGGCTGAAAAAGCTGCTCAACCCGTCGGAGATTCTGTTTATCGCTGACGCCATGACCGGGCAGGACGCGGTCAACTCGGCGAAGGAGTTTCATCAGCGCCTGGGCCTGACCGGCGTGGTGCTGACCAAGATGGACGGCGACGCGCGCGGCGGCGCGGCGTTGTCTATTCGCCACGTCACCGGCCAGCCCATCAAGTTCATCGGCACAGGCGAAAAGCCGGACGCCTTCGAGCCGTTTCATCCGGATCGAATTGTCGGCCGCATCCTGGGCATGGGCGACATGATGTCGCTGATCGAGAAGGCCGAATCGACCATGGACCGCAAGAAGGGCGAGGAGTTCGCCAAGAAGGCTCTGCTCGGCGACGGCTTCTCGCTCGACGACTTCCGCGATCAGTTACGGCAGATCAAGAAGATGGGCTCCATGGAGAGCATCTTGAAGATGATGCCTTCGGTGGGGCCTTTTGCCGGTTTGCAGCAGGCCTCGCAGAATATCGACGAAAAGCAGTTCGTGCGGCTGGAGGCGATCATCAACTCAATGACGCCCAAAGAGCGCCGCAATCACGAGATCATCTCCGGCTCGCGGCGCAAGCGCATCGCCAAGGGCAGCGGCACAGAAGTGCAAGACGTAAACAATCTTCTCCGCCAATACGCACAGATGGCCAAGATGTTCAAGCAGATGGGCAAAGGTGGCCTGGCCGGCAAGATGATGCGCGGGGGGCTGGGCACGATGGGGATGGGCGGGAAGCAGAGGTTTGGGCGATAGGAGAACGACAATGGCACTCACGATAGAAACAATCCGAGCAACTGAGGACGACGAAGCTCTCGTTGATCTTTTATCAGATGAGTTACATCGGCTTCTGACCGACGAAATTCAGGAGGATCGTGAACACTTTTACCAAACGTTGGATTCGCTGCCACGAGGGCTAAGGGCTATGGCAGGCACTCATGCCTTCGACGTCAGCATGTCTCTTGATGACCTAGCCTGGCACTTCGGTAATCAGAATGACGAGCGTGAGCTTCGAGAAACGCTATTTGGCTTACGCGAGTTGGAACTCTCTGAAATCGCTGATCTATTCGAGAAGGCCTGGAAGATCATGGAGTCCCACATGGGAACTCTCCAAACCGGTGATTACGGCGGCAAAGAATTCCCAGACTGGCTCCAGGATCTTGGCGTTCAAGAGCAGATCGACCCCATGAATAAAATCATCTGGGACTACTGCAAAAAGGCCGGAGACTTGGGTCTGCTTCAGTCCTGGGCTATCTACGCACGCAAATACCCTGAGCGCTGTGTCATCGCCGAAGCGTAGCCAATGACCACACTCCAGGATAAACTCGACGAGATGACCGCCAACACGCGCCAGTTGGTGCAGGCGGAGCGGATGGCCGTGGGTGAGCGCGCGGTTGAGGAGCTGTTTGCCTCTGGAATTGAAGATCGCATTCTGCCGGTGGGCGCAGTGGCGCCGGAGTTTGAGTTACACGACGCCTCGGGGCGGCTGGTGCGGAGCGCAGACCTGCTTGCGCTTGGTCCGCTGATCGTGAAGTTCTTTCGCGGGCGCTGGTGCTCCTACTGCTCGACTGAGTTAGAGGCATGGCGCGACAAGTACGAACAGCTACGCGAACGCGGGGCGCTGATGGTGGCCGTCAGCCCGCAGACTGAGCGGCAAAATGACTTCATGGTGGGCCAACACGGGCTTCCTTTCCCTATGCTCAGCGACCCCGGCTGCGCACTGGCGGAGCAGTTCGGCCTGGCCTACATCGTGCCGGAGTATCACCGTGCCTACTATCTCTCCATCCTGGTCAACATTCCCTTCATCAACGGCGATTCAAGCTGGCGGCTGCCGCTGCCGGCAACATATGGGATCGGCCGTAATGGACGTGTCCTCTTCGCCGAGGCGCACGCCGATTTCCGCGTGCGGCCGGAGCCGGAAGAAGCGCTGGAAGCGGCGTTGGGTGGACAGGGCAGTTAGAGGCGGGATGAACAACTCCCAGGACCTTCCCTCAGGGGCTAAAGCCCCACTTATTTTTACTGGACTTATGTACGGGCTAAAGCCCGTACCCTTCAAAACATCGGCTTATTCAGAGATTTCGGGGCTGGTGAGCTGACGTACTGTAGTGGAGCTGGAAACAGAATGCGGGCAGCTCTTACGCCCTTCGCCGCGCCGCTTCCTCATAGACCGCGGCGTACTCCCGCGCCGGCTGCTCCCAGCTATAGTTTTGCGCCATTCCGTTCAGCATCAGTCGGCGCCAGCTATTTTTATCCTGAAAAGCCAGCAGCGCGCGGTCGATGGCCGCGAGCAGAGCCTCGGCACTGAGTCTCTCGAACTTGAAGCCCGTGCCAGTTCCCTGCTCCGGATTCCACTCCTCAATTGTGTCGTCGAGGCCGCCGGTGGCGCGCACCACGGGCGGCGTCCCGTATTTGAGCGAGTAGATTTGGTTCAATCCGCAGGGCTCGTAGCGCGAGGGCATGAGGAAGATGTCGGAGCCGGCCTCGATCTTGTGGGCCAGCGCGTCGTCGTAGCGGATTCGCACGGCCACCTGGGCCGCATTGCGGAAGGCCAACTCGCGGAAGAGGCGCTCGTACTTGTGCTCGCCCTTGCCCAGCGCCACCACGACCACGTCCCGCTCAAGCAACCGCTCGGCAATCTCCGTCACCAGGTCGAAACCCTTCATGGCGGCAAAACGAGAGACGATTCCGATGACCGGCGTCGAGTCCGCCACTTTCTCCAGCCCAACCGCATGGAGCAGATCGGCGCGGCACTCCTGCTTGCCGGTCAGGTCGTCTGGGGTGTAATGCGCGGCAAGGTTCGTGTCCGTGGCCGGGTCCCAGCGCGCATAGTCCACGCCGTTCAGGATGCCGCGCAGGTCGGCAGCGCGCCCCCGCAGCACGCCGTCCAGCTTTTCTCCGAACTCTGCGGTCTGAATCTCCTGGGCATACTTGCGGCTCACCGTGGTGAGGATGTCGGAGTAAACCAGTCCGCCCTTCAGAAAGTTGAAGGTGTCATACTGCTCCACCTTATCCATGGTGAATATCTCCCAGGGAAAGAGCAGCCGCTGTGTGGTCAGCGGCGGAAACCAGCCCTGGTAGCCGGCGTTGTGTATGGTCAGCACCACGCCTGCACGGCTCAGCACCGGGTCGAGAGAATAGACCGTGCGCAGGTAGACCGGAATCAGCGCCGCCTCCCAGTCATGCACGTGAAAGACCTGCGGCACGCCAAGCTGCTTGGTTGCTTCGATTACCGCCTTGCAAAAGAGCCCAAAGCGCTCCCAATTGTCTGGAAAGTCGCCCTCCTTGGTCGCGTAAAGCTCTTTGCGGTCAAAGAGTTCCGGACAATCCACAAAGTAATACTGCACCCCGTTCCGCCGGCCCCCGTCCACGATGCCCGCAAAGCGGTTGTAGGATTCGAAGGGAATGGTGATGGAGCGGATCGCGTACTTCCACTCGCCCTCGATGTGGCGGCGCACCCCGGCATAAAGCGGCAGGTAGACCGTAACCTCATGGCCCAGCTTGACCAGCTCCGGCGGCAGCGCGCCCACTACGTCGGCCAGCCCGCCGGTCTTGGCGAAGGGCACGCACTCCGAGGCGGCAAAGACAATGTGCATGGAGAATCTCCCCAACTGGCGCAACAGAGGCCTGAAATCCTCAAGACGCGTAGTAAAGGGCAAGTCTACTACGCTTGTGTTCTGGAATGGGAAGGGCAGATCGGGGTTGGTGGGCTGGGCAGGATCGGACCGGCTCTGGTCTATGCGTGTATTTTTGAGTTGTATCGGTGGAGGCAGGGGCAGGAATGGCGCGAGTGGCGATTGTCGGTGTCGGAGCAATTGGCGGAGTGATGGCCGGGCTGCTGGAGGCTGCGGGCCGCCATGAGATTACGCTGTGCACCCGGCGGCCGTTGGATGGCCTGACGGTGAAGACCCCGGAAGGGGTTGTGCGAGTGACGGCGAAGAATCTCACCGACCCGGCACTGGCCGAAGCCGTGGATTGGGTCTTTGTGGCGACCAAAACCTACGACGCGCAAGATGCTGCGGCGTGGTTCCCTGCCCTTTGCAGGAACAACGCTCCGGTAGCGGTCTTCCAGAACGGCGTCGAGCATAGGGAACGGTTCGCCGCTTATCTGAACCCGGAGCTGATTCTGCCCGTGGTCATCGATTGTCCCGTGGAACGGCAGCCAAACGGTAGCGTGGTGCAGCGCGGCACGGCTCGGATACAGGTGGAAACCGGGCGGCTCGGCGAGGAGTTCGCGCAGTTGCTCACCGGGAGCAACGCACGCGTTGATCTCACGGACGATTTCATCACGGCTGCGTGGCGCAAGCTGTGTATTAACTCGGTAGGCGCGCTCTCCGCGCTGACGATGAAGCCGGCAGGCGTGCTACGGGATGAAGCGCTGGGGAAGATTGCCATCGGGATGGTTGCGGAGTGCGTTGCGGTGGGCCGGGCCGAGGGCGCACGGCTCGAAGAGAGCATGGGGCAGCAGGTGCTTGAGGGGTACAGGGCGCAGCCTGCGGATTCGATCAATTCGATGCTTGCGGACCGGATTGCAGGACGGCCGATGGAGATCGATGCGCGGAACGGGGTCATTGTGTGCAAGGGAGAGCGGCACGGCATCGGCACGCCGTTAAACCGGATGGCGGTAGCGCTGCTTCAGGCCGTCGAAGGAAGCCCATGCCCTTGAAGCCCAAGCTCGGACAGAACTTCCTCAACGATGCGCAGGCCGCCGAGCGGATTGCGGCTTCTCTGGGTGACATTTCCGGCCGCACGGTGGTCGAGATCGGCCCTGGAGCCGGCGCCATCACCGGAGCATTGGCCGCGCGCGCCGCCCATGTGCTGGCCGTGGAGCTGGATCATGAACTGGCTCTGCATTTGCGCGCGCAGTTCCCTGCCGAGCGCGTCACCGTGATCGAGCAGGATGTGCTGAGCTTCGATTTCGTGGCAGCCTCGGCTGCTGCCGGCGAGCGCTTGCCCGTGGTGGGCAATCTGCCTTACGGCATCACGTCACAGATTCTGCTCAAACTGGCCGCCAGCCACGCCGTACTTGACCGCGCCGTGCTGATGGTGCAGCGCGAAGTGGCTGACCGCATCGTCTCCGGACCGGGCTCGCGGGATTACGGGCTGCTCTCGGTCACCGTGCAGATGTACGGCCCGGCCGAGACGCTGTTCACACTTTCGCCCGCATCCTTCTTGCCGCCGCCCGAGGTGTATTCCACTGTCTTCCGCTGGCGGTTCGAGACGCGATTTGTTGAACTGGACGTCGAGGAGACCAGCTTCCTTCGCTTCGCGCGCACGATTTTTGCGCAGAAGCGAAAGACCCTCGCCAACAACCTCCGCGCCGCGGGCATTTCGCCTGCCGACATTGCCGCCGCAATGGCCAGTGCCGCAATCGATCCCTTGGCTCGCGCCGAGGCTTTGCCCATCGAGGCGCTAGCGGCGCTGTGGCGCAGCATCCGGAATCTGCCGTCCGCCGGCTAGTGTGCTATCCCACCCTAGCCACAAAAACAAAGACGTGGCAAGAGTGGGGCACCCAGGTCTTTGCAGCGACTATGAAAATGCTTACAGCGTGCGCTTGAAGAGCGGCGTGGCGATGAGCAGCGTGCCAATGCCAAAGGTGAAAAGAAAGAGCAGGTCGAACTGGATGGCCGCGAAGCCGCCGTCCTTTAGAACGATGGCTTTGAATCCGTGAATACAGTAGGTAAAGGGATCGATAACAGACATGGAGCGAAGCCACCAGGGAAACGAGTCGATGGGGTACATGGCGCCGGAGGGATAGAAGAGAAGCATATTCAGAACGCCGAACATGGCGCGTGGAGTGAGCGGGTCATCGACGCGGACCATCAACAGAAACATCATGCCATTGAAGGCAATGGCTGTTCCGAGGATGAGGCAGATGAGTTCAAGAAGAGCCTCGGGATGAAAGATGATGCCGAGGCCGGCCATGAGCGAGCCGATAACGGTGATGCAGATCCCGGCGAGCGTGGCCTTGATGGCGCCGGCCAGGTTCATTCCGAAGACCAGCTCCAGCTTGGTGATTGGAGTTACCAGATAGCCTTCATGCACGCCGCGCGCCTTGTCGTCGATGTAGAGCATGCCGCCGCCGATCATGACCGAGATGTACATGGCCAGGGCGATACAGGCGGGCAGCAGAAACTTCATGTAGTTGACGTAGGGGTAAAGCTCGACGATCTTCAGCGCGATGGCGCTGGCCATGCGCGGCTGAATGAGCGGCATGTTGAGCGCGGTGACTACGCCCTGCATCTCGGCTTCAATCGAGCTGGAGGTAAACGGGTCGGAGTTGTCGACGACAAAGCCTATGCGCGGCTCGTCTTGCGCATAGACGCGGCGCGAGTACTGGGCGGGAATAATCACCGCGCCGTTGATCTTGCCGGTGCGTACGTCTTCGCGGGCCTGATTCTCGTCGGTGTACTGGATGGTAGTAAAGGTCTTGATGTTGACTGCGATGGAGTCAAAGGCCTCGCGTATCTTCACTGCTTGCGGGCCGTGATCGTAGTCGACAACGGCGACGCGCGCATCGACAATCTTGCCGCCGAAGGCATTGCCCATGATGAGCAACTGCAGAATCGGCATCATCAGCGACATGATCATGAGCATGGGCGAGCGAAAGAATTTGCGCATCTCGCGCTCGACAATGGCGAACATTCTGTTCATGGTAAGAGCCTTTCATTAGCTATGGGACGGGCAGCGTTGCGAGTGAAAATCCGGCCAGACGATGCCGAGCCCGAAGGCTGTGGCGGGTCCACTGTCAAGGGCGAGAATGAAGTATGGCCGGATTTTCGCCGCAACCCTTCGGGCCGGGGCCAATTTTCCTCATTTCTTCGTTGCTCGTCGCTAAGATACACCCGGTATCTGTCCCTCCTCACTTCTCGAACTGAGAAAAATTGGTTTCCGGCGCTGCCCATCCCATAGCTAATGACAGGCTCTAAGCTCCGGGGCGGGGCGGCAGGGTGTACGCCGGGGGCTTGACCTGCTCATCGCGAAGCTGTCGGCCCGTGTAGTGGACGAACACATCGTCGAGCGTGGTGTTCTGGACGCTGAGCGAAGTAAGAGTCTCGCCCAGCGAGGCCGCCATCTCCACCAGCTCCATGGTGGTTTTGGAGCCAGACGAGGTCAGCACGCGATAGAAGCCGGCGCTTTCGGCCTGCACGCTGGTTACGCCGTCGAGTTTCTCCAAACGGGCTTGCCACTCCTCGGTTTCGCGGTCGAAGTGCACCTCGACTACGTTGGCTCCGGGCACGCTGTGCTTGAGTTCAGCAGGAGTTCCCAAAGCCACGAGCTTGCCATGATCAACAATGGCGATGCGGTCGCAGAGCTTGTCGGCCTCTTCCATGTAATGCGTGGTAAGCAGCATGGTGAGGTTGCGGGTGTGGCGCAGGTTGTCGAGCATCTCCCAAACCGCGATGCGCGAGACGGGATCTAGGCCGGTGGTGGGCTCGTCGAGAAAAAAGATATGCGGATTGTGGACCAGGCCGCGGGCAATCTCGACGCGGCGGCGCATTCCGCCGGAGAGCGTCTTGACCTGCGCGTCGCGCCACTTGACGAGGTCGACCGCTTCGAGGACCGCGGCGATATTCTTCAGGCGCTGTTCCCTGGGCACACTGTAGAGCTTGGCGTAAATGCTTAGGTTCTCCTCGACGGTAAGGTCGGGGTCGCTGGTGAGGGCCTGGGGAATGACGCCAATCTTGCGGCGCACTGCGTCAGGATCTTTGACCACATCGAAGCCGGCGACGATGGCTTTGCCGGCGGTGATGGGCACCAGCGTGGTCATCATGCGGATGAGCGTGCTTTTACCGGCGCCATTCGGTCCCAGCAGGCCGAAGATCTCGCCCTCGGCCACGGAAAAGCTCACGTCCTTCACCGCCTCGAAATCGCCGTAGCGCTTGACGATATGCTCCACCGCCATTGCCTGAGGTGGCTGAGGGTTGTTTTGCATTTCTGTAGAGATTGTGGCGGGTGCGCTCACTTTTTCACCAGCTTGCTCTTGGGGATGTACACTTCGGCGGTCATGCCGGGAACGAAGCGCTCGGCGGGATTGTCGATGAGCAGCTTCAACTGCACGGTTTTGATGTCGCGCTTGCGGGCGCTCACGTCGCGCTGGGTGGCAAAGTCCGCCTCGGCGGATTTGGCGATCACCTTGCCCTGGATGGTTGCGCCGCTTGGCATAACGACGCGTAACGAGTCGCCCAGTTGTACAGTTTCGGATTGTGTCTCCGGCAACGGCGCATAAATCCAGGTCTGGGTCAGATCCATGATGGTGACGATGGCGGCACCCGCGGCCACCACTTCGCCCTGCCGTGCGGCGCGCACATTCACCTTGCCGCTGACCGGCGCAAAGACCTGCGAGTAACCGACTTCGACCCTGGCCTGATCGGCCAGGGCGCGGGCATTCTCAACCTGTTCGCGGGTCGAATCGACCGTCCGCGCCGCAACCGTAGTGAGCAGCTCATGTGCGCGCGCCTGGCGCAGCGAGGCCTCGGCGGCGGAGACGTTGTGGCGAGCGGTTTCAACGGCGGCCTGGGCGGCCTGGAGGCTGGTGACCGCATCGTCTTTGGCCTGGGCGCTTAGGATGCCCTGCTGGGCCAGCGCGACGGTGCGGCTGGTGTCGGCCTGCTGATGCTCGTAATTGGCCTGAGCCTGGGCCAACGAAGCCCGCGCTGCCTGCAGCAGAGCATCGGCGTTGACGGTAGCGCTGCCGGTCTCGCCGCGAGTCTGGCGCTCGGTCTCAACCGTCTCGCTCAGCTTCGACCTCTGGCTGGATACAGTGGCCTCGGCGGCCTTCCGCGCGGCCTCCAGGTCGTTGCTCTCGATGATGGCGATGAGCTGACCGGCCTTCACGTCCTGGCCTTCGTCGACCGTCAGCGTCTGGATGCGCCCCGGAATCTTCGCGCTCACCACTACTTCATTGGCATCCACGGTTCCTATCAGTTGCAGGTCGCCGGTGGGACGCACCGTTACGAAGTACCAGATCAACGATCCGATGGTGAGTAATCCAAGAATTAAAAAGACTCTATTTCGTGCGTTCATTGCTCCTCACTTCATCAAGACGGTTCAGGCCGGTTTCTATTGCATGTTTTGCTGGTTTTTTAGTTTTGATTCCCTTCGATTTGGGCATGGGCGTGGCTGCCAGCACCCGAGCCGCCACTCGCGCCCCGTGCTCCCGGTCGATAAAAATGGCCAGCCCCAGATATTCGATGGCTGCTTTGCGTCGAAACTCGAGGGCGGAACGCTCCAGGGGGTCAAATCCCAGCGTCAAACCGATTAACGGCGCCGAGAGACGGTAGAAAACATTGGCGCCCAAAGCCGTACAAAGCATCTGGGACCACTCGGCGGAAATCAGTTCACCCGAGGCAACACCGGCCTCCACAATCTCGCGTATCTTGAGCCACATAGGCCGAATGAACTTCTCGGCCAGCAGCGCCAAGGCGTTTGCTTCTCCGCGGTGCATGCGAATCATCTCCTGCTGCATCAGGCTCTGGAATGCAGGGTTTGAATACGTGCGGTCAAAGTTGCCCAGAACGATCTGGAGGAATCGTTCTCCGGCTGAGACGTCGGCTTCGAGCACCGCCATGCTGGCGGCACGAGTACCCTCGACGACCGTCTCAATCGCAGCCGAATATAGAGTCTCTTTGCTGTTGAAGTAGTAATAGAGCAGCGCCTTATTGACGCCGGCCGCCTCTGCAATTTGCTCCGTGCGTGCCCCGGCCAGTCCGTTGGCGCCAAACTGAAGGATTGCGGCATCTAGGATACGAGCGCGTGTCTGGTCGGCTCGTTCGGTTTGAGTGCGAGTTGGGGTAACGGCCCTCATATTGACTAACCAGTTAGTTAGTTTAGTGAAAAACAGCGTTTATTGCAAGGCCTAACCATGAAAAAACCATGAATCCGATAACCGCTATAATTCCCTTCTGTTGGCAGCTCCATTCCAGCCCGTCCCGCCTCAAGAAGCGCAACCATCGGCGTCTGCCGCAACGGCCTCTCTCACGCTGATCGGGTTTAGCGCGGTTATTGGACAGATCGTCCTGATGCGGGAGCTGATTGTCGTCTTCAACGGCAATGAGATGTCGCTGGGAATCATGCTGGCCACATGGCTCTTTTGGACCGCTGCCGGCAGCCACTTGAGCGCCAGTCTGGCGCTACGCGGAAGCAACACGCGCCTGACCGTTGCCGCGCTCCAATGCCTTCTGGCGCTGAGTCTGCCGCCAACGATATGGGCTTTGCGCGCCTCCAAAGCAATTTTTCAAGCTGTGCCGGGCGAGTTGGTCGGGCCTGTTCCGATGCTGCTTGCCTCTCTGGCTTGCCTGAGCCTGTTTTGCGTTTTCTCCGGGGCTCTTTTCGTGTTTGCGGCGCGCATGTATGAACAGGATTGCGCGGTCTCTTCGCGCCTGGCGGCCGGTCGGGCTTACATGCTGGAGGCCCTCGGTTCCGGCTTCGGCGGAATCGTGGCCAGCATCCTGCTGCTGCGATTTCTGGAGTCATTCCAGATTGCAGCTATCGTGACCATCCTGAACCTATGCATGGCTGCCGTTTTGCTGTTCCAGATGAGCCGCAAGCAGCTTGGCGCGATGATTGTGTCTGCGGCGCTTCTTGCGATTCCTCTGCTTCTGTTTGTTGCGCCGCGGCTGGAAGAGCAAGCGCAGGTGCGCCTGTGGCGGGGTTTCCACCTGGTGGCATCGCGTGATTCGATTTATGGAAATCTTGCCGTAACGCAAACCGGCACTATTCGCAGCCTCTACGACAATGGCGTACTCCTTGCCAACGCGCCCGACGAGAGCGCCGCCGAAGAGGCGGTTCACTATGCTCTGCTGGAGCACCCTGCGCCGGGGAGGGTTCTGCTGATCGGCGGCGGCGTGAACGGCGGCATCGCCCAGGCGCTGAAACATCCCACTGTCACGCGAGTCGATTCCGTCGAACTGGACCCTTCGCTCATCGGCATGGCGCGGCAGTATTTTCCTCAGCAATCCGCGCCCTTCATCGCGGCCCCCCGGGTGCATATGCACTACGCGGATGGTCGTTACTATCTGAGGACGACTGGAGAGAGGTTCGACGCCATCCTGCTGAATGTTCCCGGCCCGCAGACCGCGCAACTGAACCGCTTTTATACCGCTGAATTTTTTCGCTCTGCTCGCGAGCATCTCGCGCCGGGCGGAGTGCTGGCCCTGGAACTGCCCTCGTCGGAGGAGACCCTCAGCCCCGATCAGGCCGCGTTCCTGCGCTGCATCGAGCGCACTCTTGAAGAGGTATTTCCGTACGTCGTCGCCATTCCTGGAGACACAATCCACTTCTTCGCCGCCACTGAACCCGGTATTCTGACGGACAATCCTCAGACTTTGATTACTCGTCTGCGGGAGCGGAATCTGAATACGCAGTATGTCCGCGAATACTTCATCCCCTTCCGTATGATGCCCGATCGCATGGCGCAGGTCCGGGAGCAATTGCGTCCGATTGCCTCGACGCCGGTGAATCGCGATTTTGCGCCCGTTGCGTACTACTTCGACATCGTGCTATGGAGCACGCAATTCAAGGGCAGTTATACACGCTGGTTCCAAGCGGCGGCGCGGATTGATTTCCTACATGTTCTCGCTGGGACGCTTCTCGTTCTGTTGCCGGTAGCCCTTGTTCTGGTATTTGTGGGCGCTCCCGGCAGACGCGCGCGCTCTGCGGCAGCCTGCTCGGTGGCCGCAACCGGCTTTACGCTGATTACGCTCCAGGTGATTCTGCTGCTGGCATTCCAATCCATCTATGGCTATGTTTACCACCAGCTTGCGATCCTCATCGGTCTGGGCATGGCGGGGATTGGCCTGGGAAGCTGGCTGGGAATCCGCCGCATTCAATTGAGCGGCCGTCCTCCGTACCGCAACCTTGCATCGACCCAGTTGCTGCTGGCTCTCTCCGCTCCCGCGCTGATCTTTGTACTGAGTCTGCTGGCGAAGATCTCTGGAGTGACGTCGATCTGGATCGCGGCACAACTGGTTTTCCCGGCTTTGGCCGCGCTATCGGGAGTGCTTGGAGGCTATCAGTTCCCTATCGCGGCGGAGATTTACCTTCAGGGCCGCTCGAAACTCGGCTCTCTCTATGCCATCGATCTGCTGGGCGGATGCACGGGGGCGCTCCTGCTAAGCACATACTTGATTCCGGTCTTCGGCTTTTGGCGGGTGGCGTGGCTCGTAGCCGCAGTTAACCTTGCGCCGGCTCTGCTGGCCGCGCGGGTAAGCCTTGGGTCGAGGCGGTCGCGCGCGTGAACGTTTGTGGATCGCGCTCGGATTATTCGTACGCCAGCGCGTCGATGGGGTCTTTGCGGGCGGCCATCCAGGCCGGGTAGATCGAGCCGCAGACCGAGCCGACGAATGCAATGGCCGCTCCCCGTGCGACCCAGGCCGCGTTCATGTCCAGAAAGAGCGTGGGAAACTTCTGCGAGAGAAAGCCCTTCACGAGAAACGAGATCACGACGCCCAGCAGCACGCCGGCCACGGCCAGTACCGCGGTTTCGCGCAGCACCACGCTCACAATGGTCATCTTGGATGCGCCCATCGATTTGAGAATGCCGATCTCGCGCGTGCGCTCCAGCACCGAGGTGTACATCGACTGAAAGATGACCAGAAAACCGATGATGACGGCGATGCCGATCACTACATCGATAGCGGTATTCAGAGCAGGAATGCGGTCGGGCGTCATCAGTGAAAGCCACTCGTCCATGGTCATGACCTGATAGCTTTCCAGGCCGGGGGTAGCGAGAATTTCGCTGGTGATGATTCCGATATTCTCCGGTCTGTCCACCTTGAGATAAAAGGCCGAGGCTTTGCCGTCAGAGCCCATCAACTCGCCTAGTGTAGCGATGGAGATCAGCTTGCGCCCGCCTTTGCCGTGCGCGAAGATGCCCGAGATGCGGAAGGGGTGCTTGAGGACGAGGATGGTATCGCCCACATGATGCCCCTGGCCGGCGTTGGCAAAGACGTCGTCCACCAGCGCGTCGTAGGGACCCTGCATGGGCCCTCCGGAGAGAAAGACGAAGGGGCTCAACCGGCTGTAGCTGGCGTAATCGATTCCCCACAACACCTCAACCCCATCGCTCATGGAGAGGTTGGTAATCACCGGCGAGGCCACGGTGACGTGCGGAAGCTTTTCCAGAACGGGCGCCAGTTTGGCCGAGATGGGCGCGCCGCCGACCCCGTTGAAAAACACGGCGTTGCCGGGACGCACGATCAGATCGGCGCCGATGCCGTTGTTCAGCCGCTTTTGGCCTGTCAACTGCCCCACCATGATGGCGATGATGGTGAGCATCATGATGACTTCAATGGCCACCGCCAGCACACTGATAAGGGAGCGCAAGGGGCGGTGCAGCAGATTGGCGAAGATGAGTTTATTCATGATTTAACCGTCAGCGCCTCTACCGGCACAAGCATCTCTTCCTTGCGCATGACCAGGTTGGTGGCGTTCAGAGTGGCCAGCTCGAAGCCGTGGCCGTGGGTGATGGCGTCGGTGGGGCAGGCCTCCACGCAATAGCCGCAGAAGATGCAGCGGTTGTAGTCGATGTTGTAGACCTTGGCATAGCGCTCGGAGGAGGAGATGCGAACCTCTTCGGTATTCTCGGCGGCCTCGATGTAAATGCAATTGGCGGGGCAGGCCGCGGCGCACAAAAAGCAGGCCACGCACTTCTCCAGGCCGTTCTCGTCGCGCTGCAAGACGTGCGCGCCGCGGTAGCGCGGCTCCAGCACGGCTCCGCGCAGGGGTCCCTTCCCGTCCGGGTAGTTCTCCACCTGAATGGGTTGGAAGATCTCCCCGAAGGTGACACTCATGCCCTTGGCAATGGCGGCGATGTTGCCCACGATCGACATGAGGCCAGTATACGATGAATTCCAGGAGGAATTCGCGATGCGGATGCGGGTTTGGAGTGCTACTTTGCTGTTTGGGTTGAGCGTGGGAGCGGCGATGGCGCAAGCGCCGGCGCAGAACCAGCCGCAACCGATGCCGATGGGCGGCATGGACATGGGTCATGGCATGGGCATGGACCATGGCATGAAGATGGATATGCCTACGCTCCCGGCCGGTCCACTGAAGATCATCTTCGGGGACAAGACCGCCGAGTGGACTCCGGCTGCGCTGGCCGCGCTGCCCCACAAGACCGTCACCGTCTTCGACGAACACACCAATGCCAACCAGCGCTACTCCGGCGTGCCGCTGATGGAGCTGCTCATCCGTCTGGGCGTTCCCGACAAGCCGCACGGCAAAGATTTGCGGTTGTATCTGGTGGCCGAGGGAGCGGACGGCTATAAGGCGGTCTACTCCGTGGCCGAGGTCAACCCCGCGGCGCACGAGGCCACTGTGATTGTGGCCGACGCTCTCGATGGAAAGGCCTTGCAGACAGCAGGCCCACTTGAACTGATCGCTTCAGGAGACAAGCATCCCGCCCGCTGGGTGCGCAATCTGGCAGCCGTACGAGTATTGGCAGTGGAATAGCTGCATACCCGGTGCGTTGTATGCACTGCCTTTTTATCCGAATTCTCTGTATGAAGGGGATGGGCGAGAGTTGCGGGTTCCCACCCTTGCCACAAAAACACGGCAAGGGTGGGGCACCTGGTCTGCAAAGCGCTACTTCTTGGGGCGCTCCTCCGCCTGGCGCTGTGGCGCCGCTTGACGCTGTTGCGGTGCTGCCTGACGCTGTTGTGGCGCTGCCTGGCGCTGCTGCTGTTGTGGAGCTGCCTGACGCTGTTGTTGTTGCGGGGCGGCCTGGCGCTGTTGTTGTGGGGCCGCTTGACGCTGTTGCTGTTGTGGCGCGGCCTGGCGCTGTTGCTGTTGCTGAACTGCTTGGTGCTGTTGCTGCTGTTGCTGTCCCGCCTGACGTTGCTGTTGTTGAACTGCCTGACGCTGCTGCTGTTGCTGTCCCGCCTGACGCTGCTGCTGCTGTTGCTGTCCCGCCTGACGCTGCTGTTGCTGTTGTTGAACTGCCTGACGCTGCTGCTGCTGTTGCTGTCCCGCCTGACGCTGCTGCTGCGCAGCCTGATTGCGCACCTGCATCGCCGCTGGGGCTCTGACATTGCGATCCGCCGCTAGTGGCTGTCTGACGGCCGCACTGGCCGGACGGCCATGATTGACGTTCGCAAACTGAGCCCGATTGGTGCTGGCCTGATGCTCATTTTGTATTTGAGCCCCCATGGGCGCGGCGTGCGTCTCACGGCGAGCCGCCATTTCCGCGGGTCTGGCACGTACCTGCAATCCGCCTCGTCCACCATTGAAACTCACGCGAGCGCCGCCCCGGTAGTTATTGCTCACGGAGCGGTTGTAGACGTTGTGCATCATGGAGACATTGATGTTATTGACCGAACGGTTGTAGTTGAAGTGGCCGCCACCCCAATATCCGCCCTGATAGCCGAAGCCCACGTAGCCGAAGCCGTAGTCGATGCCGCCGTAGTAGCCGATGTGCGGACCCCAGTAGCCACGGTAAAATCCGTAGCGGTTATTGTGGTATCCCCAGTAGCCGGGCGTCCACAGGGCGCCCTCGTACGGAGCCTGCACCCACGCGCCGGGCACCCAGTAGTAGCCCTGCTGACCATAGGCCCAGTAGCCGGGCGTCCACAGATAGCCATCGCCGGGAGCCGGCGGCTGATCGTAGTCGGGCAGGGGCGGCGGCGGCTGATCGGCGGTATACGCCGGCTGCTCTCCGTTGCCCGGATCATACGAAGGCTGATCCGATGGCTGGGAGTAGTTGCCTCCCGCATCGGGCGGCGGAGCGCTCTGCTGGGCGTTGTTGTCCACCGGCGCCTGAGCGTTCGAATCTGCGGGGGCCTCGTTGACCGCTGACGGGTCCGATGCCTGGTCCTGCGCAACGGCCTGGTTGGTACTGGCGGCCACCTGGTCTTGATGCAGGGGGCATCCGGTGGCGCAAAGCACTACCGCCATGGCAAGCAGCGGCAAAGGTCCAAATCTTGGAAGATAGCTCATTTCACGCTCCAGTCGACTTGGATGCTAGCCGAAACGCATGACGGCGGACAGTTCCCTATTGACCACTACCGGATCGCCCTCAGTGCCGCGAGCCGGGAGGCACGGACTGGCCGTGATTATTGGCCGGCGGAGTGGTTACCGGCTTGCGCTCGTAGCGGGGCTTCACAATCTGCTGGCAGAGTGGCGAATCCTGGCCGCGAGCCAGCCCCGGAACTGCATCCTGCGCGCGGCAGAGCCGCTCTTTCATGGCTTCGGCCTTCTTTCCGCTGAGTTGTTGGGTGCGCTCCAGGCCGCTGAGGGGGTCCAGGTCGTAGAGGTAGACGAACTCCTCGGGCGGCTTGTGCTTTCCGTACTCGAAGCGGCTCCATGTGCCCAACAACTGGCGTCCATCCTGCTCAGAGATCCCCGCGTAAACCTGGGTCCAGGCCGCGCCCGCCGGTGGGTTGGCGCTCCAGACGGGCACTGCCTGTCCGCCGCGCATCCATCGAGCCGCCCAGCCATGCTGCGAAATGTCGTAATGGAAGGCCGTGAAATAAGTGTCCGCCGCGCATCCGCTGCAATTGTCGTAAAAAGCGGCCGGCTCCAGCGGCGCGTCCTTGGCAAAGCGCATCCAGTCAAGCCAGCGCAGGTTCACGCCCGTCAGCAGGGGAGCATGACTATGGTTGGTAAGCGATACGCTCCATACCGTAAAGGTGTCGGCATTGGCCGGGGCTTGCGGCGTGGCCCTGAGCGTGGTGACCACCAGCGCCGCGTCGTATTCGACGCCGATCTCGCGAATCGCCGTCCACCGCTTGTCTGCCAGCGCCTGCGTGACCCAGACGACCACGTCCTGATCTTTCTGCGAATGGAAGTCCATCCAGCGAAAGGGATCGGGCTGCTGGGCGCACAAAGAGGTAGTCGCGGGCAGCAGCGTTGCGATCAAACAGGAGAGAACGACCCGCATGGGATTAGGTATATCAGATGAATGGCTGGAGTATAGCGAGGATGCAACCGCTGAGTCATCGATGCAAACTATATTCACCTATTGATGAGAATAAATGTTCATCCATTACGGAGAAATTTCTTTACATTCGGGTACTTTAGACCTGATAATCACGCAATCTTAGGGCGTACGCGCTTCCCCAGTTTTTCCCTTCCCCCTGCGTTCGCTCTATGAACAAACCATGGAGGTTATTGCACATGAAGAAGTTCAGCCCCTTTCTGTTGGGACTGTCCCTCGCGGTTGCTGGCAGTTCGCTGGCCGCGGCGCAAGAAACGTCGTCAGGAACCCCTTCGCTACCGAAGGTTCTGCAAATCACGCGAGAGTATACCAAGCCGTACAAAAACGGTGCGGCCCACGACAAGACGGAAGGCGCCTTTGTTCAGGCCATGACCAAGGCCAAGTGGCCAACCCACTACATCGGCTTGAGCTCGCTCTCAGGCAAGTTGCGGTCTGTGTACTTCACTTCCTATGACTCGCTGGAGGCCTGGGAAAATGACAGTGCGGCGGTCGCGAAAAACAGCGCATTGGCAGCTGAGTTGGAGCGCGCGAGCGTGGCGGACGGCGAGCTGCTCGATTCCGTGGACCAGGGCGTCTTTGTCTACAACGACGAGTTGAGCTTTCACGCCAGGGCTGACCTCTCGCAACAGCGCTTTTTGGAAATTTCCGCGTACAATGTTCGCCCCGGCCACCAGAAGGAGTGGAACGAGCTGGTCAAGCTGGTGAAGGCCGGCTATGAAAAGGCTGGCATCGACGCTCATTGGGGCACATTCGCACTGATCTATGGCGGCCAGGGCGGCAGGTACATTGTTCTTTCCGCTCACAAGTCGCTGGCCGAGGTGGACAACGACTTCCTAAATGACAGGTTATTCGAGAAGGCTTTGGGCGAAAACGGCCTGAAGCAACTCGACACGCTGGTCCAGGCATCGATCGAGTCATCGGAACACAATTTGTACCAGTTCAACCCGCGCCAGAGCTATGTCTCCGATGAATGGATCAAAGAGGATTCGTTCTGGAAGCCGAAGGCCGCTGCGCCCGCCGCCAAGCCGGCAGTGGAAAAAGCTAAGCCATAAGCAGTTTCTCTGCCTGACCTCGGAAGTTCATTGGGCTTCTCAGGGGTTGCAACCAATGGTGACCCATCTTCTGCGCTGAATACGCGTTGAAGATGGGTCACCGGCATTTGCGGGAGATTTGGCTGTGTCTACCCGACCCGCTCGATAACCACCGACTCCAGCACTACCGGCTTGTGGGGCTTGTCCTGGCCGCTGCGGGGGACGAGGGAGATTTTTGTGACAATCTCCTGGCCTTCCACCACTTCGCCGAAGATGGTGTGGTTGCCGGTGAGCCAGGGAGTGGCGGCAACCGTGATGAAGAACTGGCAGCCATTGGTGTTGGGGCCGGAGTTGGCCATGGCCAGCTTGCCGGGCTTGTCGAATTTGTGGGGCGAGCCCTTGGTCTCGTCCTGAAAGCGGTAGCCTGGGCCTCCCATGCCGGTGCCGGCGGGATCGCCGCCCTGGATCATGAAGTCGGGAATCACGCGATGGAAGATGGTGCCGTCGAAAAGCTTGCCGGTGGATTTGGCGCGGGTGACGGGATGGGTCCACTCCTTGGTGCCCTCGGCCAGCTCGATGAAGTTCTTGACGGTGATGGGCGCGTCGGCCTCGAAGAGGCGGACGGTGATCTTGCCTTCGGTGGTGGAGAAGACGGCGTAGGTTCCTGCTGCAAGTGTCATTCAGACTCCTGGTGATTCTTCAAACTACGGTTTCTGCGTGGCTGGCTTGGGTACGGCTTGCGGTATCGGCGGCAGCGGCTGGCCCTCGCGGACGATGGTGACCTTCTTCAGCACCACGGGCGTGAGCGGCTTGTCGTTGCGATTGCGCTGAACGCTGGCGATGGTTTTGACCACCAGGACGCTCGATTCGTCGCACTGGCCGAAGAGGGTGTAGTGCTGGTTGAGCGAGTCGTAAGCCTGCTCGGTGATGAAGAACTGGCTGCCGTTGGTGTTGGGGCCGGAGTTGGCCATGGCCAGCCGGCCCGGCCGGTCGAAGTTCAGATTCCGATCGAACTCATCGTTGAAGGAGTAGCCGGGGTCGCCCATGCCGGTGCCGGCGGGGTCGCCGCCCTGAATCATGAAACCTGGGATGACGCGATGGAAGATGGTTCCATTGTAAAGCGGCCTGCCGTGGTGCTTATTGTGGGTGACCGGGTCGGTCCAGTCGCGGGTTCCCTCGGCCAGGGCAATGAAGTTGGCCACAGCCTTGGGGGCCTGCCTTTGATAAAACTGGCAGGTAATGCGGCCCATGGAGGTGTCTATGACCACAGTAGGGCCGTTGGGGTGGATGAGAACGGCGGCGTTGGCCTGGGGCGCGTCGGGAATATCGTTCGAAGAGGTTTGGGCGGGTGCCGAGGCGGCAAAAGCCAAGGCCAGCGCGGGAACGAGTAAAGCGCAGTTGATTTTCATACTGCATTTGAGAGTAAATCATGTGGCGGGCGGGGGGCCAGCGGACAAGTTCGCTTGCATCCTGATGTTAGGCGTCTGCGGCTCCTCATATCAGGCGCAAGAAACGGTTTGGTTGCAACTTTGCGCCGGGGAAGACAAGCTCAAGGTTGTTGGCTCCGATGGTTTTTGCCACGGCTTCGCCTAGAACCTGGCGAAAGTCGGTGGTGACGGAGAGGTCGCGGCCTTCGTTGAGTTGCTCGTCGGCAAGGCCGGGCCAGCGGCCGTAGACTTTGCCGCCTTTCACCTGGCCGCCGAGGACGAACATGGCGTTGGCGTGGCCGTGGTCGGTGCCGCCGGTTCCGTTCTGCCGGGCGGTGCGGCCAAACTCGGACATGGTAACCAGAGTGACGCTCTCGGCGCCGTCGTCCAGGTCGCGCCAGAAGGCGGCGATGCTGGAGGAAAAGTCGCGCAGGCGGTCGGCGAGCTGGCCGTTGACGCCTCCCTGGTTCTGATGGGTGTCCCAGCCACCCACATCGGTGAAGGCGGCCTCGACTCCGAGGTTTGCTTTGAGCAGTTGGGCGATCTGCTTCATGTTGTTGCCGAATTCTGAGTTGGGATAATCGATGCCGGGGCCGGGCTTGTACTGGGCCGGATTGGCGGCGCGCAGCATCTTGACAGCTTCGAAGGTCTCTTCGCCGGTGGCATGGAAGATGCTGTCGCCGCTGTCGCCGTACATAGCCTCGAAAGCGGTGGCGGCGGGCGAGGGCACAGGGCCGCGGGCCCCGACGGCAAAGTTGTTCACGCTGGAGAGCGCGATGGCGGGAACTTTGCCGGCCAGCGTGCGCGGGAGTTGAGAGCCGAGGGAAAGGGCGCGAAAGGCGGTGTGTTCCTGACGGTGACGCAGATCCTCAGCTTGCAGGGCGCGGTTGAGCCAGCCGTCCTCGGTGCTTTTAACACCGGGCGTGCCAGACTCCATGTAGTCCTGAGCATCGAAGTGGGAGCGCGACATATCGGGCGAGCCTGCCGCATGGACCACGGCCAGATGGCCCTGGTCATAGAGAGGCTTGAAGGCCGCCAGCGAGGGATGCAGGCCAAAGAAACCATCCAGATCGAGTACCTGATCCGCGGGAATCGCGATGCCGGGACGCATGGCGTAGTAGTTCTGCTCCCGGTAGGGCACGACGATGTTGAGGCCATCGGCTGCGCCACGCTGGAAGATGACGACCAGACGGCGTCCGGGAGCGGTTACGGCTTCGGCCATTACGGAACGGACCAGGAAGCCAGGAATCGCCGCGGTGCCCGCAATTGCTAGCGCGCCGTTGCGCAGAAAGAATCTCCGGTTGGTCTGCATGGTTACCCTTCCTTGATCTGTTGACGGGCAGTTATCGCCGTTGAAATTCTGGAGAGCCCAGCAATAGCCCGGCCAACAGTTGGTCCTGTTTATCGAGTGCAGCGGCAGCTTGCGCCGGATTGATTAGCTTGGCGGCTGCCGGAATTGGTCTGCCTGGCGTCGTGTTCCCGGCTGTTTGGGCGTTGAATTGTTGCAATATCGCCGATCGCGTGGGTTCGCTCACTCCGCCGGCAACGAGAAGGGATTCCAGGCGTTGTTCTTCCGCAACCGAAGTAGGGGGTGGGTTGGAAGCAAAGCCGGCCGGTCCAGCGCTTGCCCCCTGTTGCGCGGTCCAGGAGACATTGACGCCGGGGAGTTTGTTGGCAGCCAGGGAGAGCGCGAAGTTCATACGGCTGACCAGCGCACCAGTGCTTACCCACGTGGACGACTGCCAGTTATAACCTGTGGGAGGGACCGAGCCGTAGAGAGTCATGCCCATATCGTGGAGGACGATGGCCAGCGGTTGCAGATTATCCGTGATTGCACCGCTTGCCCTCACGGCAGAGGCTACGAACTCGATGGGCGTCTTGACCTTGGCTCGATAAGCGCCGGAGGACCAGAATTCGGGAGAGTGAAAAAGGGTTTTGAGCACAACGGAAATATCGCCGCTGCTGGCCAGATACGACTTCGCCATGCGATCCACGAGACTCTGCGGAGGCTCGTCGCCAACGAAGCGCACGGCTAGCTTGCGAGATAGAAACTGGGCCGTGGCATGACGGAGGGCGAGCATGTACAGCAAGTCGCGCCCTTCCTGTTCACCGTTCTCCTTGATCTGCTTGCCGAGAACAATCTTGGTTCCTGGCTCGTGGCGGCTCTCGTCGAATTTGAATCCGCCGCCTCGCTGCGGGCGATCGACGGTCCAACCTGTGAAGACACGCGCCACCTGGGTCACGTCGGCCTGATTGTAGCCGCCGTTTACGCCCAGGGTGTGCAACTCCATCAGCTCGCGGGCGTAGTTTTCGTTCAGGCCTTCGGGAGCCTTCCGCTTCGCATCGGGGTTGCGCGCGTCTCTGATTTTATTGCGCTCGGCAGCCAGCGAATCCGGGCCCATGCTGTTGGAGTTGTCAAGGTAGAGAAGCATGGCCGGGCTGTGCGCCGTGGCCTCCAACAGGTCTTCAAACTTGCCCAGCGCCAGAGGGCGAATCACGTCGCGCTCGTAGCTGACCAGGTAGTAAGGGGTCTCCTCATTCTTGTGGAGATAGACGTTGAAGTGATTGAGCCAGAAGTCGGTCATGACCTCCTGTAGCTGGGCGTTGGAATAGATATCGCGCGTCAAACGCTGGGCGGCCAGTTCTTCGGTTACCAGGCGCTGTGGGTCTTCGAGCGCGCCCAGCAGCTCACTTTGCTCGGAGCTTAGACCAGTGGTGAGGGCGATACGTTGCGGCGGCTTGAGCGCCTTGTGGAAGCTGTCAAACTCCGGCTGCTTCATGGCTGCCAGTCGGGCGAGGCGCTGCTGAGGCGGGAGGGCGAGTATGCCGACGATCAACGATGGGTCAAAGGAGGGCTGATCGGGCTGGGTCTCCGCTGGATGCATGGACATTTGACTGGACTGGGCCGGCGCGGTCTGCGGTGTTTCAGGATTCATCCGGCCTGCGCCTTCGCCCATGGTCGAACTGCTCAAGGAACCGGAGCCGCTCGCCATGTCTCCGCTGGTGGAGATGGAAGCCTGCTCCTGCGTTTTCCGATCGTTTTCCTGCTTTCGGAACTCGACGCGGGCAATCTGGTTTTCGTAGATGGCGCGCAGTGTGCCGTTGTCGGGGATGGGCGCCTTGCCGTCGATTGCCTGGCGGATCACCGCGTTGCTGGGGAGCCGGAAGAGCAGCTCCTGCGGGTTGCCTTGCATTGCGGGGAATTGGGCAAGCCGCGCGTCAAGGTCCGATTGGTCTAGGCGCTCGGGATGCAACTGTAGGTCAAACCATCGTTCCAGACCCATAGCCCGGACGGCCTCCAGGTCCCCTGGCCGGGGACCGAAGGTGAAGCGGTTGAGGGCATGCAGTACTCGCCGGTCTCCCTGAAGTTGTCCAGATCGATAGGGCTGCCTGGCAGGAGGACGTTCTGTGCTTTGGCCGGCGATCGGCATCACCTGCGCCAGTACCGGAGCGGAAGGGCTCAAGAGGCTGAGGCAGACGAGAGCGGAAAACGGTCCTCGGAAGCGTTCCATCATTGAGCACTCCTCAAGTGGGGTAGCCGGGGATCGTTCGCGCGGCACTACCTGACACTTGTAAAGACTCCAAATGGATGACTAAGTTGTGCGGGCCTAGACAGATTGACCGCTTCAGCAGCTTCAACAGCCGTTTTTGCAGCGGGCCATGATGGCGGCGTGGAGGCGTTCGTGGAGGCCATCGGGCAGGTCGTACAACTCGTGCGAGCGGTAGATTTCGATGGTCTTGCGGGTGGTGTTGAGGATGACCTCGCAGTGCCCACAGCGCCCTAGGTGGGCTTGCAGTTCAGCGCGCGTCTCGGTAGTCACCGAGCCGTCGATCAGGTCGTCGAGCAAAGCCAGAAACTCTTTGCAGGTCACTTCTCAACCCCCGTTTCTTTGAGCCCCTTCTTCCTGCGGAAGTAACGGCTCAGGCGCTCGCGTAGTTGCAGCCGGGCGCGCAGCAGGCGCGATTTGACGGCGGGAATGCTCAGCCCAAGCGTTTCCGCTGTCTCTTCGGTGGAAAGTCCTTCCACATCGCGCAAAACAAAGACGATACGAAACCCCTGGGGCAGCCCCTGGATGGTCTTGCGCAGTATCCCGGCCAGTTCTGCCTGACCGTAGTTCTGTTCAGGATCTGGCGCCCAGTCGGCCAGATCGCGGGGCACGCTGCCCTCTTCGGTCTCGATGTCCTCGTCGATCGAAACCATCTTGCCGGTGCGCCGCTTGCGCAGTCGCATCAGGCTTTCGTTCACCGCAATCCGCACCAGCCAAGTGTAAAACTTCGAGTTCCCCTGAAACTGATTGAGCTTTTCATACGCCTTCAGGAAGGCGTCCTGCATTACATCCTCGGCATCCTCGCGATTCTGCGTAATGTGCTGAGAGATGCGAAAGATCTGGCGCTCGTATTTTCGCACCAGGGTATCGTATGCCGAGACATCTCCGCCGCGCACCCTTTCGACCAGGGCAACGTCGGGATGCGGTTCGAACTCTCCTTCGATAGGTTGGATGATTGCCATGGGGGTTGGTTGCGGAATTCCTTGGGACCCATGCGCGCTTCGGAGCAGGGCCGCAATAGATGAGTGTAATGGACGGCGGGGCTTGGGACCAAACGGGTGATGCTTGGTGGAAATTGCCGTCACGGGTGTTTTGTCCCGAATTTGAGCACTTTGCGGTAACACGGCTGGTTCCCGTGCGCCACGATGGGGCCAGAGCAGCATAGAGTGAAAGCATGAGGTTTATGACTTCCCCAACTTCGATTCGGCAGCTGGTATGCGCGTTCGCCTTCCTTCTGGCTGCACTGCCAGTAGTCGGGCAAACCTCCACCGGTTCGACATCGAAGCACGCCGGGACAGCTTCATCTAAAACCACGAAGACAAAGAAGCCGGCCAAGGCCGGCGCCCACGCCAGGAAACCGGCCGGGAGGGCAAGCAGAGCCGCTAGGGCTGCGCGTACGGCGCGCATCAGGAGGGCTTTTGTGGCTTCGGCGGAGTTGCGGCCGATGGCCCAGCAACTGGCCACCATGCGCACGCCTGCCGCCTACGCGGGCGTGACCAAATATGCGCATCAGCACACCGGCGAAGCCGCGGCAGCGGCTTACCTGGCCCTGGGCCACGCCTATCTGGTGGACAAACGTTATGCCGAGGCGGAAACGAGTCTGCGCCAGGCCCGGCAGGCCGGCGAGGAACTGGCAGACTACGCGGACTTCCTGGGCGCCGAGGCCAACCACGCGGCGGGCAACGAAGCCGCAGCAGAGGCATTGTTGCGCGGCTTTGCGGACCGCTATCCGGACAGCATCTTCAATGCCCAGGCACCCGAACTGGAGGCCGGCGTACTGCTGGCCACCGGCGATGCGGCTGGCGCACAGCGAGTGTTGGCTGCGAATCCTGACTCGGCTAGCCGTCCCGGCTACCAGCTTGCGCAGGGGCAAGTGGCCCTGGTCCAGGGGTGGACGCAAGATGCGGAGCGGGAGTTCAAGCACCTCCTGCTCGGCCATCCATTGAGTTCGGAGGCGCAGATCGCACGCGCCCGGCTGACGGCGATGGGCTCCGAAGGAAGCCTGACGACAGTCGAGTTGCGCAGCCTGGGCGATGCCTATTTCAAGGCCGGTCACTACGCCGAGGCCGACGAGCAATATCGCGCGCTGGCCCGCGAGTCAGGGCTGGATGCCGCTGCGCGCAACGGTTTTGCCGTGGCCGCGGCGGCCTGCGACCTGAAGCTGAAGCTGCTGAGCTCGGCCCAGGCGGAGGCACTGGACGACACACAGGACGATAACGGCGCGCGGCGGCTATATCTATTGGCCGAACTGGCCCGCAACCGCAAAGACCTGGAATATCAACAGCAAATCGTGGCCCAGATGGAGACCAGGTTTCCGCATAGCTCGTGGCTGGCGGAGGCGCTCTATTCCAGCGGCAACACATACATGCTGCGGCGCGAGTATGCGACGGCTGTGGAGTACTACAGCACCCTGGCTACGCGCTTCCCGGCCAACACGAACGCGGCGGCCGCGCATTGGCGGGCCGGCTGGCTGAGCTACCGGCAGGGGCTTTACTCCGACGCCACGCGCCTCTTCGACGAGCAGATCCGGCTTTATCCCAGCGCCACTGAAACGGTGGCGGCGCTCTATTGGCGCGGACGTCTGTATGAGATGCAGGAGCACAAGCCGGCTATGGCGACAGCCAACTACCGCACGCTGATCCGCGCTTACCAGCACTTTTTCTATGCCCAGATGGCCAGGCAGCGGTTGGCCGCGCTGGGCAATACGCAGCCGGTGGCGCAGCCACAACTAGACAGGATTCAGGCTCCAGCCGTGCCGATTCTGCAGGAGAGCTTTCCCGCCGACAGCCCGCATTTGGCTAAGGCGCGCCTGCTGGCCAATGCCGGTTTGAACGACTACATCGCGCAGGAGATTGACGCCGATCCCGACTCCTCTTCGTGGAGCGCACTGGCCGAGGCGCAGATCTATGCCTCTTATGGCGAGGCTTTTCGCGCCATGCGCGCGCTCAAACGGGCTCTGCCGTATGCCGCCACGGCTTCCATCCAGTCCATCCCGCTGGCCTACTGGCGGATCCTCTTTCCGGAGCCGTGGTGGGAGACGATCAAGGCCGAATCGGCAAAGAACAACCTCGATCCGTATCTCGTGGCCTCTCTGATTCGCCAGGAGTCGGAGTTCGACCCCTCGGTCATCTCCTACGCCAACGCGTATGGGCTGATGCAAATACTGCCCCCGGTGGGCAAATCGCTGGCGCGCGAAGAGGGGATGAAAAACTTCCAGAGCTACCAACTGCTCGACCCGGCCACCAACATCCGCCTGGGAACCCGCTATCTGCGCCAGATGCTGGAAAAGTTTGGCGGGGTGCAAGAGTACGCCCTGGCTGCCTATAACGCGGGCGACAACCGGGTTCAGGAGTGGCAGGCAGCCGGCCCCTACCAGGGCATGGATGAGTTTGTGGAGTCGATTCCGTTTACGCAAACCCGCGAGTACGTCGAGGCGATTCTCCGCAACGAGGAAACCTACAGGGCCATCGACCAGTTTGCCGCCTCACAGGGCAGTGCGGGAGTGGGTACACCCCGGTAGATCGCGGCCTTTGCGATGCAAGCCGGGGTCCCCGGCGACAGGTTTTCGTCGCTGGGGTGATAGACCGGGGTCCCCAACGACGGGTCTTTGTCGTTGGGGTGGAAGACCGAGGGAATCCTCCTCGATACTATCCGGCTTCATACCCGGCACCGATTGCGATTGACTTCGACTGCGCTCCCGGGAACACTGATTTCGACCGGAGGGAACAAACCTCCGCGTGACCTTCGCAGCCCGCTGTTGATGCAAAACAGGGTCAGCCGGAAGATTGGACACTGCTCTGTTACCTCGACCCACCGGAGGGCAGGATGTCAGCCGAGTTGCAATTTCTTGAAGAATGGATTCCCGAAAAGATGGACCCCGGAACGGTTTTCGTACTGGAAAACCATGCGAATCTGGGTCATGCGCAGAACCCGTACGTGGCAGTCATGTCCTGCCCCCGCTGCGGGACCCTTGGACTTATTACGCGCCGCCAACTATGCGGCGGAGAGGCAATGATCTGTGGCGGCGATCTCTGCTCGGCCGAGTACCGGCTGGAGGGCGAGGATATCCGCTTCCGCAGCGTGCAGTAGGCGCCCTTCATGGAGGGTTAGAGCGCTCCGGCCTGCGCGCGTGTGCAGCCGTGGAGAATCGGCCGCTCTTCCGCCGGAGATAAGGCAAACCTCGTGCTCCGCGAGAACAGACCCGCTCTCTCAGGTACCATATTGCGTGTAGGCTGTGCCTTGTTTGTGTAGGCTATGGCTCAGAGCCTGGGTGGCGAAATTGGCAGACGCAGCGGACTTAAAATCCGCAGGCCCAAAAGGCCGTGGGGGTTCAAATCCCCCTCCGGGCACCAAACATCTAGTCCATCCAATATATTGATAATAGTGTATTTATAATCGACTTGCGAACAGCATCGTAAATGCAGTTTTCGGAATGCAGAGAGGTGCGCCTTGACGCCGGTGATACATAAGGGGATACTTGGTTCCAGATGATACCTGGAGCTAAAAATGCCTCGGAAAGTGCAAGCGAAAGCAACCGGCGTTTGGGAGAAAATTCCCGGCAGTGGAGTGTGGTGGATAAGGTACAGGGTCGATGGGAGGCTCAAGCGGGAGAAGGTTGGCCGCAAGGGTGATGCGATCGATCTCTACCAGAAGCGCAAGTCGGACATCCGGGCGGGGGTAAAGCTGCCTGACAATATGAAGAGTGCCGGGGTCAAGTTTAAGTCCCTGGCCGATGCGATCCTGACATTCAGCAAAGCGCACCATCGAGATAGTCGCAACATCATCTCCCGGCTGGCCAAGGTACTGCCCGACTTCGGCGAGCGGGTGGCCGACCAGATCAAGCCGGAAGAAATCGACGCGTGGCTTACCATGAACACCCAGACACCGGCAACCTCAAACAGGTACCGGGCGCTGTTCAGCCTGATCTACCGGGAGGCCCTCCGTAATGGGAAGGTGACCAGCAATCCTGCCCGGCTGGTCCGGCAACGTCATGAGGAGAACGGTCGTATCCGCTGGCTGACAGATGAGGAGGAAGCGAGGCTGCGTGCAGTCATCACCGAACATTTCCCTGAGCACCTCCCTGAACTGGCGATCAGCTTGGGTACGGGAATGCGTCTGACAGAACAGTACAAGATGTGCTGGAATGCGGTGGACTTTGAACGGAGGGAGGTCGGCCTGAGTAGGACGAAGAACTATAACGGCCGTTCGATCCCGATGAACGAGGAGGTCTTGGCAGCGTTTGCCGAGTTGAAGGCACGGAATTCGGTCGCGAAGAAAACTGATCGAGTGTTCGAGATCGAGAACCCTCGACGGTGGTTTACCACCGCCTTGGAGCACGCGGGGATAGCGAACTTCAGGTGGCACGACTGCCGACATACATTCTGCTCAAGGCTGGCCATGCGCGGCGTGAATCTTAAGGTTATCCAAACGCTGGCCGGACACAAGACGATCACCATGACAGCCCGCTACGCGCACTTGGACGATGCCTCATTGAGGGTGGCAGTGAACTCCCTGGCGGCACCGTCCATTGCGGCGTCGAAGTGATTCGCGGAGGCATACCAGGAATGGGAAGTATCGGTCACAAGGACCTTTTTCCACTCCGACGCATCTCCAGCCCCTTACCGGCGATGATGCAGTCGAGCGAGCGCACCGAGATGGAAAGCTGTCTGACTTTTCCCGAATGCCCTGCACGGTTATGTTGTTCCTGTCTGGTACAACCTCAGTCGTATCCATCAAAAAGACGTTGAGCCGGTCGTCACTCAGCGGGAGCATCATTGCAACCTTATCAACCATATGTTGAACACAGTGCGACGTTATCATTCGATTCGGTATGTCTCCCGTATGTTGCAAACTCCTAACGCACCGTTACTGCCCACCACAAAAGTCACTCGCGCCATACATCGCCCTTTCTTACAGCATTACGTCCGGCTTCATTGCCAAATGTCCACGTGTTTCCTAAGCACGTGTTGAAGATTGTGACTTCCCTTTACGAACCTCGATTGCCGACACCCCTTCAGCCTCCCTATTCAGTTTCTTCATGTAGCCCGATAAAGCTGTTGCGGTGATTCTCAGGCCATTATCTTCAAAGACACGAACCAGCATATTGAGCGAGTATCCCCTTTTTCGCAACTCACACAGTTGAGGGAATACTGCCCGCACAACCCCGCCAATCATGTACGAAGAGGGTTGTGTTGGAGGTTCATTAGCCTTTTCCTTGAGGAATGAACGAAGCCCATCGAGATCATGTGACGAGAACACCTGTACCCTGCGACGATCTTCATTATCCATACATTGACATTATACTGAATGTACGTCTATTATATCACTTGTATATGTTGTTAGTGGTGCGAAATCAGGTAAGAGGCATGGCAAGGTATGCGCTGTACGTACAAAACCCCTTTGGGGTTTCGCGCGTCCACCACCATTTCTCCAATCCGCCTGCGGCTACTCGGAGAAATGGTTGCGCATCTTGCTCAGGGCTTCGCCCCGAGACCCCAGAGGAATCCTGCAATGGCCAGACCAAAGCAGAAAGTACATCGCCGAGGGCAGCTCATCAAGCTTCTTACGGAAGAGAAAGAGATCCTTCAGAGCAACGCGTACATGGCCGGCTTAACCGTTAGCGAATACATGCGAAGATGTTCGCTCAATAAACGCCTTCATTCGCGAATCAGCGATGAAGCGACCAACTGCATAAGCAGCTTGTGTGGTCTTCATAAACATTTACTCATACAGATCAGCAACCATACACACGAGGACGAACTCAGGCATACACTCACTCCGATTCTGGTCGCAATAAACACAACACTCAGAACCTAAATCGCAACTACGGAGGGTTCAGAAGGATCGTTAAACAGATCAACTGCCGAAAGAACTTGGCAAGTACTTTCCCACAACTCTTCAACTACTTACCATTGAATTCGATAGCGTTGCGGGCGTAATGCGCAAGAGGTGGACAGATAGTTATTCAAGGTAGCTAGGGCGAAGAGGCTCCTGGTGTAGTGGTGGACTTGTTGGATGATCGGGCTTATGCATAATGCCGAATGAATGCACGAAGACTAACCGTCGGGTGACGGGGGAAAAGGAAGCCGACGATGCTGGGCCAGACCAGAATGTCAGAATGACTGGTAACACCGGCACGGACACTCGATTGAAACGACACGCGGCCTTGCAGCCGTTGGCTACCTCGACCCACTACTCCCGAACCAGGTCGAAGCAGTTTTGAGAAATCTGCGGAAGGTGATGTCTCTCGGGTGGGCTACATGATCCTCGAACGC
>Ga0182027_10000973_pt1 | contig 48291 bp, 40 predicted proteins | sample 712E1DmetaG_FD_121300 | JGI IMG/M metagenome (GOLD analysis project Ga0182027, IMG submission 121300) | Permafrost microbial communities from Stordalen Mire, Sweden - 712E1D metaG (Illumina Assembly) | ecosystem: Environmental > Terrestrial > Soil > Wetlands > Permafrost | place: Sweden...
ATCGATGAAGAAAATTTTTTATTGCATACAGGCGCTGTTTTTAATAGCGGGGAGCGAAGGCGACTTTTAGCCGGTTTTTTGCAACAAGAACGTATGACCTATTGCAAGCCTTTTTGGTCGCTTACGCGGCAAGGCATGCTTTTCGCCGACGGCATTGCGCGGGAGCTAATAAAATAAAATCGCAATCCGTTTCAAATGCTTGTACGGTTTGATGTTGTATATATATTTTCTCTAACGTACTTTTTTCAATATTTTTCAAACCATTTTTCGAGACGTCCATGGTTGAGAGCATCGTCACCATTTCGGCGGTCGGTCTTGTCGTTGGCTTCATTTTTTCAATGCCTATCGCAGGCCCTGTCAGCATACTCATTACTTCTCATGGGCTGCGGGGACAATTGCGGTATTGCTTTACGGCGGCCCTGGGCGCTTCAATCATCGATTTTTTGGTTTGCTTCGTGGCCGTGCACGGCTTCACGCGCTTGCTTGGCTTATTTGCCGACGGGATCCCCTATATACTCTTTGGGGGTTCCATTGTTCTTTTTATCGTTGGATGGAAAATCGTTAAAGCCCGGTTTGATTTCGAGCATATGGACATTAAACAAACCGGCCTGCGACGTATTTTGAAGAAACAGGAAAAGAGCGGATTTTGGACCGGACTGCTCCTCAACGCTTCCAACCCATCGCTGTTCATCGGGTGGTTGACGTCGTCTTTTATCGTCATGTCGTTTGTGGCGTCGCTCGGACTCAACGTGGGCGGGCTTGACCAAATGATCGACCACAACGTTGGGACGATAAATTCAATCGCAAAAGACCGTAGCGCCCCCAAGGAAATAATCCATAGCATCAAGTCTCCCAGGGCATTTATAACGCCCTTGACCGGCCCGACCGCACGACCGATCGACCATGAAAAACCATCGGTTGTTTATGAATGGCTTTTCAGTTTGGCCTATGCTTTTTGCGTCGGCGTCGGTACAATAATCTGGTTCATGCCGTTTTCTTACTTCCTCGTACGAAACCGGTCCAAAGTACGGATAGACCTGATCAGTAAAGCTATACATGGCCTTGGGATTTTTCTGTGCGTTTTCGCGCTGTATCTTATGGCGCGCGTGATGTTTCTTTTTACCCACTTTCATGCAAAGGTTTAAATCGGTGAAAAAACCGGTCTTTTTCATCGAATTCAAGCAATCGCTTAAAAATTTCTGGGCCGAGGAATTGATCGATTTGGCGCTCTTTCGCCCGCTTGCATTCCTTCTTGTTAAAATTCTCGCGCCGCTACCGATCACGCCGAACCAAATAAGTCTAGCCGCCATGATCTGCGGAATAGCGGGAGGGTGCGCTTTCGCCGGAGGCAGCCGGCGCCTCTTTATCATCGGGGGCCTTTTGTACGGTTTTTCCACCATTCTGGATTGCTGCGACGGCATGATCGCCCGATTGAAAAAAAACGGGACCCTTACGGGGCGCATCGTCGATGGCCTCGTTGACTATGTGACCAGCGCCTCAGTTTATATCGGACTGGGGATAGGCTTGTCAAAAGCGCGGTTTGCCGGAGCGCTGTCGCTTCCCTTCAATCCGTGGCTATTGGTCCTGCTTGCTTGCGCCAGCCATGCAATTCATGCCGTTTTATCCGACAAATACCGTAACGGGTTTCTTAATCAAATGAAGCCGACGCCCCTTCGGGGCGAAACCGAGCGGGCCCAATTTAGCCGAGAGCTTGAACGTCTTAAAAGCGGCGAGGGTCATGGATTCGACCGGGCGCTGATCAGGATATATCTTTTGTATTTGCAGTTACAAACGGGAAAAGCCCGCGAAAAAGCGATTACCATAAAAAACACCCGCGTCCCGCGCTTTAGCGCGATTAAAGCCTTGCTTTGGAATATCATCGGTCCATCGACCCATGTTACGTTTCTCATTGCCGCCGCTTTTTTATTCAATTTCATGGTTTATTTTATTTTCGTCATTGGTTTTTGCAATATTTGGACCGCCGGGCTTTTAATGATGGAGATTTTTACATTACTCTAAGGATGCTTGCAACTTTCAGAAAAGGAGTGTTCAATGGATTATTACAAAGGTAAAAAAGTATTTATAACCGGAGGATCCAGCGGAATCGGAAAAGCGGCGGCCCTCCTGATCGCTTCATGGGGCGCACATGTATGTATCGGCGCGCGGGATAGTATAAAACTCGCCAAGGCCATTGAAGAACTCCGCGCTCACGCAAAGTCCTCGGACCAGAAAATCTTTTCCGTTTCGATCGACGTTTCGGACCGAAAACAAACTTTTACCACGGCTGAAAACGTCGTACAAAAACTTGACGGAATAGATGTTCTCATCAATAGCGCGGGTATTACCTGTCCCGGTTATATTTCCGAGCTTCCCGACGCCGTTTGGGATTCCATGATGGGTGTCGATTATTTTGGAACGGTCAACATGGTCCGGGCTTTTTTGCCCTATTTTAAACGGCAAAAACACGGTCATATCGCCAATGTGTCGTCCGTGGTAGGATACATGGGCGTATTCGGCTACGCCGCCTATGCTCCGGCGAAGTTCGCGGTCGTCGGTTTTTCCGAATGCCTGCGCCAGGAGCTTATTCCCTACAATATCGGGGTCTCGGTCATTTATCCGCCCGACACCGATACTCCCCAGTGGCACGAGGAAAACAAGATCAAACCCCAGGAAACACGGGTACTTTCGGGAAACATCAAGGTCATGGCGCCTGAAAAAGTCGCCTATAGTTTACTTAAGGGAATTTCCCGGAGCGTTTTTTCAATTGTTCCCGGCGTCATGAATAAGGTCACGTATTTCATGAACCGCCATGTACCGGGGATCGTTTGGATGATCGTGTCAGGCGACCTTCGCAAATACTGGAAAAAACAGTCCGGACGCGCCTCCCGTTAAAGTCGACGAACGCTTCGAGGAATTAAACCCATTGAGATTAACTATGAACAAATCATTCGGGACGATTATTTTTCTTTTGTTGATAAAGACGATAACCCCCGCCCAGTTTACCCGGCCTCTTTTTTTCATGGAACACAGCATCAATAAAAACAAGATTTATTATGAACTTCAATTAACCAAAGACGGCTCTATTGATCCGCTCAAACCCATTCATGCTTACTGGATCATGTGGGAAAAAGACTCCTTCGGCAAGCTTCGCGAAGAAATGTCGGGCATAGAGAAAAAAATGGCATATGGTTTTAAAGTAGGGACGGATTCGAGCAAAAAGTTTATCACCATCAACCTGGTAGCCTTTCCAGGGCGGACGGTTACCGTCGTTCAAAAAGGAAATGAAAACCCAAGGGCGGAGGTAATCATAAACGGGCAGAACGCGGTCCTTGAAAAGATATTTATCAAAACACTCAAGGATAAAATCTTTCCAAAAGTCGACTATATTGAGCTTTTCGGGAGGAACATTTCTACCGGTAATGACTGTAAAGAAAAGATTTATGCACCAAAAAAGTGACCCCTTGCGGCACTAGCGCGATTGCGGCGCATTACCGGTACGGGCGGCAATTTCCCCCTAATTGAACTTTGTCCGCGCTATCTTGACAATTTCGTATTTCAGCACGCCGGAAGGCACCGTAATTTCCACAACGTCTTTTTCCTTATGTCCCAAAAGACCCTTGCCGACGGGAGAACTGACCGAAATTTTGTCTTCCGCGAAATCCGCTTCGGGTTCGGAAACTAGTGCATAGGCAATTTCCTCGCCGTCGCCCATGTCCTTAATCCAAACGGTAGTGCCGAGCACCGCTTTATTGAGCGGAATCGCGTCTTCATTGATAATGCGGCAACGACTTATTTTGTCCTGCATTTCGGCGATTTTCATTTCATTAAACGCCTGGGCCTCCTTGGCCGCGTCGTATTCGGCGTTTTCACTGAGGTCGCCGTGCGCTCGCGCTTCCGCGATTTGCTTGGCTATTTCCTTACGCTTTATCGAGGTAAGCGCACTGAGTTGTTCGCGCATTTTTTCGTGGCATTCCTTGGTCACATAAATATATCCGTCGTCCATCATCAACCTCCAAATATAGAAAAAGAGCCCTGCATTGTCCTTGTTTCCATCCGCAAGGAACCGATGCCGGAGCTCCTGTGAAGTACCTGGCCGGTATTTTCCGTGTTAAACCGGACAAAAATCGATCTTTCAACGGCTACCCGTTAAATATAATAAAAAAAAAAGGCGGCAAGTCAAGTAAATAGTCGTGCATTGATAAATATTTTTTTACCCCCAGGATGTATTTTTAGGCAGGTTAAACGGCAGGCCTCAAACAATCATCAGCGGACGCGCGATGTATCTTTCCCGGTTGGCCATTGAAAATTTTCGAAACTTCAAAACCGCCTCCCTGGATTTTCCTTCGCAAGGGGCGGTTTTTTTCGGGCCAAACGGTTCGGGAAAAACAAACCTTCTGGAATCGATATTTTTTCTCTGCACCGCCCGTTCGCAGCGTCAGGCCTCCCGCGATGAAATGATCGCTCACGCATCGGACCTAAGCTTTATCGACGGGGTTTTTTCCTCACTAGACGGCTTGACGAGAAAACCCGTAACAATCGGATTTTCCCGCGATAAAAAAGTGAGCATGACGGCCGATGGCGTTCCAATCGCTTCGGTTTCGCAATGGTTCGGCCACGGCACGGTCATTCCCTTCGGTCCCGAGGACATTAACCTTGTGCAGGGACAGCCCCGGGAGCGGCGTTCGTTTCTCGACATCGTTATGTGCCAAATCGACCGTGAATACCTAAGGGAGCTTATTTCATACAAAAGATGCCTCGCCGAGCGAAACGCTTTGCTGTCGCTTCATCTTGACGACATGCAACTAGACACCTACGAAAGCTTGATGGTTGAACACGGCGCGTCGATTTTTCTTAAACGACGGGAAACCATCGGTTTCATGAGGCCGCTGTTTGCCGATTATTACCGGGAAATTAGCGGTTATGGCGAATGCGCCGATATGGAATATAAACCCTCGGTCCGATGCGATTCTAATACTATAAACGATTGGAAAAATGTATTTTACGGGTGTCTGAAAAATGCGAAAAAAACCGACCTCCAGCGCGGTTTTTCTTCCATCGGTCCGCATCGCGACGACGTGCTGGTTACCATAAGCGGCAGGGAAGCGAAGCTGTTTGCGTCGCAGGGACAATGCACGACGCTTACCCTATCGCTTCGCTTGTGTTCAATACAATACGGGGAAAAGAACAACAAAGACACGCTCATTTTCCTGTTGGATGATGCGCTGACCTTTCTCGACGCGGCGCGAACGCTGAAAGTTTTGCCACTTTTAAAGGGTAAGGGGCAAATTTTTTTCGCGACTTCGTCTAAACCCGACAGGGGCCTTGACGGTATTCCCCGTTTTATGGTTGTCGACGGACGGGTACAAAGCGAATGAGCAAAAAAAGCGCGCCTGAAAAAATCGGGGCGATCGTTGAATCGGTTTTAAGCGAGCGCGGTTACTTGACCGTTTGCAGGGAATTAGGCGTTGTCAGGGCCTGGCCGTCGATCGTGGGCGAAGCGCTTTCGGCGATGACCGAATGTACGAGGGTTGAGCGCGGCATTTTATACGTTCAAGTCGCTTCCGCTCCGTGGCGCCAGGAAATCGTTTTTATGAAGCAGCGGCTTTTGCATAAAATCCGCAAGGAAACAAGTTGTACGACCATTAAAGATATCGTTTTTTATTGACAAAGGAATAAAGGGGCTTTTACTCATGAATGATCTCGAATATAGCGCGAAAAGCATTAAAGCTCTTAAAGGCCTCGATGCCGTGAGAATGCGTCCGGCAATGTATATCGGAAGTACAGGCCCCGCGGGCCTGCATCATCTTGTTTATGAAGTAGTCGACAATTCCATCGACGAAGCTCTCGCCGGTTTTTGCACCGCCATCGAAGTCGTCATTCACAAGGACAACCGCGTTTCGGTAGTCGATAATGGCCGCGGCATTCCCGTTGATTACCACGAAGAAGAAAAGATGTCGGCTTTGCAACTGGTGCTTACCATGCTCCACGCGGGCGGTAAATTCGACAATGACTCGTATAAAATTTCCGGGGGGCTCCATGGCGTCGGGGTATCATGCGTCAATGCGTTGTCCGTGCAATTGGAAGCCGAAGTATACCGAAACGGCAAGATCTATTTCATGCGTTTTGCTTATGGCGTCGCCGAAGCAGACGTCGCGGTCATCGGCGAAACCTCGAAAACCGGAACGAAAATAACGTTTAAACCCGATCCCGGCATTTTTGAAACCGTCGACTTCAGTTTCGACGTGCTCTCAAAGCGTTTGCGCGAACTTGCCTTTTTAAATAAAGGCATTACCATTACCATTGCCGATGAACGCATGGAGGACAAAAAACACTCGTTTTGCTATCCGGGCGGCCTTGTTTCATACATAAAATTCCTCGACGAAAACCGGGTGGCGCTCCAACCCGAACCGATTTATTTTCGCGCCGACCGCGACAACGTCGAAATTGAAGTGGCCATGCAATATAACGATTCCTACGCCGAAAACATATTCTCTTTCGCAAACAACATCAATACCATTGACGGCGGGTCCCACCTGATGGGGTATAAAAAAGGCCTTACCCGGACGATAAACACGTATATTGTCAATTACAATCTCCTTAAAAACAACGCCATGGAGATAAAGGGCGAGGACTTTCGCGAAGGACTCACCGCGGTCATCAGCGTCAAGCTTTCCAATCCCCAATTCGAAGGACAAACCAAGGCCAAATTAGGCAACTCCGAGGTTGCCGGGGTCGTTGAACTTGCGGTCGTTGAATTTTTAGGGATTTTTTTGGAGGAAAACCCGGCAATCGCCAAAAAAATCGTCGAAAAATGCATCAATTCCGCCATCGCGCGCGAGGCCGCGCGAAAAGCGCGCCAGCTCGCGCGGCGCAAAAGCGTCATGGACGGCGGCGGGCTGCCGGGGAAACTCGCCGATTGCATTGAGCGCGACCCGGCAAAATGCGAAATTTTTTTAGTTGAAGGCGATAGCGCCGGCGGCAGCGCCAAAATGGGAAGGGACCGCGCTTTCCAGGCGATTTTGCCGCTTAAAGGCAAAATTCTTAACGTGGAAAAAGCCCGGCTCGATAAAATCATATCCCACGAAGAAATACAGATTATGGTGCAAGCTTTCGGCACCGGTTTCGGCAATTCGGAAGAAGAGGACGAAGGGTTTACTATAAGTAAACTTCGCTATCACAAAATCATCATCATGACCGACGCCGACGTCGACGGAGCGCATATTCGGACGCTTTTGCTCACCTTTCTTTTCCGCCATATGCCCGGCCTTGTCGAGGGGGGGCATGTGTATATCGCCCAACCGCCGCTTTACAAAATTAAATCCGGAAAAGAAGAGCGCTATTTGTTTAACGACGAAGCGAAAACGAAACTGCTTGAGGAATGGGGCGATAAAAAAAACATATCGGTGCAGCGATATAAAGGTCTTGGAGAAATGAACCCGGACCAACTTGCCGAGACCACCATGAACCCGGCAAGCCGTACCATGCTTCAGGTAAAACTCGAGGACTTTGTGGAAGCGGACAAGGTTTTTTCCATGCTCATGGGCGAAGACGTCGCTTCCCGGCGCGCTTTTATCGAAGAAAACGCTTATAAAGTCAAAAATCTTGACATATAAACCATGACAAAAGCATTGCGTATTCTCCTTTCAAACGACGACGGCTACTCATCGGTTGGAATCAAGCGCTTATACGAAGCGCTTATTTCCCGCCATGACGTTACCGTCGCGGCCCCTCAAAGCGAACAAAGCGGAATAGGGCATGCCTTTACTTTTAACAAACCGATATGCTTCGCAAAACTTCCCGAGACCATGGGCATGAACGGCTATATGGTGGCCGGAACGCCGTCGGATTGCGTTAAATTCGCCATAAGCCGCCTTTTGAATGAAAAGCCCGACGTGGTCGTTTCCGGCGTCAATAGCGGAGAAAATTCCGGCATTTCCGGTTTTTATTCCGGTACGCTTGCGGCGGCGCGGGAAGGGGCTTTTTGGCGTATTCCAAGTTTCGCGTTTTCCCTGTGCACGGGCGGAGAGGCCTTTCTTGGTGATTACTGCTCCGCGGCGCTGGACATTATCGACAAGATCATGGCCGTCTCGCTTCCTTGTCAAGGAACGAATCAAATTTACTTCAACGTCAACTTTCCCTCATGTTCGCCGGCCGATGGCAAGGGGCTTAAAATCACGCAGCAGAGCATGGCGTTTTTTGACGATCATTATAAATCCGCTTCCGGTAATAATGATCAAGACGGCTATATCGTGTACGGAGAAAAAAAAGACGTCGAGGGTTCAAACGACTATGATTCCCGCGCCCTTTTAAATAAATACACAACCATTACGCCTTTGCATTTTGACGCGACGGCGCACTGGCAACTGAAGCGTCTTTCTTGTTTGGAACAATAATATAGTAAGGGTTTTTTCTATGGATGCGGTACATTCCGGAGCTGAAGGTGAAAAACTGATAGCAACGTTCATTGAAGACGAGATGCGAAAATCGTATCTGGACTATTCAATGAGCATGATCACTGCCCGCGCGCTTCCCGACGTCCGCGACGGCCTCAAGCCCGTGCATCGCCGGGTTTTGATCGGTCTATCGGACATCGGTCTTTTACATAATAAGCCCACGAAAAAATGCGCCAACGTTGTTGGACACGTCATGGCAAAGTACCATCCCCATGGCGACAGCGCAATTTACGATACGCTCGTTCGAATGGCCCAGGACTTTTCCCTGCGATATCCTATGGTGTCCGGCCAAGGCAACTTCGGTTCCATAGACGGCGATCCGCCCGCCGCGTATCGATATACCGAATGCCGCATGACCGCTTTAGCGGAAGAAATGCTTGCGGACCTTGATAAAAACACGGTCGATTTTGTTCCAAATTACGACGATTCATTGGAAGAGCCGTCGGTACTTCCCGCAAAAGCCCCCTTTCTCTTGCTCAATGGAAGCACGGGAATCGCGGTCGGCATGGCCACCAATATGGCCCCGCACAACATGAACGAAGTCATCGACGCGATTTTAGCGACCATAAAGAACCCCGGAATTTCAATTCTTGACCTTGTGCAAATAATCCCCGGCCCGGACTTTCCCACGGGGGGCGTGATTTACGGCAGGGCGGGTATTTTAGAGGCCTATAAAACCGGTAACGGCAAGGTCATTGTTCGGGCCAAAGCGGACGTCGAAAAACTGGGTAATGATCGGGAGCAAATCGTCATTACCGAAATCCCCTACATGGTCAACAAGTCGGCATTGCTTGAAAAAATGGGCGATTTGGTCAGGGACAAGGCGATTGAAGGAATATCATTCATCCGCGATGAATCCGACCGGTCCGGAATGCGCATCGTCGTTGGTATTAAAAAAGACGAATTTGGGGACGTTGTTCTGAACCAACTTTTCAAATTTACCTCTTTGCAAAGTACCTTTGCCATAAACAATTTGGCGCTCGTCAACATGCAGCCGCGCCAGCTTAACCTCAAGGAGCTTATCACCTATTTTATCGAGCATCGCCACGAAGTGGTCACCCGCCGGACCCAATTCGACCTCGACAAAGCGCGCGAACGCGCCCATATCCTTGAAGGGTTAAAAATAGCGATTGACAACATCGATGAAATTATCGCCCTCATTAAGGCTTCGCCTTCCACTGAAGAAGCAAACCGTCAGTTGCAAGAACGCTATAGCCTTTCCCCAACGCAGGCCCATGCTATTTTGGAAATGAGACTGGCCCGGCTGACCGGCCTTGAGCGGGAAAAAGTCGAATTGGAACTGGCCCAGCTTAAACTTACCATTGCCGACCTCGAAGATATTCTTGCCAAACTCGAACGAAGAATGACCATTATACAAGACGAACTCATCGACCTAAAAACCCGTTTCGGCGATGCGCGCAGAACGGAAATCATCGAAGCTTCCGGCGATGTTGAAATTGAAGATCTTATCGCCAACGAAGATATGGTCATTGCAATGACCCGCGCCGGTTATATTAAACGCTCCGCCCTAACCGCCTATCGCAGCCAGGGCCGCGGAGGCCGCGGCGTTTTAGGCATGGACTCCAAGGACGACGACTTTGTTGAACATTTGTTCATCGCCTCGGCGCATTCCTACATTCTGTTCTTTACAAACGCAGGAAGGTGCTATTGGCTGAAAGTTTATAAAATTCCCGAAGCTCCGCGGCAATCGCGCGGCAAGCCGATCATTAATCTTTTAAGCCTAAAACCCGATGAAACCATTGCCGCCTTAGTGCCGGTAAAGGAATTTGACGAAACGCATTTTATCGTGACCGCCACAAGCCGGGGCGTTGTCAACAAACAGCCGCTTATCGCCTACGCAAATGTCCGCAAAGACGGAATCAACGCGGTCAACCTCGACGAGGGCGACGTTATGATCGAATGCAAACTGACGAGCGGCGATAACGACATTATTCTCGGGACGGTCGAGGGGCAGGCTGTGCGCTTTCATGAAAGCGCGGCGCGGGAGCTCGGCCGAAACACACGCGGCGTACGCGGCATAAAACTGCGGGATAACGACCGTGTCGTGGGCATGATCATCGTCGACGAGTCCCATCAAGTGCTGACGGTGACCGAAAACGGTTTTGGCAAGCGCACGCCGGTGTCGGAATATCGCAAAACCAACCGCGGCGGCTCGGGGATCATCAACATCAAACAATCCGAGCGTAACGGCAAGGTCGTGGGGCTCAAAGGCGTCAGTGACGATTGCGATATCATGCTCATGACGAAAAACGGCATTATCATTCGCTGCGCCGTGGGCAATATTTCCGAGGTGGGCAGAAACGCACAGGGCGTACGGCTTATTAATCTTGCGGAAAACGATAAAGTCGTGGATATTGCCTTATGTGAAAAGCAACCTGAGTTGGAAGTTTCGGACGCTACGGACCAACCGGCAGACGCCGAAAGTCCTTCGTGAACTCACGACGGTGAAAAAGACATTGCTCTGGAATTGCCCGAAGCGCCCGATGGTTCGGTTTGATTTTACTTTCTTAGGGCAATTATTATCGTGGCCGCGGAAAGCAGCAGGCCTGAAATTTGTATTATGGATGTCAGGGAATCCATGAACACTTTAAAGTTATTTTTAATTTCCAATTGCTGAGGAACGATTATCACATCTCCCGGAAAAAGCGCGTAATTTAAAATATCGGCGTTTTTTCGCGTTATTACCGTTCCATTCGCCTTAACCACGTAAGCGTTTTTTCCATCCGCGCTTTCCTTGAACCCTCCCGCCATTTCGATATACTGTTTTACCGTTGTTTGAGCGCTCTCGATTTTAAAGGTGGCCGGATTGAACACTTCCCCAAGCACCGATACGGTCCCGACAAGCTTGGGAATAAAAACGCTGTCTCCGTTTTCAAGAATGAAATTTCGGTATTGGTTTTTGTTCGTCAAGTCGATCACGACGCGGCCCACGGATTCCGACTCTTTAAGCTTCGCAATAAGGATTTCCTGCTGTTGAAGGAGGCTTTGCACGGCCGCCGGGTCTTGTTGTTTGACCATCATCTCTGAGGAGACTTTTAAGGCGTCGCCTTGCAATTGGTTGACGTATTCATCCAGGCGTTTTCTTTCGAGCGTGCGCACGGATTGCCGGGTCATGGTAGCGGCGGGAAGATATGCGTCCCCGGTAAATCCGCCGGCCCTGTCGATAAGACTACCGAGCGTTTCACCTTCCAATAACACGTAATTGCCGGGATAAACCACTTCCCCTCGCAATTCTGCATGTTTTTCCTCTTCCCACCCTTTTTTATTACGGATGAAAATAACATCGAATTTCTTTAAAACTAAATTGTTCCTGGAATCGTCTTCCATGGCCCCACCCACACTGAATTCGATTTTTTCGGTCGATACCGTTTCGTTGTTATAAACGCGTCGATACAGTTCCCCGCGCTCAGTGCTGGCCTCCTCCAAGAGGCCGCCAGCTTTGATGATAAGATCGCGGATTTTCATGTTTTCAAGAAGCTTTTGTTTCCCGGGGGCCGTTATTGCGCCGCCGATAAAGACGCTTCTGTCGGGTTCAAAATAATCTCGGGAATAAATCATGACCACGTCCCTTGGTTGCAATTGCAAATTTTCGGGGGCCCCATGGTCATCCATGGCTTTTTTAAGATTGAAAGGAATGATCCTGCTTAAAAAATTAGGGGGCTCCTGCCGCAAAATAACGGCATACTCGAAATAGGTTTCCGGAAGCAATGCCTGAAAATCGGGAACAAGGTCGGAAACTTTCATGTCTTTTCCATATTCGTACTTTCCGGGCCGAAAGACATTGCCCGAAAGATAAACCGCGTTCGCGTCCTTAATGACAACGGGGAAAACTTTTACGATGTCGCCGTCCTGGACTTCAAAATCGGGAATGTTTTCCTTCTTGTCGGATTCGACGTCAAGGACGGTTTGGAACCGGTTATTTTCAAATCGTTCTATTTGGATCCGATTGGTCCATGCCGCCGGCGTTATTCCTCCGGCAAGGGCAATGACGTCCTTGAGCGATGACGCCTGCTTGATTTCATACAGCGCGCTTCGCCTGACATTACCGGCGACCGCGACCATTTTCTTGACAATAGGAACAACGATCACGTCGCCCGATTTAAGCCGTACATTAGTGTTGTCCTTGCCGGACAGTAAAAAATCGTAAAAATCAATGGTTGCCATCTGGCTGCCGTTTCTTTTAAGTTGAATGGAGCGTAGGGACCCGCTTTTAGTCGGACCGCCCGCGGCAAAAAGGGCGTTGGTGACATTTGAAAGCGAGCTTACGGTATACATTCCCGGCGATTTTACCTCGCCGACGATAAACACGCCGATACTCCGCAATTCCCCCATGGTAATCGACGCCTGGACCCCTTCGATGCTTTGAATTCGGTCTAAGATATTTTTCTGCATTGCTGAAAAAGGCAACCCCGCAACGGCAATGGGCCCAACGTGGGGAATATTGATCCTGCCGTCGCGGTCGACTTTGAGGTGATATTCTTCATTAATCCTGCCCCAAAGAAGAACGTTAATCTCATCGCCGGCACCAATCGTATAATCGGCGGGCGTGGCAAGATAATCTTCAGGGGCAAAGGTCGAGGGCCTGGAATTTTGAAAGACATCTTGGCCGAATATTTTAAGCGTTTTTAAAATTGAGTCAGGATCGATAATATTGTTTTTAATAATATTTTCATATATTGACAACTCAGTAAAAGTATCTTTCTTTGCGGCAACGGCGTTGTCCGCGTTAATTTTAGTGGAATCAGACCCTGTGGTTGCGAATTTGTTGTTCCGATTTTTAGCAAGATTTTGTATTTGAGCGCCGTTTAAATTTAATCCGCTATTTTTAAGGTATTGCTGCGCCATTGCATTATCAATGGCTTGTTGACAAAACCCTTGACCCAGCCCTATAAACAGTATCATTGCCAAGATAGCAATTTTATTCATATCGTTCCCAACTATGGTTTAATTTTAAATGCGGAGTATTATAAAATAGTTAATTTTGCAGGGTTGAATATCTTGAAAAACCATTGTTGATAAAATTAACGGGTTTCATGATAATAGCTTCGATACCATTCAATAAAATTTTTTACGCCGACATCTATGTTGGTTGCCGGATCATACCCTAATTTTCGAAGCTTTTCAATGTCGGCAACGGTTTCGGGCACGTCCCCCGGCTGCAAGGGTAAAAAGTTCATGATGGCTTTTTTACCGCAATTACGTTCGATTTCATGAATAAAATCCATGAGATTTTCAGCGCGGCTGTTTCCGATATTGTAAATTTCGTAGGCCGCCGGAGCTTCAAGCGTTAGGAGAATGCCTTTAACGATATCATCGACATAGGTAAAATTCCTTCGCATATTACCATTATTATAAACATCGATAGAAATACCTTGCAAAATCGCCTTGGTAAATATGAATAAAGCCATGTCCGGTCTTCCCCAAGGACCATAAACGGTAAAAAACCGAAGCCCCGAGCAAGGAAGATTAAAAAGATGACTGTAACAGTGCGCCACCAATTCATTGGAACGTTTCGTGGCCGCATACAAGGAAACCGGGGTATCGACCCGGTCCGACTCCGAAAAAGGCATTTTTGTATTTGAACCGTATACCGATGAAGACGATGCAAAGACGAAGTTTTCGACGCGATGCCTGCGGGCGCATTCAATGACACTTAAAAAGCCTTCGTTGTTTGATTTTTGATACGCAAACGGGTGCGATAGGGAATAGCGCACGCCGGCTTGCGCCGCAAGATGGCAGACCTTGGTTATCGGGTGTTTTTGAAACAAGGTATTGAGGAAATCAAAATCGCAAATGTCGGTCTCGTAAAAATGGAACCGCGTAAAATCCTTGAGTCGGTTGAGCCGGGCCCTTTTCAGCATCGGATCGTAATAATCGCACACATTGTCGATTCCCACGACGTCCTGGTCCCGTTCGCACAACGCCTTTACAACATGTGATCCGATAAAGCCCGCCGCTCCGGTTACCAAAATCATAAAAACGTCCTCCCAAGCTTCAATTTGACCGAGGCGTCGCCGCCCTTTAAAAGTGCCCCGCGCGACAAAACGATTTCCCGGTAATGGTGCTGCTCGATGAGCCCCCGGTCATGGGTGGCCATGAGAACGGTCGTGCCGCGGCTATTGATCGTCCGCAAAAGCGACAGGATTTCCTGGGACACTCCCATGTCAAGGTTTCCGGTCGGTTCGTCGGCCAGAACGATTTCGGGATCGTTGACGACCGCCCGCGCGATGCACACCCGCTGCTGCTCCCCGCCGGAAAGCTTGTAGGGCATGGAGGTACATTTGTGCGAAAGCCCGGTGAGCGACAGCACTTCATACACTTTGCGTTTGACCTCGCGTTCTTTTCTGCCCGTTACCCGCATGGCAAACGCGACGTTTTCAAAAACGTTCCGGTCCGAGAGGAGCCGAAAATCCTGAAAAACGATCCCCAATTTTCTCCGGAGAAACGGGATCTGGTTTTTTTGCATGTATTTTGAATCAAAGCCCCCGACCAGCACCTGACCGCGCGTTGGAAATTCCTCCATGTAAATGTGTTTCAAGAGCGTGGTTTTGCCGGCGCCGCTCGCGCCGGAAAGAAAAACAAACTCGGCCTTGTCGATAAAAAAAGAAACGTCGGCGAGCGCCGCGTTCTGACCGTCATAGGCTTTGGTAACATGCAAAAACCTGATCATGCGGTTTTCTTTTTCAAGAGAAAGTGGACCCGGTCCGATCCGGAGGAATACCGTTTAAAGGAAAAATTGTCCCAAATTCCTATGACCTCGAACAACCGATCGGGCACCGCGTCTTTAATCTCTTTGGCATGAAACACCTTTTGAGCATGGTGCTCAAATGACTTTTCGAACACCGGCGCGTTTTGCGGCGAAGGACGGTCGCTTTTAATTTCCCTGAAAATGGTAAAATCGTTATATTGCATGGAGTCAATGGCGTGGAAATAGCTTCGTCTGAAATAAAAATGCCCGTCGAATTCCCCGGCGTCGAGGAAGTCGCTAAAGTTGCCAAGGGAATTTGCAAGCGTTGTGATATCGAACAGAAAAAGGCCCCGGTCGGCAAGACGCTTATGGATTTCCTCAAAAACGGTCCTATATGCACCGATTGTTTGCAGATAGTTTATGCCGTCATATAAAAAAAGCGCCATGTCGAATGACGCGAGGTCTTTAAACGGCAAATTGCAGGCGTCCGCCGCGACAAAGGGCACTCCCCGTTTTTGGGCCTGACGGCACATGGAAAATGATCGGTCGGAACCGACATACCTAAAACCTTCAAAGCAAAGCTTCGATCCTAAAATCCCGGTGCCGCCGCCGATTTCCAATATTCGCGGCGCGTTGGTTTCGCCGTAACTGCCGAAAATCCGCTTAATGTACAAGACCCATTGGTCATACTCGACATGCGACATTATTCGATCGTAGATCGGGGCAAGGGCGGAGTAGTTCTGGGTCATAATCGTTCTTCAACAAAAATTTCCTTGCGCCATTTTTTAACAAGATCGAACAATTTTTTCTGCATCGTTATTTCCCGGGCCTTTTCCGCAAGGACATTATAATCGTCTTCCATGGTCAATTTCCGTTGCGTTTTTCGATCGTCGACCCGATACAGGCTAAAATCGTTGCCGTCGCGAATGGGAGCGCTTATCGAATCGGCCTTTACGCTATCAATGGCCGATTTGATTTTGTCGGGTAATTCATACAGCGAACGCCATCCCATTCGTCCGTCGTTTGCCTTGGTTTGATTGTCGGTACTATAGCGTTTTACCGCGGCAATAAAATCCGCCTTGTTTTTTGAGTTGTTTTCAATGGAATCCAAAAGGTCCGAGGTTTTTTGGAGCAACGCCTCCGAAGGAGACACTTTGATGAAAATTTGCTTAACATGCACGGTTTGGTCTTTTTTCTCGACAACGAGAATGATATGAAAACCAAGGCGCGATTCAAAAACGTCGCTTACCTGTCCGGCATTAAGCATAAACGCCCGTTCCTCGAAAGAAAGCTCGCTTAAGGTCCCTTTCTTTATGAAACCTAAATCCCCGCCGTTTTCCGCGCTGGGGTCCTCGGAAAACTGCTTGGCGAGGGCGGCGAAATCTTCGCCATTGTCAAGGCGCTGCTTGATTCCCGATATTTTTTTAAACGCGATCCGACGGACCGAATCGGATGGAGAGGCATGAATGGTTATTTTTGACAAATAAACGCTTTCTCCCATGAGCGGCAGGCTGTCTTGATAGGCGTCATAAAACGCCTGCACGTCTTTTCTGCCTGGGGGAAGCGCGGAAACGTATAATTGCTGCACTTTTTGCCTGATCAATTGTTCTTGTATCTGCGTGCGCATCTGGGCCTTGAATTTAGCGAGGGTCATGCCGTATTTCTCTTTAAGCTCCTGCTCCAATGCGGGGAGCGCGATGGAATTTTGCTGGAGTATCATTTGGATCTGGTTGTTTTGCGCTTGCTCGATTTCAGCTTCCTTGAGCACGATATTGGTGTCTTTTGCCGCATGAACGATAAGTATTTTACCGTCGATAAGCTCATTTAAAAATTGCTTGCGTAGTTTAGGGACCATTGCGGAATCGGGTTTCTGTCCCGAACTACCAAGCCTTACCATCGTATAGGCGTCCAATTCGGAAAGCAAAATAGCGCTATCTCCGATGACCGCAGCAATGCCGTCGACTTTATTCATGGAATACGAACTGATTGCAAAGAAAGCCACGATGGCGCACGCGGCGCGGCGGCCGTTTCTAGTCAACATTTTTTTCTCCATTACTTTTTACCGCCGAATCAATTGCCGGTTTTTCAGCCGTAACCGTATCCGATGGGTTTTTTTGATTATTGGGAACAATGTCCAAATGCACCTCAACCTCCATTTTGGAACGTAGCCCTGAAAGCATTTGCTCAATCGCCACGTTTTGGGTTTTGGTTGAAAGCACATTGACGATGTTGTCGCGGACTTCCTCAATCCCGCGGATGCTTCCCCTTGGCTGTTTATCGAGCACCAAGACGATTAAATATCCCAAGTCGGTTTTTACCGGACTGGAAATACCCTTTATGCGGACCGTTGTGATCTCCCGCGCTATTTGCGGCGGTATATCGCCGACATTCACGAAAGGCGTCGTTCGAGGGTCCGCGACGGGGACCTTGGAATATTTCGATGCAAGCAATAAAAAATTGTCGGGTGTCGCCTGGTTTTTCACGCTCCAGGCCGATGCTACGTCTTCAACGACGATTTGAATATACCGCGCCGCGTCTTTTTCGCGAAGAAACTTGGTTTTATTTTCGTTGTAGTAATTTTGGATCATGTCGTCGGAAATTTGGATGTTTTGCGAGGAAATTGAATTCCGGTTGACCATTTCCGCGCACAACAGGTCCTGTTTCATGCGCGCCAAGCGCGTTTTAATGGCATCCTCCTTGTCAATTTTCTGCCGGAGCGCTTCCTCGTAGAGGATTTCATTGTCGATCCACTGTTTGACGTAATTGATCATTTGCTCGCGCGTTATGAAATCGCTGTATTCGGGAGGAATACTTTTATAGAGGTCGTCAAGGGTCAGCACATGCTCGCCGACCCTCGCGACGATAAGCCCTTGTGTTTTTTGACGGCAGGAAAACCCGGCGATCGCGGCGAAAACGACCAGAAAAAAAACGCCCGACAATCTCATAGGATCCGTCCTTTGCTTTAGGTACTGTATCTGAATTATCTACGCAATCCGCGTGGATAATTCCTGATAACAGTACCTTATCCGCCCCGAGGCGGGTTGGTCCTTTACAATTTGTATAAGATACATGATGCTCGTAAAAAATGCTCCTAAAAAGCTATCGGGTGAGGGCGCACAAAAGGTTCTTTGCTTCGATTGCCTGCTCCAAGGCGTTTTTACCCGAAAGTCTGGTTTTAAGGAGCATGGGGACCGCGCCGGTAATTTCAAAATTTAATTTCGATTTTGAAAGTATAAGTTTGACCGATGCGCGGACCGTTTCGTCGTCGCCTTCCACCGTCAGCGTCAATTCCCCTTCGGCGCTCAGAACGACCTTTGAGCACCCGGCGGCGCGCGCGGCGACCTTGATTTTTATTAAAAGGAGCAGCGCATGGACCGCTTGCGGCATGGGGCCGAACCGGTCAGACATTTCGGCTTCCGCCTCCTCGACGTCCGAAAGGGTCTTGGCGGCGGACAACTTTTGATATACGGCGACGCGTGCCGCCGAGTCCGATACGAATTCCTTGGGGATAAACGCTTCAAGGGGAATATCCACCGATACCGACGGTTGATCGGCGCTTGGTTTTTCGCCGCGAATTTCCTTGACGGCCTCTTCAAGGAGGCGGCAGTACATTTCAAAGCCGACCGCCGCCACAAACCCGTGCTGATGCACGCCCAAAATGTTTCCCGCCCCGCGAATTTCAAGATCGCGCATGGCGATTTGAAAACCTGAACCCAAGTCGGTATATTGTTCGAGGGCATGCAATCTTCTTAAAGCCAATTCCTGCGCCTCCCGAAAAGGCGGTGTTAAAAAATAGGCATAGGCCTGTTCGGAAGACCTCCCTACGCGACCCCGGAGCTGGTAGAGTTGCGAAAGTCCCAGCATGTCGGCGCGGGTCACCACGATCGTGTTGACGTTGGAAATATCGATCCCGTTTTCGATGATCACGGTCGAGACGAGCACGTCGTGGCGCCCGGCCACGAACTCTTTCATGATGGGTTCCAATTCCCCTTCGTTCATTTGGCCGTGCGCGCAAACAACGCGCGCGCGGGGGACCATTTGCTCTATTTTATCTTTCAATAATTGCAGTCCGGCGATCCGATTATTGACCACATATACTTGCCCGCCGCGGTCCAATTCATTTTCAATGGCGCTTCCCAGGATTTCATCCCGGTATTCCATGACGTGCGTTTCGATGGGCAACCGATTGCGCGGAGGAGTATTGATAATGGAAAGATCGCGGGCCCCGATGAGCGACATGTGCAGCGTACGGGGAATCGGCGTCGCGGTCAAGGACAAGACGTCCACTTTATAGCGGTATTGTTTGAGCTTTTCCTTGTGAAGTACGCCGAAGCGTTGTTCTTCATCCACGATGAGAAGCCCCAGGTTTTTAAAAACGATATCTTTGGAAAGCAACCGGTGCGTCCCGACAAGAATATTGACTTCGCCGCCGGTAATGCGCTCTAATACATGCTTCTGCTCCTTGGGTTTTAAAAACCGTGAAAGCATGGCGATGGTCACGGGAAAATCGGCCATTCGTTGTTTGAGGGTGATAAAATGCTGAGCGGCGAGAATGGTCGTAGGTGTCAATATGGCCACCTGATACCCATCCATCACGGCCTTAAAGGCCGCCCGCATGGCGACCTCGGTTTTACCGAACCCCACGTCGCCGCAAATAAGCCGGTCCATGGGTTTTATGGATTCCATGTCCTGCTTGACTTCCTTGATAGCGCGCAGTTGGTCGGGGGTCTCTTCATAGACGAATGAATCCTCGAATTCCTTTTGCCATAACGTGTCGGGGGAATATTTGATGCCTTCGTAATGTTGGCGTTTGGCATACAATTCAATGAGGTCCTGGGCCATTTCCTTGAGGGACTCGCGTGTTTTTTGCTTAAGTTTTTCCCAAGAAGCCGTTCCCAGTTTGGAAAGCGTGGGGGCCACGGATTCCTTGCCGACATATTTTTGGACCTTGAAAAAGTCCTCGACGGGAACATACAACTTCGCGTTGTCCTGATACTGAAGGACCATGCAGTCGCGGCCCGCCACGCCCGCGCTGACCCGCTCTATGCCGAGAAACGCGGCGATGCCGTGGTCGATATGCACCACGAAGTCCCCCGGCGACAGCGCGTCGTAGCTGGGGATGGCCTGGCCGGATGAAAATTTTTTATGGCCGATCTGCTTGGTTACTTGGCGATTGAAAATCTGCGTGTCGGTGTAAACGACGCGCTTATTTTCCTTGTCAAGAAACCCGCGGTATAAAAAGCCGGTATATACTTCTACAAAAGGACATGATTCGCCGAGAAGCTCCAAAAGCCTTTCGGCGTGGCCGACATTACCGCATACAAGGATTGTTTCCTCGCCGGCAAGATTATGGGCCGTCAGGTCTTCGATGAGCGGTTCCATGTTTTGGGGAAACGCCGGTTGTTCCGCGCAAGCGATTTTAAACCGCTCGGCGTTTTCCGGGCAATCATCGGTCCCGATAAATACCCGTGAAAAACACGACAGGTCGCGCTCAATAGCCGCCTGCTGGAAAAGCAATTGATCGGGCTGGGAAATAAAGGGCTGAAAAAGCTCGGGGACCCGTTCGATGTGCCGCGCATAATTATGCCGCGCCTCTTCAAGCCTGCGGGAGGGCCCCAGCAAATCGTCCCACACCACCAGGGCGTCGGCGGGCAGATAGTCGAGCAGCCCGGCCTCGGGTAATTCAAACCAGTGCAAAAACCATTCGACGCCCTCGAAATCCGAGACCGTTTTCCATTGATGCGACAGCATCTGGATGGCCTCGGTCGAGCCTGTCTCGTGGGAGCGCCTGATAAGCGCCGTGAGGCCCTTTTCCAAAACGTCGCCCGCAATGTGGAATTCCTTCATGGGGAATATTTCAACGAGGGGTTTTGTCGCTTTTGATTTCTGACTGAAAACGTCGAATTCGCGCACGGAGTCGACTGAGTCGCCGAAAAACTCGATGCGCACCGGCCCATTGCATAGAAACGGGTACACGTCCACAATGCCGCCGCGGATGCAGAACGTGCCCAGGTCCTGGACCATGGTTTCCCGGCGAAAGCCGTTGTCGACAAGCCAGGCGCTTAAGGTCTCGATGGAAATCTGGTCGCCGACCCGTACCCGGATGATCCGGTTGAAAAGGTCGCGGGGCGGAAGGATTTTTTGCAAAAGCGCGGCGGGAACGGAAATATATACGCGCTTTTCGCCTTTTAAAAGTTGGGAAAGCGCCGTGAACCTTGATTCGACAACGGGGCCGAAAGGGGATTTCATATTGTAAGGGACGGCGTCTCTTGACGGGAAAAAAGAAACGCGGTCTTCGCCCAAAAGCGTCGCGCATTCCTGCGCAAGGACTTCCGCGCGCTTGCCGTTTTCCACGAAAACAAAAACCGTCCGGTCCGTGGACTTGAACAAATCGGCGATCAGTAGCGCGTCGCTACTGCCGGCCAAGCCCGTAAAAACCGAAACTTCCGGGATTAACGCAAGCCAATTTTTAACGGCGGGAAATGATTTTTCGGACCATTTTGCGGAAAAAGGTTCTATTGACATAACCCTGAAAAATACATTAGGTTGGGACGCTTAATGCGAGTCTTAGTCCACACGCAGCAGATTACCACGGGATTTCAGGTAATCAACAAAAAGATTTTTTTCGTCAAGGTCAACAAGGTCGAATTCCCTTTTTAGAATATTAATCGCGCGGCCCATCGCAATGGCCTTGCTCATCGACCGCTGACCGGTTTCATAGTCGCTGATATGCGCACGCGAATGATCAAATAAACCTCGATGCGCTCACATTTAAAACTTTTGAAAGTTTCTTTGCAATATCTTTGGAAATTGCCCTATGTCCAGTCTCAAAATCGGAAATACGGTTTCCCGGAATGTTGAGAATTTCACCGAGCTGTTTTTGAGAAAGCTCCTGGGCTTCGCGTAAGTCTTTCAAAAGCATTGCCGGGGTGATTTCCTTCGCGATTTCCTTATAAAGATCGGTTTTGAACCAATTGACATCCTCATCCTTTTCTGCCGGAGAATCCGTAAGAAACCGATGGTATTTTAATTGAATTTCTCTGATTATTTTCCGAGGAGTCCTCGGTTTAAAAAACATCTTAATAGGGCGCATTTTCCCTGCTGCCAACATAATACACCTCGATGATAATTGTTTTTGATTCACTGCGCCAACAAGCGGCATAATGGTAAGAAAGATGACAATGATAATCTTCCTTGCTTAATTTGCTATAATTCCGCCATTTATAAGGGCCGGTCGGCCCGCAATCCATTAAAACCCAAGTTAGCTCTACAAATTTCCGCTGAATTTCAGAGGGAAGTTTCCCTAAATTCTTAGTAACCGATTTTTTAAGTCGGATCGTATATTTCATTATATAAATATACCCCATTTTGGCGTGACAAACAATATTTTAATAAATTTCAATCAGGAATAGGTTGCAAAACTAATACCGATGCGCGGAATTGTATCCACCATTTCGCCAAGCAGCTTTACCCTGTTTCGGGGTTTAAGTCAGTAGGTTAAAACAAAAATGCCCGTCTTTCCGGGTATTACCTAGAAAAACGGGCATTTTTATTATGAGCTAGGAAGGATTCGAACCTTCGACTCTCGCCTTAAAAGGGCGAAACATTTTTACAAAAAGTCCCGATTTTAGTTCAAATTAAGCGATTTTCAAAGGAAGGGCTTCAAAGTGTCCGGTCTGAGTGTCCGGTTTACTCTGAAAAATAATGCTTTGAGCGATTTCTTTTTGTGGGGTATTCCAGTAGATCGAAAGCATGTCATGGGTCCATCCGGCAACTGCTATTACAAAGCTTCGCGGATTCCCGGCCGCAATAAGTTTTGAAACGGCCTGATGCCTCAAATCATGAATTCTTAAAGCGCCTATGGGCTTGCTCTCTTGATCGAATAGATTATCCAGGCCCGCTTTCTTAACCGCCCTTTCCCATTCTTTTTGAACAAATCCAAGCGGTTTGTACTGACCTGCTTTTTCCCGATAAAAAAGCCACGGGGAAGGATTCCGACAAAAATATTGCACCATGGTTTCAGGAACAGGCTTCGAACAGGGTTTCCCGTTTTTGGTTAAACTGCCTGGAAGAGTAACGACCTTCGAAAAAGCATCAAAGCACTCGCGCCCGGCCCGAAGCATTTCGCCTTTGCGACAGGGCACTTCCAAGGAATAACTTACAAAGGGAAGAATTGCCGGAGAAACCGCCTTGACTGCTTCGAGAAGGTTTTTTTCCTGCTCTATAGTCAAAGTTACCCATCGAGGCTCTTCCTTTTCTTTGGAAACCCCTTTAAGCGGATTTTCTTTTATGCGTTCTTCTTTTACCGCAAAATTCAAAGCCGCGTTTGCAAAAACCTTGAGCTTATTTATTGCCGCGACCGTAAAATGTTCACCTGTGCGCGAAGAATAGCTTTTTCGTTCCAAGCGAATGAATTCCTTAAAAACTTTTGAAAGTCTATCAAGGGAGGTTGCGCCTATTGTTCTAAGCCGGTTAAAGTACGATTCTGCCCTGCTCTTACTCAGATCATTATTTTGCAAGTAAAAATCTATGACCTCGTTTAATGTGCTGAAATCGGAAACTGTCAAAGAACTCGGCGATTTTTCCGCCCGCGCCTGGAGTTCAGTCTTAAGCTCCCAGGTCCGAGCTTCCGCTGCTTTTTTCCCGCCTTTTATTTCCTCACGCTTCCGGTATTCTTTGCCGTTTTTCCATACCCGGATATCGAGAGAAAACAAGTCGGATTTAATTTGCTTTATGCTCATGTGAAAAATCTTTCTACATGAGCACGACACAGTAACAAAATACGATAGACTACGCTATAAGTCAACATGGCTCAATAAAGCCCTATCTTAAAAGACTACCACTTAAAATTCGTTTCTGAATTTCACCACGGGGAAAGCGGTTCAATCGACCTACTTTCACAACCGGAATTTTCCGCTGCAATACCCATTTTTCGAGCGTCCGAAGCGGTATTCGAAGCATTGCGGCCATTTCGCCCGGAGTGTATAGTTCCGGTTCAGAGCCTTTCGGCTCATTCATGCGGTTGAATGCCTTATTGTTGTCAGTGCCTTCTTTTCTATCCAATTGCCCATTCTCTTGTTTAAGGGGATAAGTCAATCTTTCCCCGCCTGCACTTTTATTTACTTCGTCCATGATTTCTTTCCTTTTTAAAATGAAAATAGCAATATGCCTTAACTTTCGCGATTCTTTATTCAGTAAAAGAGGTAACATTATTCCTTTTCAAAAGGAATTCTTTTCTTCGATTAAAAGCTGTCCATGCATCAGCAATTGCTTTTCGATGCTTACTTTCCGAAACATCCACCGCGACCCCATTCGGATGCTGCCAGGTATTCGGCCTTTATCGTTATGCTTTCTTAGGAAATTTTGGGATACCCCTAGCCATTCTGAAAGCTGTGAAAAGTTGAGATATTCGCATGTAATATTACTCCTAGTTTCCTTCTTTAAACTTTGCATACTTTATCCTTTCTAAATTTTAAACAAAAAGTTGGGCTTAGTAAGGAAGCTTTATTTACCTTCTTGTTCTCCCAAATAGTTTCTATTGCTCTATTTTATGCTTGAAATGATTCATCTTTACAAATAAAATCCATCTTGTTTTTTAAGAGCATTTAACCATGATTTTTATGGGCAAATCTCCTATAAAACTAAAGCAAATCGATGGCATGATTTTTCATGTAAAACTCAGCTGTTTTTCGCCAATTATCCATTGTTGCAATCTTTGTTTTTCTTAGTGCCTTTGAGCCGGAAATTGTCATAACTTTCTTTTTCTTGCTAATTTATTGCCAAGAACCTTAGCTTTTTTATTCAACATTGCCTGTTCTTAAAAAAGTAAAGCATTTTGAACCTGTTTATTTTCACAGGAAATACCTTGCACACATTCTTTTTTAGCCTTAAAAGCCTGGATCAGGTTCTTTCCCTTGGTATTGCATGGCAAAGGATCGCGGCCCATTCTGACGGGAAAAAGGAAATACACCATCAATGATCCTGCATACAATGGAACCTCTTGTTAGTTGGAACGATAATTATTAATCCTTCGTATTTTTGTCTTTTTAGCTTTGCTAGTTGTTTTTTACAATCCTTTTCATCTTTGTAATTCACCAGGCCGGTTGGTTCCTCGTCTATCATTAAGGAAGTCTCAAGCCGAATAAGCCTGCGTTCAATAGTGGTCCCCATTGTTACCTCCCAATTTCTCTTCGAGCTTAATTAAGCGTTCTTCAAGTTCGGTGTCCTTGGCTATTTGCACGTAGATTGAAACTAAGTAGCATAGGTCTTTAGCGTCCCTTCCATTTGCCTCGCCCTTCTGGAAAGCAAGTATAAGGCGTGATAGAAGGCGTTTAGCCGTTCGAATATTGGTTACAGCTATAGGCTTTCCATGCAAGAGGGGAGTACCCTTTGCATTTCCAGTTGGAGTAATAGGTTGCCGTTTTTTGCATGCATTTTTTTCCATAAAAAGCTCCTACTTAGGTGCAATTTTTTGCTTAAAATTTCGAATTAGATTCTTCGCCTTATTCGGATTCGGGTTTGGGTCCCTGCCGTTTCTGAAAGGGAAAAGCTTGCATTCCGCTGAAGTACAGGAAGGGACTTCTTGCACATGTCCGCCAAGGCATTCGATGCAGTGCTTATGAATTATCTTCAAAATTTCTGATTTTTTCATAAATGCTTTCTCTTTTTAAAAGCTTATGGATTTACCGCAACCGCACAACCGCAACCGCAATTCGCCTTATATATAGGCGAATGTGCGGTACTTTCTGCGGTACCCAATTTGCGGCATTTCTGCGGCATTCTTGCGGTAAATTGCGGTAGCTTAATCATGGATATAATCCGGGATTTCAAGATGCTTTTTATCGCAAATTTGATATGTTCCGTCATCACTTTTAGCAATTTTTCGAAGCACTGTTAAATCTTTAATTCGTTGTTCCGCCGTTCTTGAAGATTTTTTAGTACACGCCATTATTCCCGCTCGTAATTCCGTATAGGCCCATGATTGCTGGGTTCCTATAAGCTCCAAAATCTTTTCGTGTTCACAAGAGGTCTTACCCTTCGGCCCGGAAGGTGCTGGACAAGAAACGTGCATTTTCTTTTCGTTGTCCCATTGGAAAAATGAAGCAACTTTATCACTCCCTGAGCGGTTTTTCCCTAAAGCGTAGTCCGTGGTAAGTTGACGTATACCGTCATCAAGCTTATTGATAATCATGACGCTTTCACATTTCCGCCATAGTTCACTTCCAAGTACACCCCGCGCCTTGTCGCTATTCATGGCCGGATTATTATGAAGAGTCAAGAGTATACCGATATTTCGCAAGTCCGCGACGGCCCCAAGTCGATAGACAAGGCTTGTGCATTCGTCGGAGTCGTTCGGGTCCGCGACAAAATCCCCTATTCCGTCAAGCAGAACAATCTCCGGGACTTTTGAGGCGTCAAGGCGTGACCATAGGTATTGTAAACGGTCGGAAAGGTTCTCAATTGGTTTAATGTTCTCCCATTGCCATTCTGCCGGTATCGATGCGCCTGGGCCTATGCCCGCGCGTTTTAAAGCGCGTTGCCAACTTTGATTGTGGTCGAAGCGGCTTCTTTCACTGTCGATATAAAGCAAGCTTTTCACGCTTAGAGTAAGGCCTAAAGTATCGCCTATAGGAAGGAGCATCGCACTACAAGCGGCTTCCAAGATCGAAGACTTGCCCGCGCCCGCGCAAGCGGTAAGCATTGCCATATTGCCCCGTGAAAGTATTCGCACGTTTGACAATTCGATAAGCGCTTCGCTGTCTTCCGGGCAATTGTCCCAAGTTGGCACATAAACTTTTTCGCTAAAATCCGGTGTGCTCAAAATCGACTTTTTTAGCGTTTCCAACTTCTCGGTAATTTTTTCGATATGCGCATCGGCAATAATTTGGGATTGAAGCTCGTAAGAACTAGTAAGAATTTTTCGTAACTTGGCTTTTTCCCGTAAGGTTTTTACGTGATACGAAATATCCGTACTGCTTGCGGAATTCGAATAAAGATCATCAAGTATTGCTAAGGTGTCAATGTTTTCGCCTTGATTTACCTTGGAAAGATTTTCGGACATACTCACAATATCAACCGGAATGCCGCTTTTGCTTAGGTGTGTTAAAACGCTAAAAATCCGCTTGTTTGCTGTCGAATAAAAGTCATCAACGCCAAGGCTTGTCATTTGAATAAGTTCCGGGGAAATCAGCAAACTTGCCAGAGCAAACCGCTCACTATCAAGTGCCTGGGGAGGAATATTGCCTTGATTACTCACTCAGCTACCCTTGTTTGTGGTTTCTGTCGCTTCTCCGTAATCAGCTTCATAATTTCCCGGCGTACATCATCTGGAAGGGGCGCGAATCCATTCAGCCAGCCCGCAACGGTCCCGTATGGGCGATTAATTCGCATACACACCTCCAGTACCTGAACTCCTGCTTGCCGCATTTGACTTTTCAGTTCCATTTCGGGCGACATAAATTACCCCTTATGTTTATTGTTACGTTTACCTAAAAGCAAATTAATCTTCACAAATAAAATAGCTACACCTTGCGTGTATGTCAATTTTTAAAAAGGTAAATAAAAAAGCCTTTGGCGATATAATGCCTTATAATTTAAGCAGTTAAATATGTATTGGGAGGGTTTATTTATTGAAGATATTAATAGCTTTTATTGTCACTTTGAGTCACATTCGGTCGCTTTTTGTCGCTTTTGCTGCTTCTTTCCTTTTCGGTAATTTTTAATATTTTATCAATAAGCCTGTTGACATCATTGAATTTTTCTTGTGACTTTTTTATCGCAAGCATTCCTATCGATCTTTCAGTCTGTCGGTTACGAATTTCAAGGATGGGGTATTTTATAAATTTGCAGAGATGTAAATCCCGTTGAAATTGCTTCTTATCCTTCTTGTACATTAATGCTTTTTTCACAATACCAGGTTTACTAATGCAATATTCAATTTCTTTCTGATAAATTACATCAGCATAAGAAAAAGTTTTATTCTCAATTCCAGGTTTTGATTTTATTCCGGTATTGCTGTTTTGTTTTAGCTTTATCAATTCCTCTATTTTTTCAAACCAATCATCATTAATAAAATCTCCTCCGCCTAATTTATTAACACAGTATTTTATCAAGTTTATTTTATTAAGAAATTCTTTTAACCCATTCGTCTCTCTGGCATCGATTCGAGCATCAATAAAATTACGGATATTAATTACATGTGCCTGCCCACCACTAGCTTGTGGTACTCTGTTACCTTTAAAATAGACTATACAGTGCTTATTCCATATTTCAAGGACAGGATGGGTATAATCAATTCCACAGCTTTTAATTATATCCTCTAATTGTCCAACAATTTCATGGCTGTAAGATTTATTTACAAATTCCTCATCTTTTATTCTGGATTCTTGAGTCATTTCTAAATAAGTTTTATGTTCTTCTGGCGTAGTGGGAATGGGGATTAAAGGGTGGAACTTTTCATTCTTATCATAATTTCCCATAATAATCTCTCCGCTGAGACATTTCCGCAATGGTAGGAAGGGAGAGCAAACCGGTGCGGAACCGGCTTTTCAGCCCGTCGGCCTATCTCTCCCTTAAGGAAAATAGTAACTCGTCGTTTTATTCGACCAGTATTTTCTTGAAATCTATCGTATGGACGTTAGTTTTTTGACGCAAAATTGATTTTTTCGGGATGTGGTGATTATTCTATTCAAAAACTTTTATCCCGGTTTTTAATTCAAAAATTGAGTATATTTATGATGAGGAGAAACAAGAATATGTCTATTCTGACCCCGGAAGGCTTAAATAGTATTGGTTTACCTCCAGACGCAACGGACCAGCAGATACATGAGCGCATATTGTTGATAAAGAGACACGAGCTAAGTCACAAGCTACCTCTACCAAAAAAACTAACTTTAAAGGAACATCTAAAAAACCTGGCACAAAACCACCCTGACCCGGAAGTGAAGCGGGGAGCTAACCTGCTCCTTAGGGATATTGAGGAGCAGGAAACCCGCATCTAGGCCACATAAAAAGCTTAAACCGATTTCTCAACCAAAGAGCAAAAGAGCATAGAGGGGAAAATCCGATTTTTTTTATCGGATAATCGGAATACTCTTTACATATACATTCGACCCGGTTTGCATTTTTACAGTATAACATCCAGTTGCTAAATTTCGAGTATTCCAAGGTATTCTGTATGAACCTGACTCAAGATATTTATTAAGTAGAGACATTATTTCATGACCGGATAAATCATAAATCTTAATCGTAACTTGAATTGAATTAGGAATTGCAAATTCAATGGTAAGGTTGGGGTTAGAAAGTATTTTTAAATTCTCTTGGTTTTTCAACTCATTCCGAGGATTTGGATCAATTACCGCAGCCATTTCGGAAAGCGGTCTTCGCCATATACCTGATCCTGGAATTCCAGCGAAGATATAATTACCACATATTGCAAGTGATAAAATTTCAGCACTATCCGGGAGACCTAAATTTACAGCAGCCCAACTTACACCTTGGTTTGTTGAAAGAAAAACCCCGTCACCCCATGTCCCGGCAAAAATATGACTGCCAATAGCCGCGAGGGCATAAACATCCATATTCATTAATCCTGAATTAATTGCTTTCCAATTTGTTCCATTATTTATTGAAAGAAAAACTCCGCCACTATCAGTCCCTGCATATATTTCACTACCATTTGCAACAATAGAATTAACATAACAATTACCTGGTAGACCTGAATTAACAGGAGCCCAATTTATTCCATTATTTGTGGAAAGAAAAACTCCGCCTGAATCAGTTTCAACAAATATATTATTTCCATTCACACCAAGAACCTCAACCCAATTGATATTTGTCAGCCCGGAATTGATTGTAGTCCAGTTTAATCCGTTATCAGTAGACAAAAAAGCACCCGGCCCCCACTCAGTCCCGGCAAAGATATTGTTACCGTTTGCAATAAGAGAGCTAATGGCTATATCGTTCGTATCGGTTAGGCCAGATTGGGCTGGAATCCAGTTTATTCCATTATTGCCTGATATGAAAACCCCATTACCGTCATCAGACCCTACAATTATGTTGTTGCCGTTAATTGCTATAGAGTATATAGTTTCGTCAGAATTGACCTGTGTCCAGCTTCCGCCATTATTTGAAGAAATAAAAACTCCATTGCCAGTCGCAAAAATATTGCTTCCGCTTACTGCAAGATTTTGAACATCAAAATCTGTAAGGCCAGAATTGACCATTTTCCAGTTTGTACCGCTATTGGACGATAGAAAGACCCCGCCATACTGTGTCCCGGCAAAAACATTGTTACCGCTCACAGAAAGAGACAGAATATTTATATTTGTAAGCCCTGTATTGATTGAAGTCCAGCTTAATCCATTATTGGTGGATATAAAAACCCCACCACCCATAGTTCCGGCAAAAATATTTTTCCCACCAATGGCAAGACAACTGACCCAATTTTTTGTGAGTCCGTTATTAATTGCAGTCCAGGTTAACCCATTATTTGTGGATAGAAAAACTCCACCAGAAAGAGTTCCTGCAAAAATATTGTTACCACTTATCGCAAGCGAGTAAACAGTATTGTCAGTAAGTCCAGAATTAACGGGAGTCCAACTATTCCCATTATTGGTGGATAAAAAAATACCACCACCATTTGTTCCGGCAAAGATATTGTTGCCGCTTGTAATAAGACAATTTACCCAGGTAATTGTTAGGCCAGAATTGATTTGAGTCCAGCTTTTTCCATTATTAGTGAAAAGATATATGCCTCCATTTTCCGTTCCGGCAAATATGCTGTTGCCGCTAATCGCAAGGGATGTGACATAATTGTCAGTAAGGCCATTATTAATTGGTGTCCAGCTTATGCCATTATTTGTGGATAAAAAAACTCCACTCCAAGACCCAGCGTAAATATTGCTTCCAATTACTCCTAGAGCTTTGACTTCAATTACTCCATAACTATTAGCTCTAAGTCCTGAATTAGCCTGAGTCCAGCTTGTCCCATTATTTGTTGAAAGGTAAACACCGTTGCCAGTCCCAGCAAAAATATTGTCGCCATTAATAGTAAAAGCGTTGATCTGCCCTCCTCCAATCCCATTATTTGTTTGCACCCATTGGGCATTTGCAAGGGGAATGAATACAAAGAGCAATTCAATTGCACCAAGGAAATTATTCAAGAACCTTTTCATTGAAAATCTTTTCATAATTATGACCTTTGTGAGAAATCTTACTAAAAGTGTTTCTTTAAACAAAAAAGGACGCGGCAATCATTCCGCCCTGTTCTGAGGTACTGGCATACCTGACATGCAAGACGAAAGAAAGCGCGTCCCCTAAGGGACGCATCTTTCTACTCGTTCTACATGTCTCAAAAGTGCCAGTTTTCAGAACAGAACTAAGCAAAAAAATGCGATAAAGCTAAAAAAATCAGTTCATAATTTTAAATAATAGTTTGCCCCTTGCAATTTGTTATCCTTGAATATATAAATTTACATTAAAGCAAGCAAGTTTAATTATTTCTCATCTTTTCCTCTGGTCAAAAGGATTTCTTTTTCAACAAATTCAATTTGTTTTTTTTCCGGTTGCTCAAAAAAGTATCGAAGTGCGGCCCTAATGATTTCTGCGCCTGCGGGTTCCGGCCTTCCGCTTTTCCTGGTATTGTAGGCAAAATCCTTAATTTGGTCTTTTAATTTCGCCGACAAAACCGTTGTATACGGTTCAAGCTTCAAACCATTGCTTTTCCTTGCCATATTATTTCCTTCTAAATTTTGCTCAATATTTAACCGCTCGGTCGTGCGGTAAAAAATCATGCTGCAAATGCCTTAATTTGTGCGGAATCGATCTTTTCCCTTAGCTGAAAATCCTTGATTATTTTTTTCACGACTTTCGAGTGCCATTTGGTCTTTCCGCAACGGGTTTTTAAGCCTTGTTCCTCAAGAGTCCGGCAAATTTCCGAAACGAAATGTTTTTCGTTGTGCAAATTCATTACTACGCTGATGATTTTCTGCTCACCATCATCGGTAATTAGGTTACCCTTATAATTCCTATACCCATAGAGCGAAACGCCATTGTAGGCCTTTGCCGTGCCTTTTTTATATTCCAGGGCGGTTTGTGTCCGTTCCCCGATGGTTTCACGTTCCCACTGGGAAATAACACCAAGCATGTTAAGAATCATCCTTCCGGCTGCCGTTCCAGTATCGAGGCGCTCATTTACGGAAATCAGGGAAATGTTTTTACGGTTGGCTAATTCCACAATGTCCGCAAGGTCGCGAACAGATCGGGTAAGTCGATCAAGCTTTGCAACAATAACGGCTTCGATTTCTTGTTGCTTCATCATGGTAAGGATTCTTTGAACTCCGGGCCTGTTTAAATTCTTAGCGCTTTCCCCGCCGTCCGTAATAAATTCGGTAATTGAAAAGCCGTAGAGATCGGCATATTGCTCAATTTTTAGTTTCTGGTCTTCCATGGAAACGCCTTTTTCTGCTTGTCCGGCTGTTGACACCCTTGAATATGCTACGGCTTTCATTAAAGGCCTCTTGTTATTATACGTAATTAAATATGTACGTAATTAAATATAATAAATAATAATTGTATTGTCAATAAATATTATTTTTCAATTAAGGAAATGTTTCGAAATGGAAACACTGGATGTGGACACCCCAATTTAATATTATGAAAAATTAGGATGCCGACGAGGGTAATTTAACCTGAAGGTGTTCAAGTACTAGGTTCGCAATAGTTATTGCATTTGAGGCGAAATGTTTTGGTTCACGGTTTTTTAGGGTATCCTCATAATCAGCCATGCGCCTTAAATCATAAAGTCTAACAAGTTGTACTGACGCTTCACGCGGGCGGGCCTCAGGGTCTTTTACGGTTATAAGATATCTTTGTATTCTCACATGGTCATTTCCATCATTGGTCGGCTGGTATCCAAATTTCATGCTATATTTTAAAGCAGTTTTGAAAGCAGCATAATAAGCACGGCTTGCTGCCGCTCTATAAGCAGCCTCCGATATGTCAAAAAAAGCCTCTGGAGAACCTTTAATTCTCTGAGCAAACACAAGGTAATGCTGCCAGTCGAAAGCCATTTTCACTGCCAGATATTGAATGCAACCAACTCAAGGATTTCATCACTTTGATTTAAATACCATTCAAAATCAAATTTTTTTAGAATATTATAGGAGTCCTCTAAAAAGCCAGGTAGAATGATATATACAAAAAGTTTTGGTGGGGCTAAACTTTCTCTATCTTTTACTATTTTAAGGTTGAAGTTCGTGTTCGACCCAAAGAGCTCTTTCAACTTAGTTAGCCCATCCTTAACCACACCAATCAATTGAGGATGTTCCGAGAAATATCGTAGCACAACCGATTGGTCCTCAATGTCACAATAATCATAGATCATGTCAATTCTGGAATAAAGTTTACGTAGAGATTCATTTTCGGTTCCTGCCGTTGAAACATCATCACCTTGCCCTTGACCTATCAAACTAGATTCCAAGGTGGAAATATATCGACGTAGGTTCTTTAAAGACAATGTTTCAACAGAAGCTGTTGAAACATTATGCTGGGTTTTTTGTATTGCGCTACGCAAAATGAAAGATAAGAATTGCGCTGCGTTCTTTGTATGTTCAGTTCTTTTAAACTGGCAAAGTAAAAGATCTGATAAATAATCAGATGTCTTGGGTGCGAAGTAGCATTCGTCCAGCGATGAAAAATTAAATTGCATAGGATTGCAGTAGGTATGACTTTCTCTCAAACCATGAATTATTAAAGGCGAGCAAGAATAAGCTTCCGCCGTATCTTGGTAATAAGGACTTTTTGTGGGTATTGTTTCTGTCAAATAAGCACTCATTATAGTGAATTCCATTTCTTCTCGAAAACCTGCATAATTTCCATGCAATATTTTTCTACCTCAGTCCATGTTGCAAGAAAGCTATTTATTTGAGCAACTTTGTTTTCTTCTCGCAAGTCTTGATGGCAGTTAAAATCGAAAACAAGAAATTCAGTCTTGTTCCCATTTTGATCTACCTCAAAGGATGGCTTCAAATCTAATTTGAGGCGTACTCCCAGAAAATCTTTTGAGCAATAGAAACCATATCTTGCATCTTGTTCGCTAAACAAATTTGAAAATGGGTTGTTAGCACCCAATAGTAGTTCTTTGGTTCTACTTGCACAATCACCATTATTTTTTGAAGTGAATACAGCTCTAATATTGTATCCTAAGGCTACGTAAGGCGTGTGTGGCAATTTATTTACAATAGCCAGGGCAACCTGTGACAGAATTAATTCCTTATTTATTGCATCCCTTGAAAAGGTTAATTGAAGTCTTTCTGGAATGAGCAATAAATGAAATTTTGAAGTTCTTAGATCAACTGCCACCGGCGAAAACATTGTTTGTTCTGTGAAATCAGCTTCCTGCAAAATGCCATTCTTAATCAACCAGAGTTGAGTAAAAATCGATGGATTAAAACTCCTAGCAGCTATCACGGCATTTTCATTTACTATTTGAATAGGCATTTTTTTTCCTCTGTGAATCTCTTCTCCCTTAATAATATTATTGAGCCTAAAACAAATCAATATTAAGCTGTAATTAAAATAGATAATTGCGGCACCATTTGAAAATATTTAATGCGATTCTCATGAAACCTTACTCGTAGATTTGAGCGAATTTATTTTTTTGGGGCATATAAGCTGCGGCGTTACTAAACCTCTGGAAATTTTAATGTGTCGTGCTCAATGGTTAAAAGTGTCCGGTCAAGCGTCCGGTTTTGACCGTACACCGTCCGGTTTTAAGTAGTATTTAAATGACTTTTAGGGTATTGACGCTAAAGAGAAACAAATAAAAAAAGCCCGTTTTTCCTTGATTTTGCTGGAAAATCGGGCTTTTTGATATATGAGCTAGGAAGGATTCGAACCTTCGACTCTCGCCTTAAAAGGGCGATACTCTACCACTGAGTTACTAGCCCATGAAGATGGGAAACTCTTAAAAATAGTTTGATAAAATACATTAAATCCGGCAATTCTGCAATGCTTATGTGAGCGCAAAAAAATATAATTTAACGCGGTTATAAAAACGCTTTCATTTGCATCGAGACCGTATGGAGCCCGCTTTTTGACGCGGCGCCCGCGCCGAAGAGACCTTTATACGTGACGTCCGTGGTGAAATGCGTGCCGAAATTAATATGGGCGTTGAGCTCGACGGTTTGGCTTATACCCGAGGCAAAACCCTGCGCCATGCGATAATCGAGCGTGCCCGGAATATTTACGGATGAATACGTATAGGATAGTTCGGCAAGCCCTTTTTGCGAAGGTTGCCACAAGACCCCCGGAACAATACGGTAATAAAAACCTTGGTCATCCTCAACAATGGACGTTTTGGAGGCAAACCCTCCCGTTTCTTTTATGTACGCTGAAAAATCGTGGTAGACCTTTCGTTTTTCCGTAAGCATTACGTGGCGGTCGATCACCTCATAGTTGTTTTCGGCCGCGGAATCCACGCTTTGCCGGGTGACCGATACGATGCTTCCTTCAAATCCCAGAAACCAGTCTTTAATGGTTCTGTCCGCTCCGCCCCCGTATTCCACGCCGCTTTCCGAATAATCGCGGATCTTTTTATACGACGGCTGGATATATAATTTCCCATGAACGCCGGGAATGCTATCGGGGTTCCACTCTAAATTTTGCCGATAGGAAAGGTCGGCAAACCGCACGAGCGAATCATTCGCCGCGTTTTTGTCGAAAAGCGATCCAAACCCCGGGACCCACGACGACGTCGGAAGAGGCTGATCGATACCGAGCTGTTCGTTGGTATTGAGCGCGCCGTTAAAGTCCAGGTCTCCGAGAATGCCGCGTAACCGGCGTTTATGCGAATGGTTAAGGGACCACGTCAGATTAAGCACGGTCTTGCGCACGCGGCTGTCCGACGTCGAGCCGTAGACCTGTTGCTCCTGAATGGTGTAATCGCCGTTTTTGCCGGGAACATATTCCTTGAGCGTGTCGTTCCAAACATAATCGCCCAGGCCTTTTCCGACAGGGACCGGGACCTGCACGAAGGTCGCGGCGCGCTCGATATTGACTTGATAGCTCTCGTGCGTTGTAAACCCGCGGCCAGGCACGGAAAGGTCATTGAGCGCCGTTACCAAAATCGACGAGGTTTTCCCCTGGCCAAAAACGTCCTGCGTCAAATAATGCGAGGACATGGACGTCTTCCAATTGGGACTAAACGTGCGTGAAAACTCCTCGTCCCATAGAAGCGAATGTCCGGTGTCGGCCGCGCTTAAAAGCCCCCCATTTCCGCGCCGAAACACGGAATAAAAAAGCGATTCGTGCAGCGATAGCGGCTTTACTTGCAAGGAAACTCCCGGTCCGGCGGACCCGTGATTAAGCGCGTCAATCAACTCCCGCCATTCGTCCTTATATTCAAGGGAGCCTTCCAACCGGTCGGAAATGAAATTAAGATGTCCGTCGTCGCGCCTTGTCTTGTCGATGCCGGAATCAGTCCAATGCCTGAAAAAAGCGCCACTATAATCCAGAAAAAGGTGCTTTTGAAGCCCGATGCGCGTGGAATTTTGGATACGGTCGGTAACGATACGGTCATCGTTATAGTATTGGCCGTAATTCATTTCGGTCATGGTATTGCCGCGCAGGGTGAGTCCTCCCGTCGTTTCCCACGACTGCCGACTTCCGAAAAGCGTTGCGCCGGTTGTATCGTCCCATTGCTGGTTTCGATCAAACGCCGGCGCAACGTCGCCAGACATGTTGGGCGTAATAAGCGAATGGTCGGCTGAAAACCAGAGACCGGGCCGATCGGTCCGCTTTGCGCCAAGCAAAAGCGACGTACGGGTCGCGGCCCCCCGAACGTCTTGCGCCCCCGTGGACGAAAACAGGTTATGGTTTTGGTCTGTCCCCGCCACGTCAAGCGCCGCCGAAGCCCAAGGAGTAAACTTTGCCTTGGTAATGATTTCGCCGTTCATGGTGGATTGCGGCAGGGGAATGGGCGGCAATACCGCGCTTCCGTTTCCCGTGCCCACATAGCGATAAATAGCGCCCAGGCCGGGGGCGGTTTTCATCGACGCGCTGTCAAGATCATAATCCCCGGCGCCCGGCCCCGTGTTTTGAAAAGCGACATAATAAAAACCCTGCGTGTTGGTCGGATTCTGCGGATCGTAGGGCGTATAACGATAATGCTTCAGGGAATCGACCGTATAGAGCGCAAGTTGCGAGCTTTCCCAGGCAACGTCTTTAGGGTCGATGAGGCGGCCGGAAAACCTAAGCTTCGACGTGTCGGTTTGCGTGGCAAGGAGCGCCTGGTCCGTGTCGCTTAATTGCATGTCAAGCGGCTGGTTTTTATCGTCCGCTTCATACCACAGGGCGCCGCTTACCGTCACCGACGAATCAGGGGTCGCGGCGCGCATTGACATGCCGGTAAAGGTGCGCTGATAATTAAAAACCCGATATTCATATTCAACCTTGATGATGGTTTCGTCCCGGATCAGTATTTTCGGCGTGAAGGTAATGGAGCCCAGGTCATAGTCGACCGTGAAATCCTGGTCGGCCCCTTCCTCGCATTTTGTTCCCCCGATCGACACCTTGACCGTGCCTTGAATGGGCATGATGTTTCCGCTTTCCTCGTTGCCCGTCAGCGTATACGGGCCCTGCAGGCCGTTTTTTCCGGTTATGGTTTGGACCGTAAAGTTGCCCCCGGTAAGCGCCCCGAACGCCTTGACTGAAATTCCCGGCAGGGAAATTCCCGCCGAAAGGCCCTTGGCTTTTTTCCTCCCCTGCAGCATCCCGCCCGCCGGCCACTCGACATATTGGTCGCCGATAAGCGCGTTATAATGCGGATTGTCAAGCGACACATACACCATGTCCAGGTCCGAAACCTCGCGCGTCGACCCTTCCAGGCTCGAGCCTTGATCGGTCAAATGCCCCGAAAGGGTCGTGTGCGGCGCGATCTCCCCGGAAAGCGTGACGTCCACCGCCTGTTCGAGGTTCATGCTGCCTTGGTTATTCATCGAAATCCCAACGCTTTTAAAACCGGACAGCGTAAGATTTTCCTCGGCAAAGCTCGGCATGGTCGCATGAAACACCGTGTCTTTTCCGCGCAGGAGCGAATCATGGGGACCGATATACGACTTATCGTAAAGGGAATACACCCTCGGCAGGCCGAAATACGACGTTCGGAAATGCACGTTCATCACGCACGCGCTGTCGATCGGCGCGGCGAACAGGACTGCGTTCAGCTCGTCGATAAAGGTAAACGCCGGCGCTTGTTTTTTCGCGGTATCGGCGGGAACGATTCGAATGGTCTGGGTTTCAATAAAACTTTTTCCGAGCGGATACGGTCCCGGTCCGCCGTTTCCGATAATGACCGTATCGATATTCAGCGCAAAGCTTTGCGCCACGAATGCCGCTATCACCCAGAGCATGGACAAGCGGCAATCAAAAATGCCGTGAAACCGCGGAAGCTTTATGGGAAGACCGTTTAACATTGAGGTTCGTTGGAATCGATTACTTTACAGATATCAAATAATACTTATTATATAATCAAATATACAATGATACTACGAATTCGTCTCACGATATATTTTTTCCCATAATGCCGCGCTCCATCGATAACCGTTTGGATTTCCTTTCACCCGTGTCGCTTATTCCCGGACTCGGGGCGAAACGTACCGAAGCGCTTCACTCGTCGGGAATCGATACGTTGGGCGATTTGCTTTTCCATTTTCCCGCGCGCTATATCGACCGCTCCGTAATAACCCCCATTGCGCGCCTCGTTACAAAACTCGAAAATCAGGCCTCCATTATCGGCACGATCACTAAAACCCGGGTGGAGCGCGGCGCAACGTCACGGCTTCGGATACAAATTACCGATGACACCGGCAGCATGGAAGCTTTATGGTTTCACGGGGTCCCGTTTCTGCGCAAAACCTTGCATGCGGGAATGCGCATACTCTGCACGGGAACGGTCAAGCCGCGCGGGGCCTATCGCTTGGAAACCCCCGACGCTTCAACGCAAATGGTCCACCCGCTTCTGGAAACGTTGGGAGAAAACAGGCTTTTGCCCGAGCATCCGTTTTTACCGCACTATCCGATCACCACGGCAATGGCACAGACGCATTTACAACAAAAAGCCCTTTTCAAAGCGATACGCTGGGTTCTTGACAACCTATCCCATTATCCCCAGGTGCTGCCCCAGGCAATCGAGCGTGAAAAACAATTTTTGTCCCTTGAGCGATGCTTGCGTGAAATCCATGTTCCATCGAACCTGGAAGACCTTGGGCGCTTTAAAAACCGCGTGGCCTATGAAGAACTCTATAAACTAGCCGTAACGCTTCGATGGAACAAACGGAAATTCTCCCAGCCCGGAAGGGCCCTCAGCGCGTGCGCCCTTGAGGGAGCTTTTCGACGCATACTCCCTTTTGAATTGACGGAAGAGCAAAACCGCGCGATTGCCGTTTTGCTGGCCGACGCGCGCGGCGAGCGGCGCATGCATCGGCTTTTGCAAGGGGACGTGGGAGGCGGAAAAACCGTCGTGGCGTTTTTCGCCTGCCTGCCGGCCCTTAACGAATCAATGCAAGTTGCATGGCTTGTTCCCACGGAAATTCTTGCCCGACAGGCGTTTGCCTTACTCTCCACGTGGTGCCGAAACCTCAAGGTTTCAATCGACCTCTTTATCGGCGCGGCCCCCCCAATTAAAAAAGCTGAAATCCTTGGCCGTTTACGCACGGGTGAGCTGCGATTCGTGGTAGGGACCCACGCGCTGCTGCAGCCAAAGGCGGCCTTTAAAAACCTTGGGATGATCGTGATCGACGAGCAACATAAATTCGGCGCGGGGCAGCGGCTGGCTCTGCAGGAAAAAGACCCTCGCGCCGATTTTCTTTTGATGTCGGCGACCCCCATTCCTCAAACCCTCGCAAAAACGCTCTACGGCGATCTTGACGTCGTTTCGATCGCAGGCCTTCCCCGGGGCCGCGTTACGGTGGGTACGCACTTCGTCGCTTCTTCCAAAAGACCCGAAATGGAAGTGTTTATTTTACGGGAAATCCTGCAAAATAACGCCCAGGCGTTTTTTGTCGTTCCCCGAATCGAGCGCGGGGATGAAGACGGGGATGGTTTTAAGGACGCGGTCTCGGTGTTCGATGGTCTGGGCCGTAGCGTTTTAAGCGGGGTTTCCCGCGCGCTGGTCCACGGACGCACCGAGCCGCAAGCCGCGGAACGTGCAATGGCCGGCTTCAGCGCCGGGACCGTCAAGATTCTCGTCGCAACCACGGTCATCGAGGTCGGCGTCGACGTGCCCGCCGCAACCATCATGGTCATCGAGAACGCCGAGCGGTTCGGGCTTTCCCAATTGCACCAACTGCGCGGAAGGGTCGGGCGCTCGTCCCGAAAATCATATTGTTTTCTATTGGCAAACAACGGCGCGGCCGGGGAGTCGCGAAAACGACTGGATTATTTGTGCGGGCATTCCGACGGATTTGAAATCGCCGAGATGGACCTTCTCCTTCGGGGGCCCGGAGAAGCGGCGGGACTTTTGCAATCCGGGTGGGACGATTTAAAGATGGCCGACATCATCCGAGACGCGCCTATTTTCAGGGAAATTCTTGAATCGCTCCCTGAGGTCGGCTGATGGGCCTAAAAAGCCTTCGAATATAATAACGCATTAAATAAGATTATACTTTCGGCAAAGAAAATCAATATATTATATTATTCCACTATATTTGCATGGAAACTTATGCTTTTTCCCTAAGCGGATGGATAGCGTTATGATAGCAATTTGCGTATGTTCTTTGTATGTGATTTGTTCCATTGTGCTGTTGGCCTATGGTATTCAGTGCTATGTCCTGACTTACTTGTATTTGAAAAAACGCACATCGCGTCTTGCTTTCCAACGAAAGACCATGCTCTATTTTGACGGCGTCGACGATGAAAAGATGTATCCCTTCGTGGTTACCCAACTACCCATGTATAACGAAAAAACGGTTGCCGTTCGCGTTATTGAGGCGGCGGCGGCAATGGATTACCCCTATTCCAGGCATGAGATCCAGGTCCTCGACGACAGCACCGATGAAACGCGAACATATGTCGATGCGACTGCGAAAAAACTTCGCGCCAAAGGCGTACAAATTTCCGTTATCAGGCGGCCCGATCGTATCGGCTATAAGGCCGGGGCCCTGCAATACGGTCTTAATAATACCAATGCCGAGTTCGTCGCCATTTTCGACGCCGACTTCGTTCCCCCGCGCGATTTCTTAAAAAAATCAATTTGTTTTTTTATTGATCGGCCCAAGCTCGGCCTTGTGCAGGGTCGATGGGGACATCTTAACAGCAAGTCGTCGCTTATTACCCGCGGCCAGGCCATGGGAATCGACGGCCATTTCATGGTTGAGCAAGCTGCCCGAAGCTGGAACGGTCTGTTCATGAATTTCAACGGGACCGCCGGAATTTTTCGGAAAGAAGCCATTACTTCAAGCGGAGGCTGGCACCACGATACGCTTACCGAAGATATGGACCTGTCCTATCGCATGCAACTTAAAGACTGGGAAACGGAATATGTGCCCGAACTGGTCGTACCCGCCGAGCTTCCTGAAGACATTAACGCTTTTAAAAACCAGCAATTCCGTTGGGCAAAAGGCTCCATTCAAACCGCCCTTAAAATCATTCCGCTTCTTCTCGAAAAAAAGTTGTCGTTTTTTAAGCTCTTTCAGGCGGTCCTTCATCTTACGCATTATACCGTGCACCCGCTTATGGTTTTGCTCGCCTTTCTTACCATGCCGGTATTGTTTTTTGTCAAGGTTTACATGCATCCCGCGCTTTTCGCGTGCGTGCTTTTCGGGATGCTTCTTGCAACAAGCGGCCCCTCGTCCATGTATATGATCTCCCAGCATTTCCTGGGGAACAAAATCAGGAAAAAAGTATTTCTCATTCCCGCCATGATGCTGATTGGAACGGGCCTTGCGGTCAATAATGCAAAGGCCGTCGTCGAAGCGGTATTCCACAAAGATTCTCCTTTTTTAAGGACCCCTAAAAAAGGGCATAACAGCAAGTCTACGTATAAACCGCTCAAGGACATTACTTGGATCATTGAAATTTGTTTAGGTATTTACTGCTTGGTTGGCGTCTATATGTTTTTCGGTTTTTCAAACGCCATCGTGAGCCCTTTCCTTGCGCTGTATGCATCGGGTTTTCTTTTCGTGGGCATTCTTTCGATTGTCCATTACAAAAAACCTGAACTCATCTCCCTCAAATTACGCTTTCTCCGATAGCACAGCTTATCGAGAGAGCGCCGCTTCATCGTTGTCCCATGGATTCAAACCGCCTTCCTTCTTTCGCGATTGTCGGGACGGGCGCAATCGGCGGCTTTTATGGAGCGCGGCTTCAGAGGGCGGGCCATGAGGTCCATTTTTTACTCCGCGGCGATTTTTCTCATGTTCGGGACCATGGGCTTCGAATCGATTCCAAGGACGGCGATTTCGTATTGCCCCGTGTCAATGCCTATGACCGCGCGGACGCGGTCCCTCCCTGCGACGTTGCCGTCGTGGCCCTTAAAACCGTTCAAAACGCGCTCCTTCCGGCAATACTGCCCGGGCTTGTCAAACCAGGCGGCGTGGTGCTCGTTCTCCAAAACGGGCTTGGGGCCGAAGAAAACATTGCCGGGTTCGTCGAAAACGCGCATATCGTAGGCGGGCTCTGTTTCATCTGCTCAAATAAAATCGGGCCGGGCCATATCCGCCACATCGATTTCGGATCGATTACCATGGCCCCGTATTCCCCCAATGGACTTGCCGCCGCAACAACTTCACCCGTGCTTAAGCTTGCCGAACACTTTAAAAGGGCGGGAATTCTTGTCAGAACGGAAACCGATTTACAGGCTGCCCGATGGAAAAAGCTGGTGTGGAACATTCCCTATAACGGCCTTTCGGTCGTGCTCAACGCAACAACCGATCAGCTCATGAAAAATGGTCCGAGCAGGGACCTTGTTACGAACATTATGGAGGAAGTGGTAATGGGGGCCGCGTCCTGCGGACATGCGATTCCCCCTGAGTATGCGGCTGAAATGCTTGAATATACCGATTCGATGCCGCCCTACAAAACGAGCATGAAAATCGACTACGATGAAAAAAGGCCCTTGGAAATCGAGTCGATTTTCGGCAATCCCCTTCGCGCTATTTGTCAAGCGCATGGCCGTTCGCACCGCATCGAAATGCTCTACCGGCAACTGCGCTATTTAAACGATCGCAATTGCCGTTAGGCCTACGGTTTGTTTTCGGTTACGGCAAATAGGTGACCCTTCTCTGGAAAACCCCCGAGATTTTTCCTTTATCGTCAAGCGCCTTCATTCTAAGCACATACATTCCCGCGGCAATGGGCCGTTTCCCGGCGCCAAGGCCGTTCCATACGAGTTCCTTGGGGCCCGCTCCGGTTTGGCCGCGAAGCGTCCAGAGCTCCCGGCCGCGAAGGTCGATCATGGAGAAATTAACTTGAGAGACCCCGGTATAAGGGAGGCTGTACCGTATACGAAGCACGCGGCCGAATGGGTTTGGGCTTACGCCGATCAATGCCAATGAGTAAAGCCTATTCATGGCCTTGGCTTTTGCAATATAGGTTTCGTTTCCTATTACCAATGTGCGAAAATCGCCGACGCTTGCCTGCAGTTCATTTGAAGCGTCGAAAACGGAATCCGAACCGGGATAGAGTATGATTGCTCGCAATCCTTTGGGTAAATCCCCGGTATTTTCGGCATGAAACGTTATTTTATCAAGAGAACCGCTTGTACCGGTAAAGGCCAGAAGATACGTTACGCCGCCGTCTTTCACGCAAGCGCCGCGCGCCATTTCATGGCCCCATTGCCGTAAATTTTGGTCGCATACTCGTATGCCCTCGCCTTCGATAAGCGGCGCGACCTGATAGAATTTGGCGGGAGCTTGCGGGCCATTGACCTGCCCGCAATATACCGAGCTTAAAACGCTTCCCTTGGAAGTAGTGCCCACTACCCGCACAGACCAGCCTTCAGGTGATTGTGCTTTTTTCGACAAACCCGGTTTTTGCTTGGAAATGGCCGCGGAAATTCCCGGTATATTTAGGAACACTTGCGTTTTAAACGGATTATAGACGGAAAAGAACCCGGACGTTAAGGTGTCGGTTTTACTAATATCAGGCGTTTTTTTAAAAATTCCGTCATTGATATATAAGGGCTCCGTATGGTATATATTGGTGTTGTCGATGAAAAAATTATAATACCATAACGAATCACCAATCAACGAATCGCCGGTCACCGCTATATTTTTAGAGTTGGCGTTCGTTGCCGCAATGACGTCACCTATCAAAATCGGAAAATCGAAAGGCACCGCGATGTCCGCCATTTGGTGGGCCGCAATGGGCACGGTATCAGGCTTGGATAAGTCCGTGGTGACGCCGCTACCGAGTTGGAGAACGGTATGGGTTTTTGTTTTTATCCAAAACAATCGTCCCGGCTTGAAATCAAAATAATCGGAAATCGAGTCCGCATATTCAATATATTTGTCATCAGTTGCCGAATTGCCGTCGTACGCGTACCACCTGAACAAGCGAAATTGCGTGTTATCGTAGACCCAGCCGGTTTTACCCGCCAGACCCTTAAGCGCCGTTTTTGCCGATGAGTCGGCAAGCTGCGCCTTTACCCAGAGCGGCGTCCATGTCAAATCCAGCGTTGAAACCGCCGAATTATCGCTCACCACCTGACGCGAAACATTTTGCGTGTCATAATGCACGCCGTCGGTCGTCACGAACAGCGCCCGCAAACCGCTGCCGCTGTTTACACTATTGGACGCAACCTTAACGATGAGCGTATCAATAAGGCCCCATACGGCGCCGATTGTATCGGCGCCCGCAAAGGAGCTTGCGCCTTTAGTGGATTGTAACATGTAAGAGGCGTTTAAAATATTGTCGATGATTTGAATGGTGTCATATAATGCCGTGTTCGCAGGAACCGGCCCTTTAAGAGAACTCAGGACCGTTACCCGCGGAGCGATCGTGTCGACCATGGCAATAAAAGGTTCGCCGAGGTTTTTTGTCAATACCGAAACGATCCCGGTTACGGGATTGATCACCGCTCCGGTGTCGAGAAAAAAGTAACCCGATGTGTCCTGCTGGTAAATCCGCACATCCGCGATCGAATAGCCTTTGGGGACAAGCAGGCTATCTATTTTAAGCCCTACATGCATGCGGTCAATGACATTGATGAAACCGACTCCAATGCTCACGGGCGCCAGGCCGTTTAAGCCGCTAGCCGGGGGCGTAAAAATACGCAGCGAATCCCATACGGGTATGGTGTCGGACGGAGACTCGTTGGCAAGCATGACCTGCCCGTTAAAAGCATAGACCGTGTCATGCACTTTGCTAAACGCCAAAACCGCCTGTCGCGTTGAGTCGATCGATAGCGGCGTTGCGCTCGCCGACGCGCTATCGGTCACTTTCGACCACAACGCATTCTGCAATACCTGCGCGCCGAAATAATACCGGGTATTGGGCGTCAGGCCCGTCGATAGAATCGAGGTGTCGGTACTAGCGGGAATAAGCGTATCGTATTGGGCCCGGGAAATACTGTCCGGCCCCGCGGGAACGGCTTTTAAGCCCTTCCAGATTCGGATTCGGTCGAACCCCGTTATTTTGTTCCACGTCAATTGAATGCCGTTTGAGCTGACGGGTTTTGCCTTAAGCCTGATCGGATTTTGGGGACGTATACGGCCGACCATGAACGACGTATCGTTTTGAGGGCTGGTCAAACGGTTTTTTCCGACAAGCTCCACTGCCGCGAAGGCACGAACGGTATCGGTATTAAACTGGGGATCGCGCACTTTATAGGTAAAGCTGTCGCCCAAGGCGCCAGTTATAACTGAAACGGCGGTAAATCTTCTTGAATACGCGGTATCGGAAAAGTTGGCGCTGTCTCTGAGCCCGTACCAAACGACCACGGAGTCTATTTTACCTGTGTCAAGACTTGATATTTTGTGAAGATATATCCCGGCGGTGTCAACGCCGAGGTACGCTCCCGAAATAACCAGGCCATTTCCAAAATGGGCCGTGTCTTTCATAAACACAAGGGTCCCGTTGCCGCCCGCTATGGGGCTTTTGCTGCCATCGTTCCAGTTAAGTGCCGTGGCGAAGCCGTAATACACGCTATCGTCGGGAAGCGACGCGGGGACAAAAACGGTGTCCTTGAAAGGTTTAACGGCCGCCTGGACCTTTGGAATGTTGATCGTCAGCATAAGCGAATCTGTTAATGTATTAGACGGCAGGACGTTTTTCTTGAAATACACGCCCGCCGAATCGGCCCATGGCGGCATTGAGGCCGGCGTGTTTTTTGACGTATGAATTGAATCGTAGTTACTGTATGTCAATTCAACGCTTGTGGTTGAAAGCCTTCGGCCCGAAATGCGCATGGGGTTTTGATTGCTCGAATATACGTAGATATAGGCCGCCTGGACCGACGAATTAGTGCCGCCGGGACCCGTCACGGTGAGCGTGACCGTATAGGAACCGGGTTTCGTAAAGGTATGGACCGGGTTTTTCGTGGTGTCGAAAGCGGTGCTGTCGCCGAAGTTCCATAGGCGGCTTGTAATGACGCCTGTTGACAAATCGGTAAATTTGACGGTCACGGAATCCTGGGCCGTGGTAGGCGTAGCTGAAAACATCGGCTTGGGTTTCGAGTAGCCTATCATCACGAAATTCGTTTTGACGATCGAGTCGGAAACGCCCCCGGCGGTTACTTTAAGTTTGACCGCATAGGTGTCCGGCGCGACATATTTGTGTTTCGGGTTTTGGACGCTGTCCGTGGTATTGTCGCCGAAGTCCCATTTCCATTTTGAAACGCCGCCCGTCGACGAATCGGTAAAAGAAACGGTGAGCGAGTCTATACCTGTTTGGGGGGATCCGCCGAAGGCTGCGCTTACTACCTGAAGCGTGCAGAGTGCGCTGGTAACGGAGCCCGATGAATTAGCGACAACACAGGCATAGGCGGATTTATCATCGGCGACCGAAACCGGACCTATGGTGTCGGGATTTGAAATGCTGGTCGTATCAACCCCATTTTTTACCCAATAGTAGGAAAACGGCGGGGTCCCGCCGGCCGTTACCGACAAAACGGCCTTGCTTGCTTTAACTATGGTCTGGGAAACCGGTTGTTTCACGATTTTAGGTGGAAGTATCACATGCAAAGTGCACGCTTTACTCGTATCGAAGAAACTACCGCCTTGAAATGTATTTTGAACAATACATTTATACGTTGCATTGTTAAAGGTCGTATCGATTCCGGTCAGTTTCAGGGTGTCGCTGTTGGTCCCCACCGCGGTCGGCGGACTGGCTTGAGACATCCAGGAGTATGTGTAGGGCTTGGTTCCGCCGGCAACCACGAAAAACTTGACCGCGCCGCCCACCGAGGCGGTTTGACTGACGGGAGAGGTGGATACTTTGACCGGGGAAAAAACTTTTATTGAAATGTTGGCTGTTGAATTGGTCGCGCCATTACTTGCGGTAACAAGGTACATGGCGGAATCAGCCTGGACCGTGGGCAGTCCGGAAATGATTCCCGTCACGGTATTAAAAAGTAGTCCCGTTGGAAGCGAAGGAGAGATGGAATAGCTCGTAACGGCCCCGGTTACTTTCGGCGTATCGGCAACGAATTGGGTATTAATAAGGCCGGATAGTGAATTTTTCGAATAAGAGAAATTAGCGATGGAAGTAATGACATGAAGCGTACAAACGCTGCTCGATACCGCACCGACCATATTGGAAACCTGGCATTGAAATAGCGCGTTTGTATCTTTAATGCCGACCGATGTAAGCGAAACCATATTACTGTTTGTCCCTACGGTTGTACCATTTTCCGTCCAGGAGTAAGCAAGCGGCGGCGTACCGCTTGCCTGGAGCGAAAAAGTCACGGGGGTAGCTAAAATAGCCGATTGGCTTACTGGCTGCATGGTAATTGAGGGTTTCGTGGCGAGCGTCAGCACAATGTCATTACCGGCGCCCCCAATATAGCTCACGACAAACGTATAGGTCGTGCCGCTAAATGTCGCTGTCGCCGCCCCACCCTCGGCAATTCCATTAAAGGTCCCGATCACGGGGGTGGCATTATGGACGATAAGATATGACCTTCCGGCAAGC
>Ga0182027_10000974_pt1 | contig 48276 bp, 40 predicted proteins | sample 712E1DmetaG_FD_121300 | JGI IMG/M metagenome (GOLD analysis project Ga0182027, IMG submission 121300) | Permafrost microbial communities from Stordalen Mire, Sweden - 712E1D metaG (Illumina Assembly) | ecosystem: Environmental > Terrestrial > Soil > Wetlands > Permafrost | place: Sweden...
AGACGGCAGTTTTGGCCAGTTAAAGAAACTCTTAAACGTCCACAACGGATTAAAACAACAACGCCGATGGAAACTAATTCAGGAAATTTTGCGGAAATAGCAGTCCAAATTTACCATTAAACCCAAGTGGATAACTTTTGGACCTTTCTTACTTATCATTCTAACAAAAATCCCGCCCTTTTGTAAGGACGGGGTTTTGAAAGGTTTTAATATCACCCCCTAACCCCCTCTTATATTAAGAGGGGGGAAGGAACAGACTACTCCCCTTCTTCCTCGGCGCTGGCGGCGCTGGCTTCCAGTTGCAGGTTTTCCTTGGCAATCTGGTCGGTAAAGCCTGTGCCGGCCGGAATGAGTTTGCCGATGATGACGTTCTCTTTAAGACCGCGCAAATAGTCGGTCTTGCCGGTAACCGCGGCTTCTATGAGCACGCGCGTGGTTTCTTGGAACGAGGCGGCGGCTAAGAAGGAGTCGGTGTTTAAGGAAACTTTGGTAATTCCCATAAGCAGCTGGTCGGAAGCTACCTGCCGTTTGCCCGCGGTTTTAAGCTCCGCGTTAATAAAGCCCAGCTTGGCCTTGTCCGCGATTTCGCCAATAGTGAGCTCGCTGTCGCCGGAATCGGTTATCCTGACTTTGCTGAACATTTGTTTGACAATAATTTCAATGTGCTTGTCGTGGATGTTTTGCCCCTGGGAAACATAAATATCCTGGACTTCTTTCACGATATATTTTTGCGCCGCTTCCAAACCGCGCAAAAGCATAATTTGCCCGGGATTTAAGTTGCCTTCGGTCAGCTGCTGGCCTTTGGTAACCAAGTCGCCGTCTTTAAGCAACAGCGACAGCGAAGCCGGTATAATATATTCCTTAACCTGGTCGCTTTCGTGAAAAACAATAATTTGGTTTTTTTCTCCGCCGGAGGCGGATCCGCCTTTGGCGGACAAGCGCACCATCCCGGCAGTTTTGGCCTTAACGGCTTTGCCGCCTTCGTCTATATATAACGTTTCGCCGGATTCAACCTTGCTGCCGTCTTTAATGGTAGATTGCGCCTTGCCCAAATCGTAAGTATCTTTGGTCACGTCCTCGCCCTGGATCCTGACAATGTATTCTTTATTATTGGGTTTGGCAATGTAAACCTGCCCGTCTATTTCAGATACATAAGCCTGCCCTTTAGGCTCGCGGGCTTCAAACAATTCTTCCACCCGCGGCAAACCTTGGGTAATATCTTTAACGCTGGCTGACCCGCCGGTATGGAAAGTTCTCATAGTCAGCTGGGTGCCCGGTTCGCCAATAGACTGGGCGGCCACAATTCCCACGGCCGCGCCAAGGCGGACCATATCGTTAAAGCCCAAATCGTAACCGTAACAAAGCCGGCAAACTCCCCTGGACAGCTTACACTTGAGCACGCTGCGGCATTTAACTTCTTCGATGCCGGCATCCACAATCTCTTTGGCTTGGATGTCGTCTATGCCGTGGTTTTTTTCCACGATTATTTTGCCTTTTTTATCCTTTAAATCTTCGGCTACTACGCGCCCGAAAAGTCTCCTGTCCAGCGGCTTATTCATCCGTTTGCTGTCTTCCAAAGTAATGTTGTCAAAATCTTCGGTGCCGCAGTCTTCGCTGTTGACCACAATGTCCTGGGCCACGTCCACCAAGCGGCGGGTTAAGTAGCCGGCGTCGGCGGTGCGCATGGCGGTATCGGACATCCCTTTCCGGCTGCCGTGCGTGGAAATAAAATACTCCAAAACGTTTAAGCCTTCCTTAAAACTGCCCTTAACCGGAAGTTCTATAACGTCTCCGGCCGGGTTAACCACCAGGCCTTTCATCCCGGACATTTGGGTAATTTGGGAGAACGAGCCTCTGGCGCCGGAAGACACAAAATAATTGACGCTGCCGTATTCGGCCACGGTGCCGTTAACCGACTTGGCGATTTTTTCCGAAACATCGGCCCAAATTTCCACCACGCGGTTGTAACGCTCGTCTTCGGTCAGCAGGCCTTCCTGATATTGCTGGTAGGTACCTTCCACTTCGCCGTCCGCGATTTTCATGGTTTCGTATTTGCCCGGGGGGACCATCAGGTCGTCCATGCCCCAGGAAAGGCCGGATTTTTTCATATAGTAAAAACCCGTGCGCTTAATTTCATCAATTAATTCCGCGGTCTTTTCGTTGCCCAAGCTGCGATGCGCTTCGCGCACCAGGCCCTGCAGTTTCTTTTTGTCAAAATTGTCGTTGCGGAAGCCTAAGCTTTTGGGCACAACTTTATTAAAGATCAGCCGGCCCACGGAGGTTTCAACCATTTTGCCTGCCCCGACCTTTGCGTCGGGGCCGTCTTCCAGCCTGACTTTGACTTTTGCCTGGATATGCACATAGCCGTTATTGTAAGCCATAATGGCTTCGCTCGGGGAAGAAAATATTTTGCCTTCGCCCTTTTGTCCCGGATGTATTCTGGTAATGTAATAACAGCCCACAACCACGTCTTTGTCCGGAGTCATAACCGGATCCCCGGAAGCGGGCTTTAGCAGGTTGTGCGCGGAAACCATAATTTCGCGCGCTTCTTTTTGCGCTGCTTCCGTCAAAGGCACGTGCACGGCCATTTGGTCGCCGTCAAAATCCGCGTTGAACGCGGCGCAGACCATTGGGTGCAATTGGATGGCCTTGCCCTCTATTAATACCGGCTGGAAAGCCTGAAAACCCAGGCGGTGCAGGGTTGGGGCGCGGTTAAGCAACACATAGTGATCTTTGGTGACCTCTTCCAAAATGTCGTAAACTTCGGTTCTGCCCTGTTCAATAAGCCGGTTAGCCGAGCGCACGTTATGCGCAAACTCGCGGCCGATTAGTTTGGATATGACAAACGGTTTAAACAGCTCCAAGGCCATCATTTTTGGCAAACCGCACTGGTGTAATTTCAAATGGGGGCCTACCACAATAACGCTGCGGCCGCTGTAATCCACGCGCTTACCAAGCAAGTTTTGGCGGAAGCGCCCCTGCTTACCTTTAAGCATATCTGCCAAGCTGCGCAGTTTTCTTTTTTGGCCCGTTGAGGCCGTAACTTCTTTGCCGTGGCGGATAGAGTTGTCTATTAAAGCATCCACCGCTTCCTGCAACATGCGTTTTTCGTTTCTGGTAATGACTTCCGGCGCCTTAATTTCCAAAAGTTTTTTTAGGCGGTTGTTGCGGTTAATAACGCGGCGGTATAAATCGTTTAAGTCCGATGCCGCAAACCGGCCGCCATCTAACTGGACCATGGGCCGTAAATCGGGCGGAATAACCGGCAGCATGGTAACGAGCATCCATTCCGGACGCAGGCCGGAGTTGATTAACGATTTCACCAGCTTCATGCGCTTTAAAATTTTTCTCTCGGCCTGGCCTTCCAAATTCGGCAATTGAGTCTGTAAATCCTGCAGCAGCTGTTCCAGGTTGACTTCTTCCAAAAGCCCTTTTATGCCTTCGGCGCCAATAGAGGCCGAAAACACCGGCCCATACTTTAAAGACAAATCGCGATACTGAAGTTCGCTGATAATTTGCATTTTCTTTATGGACTTAAGTTCGCTTCTTGCCTGGTCGCGGATACTCTCCAAAGCTTCATTTTCTTTAGCCCATGCATCTTTTAGCCGCGTAACTTCCGCATCAATTTCCGCCTGCACTATGTCCGGATCTTTTTGGGAAGATTTTTGCCCAATGGCGGATTTGGATTTGCCGATTAAAGTTTCAAATTTTTCTTCAATGACTTTTTTCTTGGCTTTAAATTCATGCTCAATTTGCTCCAAAGTTGACATCCTGGCTTCCTCGTCCACGGAATTGATAATATACGCGGCAAAATAAACCACCTTTTCCAGCTCCTGCACGCCCAAATCCAAAATCAAGCCCAAACGGGAAGGCACGCCGCGCAAAAACCAAATGTGCGCCGTAGGCACAGCCAATTTAATATGGCCCATACGCTCGCGCCTCACGGAAGACTTGGTAACTTCCACGCCGCACTTATCACAGACAATCCCCTTATAGCGGATTCTCTTATATTTGCCGCAATAGCATTCCCAGTCCTTTATGGGGCCGAAAATCTTTTCGTCAAAAAGCCCGTCCTTTTCCGGACGCTGGGTTCTGTAGTTAATGGTTTCCGGCTTGGTAACTTCGCCGTGCGACCATTGCATAATGGTCTCGGGGCTGGCAAGCTTCAGCCGTACGCCTTTAAAATCTTCGGTTTGGGTAAACATGAGGATAATTTAAAGATTAAAAGATTTAATGATTGAAAGATTGTAGTGCAGGCCATTGGCCTGCCTTGATTATATATAAAATGCTTATTCTCCGGCGTCATTCTGAGGCCGAAGTAGCATCCGAGGCTGAAGAATCTCTTTCTGTGATGAGATCCTTCGCTCCGCTCAGGATGACGCCGTTTCTTCAGCGTCCATTCAGCGTTGGTGTCCAATTCAGCGTCTAATCAGCGCTTTGACAAACCTCTCTCTCTCTGTGCTATTTTTAGCTGTCCGAGAGGAGGACTCATGAAAGAAAAACTATTGGCCATCGCCATGGCAGTTGAAAGTGAACAATGGACTCAAGCGGACATTGTGGCATTGCGGAAGGCTGCAGAAGACGTTGGCAAGGCCAAGGATGCAGTCAGCGGACTGGCTTCCGTCAACCTCGCTTGCAGGGAGGCATACAAGCTGCTTCAATAACCCACCACCCGCGCCCACCACCCCCGCCCCGGCGCAGACCTGCTTTGGCATCCGTTGATGCTAGAGCGGCGCCGCGGCAACCCCTTTTTGATCGTTCAATCCGATCTAGGAGGGGTAGTTTTTTTGCCCACATTTATTTAATTTATAGCGGGCAATCCGCCGACTTGTCCGCCGTAGCCTTGGCGAAGGCGGATATTTAAGGTTTAATGTGCTGTAGGGGCATGCCTTTTATCTCGACTTCCGATTATCCCGGCACGCCTCGGCGTGCCGCTACATTTTGCAGGCCAATGGCCTGCACTACATCGTGGGGCGGCTGAAACCGGCCCCTACATCGCCGATAAATCGGCACACTACATTCGCGTCTATTTTCGCGTATGTTCCTTTCGCGTCTGGATTCGCTTCTACTTCTTTTTCTCCTTCTTCGGTTTCTTTTTTACTTCATCATCAAACAAAGAAGTTTCGGAAACAATGGGTACTACCGGAGGTAAATTAGGCACGACGATTTCCGGCTCTTCCGCCGCACTGCTTACCGCGCCGTCGCGGCCAAGAAGTTCCACATCCATACACAGCGACTGAAGTTCTTTAACCAACACGCGGAAAGACTCGGGGATGTTCGGTTTTTTAATGGCTTCGCCTTTTACAATGGCTTCATAAGTTTTACTGCGGCCGACTACATCGTCGGACTTTATGGTCAGCATTTCCTGCAAAGTATGCGCCGCGCCGTAGCCTTCCAAAGCCCAGACTTCCATTTCCCCAAAACGCTGGCCGCCAAACTGGGCTTTTCCGCCAAGCGGCTGCTGGGTAATTAAACTGTACGGGCCGGTGGAGCGCGCGTGCATTTTGTCGTCTACCAAATGGTGAAGCTTTAAAAAATACATAACTCCCACGGTAACTTTCTCGTCAAAAGCCTCGCCGGTTTTGCCGTCATATAAACGGACCTTGCCGTCTTGGGGGATGCCGGCTTTTACCAATTCTTCTTTAATTTTACTTTCGTGGATTCCGTCCAGTACCGGAGTCGCGACATGATAGCCCAAACGGAAAGCGGCCATACCCAAATGGGTTTCCAAAATCTGGCCCAAATTCATACGGGAGACAACGCCAAGCGGGTTTAAAATAATATCCACGGGGCGGCCGTCTTCCATAAACGGCAAATCTTCCACCGGAATAATTTTGGAAATAACGCCTTTGTTGCCGTGGCGGCCGGCCATTTTGTCGCCGACCTGGACTTTGCGCAAAACCGCGACGCTAACCTGTATGCTGCGGATGACGCCGCTTTGCAATTTGTCGCCGGCTTCGCGCGTAAATTGGCGGATGTTGACGACTTTTCCGTATTCGCCGTGAGGCAGTGTAAGGGAGGTGTCTTTCACGTCGCGGGATTTTTCGCCGAAAATTACGCGCAGCAATTTTTCTTCCGCGGTTAAATCGGTTTCGCCTTTGGGCGTGATTTTGCCGACTAAAATATCGCCGGCCTTTATTTGGGCGCCGATGCGGATAATGCCGGTCTCGTCCAAATCTTTTAATTTTTCCTCGCCGACGTTCGGGATATCGCGCGTAACCTGCTCGGGCCCGAGCTTGGTGTCGCGCACATCAATTTTAAAATCATCAATATGAATGGAGCTGTAACGGTCGGCCTGCACCACGCGCTCACTAACTAAAATGGCGTCTTCGTAATTGCCGCCCTCCCAGGACATAAAGGCCACCAGCACATTTTGGCCCAAAGCCAGCTCGCCGTGCTCCGTGGAAGCGCCGTCGGCTAAAATGTCGCCTTTTTTAATGGTTTGTCCCTTATTTACGCGGGCAATTTGGTTGATGGATGTGGCAGAGTTGGTACGCAAAAATTTCAGCAGGGGATATTCTTTCTTTTTGCCTTTTTCGCCGACTACAACAATTTTTTCACCGGTCACGGAAGTTACGGTGCCGTCTTCGTCGGCCATCACTACGGTTCCGCTGTCGCGGGCAGCCTTGCCTTCCATACCGGTGCCGACTATGGGCGCTTCGGGCTTAATACAGGATACTGCCTGCCTTTGCATATTGGAACCCATCAAGGCGCGGTTGGCGTCGTCGTGTTCCAAAAACGGAATCAGCGAAGTGGTCACGGAAATAATTTGTTTTGGGGAAACATCCAAATAGTCTATGTCGTCGGTGGAATGCATGGTCGGCACGGTGTAGACCCTGACGCTGGCTCTCGGGTCTGCAAAATGTCCGCTTTCGGTTAAGTTGATATTGCTTTGGGCAATAATCAGCCGTTCTTCTTCGTAAGCATCCAAATATTTTATTTTATCCGTAACTCTGGGCTTGATGCGGATTTCCAAAAGCTGGTGGTTCTTTGCCGCCTCTTTAGCCTTACCGGCCGAAGCCATTTCCCCGGCTGCAACCAAAATATTGCCTTTTTCATCTTTAATGTCATAAAGGGAAACTTCGTCTGTTAAATCTTTGCCGTCGTTTTTAACGGCTTTCTTAACCACGCGGTACGGGGTTTCTATAAATCCAAAGTCGTTGACCCGCGCGTAAGTGGCCAAGTGGGCAACAAGCCCGATGTTCGGGCCTTCCGGCGTGGTAATCGGGCAAAGCCGTCCGTAGTGGCTGTGGTGTACGTCGCGGACTTCAAATCCGGCGCGCTCGCGGCTAAGACCTCCCGGCCCCATGGCGCTAAGACGGCGCTTGTGCTCCAGTTCGGCCAAAGGGTTGGTCTGGTCCATAAATTGCGACAGCTGGGAGGAGGAAAAAAATTCCTGCATGGTGGCGACAATGGGCCGCACATGGATAAGCTGGGCCGGGGTCACGGTGTCTAAATCCGCCAAGGACATGCGGTCTTTGGCAATTCTGGCCATACGGGCCAAGCCTACGCGGAAGCGGGCCTGAATGAGTTCGCCCACGGCCCTGACGCGGCGGTTGGCTAAATGGTCAATGTCATCGGGCGTTCCTTGGGTGTTGTTTAATTTTATTACTTCGCGGACAGCCATAACCAAATCTTCTTTGGTCAAAATTTGACTTTCATTATTTTCTACATGCAAACGCTGATTAAACTTGTAGCGGCCGACTAAGGAAAGATCATAGCGCTCGGTGTTAAAAAACATTCCGGAGATCAAGGACTTGGCGTTGTCTACCGTGGCTAAATCGCCGGGCCGGATTCTTTTATAAACTTCCTTATAGCCTTCATCCGGGTTGGTGGAGGCGTCTTTTTCCAAAGTGTTTTGGATGTATTTGGTGTCCGGGTCGGTATCTACGTCGGCAAAAGCGGTTAAGATTTCCTCGTTGCTGCTTAAACCAAAAACCCGCAACAGCGCGGTTATGGGAATTCTTCTTTTGCGGTCTATTTTAACGCCAATCACGCCGGCGGCATCGGTATCCAGTTCCAGCCAGGCGCCGCGGTTCGGGATAATTTTGGCGCCGTAGAAATTTTTGCCGCGGAGATTTTCGGCGGTAAAAAATACGCCCGGGGACTTAATAAGCTGGTTTACCACCACGCGCTCCACGCCGTTGATAATAAACGTGCCGCGGGGGGTCATTAAGGGGAAGTCGCCGAAATATACGTCCTGGGTCTTTACTTTGCCGGTTTGTTTATTGGTTAATTTTGCCGAAACATACAGCGGAGCTTCATAAGTGGTATTTCTTTCCCGGGAAGCAAATTCGTCGTACTTGGACTTGTCAAAAAAATAGTCGCCAAAAAACATCTCCAGGTTTTTCCCGGTAAAGTCGCGAATGGGATTAATTTCCCCCAAAAGATCCTTAAGGCCCTTTTCCACAAACCACTTATAAGATATCAACTGCACCTCAATAAGATTGGGCAGTAAGGCGGTTTCGTGGCCGGAGGTAAAAAACTTGCGGGCAAGCGCTTTGGCTTCGGACAACTTGACCATGGCAGAGGACATGGTCTTTGATTTATTGGCCATTAAATAACCTACTTTCGCCAAAAACGCACTTTTTGGCTTATTTAAGGATAACATTCAGGCCTAAAACTTGTTGGACATGAAGGGGTCACGGGTTTTGTCCCGCAAGCCCAAAGAATATTTTGTGCTCTCTATCTCCCCGAAATCATGATTGAGGACGCAAAACATCCCCTTTTTTACATACATAAAAAAGGCCAGTCCAGAAGGGCTTATAGGCTTATGAAATTGTGCATATTCTGATTTTAGCAGTCAAGCGGAATTTGTCAAGTCCGGCGCCAGCCGGACTTGACTCCGACCTTTAGAATAAAGCGTCGGAGTCAAATTTCAATTCGTTTGTATTTATATACTATCACATTTATCCCCCAATTACCAGCCGTCAATCCACAGGTAAATTGGCTGTAATAATCGGTCATATTTTGATATAATACTTCCGTTATGCAAAAGGTTATTGAAGTGCGAAATTTAAAGAAAGTCTACCCTTCGCCCAAAGGCAAACAGCCGTTGGAAGCTTTAAAGGGCGTGTCTTTTTTTGTGGAAAAAGGCGAGATTTTTGGTATTTTGGGGCCCAATGGCGCAGGAAAAACTACAACTTTGGAAATTATTGAATGCTTAAAATCCCAAACTGCCGGCGAAGTTACGGTTTTGGGGTTTGATAATTCCAAATCCGCCGATGAAATAAAAAAACGCATCGGCGTACAACTGCAATCCAGCCAATATTTGCACCATTTGTCTTTAGGGGAACTACTGGATTTGTTTCGATCATTTTATCCGCGTGGCCCCCTTCTCCCCAGGCATGGGGAGATGTCGCCCGAAGCTTCAGCGAAGGGCGACAGAGAGGTCGATACAAAGCCTTTAACCTCTCCCCTGACCCCTCTCCATAAAATGGAGAGGGGAACCCGCGCGTTGCTTAAACTCGTAAGCCTGGAAGAAAAAGAACATGCGGAATTTGCGGATCTTTCCGGCGGGCAGAAACAAAGATTTACCATAGCAACATCACTGGTTCACGAACCGCAAATTCTGTTTTTGGACGAGCCAACCACCGGCCTTGACCCAAAAGCCCGCCGCGATATGTGGCAGTTGGTCAAGACCATTAATGCCCGCGGCCCGTCTCGACTCGGCGGTCGAGCCGAGGCGGGCATAACAATTGTCTTAACCACCCACTATATGGAAGAGGCGGAATTTTTGTGCCACCGCGTAGCCATTATGGACATGGGTAAAATTCTGGAAATTGATGAACCAAAAAAATTAATAGACCGTTTGTCCGACACCACGCAAATTTCTTTTTTTACGGAAAGCCGGCTTAACCAAAATATCTTTCAAAATATTCCGGAAATAAAAAAAATCCACGCCGATTATCCCAAAGTTATATTGGAAATTTCTAGCCTGGATAAAATTGCGGCGGTGGTTAGTTTATTAAAACAGCACGGCATTATTTTTTACGGCTTTACCGTTAAGACCGCGACGCTGGAAGACGTTTATTTGCAATTAACAGGGAAAGAATACGAAGAGTAATGTGATGCAAAACATAGTATTGCTTATTAAAAGCAATGCTAAAAATGCGAACATGCAAAAGCTATGGAACAAAATCACATAGTTTACAAAGACCTCTCATATAAAATCGGCGGCATATTGCTTAAAGTCCATAAGGAACTTGGTTCTTACTATTCGGAAAAACAATATGGCGATAGAATTGAATACTATTTTAAACAGGAAAATATCCCATACGAACGGGAAGTGACAATCCCTCCTTCTTTTGAGGGTGAACATCCCGGCAGGAACAAAGCAGATTTTATAGTAGCCAATAAAATTATTTTGGAAATCAAAACTATTAGGATGCTAAACCCTGAATGTTATTATCAGGTACAGCGTTACCTAAAAGCAACAAATAAAAAGCTCGGCATCCTTGTCAATTTCCGGGACAAATATTTAAAACCCAAAAGGATTTTAAATTCATTAGCCAAAGAAGAATGACCAGCAATAACAAGTTTCGCATTTTCGCATAATTCGCATTCCTGTTAGCATATTAGCATCACAATCATGAACTCATTTTACCAATTGTTTCTTGCCAACTTCAAAATGTTTTACCGGGAAAAGGAAGGCTTTTATTGGACCGTGCTGATGCCCGCGTTTATTTATATTGCACTGTGCATCCTGCCGATTGGCAAAGCCATTGACGCCAACTTAAAATACTCCAGCTATGTACTGCCGGGCATTATTGCCATGACCATTATGCAGGGTGGTATTTACAGTTTGGCTTACTGGATGGTAGATTTGAAATCCCGCGGCATTATTAAGCGCCTGCTGGCCACCCCGCTGAAACAGTGGCAGCTGGCTTTAAGTTTGGTTTGCGCGAGGCTCACGGTAGTAATTGCCCAGGTAATTATTTTAACCCTGCTGGGGATTCTGGTTTTCCATGCAAGCTTCATGGGCAATGTTTTGTCTACCCTGATTTTAGTGCTCTTGGGCGGCGCAATTTTCCTGCTCTGCGGCCTGCTTATTTCCACTTTTGCCAAAAGTTACGATGCCGCCGCGCCAATTACTTCGGCTATTGCCCTGCCGTTGACCTTTTTAGGGAATATTTTTTACCCTATAGAAGCGTTGCCTAAAGCCTTACAAATTTTTGCACGCCTCCTGCCCATAACCTACCTAGCCGACGGCCTGCGCCAGGCGTATTTGTATCCGTTTAACTTTGCCGTAATTGGCAAAGATGTTTTAATCCTCGCTGTTTGGCTAATTGTAATCTTAGCTGCCACCTTGTCGGTATTTAGATTAAAGGAATAAAAAAAACCGCGGAATGAACGCGGATAGCGACGCTGATCTCACGCGGATCAGTGTTTTTTTCAGCGACTAATCCGCGTCGTCATCCGCGTAAAATCAGCGGCCCCTAAAGCGCTCACCTTAGCACCCCAAGCAAAACTCAAAGCCAAAGCGTGGGCTACGCCCACGCGCACGCCGGTATAAGAGCCAGGGCCTTTGTTGACGACAATTTTTTTTATACTTTTTACTTTCAACTTTTTACTTTTCAAAAATTCATCTAATTTTTGAAGCGTCTCGTGCGACTTGTGCGGGTCGATTTTGTAAGATTTTTTCTTAATTACAACCCCCCTTCCTGCCCTCCCCCCAGAGGGGGGAGGAGGGAAAAAAGAAACCGCAAAAGTAACTTTATTAAAATCCGTCGTGTCAATGTATAAAATCATATTTGTATTATGTATCCATAATAAAGTATTATATATAGGCCCATACATAATACACAATACTTAATACTTTATACTAACTTCCCCAATTCCTCCCGTACAACCCCGCAATCATCCCAGTCAATCCGTTTATTGCCCGGCAAAACCAAAAACTGCTCACTGCCTTTGCCGGTAATTAACACCAGATCATTGGGCCGTGCTATTGTGAGCGCGCGACGGATTGCCTCGCGGCGATCTAAAACTATTTCTACACTTTTTGCTTTCAACTTTTCCCTTTCAACCTGTTTAATCCCCTGTTCAATGTTGGCCGCAATTTCCTGAGGGTTGGAATTATAGACGTCATCATTAGTAATAATAATTTTGTCGGCAAACTGGACGCTGGTTTTGCCAAACTCAAACCGCTTAGCCACGTCGCGGTGCCCGCCGGTAGACCCAAACACATGGATTAATTTGTTATGAGGCATTGCGTTGGCCGCTCCCAAAGCGGCCCGGAAACTCGCCGGTTCGCAGCCATAATCCACGATTATTTGGATGCCTCGGCCGTTTGGCACGCTTTCCATCCTGCCGCGCACGCCGCCAAAGCTTTTTAAAGCCTCGGCCGCCTTTTCCAACTCTACGCCCAGCATGTTGGCGCAGGCAATTGCCAGGGCTGCGTTTTGCGCGTTAAAATTACCCGGCAAATTTAAAATAAAAGGCACGCTGTTAATCTCAAATTCGGCAAAAAGGCCCTGTTTGGTCAGGCGCGCGTAAAAAATTTTTTCCCCGGCGCGGGCTTCCATATGGCTAAAACTTACGCCGAATTTTTTATCGGCCGGAGAGCTCAAAAAATACTCGGCCATCGGGTCTTCAAAATTTATACCAATCATTTTTTGCGGAAAAAATTTCTTTTTGCAACTTTTGCCTATGCCGGCAAACAATTTGCCCTTAGCCTGGCGATAATTTTTAAAGCTGCCATGCGCTTCCAAGTGCGCGTTTGAAAGATTGGTAAACACGGCCATGTCAAAATTTACCCCCCAGTGCCGGTTCTGGGACAGACCCTCGGAAGTACATTCAATTATTGCCACCCTGCATTTATTTATAACCATGGCATGCAGCTGTTTCTGGAGTTTAATTTCGTTGGGCATGCTAAGGCCGTGCTTGTTGATGTATTCTTTTTCGCCGTCAAAAAAATTTACGGTGGTAATGTACCCGGTTTTGAACCCGGCAAAATTTAAAATGTGCGCCAGCATGGCCGCGGTAGTGGATTTTCCCGCGGTACCCGTTATGCCAACAACAATAAGACGATCGCTTGGGCGGTCAAAGTAAAGATTGGCGTCCCACGCCAAAAGGCCGTGGTACCAAGGCCGAATTGCCTTAAGCAAATTTTCGGGGAGCAATGATTTAAGAAGTTTTTTCATGACCTTGATATTATAGCTTAAATGGCCAAAATCTTAAAAGTGTCTTATAATAAAACAAAGGTTCCCTTTTTGATACAAAAAAACGGCCTATTTGGCTTGGCAATATTATGCCGCTAAAATCCAACAAGAATCTTCCAAAAAACCCGGCTCCAAACGCAATTGGATCGCCTTTAAATTACAAAAACTCCGACAGCCCCTGGGGGCTTGAAGCTTTTTACGAAGGCTACCGGCTGGTGTTTTCGGCGTCCACAGCTACGGCCGGAAAATGGCAAAAAATTGTCCAACTTTTTAAGGCAAATTCAAATAAAAATCCCGGCAGCATCATCAGCAACGTTAATCTATACGACCTATTCAGCCACAGTGCCAGGCACGCCTGGGAAGATGCTTATGCCTTGGCGCGAAAACGCGAAAGCCGGCTCGGGGTGGAAGATATTTTTTTGGCCCTGCTCAAAGAGCCTTCGGTAAAAAACCTCCTGTCGCGCATTAAAGTAGACGGCCTGCAGGCTAAGGAATTTATAAATAACTACTTAAAACTTACTCCTTCGCTAAGCGGCGACACGGTAAAAAAAATTCCTTTTGAGGCTTTTGCCCTGGCGGCCAAATTACATAACCATAAAGTCGGCACGCTAATGCTTTTGGGCGGACTGCTTAAAGCCGTTCCCCGTGACAATATTTTGCAGGCCATTTTTACCAATATCGGCCTTTCGGCCGCCAAACTGGAATTGTTTGCCGTCTGGCTTTTGGATTTGGATTACGATTTTCCGCCCGACTCCCAAAGCGGCAAACTGCTGTTTTGCCTAAGGCAGGCTGCCGGCCTGGAAGAGCATTTTGGCTATTTTTTTGAGCTTCCGGCCATAGAAAGCGCGGTAGATTTAAGCCAAGGGCAAACCCTAAAAGATTTATCCCGCACCACGCAACAAAGTCCGCCTGTAAAGATGGGGGTGAATATTATTGCAACGCGGAGCATAATATCCCAAGACCGTGGCGTGGTGCGGGATTTACAGCATTTAAAAGCCCTGCAGCTGCTGGTAAAAGCCGGCCTTTTAGCCCAAAGCAAAAAAACAAAAATAATTTCTGAAGGTTTGGTCAAACTGGCGGCGGAAAAATGACGCCAATACAAAATCTCTCTTGGGGTTATCCAAGAGAGATTTTTTTTGCCATTTTATTTGCCGCCCTTAAAATACGGTAGGTCCGATATCGGGATTTGCTGATAATATAATCGTAAGCACCCGCATAAATTTGCTCCCGGCCTCCGAATCCTAATTTAAACCTGACGAAACCCGGCACATCCCCGGAAGCGGTTTCTATTCCCCAAAAATCGTAAATTTTAAACCCCTGGGCGGCGGCGTCCTGCATAGCCTGCCAGTGCAACAAATACGGCGCCATAACATTTTTATTATTCTCGGATGAGCCGCCGAATAAAAACGTCCTTGTTTTGCCGAAATCAATCATTATGGCCCCAGACAAAAGCTGATCGTTTAATACAGCCTTATAGACATGCAACCTTACTTCGCCGGAGCCCAGGGCAAAAAAATCAACCATTTTTTTATAATATTCCGGCGGGAATGTCGTAAATTTTTGGCGTTTTGATGTCTGCATTATCAATTTTAAGGCTTCGTCAAAAAAAAGCCCATGCCCGACGCTAATGTCAAATTCGTCTTTAATTTCCACTCCGCGCTTCTGCGCTATTTTGATATTGTAGCGGGTTTTGGGATGCATTTCAACCAGTAAATCGTCGGCGGATTTAGTTAGATCAATAAGTAAAGTTTTTCCCGGCTGAATATTGGCCGATTTAACAATCGGCAAGTTGTAAGTTGTAAGTTGTAAGTTGTAAGTTTCCTTCGGCTCAATGCGGATAAAAATTGCCTCAGAAAATTTCTTTTTTAACTCCCGCAACAATAATTGGAAATTAAAAATTGGAAATTGGAAATTCTCGCCTCCGGCGAGTACTGGTCCGTATGGCGCATACAAATAATACCTGCCAAAAGGCAAAGGCATTTTTATCAGCTGGATTGAAGCCAAATTGCCGCCCTGGTAATCGTCTATAACAAAAAATCTCAACGCTTCCCTGCCCAAACTTGCCTGCCACTCTCCCCATTCCCAGCTTTGCAAAAAACTCCCCGCTTCATTATTCTTAACGAAGCGATTATATAATTCTTTATCGGCCAATGATAATTCTACGAGTTGCATTTTATCATTCTAACATAACATTCTATCATCCCGGCATGCTAAGATGTTAAAACGATAAAATGTTAAAATAAATTCTAGCTTTTTCCCAGCATTCGCAGCGCCTGCTTTAACTGCTCCCCTTGCGGTTTTGTACTGTCTATTTTATTTACCACTTCCCTGACTTCTTTTTGGTTATAGCCCAAACCGAGCAACGCGTCAAAAACCTCAGCTCCCGCTCCGGCCGCGCCGTTGCCGGGCCCGACCTTGGATTTTAATTCCACGATTATCTTTTCCGCGGTCTTAAGGCCGATGCCGGAAATTCTAGTGAATACTCCCGCGTCCTGGTTGGCTATGGCCTGCCTGACCGCCTCAACTTTGGCGGCCGACAGTATTGCCAAAGCCACTTTTGGCCCCACGCCGGAAACGGTAATTAGCAGTTCAAAAAACTGCAGGGTGGCAAAATCCGGCAAGCCAAATAAGCTCTGCCCGTCGTCGCTGACCTTCATATAAGTATACAAAGCCACGCTGTATCCGGCCGGTATTTGCAGAGTCTCGGGCGTCACAAAAACTTTGTAGCCAATGCCGCCGTTCTCTAAAATAATATAAGTCAGGCCTTTTTCTAAAATAGTCCCTTTAAGATAGGATATCATACCCATATTTTATCACATTATTGACATTTTTGTGCAAAAACATTAAATTAAATAAACCCGGCGGCCAAGAGGTAGCCGCCCTCGGGGCACCTGCATCACATCGGAAGCTGCCCTTTGTGGCAATGCTCCCAGTTGATTGCGGGGAAACCCTACCACTGCCGCCGGGAATAAATCATAAGAGGAATTTGGGCAGCAACCCGCGCGCACGGGTTGTAAAAAATCCGCGTTCCGCGGATTTTGCGCCCATGGGGCTGCGTTTTGCTACATATTGATCCCGCCAATCAATATGCAGACAAGCACACCCCCCCAAAGTGGGTCAGCACAAGACTTTGCCCGCTGATGCGGGAACATCAGCCAAAACAAGTCCTTATGCCGGGAAGTCTTCCTTCCCACAACCCACCGGGCCGGCCTTTATTGGCCAACCTTCCTGGGCCCGGGCATCTCCCATGCCCGGTCTCTTTTATTTTTATACCCTTTTCAAACCCGCCAAAAAATTGTTATGATGAAAGATGCCCTATTTACGAAAATTAGCTTATGAACAAATTCGTCTTAAAATCAAAGTTCCGGCCCGCGGGCGACCAGCCTCAAGCCATAGCAGGCTTGCTTAAATCGCTTAAAAAAAAGCGCCGCTACCAAACCCTTTTGGGCGTAACCGGCTCGGGTAAAAGCGTTGCGGGTAATACTCGCGTTTTAATAAAGCGCGCGGGAGCCATAACAATAGAAAGTATCGGGGAATTAATCGACAAGCTTTTTTTCCTCTTTCCTGAAAAAAGCAGGTATTTTAATGACACAGAAATTATCTTCTGCGATGAGCTGCCTTTAAAACAAAGGTTTGAAACTTACAGTTTTGACCCCGAAACAAAGCAGCCCTCCTGGAAACCCGTTAACCAAATTACCAGACACCAATCGCCGAAAAAACTTTTTAAAATTAAAACATCATGCGGCCGGGAACTTGATGTAACCGGCGACCATAATTTTTACGCCCTGCGCGATGGCGAGTTAAGTTTGCTGCCAAGCGCGAATTTAAAAATAAAGGACTATTTACCTCTTCCTTTAAAATTAGACGGGTCGGAGACATCTTTTGATTCATTATATTTGCCAAACTGCTTTGGCAAAAATCTTAAATTTTATATTTCTCTGCCGAATTTTAAAATAGTATGGCAATCCTGTAAAAATGAAGCCCGAGCGCTGCTTTCCCCTGCTAAAATTTTCAATATTCTAAACCACGGAGAAAGAGTTTCGCTACCAACTTATAAAAAACTCAAGGCAATTATTCCCTCGCTTAAGAAAGGCGCGACTATTGGCGTTTACGGAAAAGATTATCAATCCCCGCTTGCTTTAAAAATAACCGGCGATTTGCTGCGGCTCTTCGGTTATTACATAGCCGAGGGGCATGGAGACCCTAAATACTTTATAATATCTTCGGCTGATCCCGAGATTATTTCAGATTCCAGCGACGCGCTTAAGAGCCTGGGGTTAAAACTCACACACAGGACAGGCAGCTGCGACTACCAAATTTCGTCAAAATTTTGGAGCATTTTTTTTGGCGAACTGTGCGGTCAAAATTCCCATAATAAGCGCCTGCCGAAATTTTGGACGCAACTGTCCAACCAACAGCTCGCGGAACTTCTCAAGGCATACTTTTCCGGTGACGGAGGCATAAATGGCAATGAAATTACCTGTACTACCGCGAGTAAAACATTGGGGTCGGATATTATGTATGCGCTAATGAGATTCGGAATAATTGCCCGAACCAGAGAGAGAAAAATTAAAATCCCAAACACGAAGAAACGGGGTACCTACTGGGAAATTCACATTTCCGGCCAAAAATTTTTAAAAATTTTTCAGGAAAAAATCGGCTTTACTTTAATAAGAAAAAATAAAAAGCTCAAGGAAATTATTAAGCCTGAACACAATACTAATGTAGATTTAATCCCTTTAACCTCCTGGTGGAAAAAAATTCGCGTCTCTCTTAGGGCAACACAAAAGCAAATTGCCATAGAATGCGGATTTAACCGTTCATTTTTGTCGATGGTTGAGCATGGAAAAAGGATGCCCTCCCGTCAAGTTGCAAGACAAATGTTTGTTTGTATGGAAAAATTTGGCCTTAAAAATAGGGACGAAACCATATTATCGGAAATTGCCGATAAAAAAAATTTACTTAACCTATTTTGGACGCCAATAAAAAATATCAGTACAATCAAGCCGGAAAAGTATGTGTACGATTTTTCTGTCCAAAATAATGAAACTTTCCTTGCGGGTTTTGGCGGATTATTTGTACATAATACTTTTACCATGGCCAATATCATTGAAAAAATCCAGAAACCCACGCTAATAATCAGCCACAACAAAACTTTGGCCGCGCAGCTGGCCGCGGAATTTGAGGAATTTTTTCCGCAAAATGCCGTACATTATTTTGTTTCCTATTACGATTATTACCAGCCCGAAGCCTACATCCCCCGCACCGACACTTACATAGAAAAAGACACCCAAATAAACGAAGAGATAGACCGTTTGAGAAACGCGGCCACGCAGTCCCTGCTGTCGCGCAAAGACGTGCTAATTGTCGCCAGCGTGTCCTGCATTTACGGCCTGGGCAACCCGGCCAATTATTTGGAGCTGTCTTTAAACGTTAAAAAGGGGCAGAGCTTAAAGCGCGACAAACTAATACGAAGGCTCACTGATTTGCAATTTCACCGCAACGACATTGATTTGCAAAGGGCCACGTACCGCGTGCAGGGTGATGTGGTGGAAATTATCTTGTCTTCCGAAGACACAATTATTCGTATGGATTTTTTTGGCGATGTTTTGGAAAATATTGAACGGCTGGACGCTATTTCCGGCCACAAAATAGAAAATTTAGATGAATTTACCATTTTCCCGGCCAAACATTTTGTCACGCCGGAAGACAAACTAAAAGAAGCCACGGAAAATATCCGTTTAGAACTTACGGACAGATTAACGGAGCTTAAAGGGCAGGGAAAAATTTTGGAAGCCGCAAGATTGGAGCAGCGCACGAATTTTGATTTGGAAATGCTCACCAACACCGGCTTTGTGGCCGGCATTGAAAATTACTCCCGCGTGCTGGAAGGCCGCGAGCCGGGCAGTCCGCCTTCCACGCTGATTGATTATTTTCCCGACGATTTTTTGCTGTTTTTGGACGAATCCCACCAAACCGTGCCGCAAATCGGCGCCATGTATGAGGGCGACAAATCCCGCAAAACTACGCTTGTGGACTACGGTTTCCGCCTGCCTTCCGCTTTGGACAACCGGCCGCTAAAATTCAACGAATTTGAAAAAAAGATCAACCAGGTAATTTTTGTTTCCGCCACTCCGGCCAGTTTTGAGATTGAAAGATCGTTAACGCAGCGTAGCGCGCCCATTTATGGGCTGTCCGGAAAGGCCGATAAATCGGCGCGCTACAAAGACGCGATTGTTGAGCAAATTATCCGCCCGACCGGATTGATTGACCCCACCATAGAAATCAAACCAATAAAAAATCAGGTGGATGATTTAATAGAACGGATTAAGGAGCGGATTAATAAGCACCACCGCGTTTTGGTGGCCACGCTGACCAAGCGCATGGCAGAGGAGCTGGCCGAATACCTAAAAGAGGAAGGCATAAAGGTACAGTATCTGCACAGTGATGTGGACACTTTTGAGCGCCTGGAAATTCTGCGGGATTTGCGTTTGGGAGTTTATGATGTTTTGGTTGGCATAAACCTTTTGCGTGAAGGTTTGGATTTGCCCGAAGTCAGTTTGGTTGCGATACTGGATGCCGACAAAGAAGGCTTTTTGCGCAGCGAAACCTTTTTTATGCAAATGATGGGCCGGGCCGCGCGCCATATGGAAGGCCACGTGGTAATGTATGCCGACAAAATTACCGGCAGTATGAAAAGAGCGATTGACGAAACCACCCGCCGCCGCGCCCTGCAGGAAGCTTACAACAAAAAACACGGCATTACGCCCAAGTCCATCCAAAAAGCCATTGGGGATTCGCGCATGTCCGGTTCCAAGGCTGTAGCGCAGGCCACCGGCCTGCATGATGGGGCAGATGTTACCAAAATGTCCAAGGAAGAAATTAAATTTTACGTGGATGAACTCCAGCAGCAAATGGACCTCGCCGCACAAAATTTGGAGTTTGAGTTGGCGGCAAGACTTAGGGATAGAATTGCGGAAATAAATAAAATTTCCAAATTAAAAAACCGGCGCTAAGCCGGTTTTTCGTTCCCAATAAATTTTTCATACGGCTCGGCGGCTTGCCAGGCGTATTCAAACAAATTGCGCAAAGATTGGTAAATTCCTTTGCTTTTTATTTGCACGGCAAAAATATACGGCTGAAAAGAAAAAAATACAACATTGCCGTCATATAAACAATTATCGGTCAAAAATTCTCCCTGTCCCGGGGCAAATCTCTGCTGGAAATTTTCACCATGTTCCATAGCTCTGGCATATGACAAATCCGCACCGCTTCTTGTAAGCAACTCCCTGATTTTAATGGAGCCTGATATAGCTTTATCGTTCAGTTTTTTTGGATAATCCGGATATACCGAAATAATATCGCTAATGGTAGAAAAAAAATCCACTTCCCTAGCCGCTAAAATTTTTTCATACACTCCCCTTACGGCTTCCTTTCCTTCAAAAAGCAAGACGGCGGGCTTGTCTATTTTGGCATTATACAAAGCCATCATGTTCGGCAAAAAACGTTTTACCAATTCCTGTTTTTTATTCAAATCGTTAATTAGCTTTTCCGGGCTCTCCGCGGTATAGAGGGCTTTTTTTGCCCGCGGTACTACGCTTACCAAGCCTTTTTTTTGAAGCTCATCCAAAATCAAATAGGTTGTCGGCCGTTTAATCCCGGCTTTTGTGGCAATCGGATGAACTGTGGCCGTACCCAACTCAAGCAAAGCCAGGTAAACGCTGGCCTGCTTTTCATTTAACCCAATTTGGTTTAAAACTTCTGCTATTTCCATATATTTAGTATACTCCAATTCTTCAATTCTGTCAACTTTTCTGACAACAATATTAATTTGATTTAAAATAGCCTATTTAAAGGGTTTTTTAATATTTCTATAGTCAGCCTTATTGACTATCTTAATTATTTATGACATAATTACAAGTTAAAACAAAAACTTCCCGCGTAAACAGCGCATGCTTAGGCAGTAAATTGGATACCTGCCAGCAAGTCCCGATCCGTCGGGAAGCAACTGTTTACACTAGCGGGCCAATACAAGGAGGAGTTAAAATGTACACAGCGATTGACGAATACTGCACGTTTGAATTAGGGCAGAAAACATTCGCGGTTCGCACGGAGAAATTCGACCAGATTGCGGGACGACCGGGCAGCTATCCGCTCTCCCCGCTCCCCGGCGCTCCGAAGCACATCAAAGGCAAAATTAACCTGAAAGGCCATCTTAAAGGCCACTCAGAAGTGCCGGTGGTGGACTTGCGGATGCGGGTGGGCTTACGGCCTACCGTATTTACCGAGCGTACCTGCATGCTCATCGTGCACGTAGGGCGGCAACTCGCCGCACTCCTCGTGGACAGATTGATAGATATCAGAGAAATCTCTTCCACAGAGGTTGAGAGCGCTACTAAAGCAAAGTCCCCGTGTGTGGTAGGACGAACCTGCCTCGACGGGGTCATTCTGCTCGACATAGACAAAATCCTGAGCGCTCGCACTTTGGCGAAGATCGGAAAATTGTGCAACCGGGTCTGATTTGCCCTAAGGAGCTCGCCCGCCGCGTAGGGCCACGTATGCGGACTGCAAGGAATTTCCTCGGACTTTTCTTGCAGCTCTACCTCAGCAAATTAACCATTATTTTTTGAGGTAGGGCTAATACCCCTAAAAATCCTGAGGAGGAATAAAAAAATGAAGACACTCGTGATGTTGTTCGCGCTGGCAGCTTGCCTGCCGGCGGCCGATTGCACGCTGGAGCTTCGCGGTTCCAGCACTCAGTATCGTTATGCTGATGTTCTATGCATCGGAACCAATAACTTGGTTCTGGATGCATACTACATCGGCAACCCGGGAGCTAACGAGACCAATATCGGTCTCGGCTATCAGCTCAAACCCAAGCCGTCGGTTACCTTTATCCCCGTGCTTTACGTCACGGGCGGGAAGGAAAAGGGACAGCGGGGGGCCAAGCTCGCCTTGATCCTGGGATGGGAGAAAGGCGAGTACAAAGCCAGCGGCTACCTGGCCCGCTACCAACGGGTTGCCGGAACAGCAGCCAATTACCTGGTACTGGACACTTTCGACGCTACGCGTGTCCTGTCCAAGCACTGGGAAGCTGGCGCAAGTTTCGGGTTTCTGCAGCAAACCGGCAAATGGAACCCGCAATACGGCCCATTAGCCAAATTAAACGACAAACTCGGATACACCTCGGTTTCTTACCGCTTCGGCGTTAGGGAGCTTCGGGTGTCACGGGTGTTCGTCATCAAGCGCTAGGGGGAACGCACTTTCCCCCCGTTTTTCCAAACTTTGAGTTATCGAAATTTGAAAAAATGTTATAATGAATTTATGATAAAAGACCTAAAGCATACGGCGCTTATAATGATAGACTTCCAGCGCGATTTTTGCGAAGTCGGCGGTTACGCGTATAAATTTTCCGGCAATATAAACTGGGTTAAATCGATTTTACCAAAAGCCAAAAAACTCCTGAAATTTGCCCGAACAAGTAAAATGCCGGTAATTTATACCCGGGAAGGCTATAAACCGGACCTGTCGGATTGCGACAAATTTAGGTTAGCCAGAAGCAAAAAGGCCGGAGCGCAAATAGGTTCTAGGGGTCCTATGGGCAGGTTGCTAATTCGCGGGGAATACGGCCAGGATATTATTGATTTATTAAAACCAATTAAAGATGAACCCGTTTTAGATAAAGCCAGTTACGGAGCTTTTACAACTACAAATTTAGAAAATATTTTAAAAAGAAAAAATATAACCCATTTAATTATTTGCGGCGTAACGGCCGATGTGTGCGTACATACAACTTTGAGAGAAGCCACGGATTTGGGATTTTATTGTTATTATGTCAAAGATGCGATTTCTACACCCGATCCGAAGCTTAGAAAAGCCTGCGAAAAAATGGTTGGAGCCGAAGGGGGTATTTGGGGAGAAGTCACTTCAACTTTGAGTATTATAAATAAAAAATGAGGAAGTCAAATAACTACCTATTGCTTTTTTCCATCATTTTTGGTAAGCTTTGTTATACCTAATAAAGCTTGCTGCGCTTTATTGGTCCGTGTGGTTCGAATCTTTCAATTTTTAATCTTAAATCTTTCAATCTCTACTATGCCCAACACCAAATCGGCCGCCAAGGCCATGAGACAGGCCATTGTGCGCAGAGCCAGGAATATAAAAGCCAAGGACAAATTCAAGGAAGCGGTCAAAGAAGTTAAAAAACTGATTGCCGCGGGCAAAAAGTCCGATGCCGTAAAAGCCATGCAGGCCGCTATGTCCGCCCTGGACAAAGCCGCCAAAACGCATGTCATCCACAAAAATACCGCTTCCCGAAAAAAATCCCGCCTCGCAAAAGCCATCGGCAAATTAAAGTAACTTAAAATCCCGCCAGTTGGCGGGATTTTTGTCTGTCATTGAACGTAGGCTAATTCGTGCGAATTAACACAAGTCGAGGACTAGTTTTACTATTGCCTTTTTAGGATTTACCAAACTATAAAATACCATCAGGCTTTGCTGGTCCCTCTCAACAATCTCCCCTGCCCTGAGAACCGCCAAATGCCGCGAGGTTGATTTAAAAGATAATTTTATTTCTGTGGCGATATCGGTTACCGAAGCTTTACCAACTCTCTCTAAATACTTTAAAATTTTCAGCCGGCGAGAATTAGCCAAAGCCTTTAGCTGTTTTTCTAATTCTTTCATATTAATCCATCATAGGCTAATTCGTGCGAATTAGCACTCATTCATTTTTTAATAACTCCAGGCTAAATCAACCTCTCAAAACCCGAAATGGGAAAGGGAATTCCCAAAATAAAGTAAAATCATTAAAATAATACCCAAAACTATAGGCAAAGTTCGCCAAATACTTTTAATGTTGTGTAATTTATGATCTAAATAAAAAATTATTCCGCATCCCAAAATAGCCAAAAATAATAAAATATTATTTAGTTGATTGTTTTTTACTGGGCCAAAATCGATAAAATTGTCTTTAATGATAAAAATCAATACTGGCAGAATAACCAAAACTAAAAGTAACAAACTAAACTTTTTATTATTGCTCATAATTTATTTTGTATTAATTCTAATTTTTGAATTATTAGTTAATGTTTGCAAAATCTTCACGCCTAAACTTGTGGTAATAACTGGCTTACTGCCTTTGGTTAAATCAGTAATAATAGACTGGTTTTTCTTTTGATTATAGGTAATATTTAAGACTTGCTGGTTTTTTATCAGTTCGGTTTGGATTAAATCTGCAACATTGCCGTTGCTAAGGCTGTAGGCTATGGTTAAAAGATTGAGGTCAAAACTGGAGGATTTACCATTATAACTAATGGATTTAAGAATTACATTTTTGATGCGTGAGTAGCGTAATTAAATTCGACGGTTTAGGAGCCGGGAAGAAAGACGAGGGCGGAACGTGGTCTCTATTGGTTAGTTGTTTTTCTTGAATTTCCTCACCACACAAATAACAAAGCATTTTTAAGTTTCTATTTTTATTATTTATCTAACATATAGTAATCTAATTTATCACAATATTCCGGCGTAAATCTTGGATTGTCGGGTAGGTTTTTAACATACTCATCCAATCCATCAATACCAACAATAATATAAATACCTGGCCTTGCGCCGTAACAGATTTTAACCGAATCTTTGTTTGGAAAAACTATCGCTTTATGGGTTTGAATTTCGTTGAACCTTCCCATTTTTAAATACTCAAGTAAGGCATAGGAATGTCTACGGATTTCATCCCTTGGATCCCATTCGGGTCGTATCGGGCCTTTGCCGGCTGTTAAAAATGCATCATCTCCATCAAAAATTAGAGGGGTGGAATAATTTTTAATTTCAAAAATTATAATTCCTTTCGGCCCAATAATTACAGTATCTATGTCAAAATGGCGGTGCGGAATTTTATAATTTGAATAGATATAATAAATATTTTTATCAAAAATTTCGTTTAACTTCCTAGAAACCATATCCTCGCCCTCTTTACCTAATTTCGCATGGCTGATGCCATCCAAAATCTTATCTTCCGCATCAGCAAATCGTTTTAACATTTTTATATACAGAGGATAAACGGCAAAGCCAAAGAGAAAGTAAAAAAGACTGGTTATTACGATGGGTAATTTGCCTACCGAATTGGAATAAGCTTTCCATAGAAAATAAAAAGAAGCAATAAATAATAAGCCTAAACTACCAAAAAATTTTAGGCGACCTATTAATATTTGTTTTTCGGAATAGGTCATAATAAATCAATGTGAACTTATATAATCTTTTACATTCTGCGACACTTTTACACCACCATCTATGGCTTTCTGTAAATAAATTTTTGCGTCAGTGGGGTCATTGTTCCCTGCGTATGACAAACCAAGCCAGTACGCCAAGTTGATATCCGTGTCAGTAGTCATTACAGTTGTAAATAATGGAATTGCTTGAGCATAGTCATCATTAAAATAATAAGCTAAGGCTAGATTTTTTTTAGCTGTATTGGTGGAACTAAGGCTGTTAACTTTTTGTGCGTATGTTAATGCAAGTTTATAATTATCAAGTTTGGGGTATTGATTATCTAAGTCTAGGTAAAATAAAGCTAGTGAGTTTATTATTTGATAATCATTCGGCTTTAATTGATTTGCCTCATTAAGATCGGATAGCGCAGTATCAGGGTCATTATTAATTAAAGCAATCTCGGCAGAAATTAAATAATAGTCTGAAGACCCGGAACTAGCCAACGCCAAAGCTTCTTTAAAAGTACTTAAAGCTAAGTCATTGTTATTTTGAGATTCATAAGCGTATGCCAAATTTTTTAAAGCTCCAATTTTAGTATTATTATCTGTGGTGTTATTTATTGCCTGCTGAAATCCAGTAATAGCTTGCTGTTTATTACCAGTATCCTCATTCTGTAGTGCGGTATTGTTACTATTTACGGCATCGTTATTTACAGCATCGTTATTATTTGAGAAGGCTCCGATTATTATAAATACCAAAATAACCCCGACTACATAAATGATTCCTCTTATGTTTGCCTTTTTGGGTCCAGAACTGACTGACGGTGCCACCTTCTCTGCTCCCTGGTTATTATAACCTACAGGACTATATAATTCGGTTTTACTATTATTTTCAAATAGTTTAAGTCTTTTTGTTATATCAACAACCGGTTGATTTAAGGTAGCCTCAAGCGCAGTGCCACATTGGGCACAAAATTTTGAATTTTGTTTTAATTCTTTTCCACAATTAGGACAAAACATATTTTTATATATTAATTTAACCCCCCCCTATTGAGATGGCATTTGATTAATAAAGTCTTCTACGTTACTTGCTGATATAATTACTCCTAAATTTTGATAATTCCCTTGAACAACAGCTGACGGTATTCCCACAAAACAACCTTTCTGATCTATTGCAAGCCCTCCCGAATTACCACTATCTATCTTCGCTGATGTCAGTATGTTACCGTCATCATCAAAGCTGCTTATTATTCCTTCTGTTATGGTCAAGTTATAACCGCCGCTTGTCACTGGATATCCATATATTTTTACCGAATCTCCCAATTGAAGGGTAGAACTGGCGCAACCATCCGGAGGATTAAAATCGGGGAAAGTTGTCGGATAATCCCCCCAAGTTTTTCCATCAGAATCTGTATAAGAACTGTATATTTCTAACATTGCTATATCATATTTTTTACTCAAATCGGGAATGAAAACAGGATTTGCTTCATATATACTAACAGGGTTACCAGTTATGGGATCTGGCAAGGTTACCTCACAAGTACTCGCACCTTTAATAACATGGTTGTTGGTCAAAACCCACCCATCAGTTGTAAAAATTGTTCCTGAGCCACCATTCCCATTATCACACATAATATTAACTACTGATTTTGAATTATCAAATGCGGTTTGTTGTAATTGTTCGGTTCGCTTTTGGGAATTTTGCAACTGATTTGATAACTGGTTAGTTTTTTGTTGCTGGCTCATCAGTTGGCGTTGTAAAGCCTTTTGGTTATTTTCAAAATTTGTATAAATGCTGGAGACAATAATTATTATCACTATCAGAACTACAAGACTCCCAATAGTCCACAAAATCTTTTTTCTTTTTGTTCTTATTACTGTCTGAACGCCTATCTGTACGGGTATGTTATTAATAACTGCGGCGGCCACCGTTTTACTTTTACTCTCAGTATTTTTAATCTCTGCTCCACAATTTTCACAAAACTTACTATTGTCTTCTGGCTTGAAACCGCAATTTTTACACAGATCTTCCGGTTTGTCTTTGAAAGTTTTAGACGCGGGGTTAGAGATAATTTTCGTTTCCTCTTTTTCACTCTGCAAATTACTATCTTGAAAAAGTCCTCTCCTTTTAGTAGGATTCTGATTTATTGAATTAACTGTTCCTCTTCTGACAAACCTATTATCTGCCATTCTCAGGTTCTCTATTTTTTCGCCGCACTTTGAACAGAATTTATCATCATCAGCAAGTTTGTCTCCGCAATTTTGGCAAAACATAAATTTAAATTAGTCGCTTACCACACTGAATGCAAAATTTTTGATCTGATTTTAGTATACCTATGCCGCATGTCGAACAAAACTTTTTTGTCTCCTCCGTTTTTTCATTTTCGCTAGTTTGACTTTCCTGTTCTCTTTTCCTTTTAAGTAATTCGTTTCTTGTAGAAGCATCCAATTTACCCCCTTTTTGGGCTAGAAAATTTAATAAATCCGGCATCACCACAGCATTATAGGCATACATGGAGCAACTAAAAAATAATTTATTGCCCGCTTTGTTGTTAAATTTTTGATAAACACATAAATAGCCTTTTTGGAGTTGGGCCGTGTAATATTGCTCCCAAAGCATAAACATTGGAGTGTTTTTAAAAAATCCTATTTTTATTATATGAATCCCCTCAGGTGTAACCGTTAAATTTTTTAACTGAATTTTAAAAGTTTCACTAAATTCCAAAAGTAGATTAATAATGACGAAAGGTTTGATAAGCTTGTCTATTACGTTAACCAAAATCGCAAAGTTTTCCTCATTTGACTTGCTACTCCCATCTAAAAAACCGGTAGCAAATTGAAAATCATAGCTTACGCCTTTGGCCCTAACAGAAACAGAGTAACGATTAGTTTTAGATACCGGAACAAAATAGACTCGATGAGTAGTTATAGTATGTAAATAACAAACGCCATCAATATCTTTATAGTAAATTTTATTGTCCTTGTATAAAATATGGTTTTGGAAAAAATCTACCGGCCTATTCTTGGCTAAATTGACTGTTAGTAAATGTTCTTCTTGCATATATTGTCTAAGTAATTTTTTATATTCCCCTCGACAACTCCCAAAAAGTAGCTGTTAGCTAATTGCTAAGTCATCTAAAGCATATACCTAAGCCTGTTTTTTGTAAATTTACCAAAATCCCGCCCCGAGCGAAGCCGAGGGGCGGGATTTTTTTAGGCTTTAACTTTGTCTTGTACTTCCGCTACGGCCTGAAGAAATTCCTTCATATCGCTTTGGAAAACCGTAACACTTCCGCGGTGGCCTTGTCCGTCTTTTATCCAACTTTGACTTATGGTTAAATACTTATTGCCGTTTTTTGCGGCTTTAACGTCAAAGAAATAAGTTTGTCCCTTGGTCTTTAAATTTTGGGAATATAGGGGAGGCGTTGGCTGAAAACTTTGTTCCTGCATATGTTTATTTTTGGTTTGTAATACGACCTTTGGTTAATAACTCCCGCAGCTGTTCGGGGGTGATTAGTGAGTACTATTAAGAGATCCTTCGTCGGCCTGTCTCGACTTGGCAGTCGAGCCAAGGCGGGCTGCTACTTCCTCAGAGCCTGCCCTGAACGAAGTGAAGGGATGACGCCACTATATTTATATAAAAGTAGCGTCATTTACGATTTATCAGATTAACTATTAGCTTTACCATTACGTCTTTCTGCGCCGGTTTGCTTTCGGCAATTAATAACGCTAGGGCTACTAAAGCGGTGTCGTTTACTTTACGCTCGCCTTTTTTGTTGTTTAAGAAATTATTTTCTATTAAGAAAAGCAAAAACAGCAGACAGCCGATGCGCTTGTTGCCGTCCACAAACGGATGGTCTTTAATGGCAAAATACAAAAGGTGCGCGGCCTTTTCTTCCAGGCTTGGATACAATTCTTTACCGGAGTAGGTTTGATAAATGCTACCCAAAACGGCTTCCAGCTTGCCGCCCACTTCCTGGCCAAACAAAGAGCTTACTTCTTTTTTGGTAGCAAGCCGCTGTTTAAAGCGTACAATAGTTTTTTGGATTTCCGCGTGATCTAACGGCTTAGCGGTTTTTTTACTGACATCAGATATTCCCAACTTCCCCTCGTCGTATTCATGAAGCACCGTCCAGGTGTTGGCGTAATCTACTATTATATTCAAAAATTCTTTTTCATACCCTTGGGTCCTGCGCGCCTCTATAACATTTTGGAATAATTTAACTGTTTGCTGGAGCTCTTTAAGCTGGCTGTTATGCTCCTGCTTTAACTGGTCTAATCGGTTTTTGTTAACCGCATAACCCTGTAGCAAATAATCGCGCAACCTTTGCGTGGCCCAAATGCGAAACTGGGTGCCGCGCTTGGAATTAACCCTATACCCGACAGAAATAATTACGTCTAAATTGTAATAAATAGTTGGCTTATTCAAGCCAATACCAGGAATCCTGGTATTGGCTTGTTTAAGGGTAGTTTTTTCTTCCCCCAGCTCATTTTCCTTATAAATATTGCCAATATGTAAAGCGATGGTGTTTACATCTTTTGCAAATAAACCGGCCATCTGAGCACGGGTAAGCCAAACCGTTTCTCCATCCATTTGCACTTCTAACTGGGGCCCTTCTTGAGCTTTATAAATAACAATTTCACCTTTTTTTATTTCTTCTTGCATAAAACTCCTTTTGCTTAAGCCAATACTTGTAATACGAGTGTTGGCTTATTTATAAGTATTTTCAGTCACCCGGAAATTCCGGATAGTTCAATTGTTGCAATTTTGCACTAACTGAAATTTTTAATCATCAATCTAATGTCTATATATAGTATACTATCGTTCACCTTATGTCAATACCTTTAAAAATAAGGTTAAAATTAAATTTCGCCGTAGTTATCCACACTTCGTAGTCCCGTCTGACGGGACGGAGAAGTGTAAGCACGCAAAGTTAAATCTCAAAACTTTTTAACTTTTCTATTCTGCCGGCAACCGCCTCACCGGTAATATCCAAAGGCGTAATGTCACAACGTTCAAAAATCTGTTTTTCTATTTTCCGCAAAGCGGCTTCAAATATTTCCCTGTTTTGCGCGCCTTCCGGATGGTTTTTGTAGCGCACCCTCAAATCCGCCATTCTTTGCTCTAAACTGCAAACCCCGGCTGGCTTAACGCGCATATCGCTATAAGCGCAAATTTTTTTAGCAAAATCATTGCTTGCGGCATTTTCAACCCCTTGATCAAAACCTACGCAATCCACTAATTCTCTAATTCTCTGGCTCACTCCCAATTCGGCGACAATTTTCATGGCCACATTGTGGCTACCCGTGCCGTACTTTTTTATAGCTTCCTGTTTTACATTTTCCCAATATACCCGATCTTCCCGCTTCACAAACAGTTCCGGATACAAATCCGCGGTTCTATTTAAATCAAACTTTACAATATTCCCCATATCATGCAGCAAACACGCCGCCACAATATCATCACGGTTAATCCCTCCCCCTCTTAATGTAAGAGGGGGGTGCCTGTCCGCCATAGCTTTAGCGACGGCGGAGGTGGTGATATTATTTAAAATCATCCCCGCCACCGCCGCCACGGTAAGCTGGTGTTCCACAAGCTGAGGCATAATCTGGTATTTTTTGTAGATTTCTAAAATGTACATATTATTTAAGCAACACTAAACACTCAAGATCGCGGGTATGTTCTATCGGTGATTTTATTATCATATTCCGAAATTTAATTCTCGCTTTGGATAATTTTTTCTTTATTTCTTCCAAAGGAATCTGATAAAAACCTTCCACCAGCATGCTTGTGATCTGGCTTTTTCCGCCAACGTCCATAAAAAATAAGGCAACACCGCCCTGCTTTAAAGCATTGTATGAATTTTGTAAAACAAGCCATTGTTTTTCCGGCGGCATGAATTTAAGTAAGATATGGGCAAAGATTAAATCAAACGGCCCGTTAGGCAAAGGTTTAGTGCAGTCGTGCTCTATAACATTTTCCTCGCCCTGTAAATGCTCAACGGTTATATCAAAAGTTATAGCATCAACCTTCCTGTTAAACAGTTTCTCAAATATTTCTTTGTGTCCGGCAACAAATCTTTTATCCGCGCAGCCCAGCACCGCAATTGTAACAATTTCCGATGATGGCTTATAATTCATTTTTTCAAAAACCTGTTGCAATTCAATTTCCTTGGCCCGCAAGCCAAAAGCGGCCTTGTCCTCCGGCAAATTCACATATCCCAAATGGTATTTTGATAAGCCCATAATTTTAAGATTTTTTAAGCAGTAAAATTTTCTTTTCAAACCCGCCGTTCTTTTTCCGCTTTCCTTTTTGCACAGCAATAATGTCCCTTTTCTTCCAACCCTTAAACTTTACAATAGCATCAATTAGCTCCAAAATATCCGCCAACTCGTCCCGCATGCCGTCTCTTCCCGAAGATTGCGAGAGCTCAATAGATTCCTCAACCATTTTTTTGAGCAAAAATTTTAAATATTCGTCGTCGGTTAAAATTCTCGTTTTCGCCGCTTTGCCTTTGGCCGCAAGAATCTCTGGAATTCTATCGCGGATCAATTTTGGGAATTTTTTTGGCATAAAATATATTTTAAAAACGTACCAACACCGCAGCCACAATAATGCCTATGGCCACGCCGGAGATAACATCAATTAACTTATGCCCGCTAAAATCCATTAAAACCCCGTCTTTGCTTATTTTAATTAACGCGTCGTTTTTGCTGGACAAAAAGTATTTTTCATACAAAACCTGGCGCTTATTGTCCTCCAATAAACCATAGATAATTATTATAGAAACAAACACGGCAAACCCGAACAACGGGCTTAAGCCCTGAAGCCAACCGATTAAATAAACTATGGAAGCCAAAGCGGCGCTATGCACGCTGGGAAAACCCCCCAGCCAAAAAAAAGACCAAGCCACGCGGTTACCCACAAAATTTCTTCTCCGCCACACAAAAACCGCGAATTTGATTAAGTGGGTAACAATAAGCGCTACTAAAGGAATAAAAAGATATTGCATAAATTTAATTTACTCTGAATCCTATTTTAGTTTTTGGCTTTTCGTCTATGGCCAGCAGTTGCTTGATGGCTTGAAAAACTTCTTTAAACTGATGGTCGTATTTTCTTTCCAACTTTTCCACTTTTTCCCGCAATTCCTTGTTGCCGGCCAGCATTTCGCGAATTTTTGTAAAGGTGCGTATAATTTGGATATTAACTTGAATTGCCCGTTCGCTGTTTAAAACAGACGACAACATCGCAACGCCCTGCTCGGTAAAAACGTATGGTAAATATTTAATATTTTGTCCTCTGTTCAAGGTCGCAAATTGCGACCTTGAAGATACTTCGTCTCCCGTCATAAATTGCGACCGCATTGCTTCCGCCTCTGACCAGGTAAGCCGGAACATAAAATCTTCAGGAAAACGTTTTATATTTCTCTTGACTGCCTCATTTAATCGTTTCGTGGAAACTTGGTATAACTCTGCTAAATCACTGTCAATCATGACCCGCCGACCGCGCAACCAATAAATTTTATTCTCAATTTTAAACCTCGGAACAATTGCCAAATTTTTCATATCTTATATAGTATACAATCGTTCACTCATTGTCAAATTTCTGCTGTGGATAAGCTAAAATTCAAGTTTCTCCATCTCCCCCCAATTATCCCCGACCTTGGCTTCCACGCTCACGGGCACAGAAAGTTTGATGGCATTTTCCATCAAAGGTTTAAGCTTTTTTGCCCAATATTCCACCTTGTCTTCGGCCACTTCAAATACCAGTTCATCGTGGACTTGCAGGAGCATCCGGCAATCAGTTGTATGTTGTAAGTTGTATGTTGTAAGTTCTTTATAGATGTTGACCATCGCTACTTTTATAACATCGGCGGCCAAACTCTGAATAGGAAAATTCACGGCGGCGCGTTCGGCCGCGGCGCGGACAAAAAATTGGCTGGACCGTATTTCCGGAAATTTGCGTATGCGCCCCAGCTCATTGCGCACAAAGCCTTCCTCATTGACCTGAAGCTTTATTTGCTCTATATATTCTTCCACTTTGGGGTAAGCCGCAAAATATTTTGCGATAAACTCTTTTGCCTCGGCCCGGTTAACTTGACCAATGCGGCTGGATAGCCCAAACGATGATAGCCCGTATAATATTCCAAAATTAATGGTCTTGGCATCGCGCCGCATATCGGGCGTTACGTCGCCCGGCTTAACGCCAAAAATGCTTACGGCGGTGTTGGTATGGATGTCTTCCCCGTCCTTAAACACGCGGAGCATATTTTGGTCTTTAGCCAAATGCGCCACAATGCGCAATTCAATTTGGCTGTAATCTATAGATAAAAGTTTAAAACCTTTTTCAGCCACAAACGCTTGCCTGATTTTACTGCCTAAACCCTGCCCGCGAATTGGAATATTTTGCAGGTTCGGATCGGTTGAACTAAGCCTGCCCGTAGCCGCGATGGTTTGGTTATAGCTAGTGTGGATCCTGCCGGTTTTTTTATTTATCAGTTCCGGCAGCGCCAACAAATAAGTTGATTGCAGTTTGGCCAGTTCGCGGTATTCCAAAATTTTGGCAATAACCGGATGCTGACCCAGCATTTTTTCCAATTCCCCGGCCGCGGTGGACAGGCCGGTTTTGGTCTTGCGGTTCTGCACCGGCTCAAGTTTTAATTTATCAAACAGCACTTCCTTTATTTGCTTGGGGGAGTTGATGTTAAACTCCTGCCCGGCTAATTTGTAAATTTTGCTTTCCAGCTCCTTAATGCCGATTTCGGCTTCCGCGAAGAGCCGGTTCAAAAATTTGGCGTCCAGCTTAATGCCGTTTAACTCCATATTTGCCAAGACTTCAACCAGCGGCATTTCAATGTCGTAAAAAACTTTTTCCAAGCCCTCCTGTTTAAGCTGCGGCTCAAATAATCCCTTAAGCCTTATGGTCATATCCACGTCTTCGCAGCAATACCAACTCACCTTTTCGGGCTCAACTTTGTCCATAGTGGTTTGATCCTTACCCTTGCCGATTAAATCCTCAATTGGCTGCATCTGGTAGCCGAGCTCATTAAACGCTAAGGCCTCCAAATTATGCTGGCGCGTGCCGGCGTTAAGCAAATATGAAGCTATCATGGTATCAAAATCAGTTGTAAATTTTAAGTTGTAAGTTGTAAGTACCTGTAGGTCGTATTTGATGTTGTGGCCGGTTTTCTTGATTTTATCATCGGATAATATTTTTCTTAGTTCATCCGATGCCAAAAATAAATCCGCCGGAACATAATAAGCCTGCCCCGGCTTAACACATAAGCCAACGCCTACCAATTTGGCATCAATGGTATTTAGGCTGGTGGTTTCCGTGTCTATAACAAGTTCTTTGGCGGATGATAAAATTTTTATAACTTTCTCCAATTTATCTTGTGTATCAATTAAATTATATTCTTGCTTGAATTTAGTGTCTGCCTTAGCCGGCAGAGGTGTCCCCTCTGCAGCAGAGGGGACACCTCTGCCTTCCTGATTTTTCGGCAGCTTGTTGATAAGCGACCTAAACTCCAATTCCTGGAACAGCTTTACCACGGCCTGCAAATGCTCGGCATCAAGGTCGTATTTTGGAATATCAATATCCAAAGGCACGTTGCAATCAATTACCGATAACTTATAAGACATGCGCGCCTGGTCTTCCTGCTCCTTAAGCAATTCCAAAGTCCGTGGTTTTATCCTATTCTCTATTTTCTTACCGCTTATCTCTTTATACAAACCATCCAAACTTTTAAACTCTTTTATTAACGCCCCCGCGGTTTTTTCGCCAATACCTTTAACTCCGGGAATATTGTCACTCGGGTCGCCGCGCAGGGCTTTGTAGTCCACCATCTGGTCGGGGTTCAAACCGTAGCGGGCGCGTACGGCTTTAGCATCATAAATTACCACATCGGTAATGCCTTTGCGCATAGTGTAAATTTTCACGCAATCATCTATTAATTGCAGGGTATCCAAATCTCCTGTTACGATCAAAATTTCGTCGTCACTTTTCACTTTTTCCGCCAAAGGCGGATCCGCCTCCGGCGGAAACTTTTCACTTTTAACTGCTTGGCACAACGTGCCAAGCACATCATCCGCCTCAAACCCTTGCTTTTCAAAAATGGGGATGTTCAGCGCCCGCACCACTTCCTTAACCCTGGGAATTTGGTCATAGAGTTCCTGGTCGGCCTTAACGCGCGTGGCTTTATATTCCTTGTACTGCTCGTGCCTAAAAGTCGGGCCGGCCAAGTCAAACGTGCAGGCAATGTGCGTGGGCTTAATATCGGCAATGGCTTTGAGCAGTATCAAGCTAAACCCATAAACCGCGTTGGTCTGTTCGCCGCTTTTGGTGTTTAAAACCGGGATGGCATGGTAACCGCGATGGATTAGCGCGTTGCCGTCTATTAACATATACCGCATTGTTTTGGGGGGAGTCATAATTATATTATAGACGAGAACGCGCCACAAAAAAAGCCGCCTCCAACGGGAAGCGGCTTTTAAATTATCAATATTTTACAAGACTTTACTACTGCAAAGCTGCGCCACTGCCGGTAACAGTAAAGGTTTGGGTGTTGCTGGTGCCGTTTAGATTGGTAACGCTTACGTTGTAATTGCCATTGACAGTTATTCTGGAAGTAGTAGGACACATGGTACCGGCCGGACAATTGTTGTAAAAAAGCGTGGAAGGAACGTTAAAAGTCAGGGTTGTGCCATTGGTGGAAGCCACGTTGACAAAACTGTAAACATCAAATTTGATGGTATTACTGGAGGTAAAACCGGTGCCGGTAATTGTCACCAAGGTTCCTACCGAGCCGGAAGACGGGTTAAGGATGGAGATAGCCAAAGCGGTCAAAGAAGCCGGGCTATTTTGCACCAGCTGGGCGCCGCAAGCCGGGTAAGGCTGGCCGCCTTCATAATGGTAGCCGGATGGGGCGGTAGCATACGTACATTGCGGAGTAGCAACGGTGCCGGTTACGGTAAAAGTCTCGGGATTGCTGGCGCCGTTGGAATTACTTACTGCCACCGGGTAATCTCCCGGGGTAACATTAAGGACATATTGCGGGCAGGCCGTGCCGGCCGGACAATTCGGGGACAAAGCGGACGGGACCGTAAATTGCAAGGTCCTGCCGTCGCCGGAGTTTACATCGGCGGCCACTAAATAATTTTTTAGGCTTATGGTATTGCCCGTGGAGGTAAAACCGGTGCCGGTAATGGTTACCAAAGTTCCTACTGAACCGGAAGACGGAGTAAGGATGGAGATAACCGGAGCTGCCGAAACAGGAGGATTGCCGGAAACAGGAGGATTACTGCCGCAGGTTCCGGCTATCTGATTGAGCGGGCTGCCGCATCCCGATGCCATAGCCGGTACAAGCCCTGCTACGGGCAAAGCCGACTCGGAACTGTTTGCGGGAACTATCTGGTTAAATGTAAAATTCCAGGAATAAAAAACCGCGGCGCTGGAAAAGGGGTGCAGCCCATCGCTGCCAACTAGAAAAACCGTTTTATTCCCCGGATTATAAACCAGCTGGCCGACGCGGGGCGACGAAGATGAACCGGAAGTTACGGCAATATTGCCGCAGGTATCCGAAGGGCTATTACAGCCGGTTTGCTTGGTCTGCACAATCCCTGCCAAAGCCAGAGAGGCTTCGGCGGAATTAGCGGCCGAGACCTGGCTAAAATTATATCCCCACGAATAAAAAACCGCGGCGCTGGGGAAACCGTATAAACCGCTAGCGCCAACCATATAAACGGTCTTATTACCCGGATTATAAACCAACTGACCCACGCGGGTAGAAGATACCTGGGCCAAGGCTCCGGCCGCAAAACTTGCCCCGATTGTTAACGCTAAAGCTGCGGCTAAGCCGGGCTTTAAAAATTTACTAATATAGTTTCTCATAAAACTCCTTTCCCAAATAATTATTATTCCCAGACAAATAAGCTACTTTAAGTCTACTCCCTATTATACCTTGTGTATATAGCAAAGGCTTGATTATACACTTATTATTAACTTTTGGCTGTTTTATGCGCAAATTTTATATTTAAATAACTAATTAACTGCTTAACTGTGCAACTAAATATTTCTTAAGGCTTAACCTTCTGCGATACCTAATTTATTAGTCATTTTGAACAAGTTTTATGGCAATTATAGGCAATTTTAACTTAAAATAAACCCCAAACTTTTGGATTGGGGTTTATAATTTTATTTGGCTGGCGGAGCCTGGGAAGGCGGGGGTATGCCGCCGGGCGTGCTTGTCGGTCTGTCCAATGGAAAATGGCCGAAGCCTCCTTGTCCCAAACTTGCTGCGGCGCCGGTTGAATTTTTGTTTAGGTCCGGCGTAAACTTACCGCAAACCGGCGGCACGCACTGTATTGTACCGTCAGCTTTTTTTATGCAAAAAGTCGGCGCGGCAATGGGAGTTGAACTCGCTGACTGCGGCTGGGCGCAAGGCGGCGTGCCGGGGGGTGTTTTTGACGAACCTTTGGCTTTGCCGGTCTTAAGGTCAATATGCGCTAAATTTTGTTTATTGCCGCTGCTGTCTGTGCCCCACAGGGAAACATGATAAGTTGTATTTGGTTTTAAAATGGCTCCGGTGTCAACCGTACCCGAGACGGTTAGGTTGCCGGCCACAACATAAGTACCAATGGTCAGCGTGCCGCCGCCGTTTAAATTAGAAACCGAATAGGTAATAGTATAATCCCAGCGGCCTACGGTAGAATCAAAATCCGCCGGCTTGGCTGAAAGCGTGGCTGAAGGGTCTGCCGCTTCCAGGGCCGAATCATCTATAATATTTGGGGTAATGGTATCGCCCAAAACCTTCCCGTGTGAAGCATGGACTAAGAGCATGGGGCTGTCGCCTAAATCCAAATCTGACTGGCTGACCGCAAAACTGGCGGCAAAAACAGTACCGGATGACAATGCTAAAATGCCGGCTACCATTAAAGGGCTTATGCTTGATCCAAAAAGAGATTTAACCTGTGACCAAACCGAAGGGCTTGCCGGGGCGCAATTTTTATCCTTCATTGAACAAACATGTGGGTTCATTGTTTTTGTTTTTGGCGTAAAAAGATACAACCCAAAATATTTTTGTTGGGTGATTTTTTTGCGCCTGTTAATTTTATTTTTGTTTCAAAGGTTCCGGACTAATTTTGGCCCGTAACCAAATTTAAAACTTGTATTTATATTATAGCACAAAATTAAATTTTCCGCAAGAGTAGGCGTACTGTAAGGCAACATATTGAACACCTAATCGTTAAGTTATAAGCTGTGCCATCCCGGCCGAATGCATCTGAGAGCCGGGATCCAGAACTAAGCATTTGCCTGCGTCTGGATTCCGGATATTTTTGACTGCTGATGGTTGCCGGTTTCAGTCAAAAATTCCGGAATGACAGCGATATTGTAATCGCAAGTGTTCAATATATCCCTTACAACAAGGAGTGGCCACAATAAAACCGCTTATACAAGCGGTTAATTGTCAATTGTTAATCGTTAATTGTTTCCTTTAGCCCTCACCAGCAACACGGAACACCTCTTCCACATCCGTCATCCCCTGCAAGGCTTTTAGCAAACCGTCCTGGACCATGGTTATCATCCCCTGGCTTATGGCGACTTTTTTAAACTCGGCCATAGAAGAATTTTCTTTTAATATCAGCGCCTGGATCGCTTCCGTGTTTTCCAAAACCTCATAAATGCCCACGCGGCCGCTGTAGCCTAAATTGTGGCACTCCTGGCAGCCGGCGGAATGGTAAAAAACCAGCTCCTTAGGCAATTCCACTTTGGCGACTTTGGGGATTTGTTTTAAAATGTACTGGATTTTTTCCAAAACCGTGGGCGAAAGCGCCGCGGGATTTTTGCATTTTTGGCACAGCCGGCGGACCAGGCGCTGGGCGAGTACGGCGGAAAGCGCGGGAGCGGCGACAAAAGGCTTAATGCCCATGTTCAGCAATCTGGGAATGCAACCTGCGGCATCGTTGGTGTGCAGCGTGGAAAAAACCAAATGGCCGGTCAGCGCCGCCTGCAGGGCGGTTTCGGCGGTTTCCTGGTCGCGGATTTCGCCGACCATAATAATATCCGGGTCCTGCCTTAAAATTGCGCGCAAGCCTTTGGCAAAATCAAAATCGTGGTTATGGTCAATCGGGGTTTGCACTATTCCTTCCAATTTGTATTCCACCGGGTCTTCCAAAGTGATTATTTTTACCCCGGGCTGGTTAAGTTCGTTTAAAAATGCGTAAAGCGAAGTGGTCTTACCGGAGCCTGTAGGGCCGGTGGTAATAACCATGCCGTTGGGTTTTTGCAGCTGCCTTTCCACCACTTCCAGGGCTTGGACGGAAAACCCCAAATCTTTTAACTTTAGTGTGCTGGCGCCGGTACCGAGCAGGCGCATAACAATTTCTTCGCCGTAAGCGGAAGGCAGCACGGACACGCGCACGTCTATGGGTCTTTGCAAATAATAAAAAGTGATGCGGCCGTCCTGCGGCACGTCTTCCACGTTAAGCTTGAGTTTGGATAAAATTTTAATGCGGGTCACAATGGAACGCTGGAGGTCTTTGCTTATATGCAGCATATCCTGCAGGACTCCGTCCACGCGGAAGCGCAGTTTAAAAAAATGCTCCTCCGGCTCCAAATGGATATCCGAAGATTTATAAAACATTCCGGCGCCGAAAATAATTTCCAACAGCCGGCTGGCGTTCATTTTCTTTTGCTCGGACTCCTTCTGCATGGATTTTAGCAACTCCCCGTAGTTCTCCTCTTTTTCCACGCGTAAAACTTCCTCGGTCACCGCCTTGGGGCGTAAAACCTTACTGAAAAATTTAAGCGTCTGCAAAAGGCTTGCTTTGGAAATATAATATAAAGTAACTTTGTTTTTTACGGACAGCTCCTTTATCTTTTCCAAAAGCAGCGGATGCTCGGGCTGGGTGGTGCCGATGCGCAGGTCGGTTAAATCTTTATAAAAGGGCACGGAGCACATCTCTTTTGCCTCGTCTTCCGTGAACATGCCTAAAACGGCTAAATCCACCGGAAAATGATGCAAATCTATATACGGCAGACCCAAAGATCCGGCCTGCGCCTGGGCTTCTTCTTCCTGCATTTTACGGTTTAGCTCATTTAAGCTGTCCTGCAGTTCCTGCGGGGTGCTGGATAAAAATTTATTGGCCATTTTTGTTTCTTATACTAAATTTATAGACTACTTTAGCCTCTATAATTGTAACAAAAACCCCCGCTCTTTGCGAGAGCGGGGGTTTTAATGAACTTTTTACTTTCAACTTTCTACTTTTAACTCTAATCTAGAAGCTGTCTTAAAAATAATTTGTAGGCGAAATTTAAGGATTTTGAGCGGATTGGACCCAAATAAATTTTGACGTTTAGCCGAAGCTAAGCGGAAAAATTTTTTGGGACAAGACGCCAAAATCCTGAAATTGCAGCCCGAAGGATTTTTAAGATAGCTTCTTAATAACTCCAAGCTAAATCGCCTTTATTAGTGCTAACCTTCAGCAAATCCAAACCGGTGATTGATTTTAGAATTATGCCAGTTTTATCCAGTCCGACAAGCGAAGTCTTTTTACCGTTGTAAACCGCTAAAATGACGTAGGTTTTTTTAGCGGCCACGTTTTGGGAGAGAAAAGTTAAATTTCCATTCTTGTCATACGTCCACACGAAAGCCAAAATGTTTTTGCTAACATCTTGCGCTATGCCGTTATAACTTAAGGATTGTATGGTAGACTGCATGCTGATTTTCCGGTTCTTTTCCTTTAGTTTTATATCCGTGGTATTTCCAGCCTGGTCGGTAAGCAAGATGTCATTAACATTATCCAGTATGGTAACCTTTGATGTCGTGGATATATTATCACTGCCGGTAAACTGGATGTCTTTAAGGCTTGGATTAAATTGTATTACGGCTTCGGGAGCGGTTTTATCTATAGTAAAGCTAATAGTTTGCGGCTGTTCGTTGTTGCCGGCTTTGTCGGTAGAGAAAAAGCTGATTGTATGCGCGCCTTCATCGGCTACGGTAATGGAACTTTGATACGTAGTGGTGGCGTTGTTGTCCAAACTGTACTGAATTTTTAACAGGCCCGACGTAGTGGAAGCATTGTTTTCTACAACAGGGTCAGTGGCAATCAGATTAATTTTTATATCTGTCCGATAAAATCCCGGCTGCCCCATAGCGCCGGCAATGGTTGATGTGGAAACCGGAGGGGTAAGGTCTTGGGATTGATCGGCGTTTAATATAGATGATGGTTGGATAGTTTGAATATTTGTGCCATCACCGTTTTCATCAAGTTGTATAGTCTGATCATTTTGGTCATTTAATGTCACTATCGCCGTGGAGCTGGCGGTGATGGGGACGGCGTCGTAATAAGAAGTATTTACTGTTTGGTTTCCATCAATTTTAGAAGAATAAAAACCAAAAGAGCCAGAGCCTGTGGCAACTAATTTAACAGTATAGTTATGGCCTTCCGGTAAAAAAGCATATTTGCTATGGCCTAAAATATCATATTTAACTTCGGGAATCTGATAATCAAAAGTCCCGTCCGGGTTTGGTCCAACGTGGTCGCCATTCTCGTCATAAATCTCCAAGTCCGCGGGGCTGTGAACCGACACTTTATTTCCCTGATAAACACAAAGCGCAGGGTTAGTCGCAATTCCCGCAACAGACGAAGTATTGCCGGCGAGGATGTTTTCAATTTTTTGCCTGCTGCTATCTAACGTCAACATTGAAGAATGTATATCATCAGGGTTTAAAACAAAATAATTTGTTGCCCCACCAATGTTGCTTGCGGAAACTAAAGGAACCGTTCCGTCACCAGGCACATAATCTAAATCCAAATTACTATTTGTATCATTTGCAACTATGTGTCCTATTGTTGCCGACTCACAACCCAGTATGTTATAGACACTTATTCCTGATTGGGAAAAATCCAAATTATCAAAATTGTCCGCGTGAAATTTTCCCGCGCTATCAATCAAATCTGAATTAAGCGTATAAATTGGTTTTTTAAGTGCAGATACTGATTGGTCATAAGTGGTATAATCTTTTCTTATACCGTGGTCAATGTCACTTAAATACCCCTCACTATGATTAAAATAAGCCTGACTTGGGAGCATCTCATAAATTGCGGGCATGTTCAAGCTAATTTTTTTAACTTCATTAGGATTAAGCAAGGCAAGCCCCCATTTTTGAACTCCCAAGTCATCCCCAAAAAATAAAATTTTGGCCGTACTGGGCGCCCCTAAATTAGGCGTACCAACAAAAATCAATTTATTTACCTTTTGCTCATAATTTGGATTGTCATAAAGCAGTTTTTTTATAAGCAAGCCTCCTTGGCTATGAGCGACTACATCCAGACTCGGTGAAGTAGTGGATGCTAAAATACTATCAATCTGCTGTTTTAAAAAAACATCTGCATTTTTGGCAATATCATCTCTCCAGTCATAAGGAAATAAAAATAAATTTTTATTGAGAATATAACCTTGGTTTTGGAGGTCTGTAACTAATGCTTTTGAATAGTCAAAAGATTCGACCGGTTGACCTAAAACAGGACTTGCAATCAGACTAGTATCTAAAGGTTGTCCGTTGGGCTGAAATGCCAATGAATCCATAAAGGAATCTCCATCTACTGGATTTTTTATTTTGTCCAAATTAAACCAAAGTCTGTCTGCCCCTTTCCAAATTTCAGTACCCAAAGTTCCGGGTATTATTAATACCGGAGCTTTGGAAGTTTGTTTAGTATTGATAAAACTACAGGTAATCGAACTGTATGGATATACGGTTGCATACACACCATTATCGACAGATTGAAATATTATGGAAGGGTTACTGCTAGTGCAATTGACACTGGTCATCTGCCAGCCGGGCTGGACATCTTCGGTTATATAGTAACCATCCCCGTTGCCGGAACTACCATAGACGGTGTTAGAGTTGCTTCCGTTTGTGGTCTGGATGTTAAAGTCTTTGGTAAAATACAAAACTGGGTTAAAACCTTGAATATGGAAACTAAAACTACCGTCTCCGCCGACTGTATTTTTATTTACCGTTATATTTAAATATGGCGACATCATCCAGCCGTGAGTATAGGGAACAAAAAGCCAACTGACAATAATAGCTAAAATGATTATTTTTTTGTGCATATTATTTATAAAATTTTAATACTTATTGTTGATAAAGCGTACGTCCACAAAACATATAAACTAGCCAATAAAGAAACCAAAGATAGCAACCAAATAAGCCATCTATGCGTAAATGATTTCCTAATAACTATAAAATAAATTGCGGTAAAAAGCAGCCCAAAAAATTGTAGCAAAATTAAATTGCTCCATAAACCGGAATTTCCTCTGTTGTCTAAAAAATTCTGCCTAATAACTGCGTAATTTCCACCAACTGTAGGAGCCTCTAAACTGTACCAAAGTTTATATACCGGGCTCCATAAAACCTCCGGCACCACGAACATTGCCAGGAATATTCCTAACCAGATTTTTTGCATTTTTGACATATTTTTGTTTCTTAATGATTTTGCTTTATTTAAGAATAACAAATTAAAAATCCTTGTCAATAGAAAGGATTTTTAAAAATTTCTTATTGATTTGGCTAAAACTCAAATGTAAATAAATTAAAAAACTCCCGACTTGTCCAAATTAGTACCTTCTGCTTTATAAAATTACTCATGAGTAAGATTAAATTAGAGTAAAAAAATCATAATTTGCTTTATTTATAAGGTTCAGTTGGTGTTTTACCATTAGTACTACAAAAAAATAAAAATGTTTGATTTTGCTAACATTCCGATGAGTTTTTTATCGAAAAAATAATTTTGGACAAGTCGGGAAGAATAACAAATTAAAAATCCTTGTCAATAGAAAGGATTTTTAAAAATTTCTTATTGATTTGGCTAAAACTCAAATGTAAATAAATTAAAAAACTCCTTATAAATAAGAAGTTTTTTAGAATTATCTTTTAATTATGCCTGTTTGATTTGTTCTTCAGTGCCTCCGTTTCGGCAAAAACTTTGGTTAAGTTTTCCACAGAATTTAGTCCAGTTGTTTTATTTCCAAAATCCTGTCCACCCTAAAAACCCGCGTATCCCCCCTTTGGCGGCAAAACCCCTCCACGCCCAAATAGCCCACGCCGTTATATTCCATATTTCCAACCCTGCCCGGCTCAATTACCCTGCGGGATTTTTCATCATTGGCCTTTAAATAAGTTATCTGCAGCGCTTTGCGTTTTTGTATGGCCTCAAGAATAATGGCCACTTTATTATCTATGGAAATGCTTTTATTGGCCAAGCCGTATTGGTATTGGGTAATGAATTTCACCACCCGCCAATCCATCAAAATATGCTGTTTTTTTAACGGTTGTTTTAAACTCAAACCCTCCAGCGTCCGGCATCTGGAAAGAGCCACATATAATTGGCCGTGAGCAAACGTGCCGCGGCCCAAATCCAAAATTACGCGGTCAAAAGTTTTTCCCTGGCTTTTGTGGATGGTTAACGCCCAAGCCAAACGCAGGGGGTATTGGGTAAAACGGCCGACGGTTTTTGTTTTTAGCATCTTTTCCGGAGACAGCCCATATTCAAACATTTCCCAAGTGTGCGGAAACACCGTTTCCGTTTCTCCGGTTTCCAGCTCCACAATAATGCCGTCGTATTCGTCCTTGCCGCCCTTGTCTATTTCCACAATTTTCCCCATGGTCCCGTTTATCCACCTGCCCGCGGAGTCGTTGTTAAGCAGCATAACCTGCGCGCCGACTCTTAATTTTAGGTTAATGTCCGTAGGTATCTGCCTCTCATCGTAATTCCCGGTAATATGGCCGGTGTAAGTTTTAAGCGGAGTTTTTAGTGTATATAGCCGGTCCTCATTGATAAAATCCGCCACTTGATTCGTGGAAGCCAGGCAAATCGTAAAATCGTCGTCTTTAAACTCCGCGTTCGGGTCAAACCTTTTGTTTAATTCGGCCAAATGCCCGTCATCGGCGCTTTTATTGCGGATGGCATTAAGCAAAGCTATAAATTTATTGTCCGTTTGGCGATAAACAGTTTCCAGCTCAATAAACTTAAAACTAAATTCCTTAAAAACTTTGGCGTCAAAAAAATACGGGCTTTCATAGAGCTGGTCAAACGCCGCTTTTTCCGCGGAAACGACAACAGGCGGAAGCTGGTATAAGTCCCCGATAAATATCATCTGCTTGCCCCCAAAAGGCAAAAGGCTGTCTTTGGAATTTAACCTTAAAAACTTATCCAGCATATCCATTAAATCCGCCCTGACCATGGAGACCTCATCTATTATTATCGCGTCCAGATGTTTTAAGATTTCCACCCTGTCGTCCCATTTTGGCAATTTTTTTACATTTTTAAGCGAGGTTTTGGGAGTAAAACCGCAAAAACTATGGATGGTTTGGCCGTCAACATTTACCGCCGCAACCCCGGTAGGCGCCAGCACCGCAACATTCTTCTTGGTATTTTGGCGGAAATAATTCAGCAAGGTGGACTTGCCGGTGCCGGCCCGCCCAGTCAAAAAAAGGCTTTCTTGAGTCTTTTCCATAACCCTTAAAGCCTCTTTTGCTTCCTTGCTAAAATCCAGTTTAGCCGGTAATTTTGATTTTACTTTTTGCGCCATTTGCCCTTTCCACTTCTTTAAATAATTTGGCTAAGTCTTCTGCCGTCGCCCCGCGACCCTGACGCAGACCATTACAAATATGGCAGTCGGGAAAATAATCCCACGTCCCGCGGGTGGTTGTTTTGGGTTTTGTTGGTGTAATTTTGTGCATAATTTTGCTTCTCAATATTTCAGGTGATTTGTGTAACTATTTGAGCTTGCTTTTATAATAATGCTGGCTGTCCAGAACCGCAATTTTCACAAACTTTATGTTCTTCAAGATTTCTGCCATCCATATCTATCATTCTGTTGGCCTTTGATTTTTCTCCACAAAATTCACAAATTTCGTAATTATCCTCTCCTACTGACAATTCTGGATCAAAATGTTCGACTCCTAAATACCTGTCAAAAATATTATTAACAACATCGCTTATAGTTGCATAATCGTCTTTCCCATAGGTATCTTTTATGTCTCTCCTTATTTCTTCATCGATGTGAATTTTTACTGTAAGCATAATTTATAATTTTTAAATATAATTTTTCTGTAAAATATTTTTGTAGTCACTTTCAACTTGAGAGTACGTTAGAAAATTTATCCGACTTATTACTGGCTTGAAAGCAACTTTTGTTTTTTCTTTTTCAAACTTTACTTTTCTGTCTTCTGATGACACGCAATAAAATTTTGTTATAAAATCCTGCAACTCCATAAATTTCACAAAAGCATCTCTAAAATCGGTTGACTGTTCAACTTCAAAAATTGAATCCGGAAAACCCCTGTTATTAAACCAAATCACGTCCGCAAAAGTAACACTGCTCTTAATTATAGGCTCATATGTAAAAATCGGGACAGCTTGTAATGTTGCCAAGCTACCAAGCGTTTTATTTTGGAATGCCCATTTTTTGTCATTCGTATAGGTTTCAAAGTCCCGATAATTGCCAACCTCAAGCAACATCCCTTGAATGTTTGCGTGCATCCGTTCTTTCTTTTCTTCTTTAGTCTTTGGTTCAATTTCTTCTGGCAATTTATTTAAATATGCAGTAAGCGCATAAACCCCTAAACCTATTCTTGTAAATCGTTCGTCGCGTTGCACTCTTTCCTGAATGGTGTAATCTGGGGTTTTGCCAACGATTTTACTTTTGTCTTTATATTTCCAAATTCCTCTATATAAAAGTTTCAATGGCGCAAAATAGCCGTTATGTAACATAACTTGTTCAATAGCTTCTGAATAAGTTATATCGTTGTCATCTAGCATAAAACAATCATTATTATTAATGCATACTTTCGTTCACCTTATGTCAAGCGGACAATTTTTTTACAGATTTATTCCTCAAAATTTTTACGCTGTCTTTTGTTATCACTTTTTTGCCGGTTTTAGCTTCTATTTCCTTGCGCGCGTTGCCGGCTATACCTCCCCCTTCGCGGGCAACCTGCCTATTGTCGGGAAATGTCTTTGGCTGTCTCACTTTTGAAATTTCGGTCGTGGAAGTTTCCGCCAGCATGTTTAATACCAGCTCAAGATTGGACATATTATCGCGCAAGTTTTCTTTTTTTAAATCTTTAACTTTTTTATAATCTTTTGTTTTTAACCCTGCCCAGGCAAAGGTAATGTCATCGGTCAAAATTGCGAATTCTTTATTGCTTAAAATGCCTCTCTCTTGCCACTCGTTGGTCAAGTCTTTTCTTATTTCTATACTCTTTAGACGTAAATCAACCCAGTTTTTTGAATAGCCCTTTTTAAGATATGTTGACATTGCTCTTTGAATGGCTTTTTCCGGGTCTTCTGCTTCCTCTACCCTTTCATAACCTACTCTTGCCAGCCAAAGCTTAAAAGGCTCCGCTTTTGGCGAAGGAATAGACTGAATAATGCGAAACATCGTTTCTGTGTCAGCGACATCTGTAATACGCATTTTACCGTCTTGCGCGACCATTTTCAAACCGTGACATTTTGTCACGGTTTCATTTCCACCTTCTTTAAGCAATCTTTCCTTTAATTTACGCCAATAAGCCAAAGGGTCAACACTATTGGTTAACACAGCGACAACATCAGAAATTGAAAAATACCAAAGTTCTTTTTCCTCGTCCCAATGGCGCCGAATTTGATTGTCTTCAAAGATGGCAATTGTTTTGTTTTCCTGTTGCAAACCCATATATTTTTGGTTTGGCTTTTTTATCATTTATATAGTATACTTTCGTTCACCTATTGTCAAGTGGAAGTCTTGTACAATGGAAGATGATACCTCCCCGGTCTTTGATTCCTACGGGAGATGATACCCCAAATGGGGGTCAAATCGGTGTCTGGGATTAAAACGCGCGAGCCGCCATAATTGAAGAATG
>Ga0182027_10000975_pt1 | contig 48260 bp, 52 predicted proteins | sample 712E1DmetaG_FD_121300 | JGI IMG/M metagenome (GOLD analysis project Ga0182027, IMG submission 121300) | Permafrost microbial communities from Stordalen Mire, Sweden - 712E1D metaG (Illumina Assembly) | ecosystem: Environmental > Terrestrial > Soil > Wetlands > Permafrost | place: Sweden...
GATGAAACTGGCTATCGCAAAAACAAAAACGACTTTCCAAAAATTGTGCATGTTCTCCTACTGGGTTGAAATGGACTGGATCAGTGAATCCAGCGTATTCAGCGATGGATTGAATTGATCGGGTGGGGCGGCATTAATCAAATCGGTAATCTGCTGGATGTAATTATCGTTTGACATTGAAAAGGGGATGCCGCCGGCCGGTACAGGCGAATCAGTGTTGGCGTCTGCGGGTAGGAATGGCAAGGTGGTCCAAAGCCTGGCGAGGATGTAATACCGGCCATCGCGGCTTAGGCCCTGAAAGAGATAGAACAACTGCTCGTTGTTGACGGGTCTCACATCCGACTGGTATTGTGTAACGAAGCGCAGGCCGGAACCGCCGTCGAAATGAATAATTTTTTCCTGTGAGGCGAACACCTGGGCTGCATGGGCGTCTGGGATTACCGGTAAAGCATCCTCCTGAGAAAGCGAAATTTTACCCAAAAGAATTTCTTTCAGCTGCTGGATGCTATAGGCCGCCCCGGGATTTTCCGCCGCATACTGAACCGCCGGATAAACAGAAATATCACCTCCATAACCCTCGAATGTGATCTCCAGGTAAGCGGGAGTGTTATAGCACTCATCTGTGCAAGAAGTTGCGTCTATAGTTTGCGCACTTGCGCTTGTTGCCAGTCCTGCAGGAATCACCAATTGGATGGGTGGGGCTGAAACAGGAATTGAGGCTTGCGAGGGAGCTGAGGTGCTGGTCGGAACGGTAGTTGAGGTGCCGACCGGTGCGGAAGTCGCTGTATCCGCCGGTACGGGAATCGACGTGTTGCTGGGGAGGGACGTCGCGGCTGGAGTGGCAGGTGCAACCGGGCTGAAACTGCAGGCAAGAAACACGGCTAGTGAACTCATGAGCGCCACACATTTCAGAAAGGTGACAATCTTGTATTGGAGTGGAAACCTATGGCTCATTGTACATCTCCTTTTTCACAATAGGGATTTCAATCACCGCCACGCTTATTCATGCCGACCAGTTTAACCATTATTTTTGCATTTTTCTTCCGACCGTGTTTCTTAGAACACCGATTCGTTCGATTTCCAATTCAACGACATCGCCCTCGTTCAACCACGGACCTTGTGCTTTGGTCAACTCCAGCAGGCATCCGGTGCCGACAGTGCCGGAACCGATCACATCGCCGGGCAGGAGCCTTACGTTTTCAGATGCGCGCGCGATCAGATCTCCGAATGACCAGTACATATCTTTGAAATTGCCGTGCGACTTCTCGATGCCGTTCACACGTCCCAGCATCTCCAAATCATAGATGCCGGGGCGGTTGACTTTCTTGTCCGCTAATCCATCTGCTGTAATGATGCACGGCCCAAGCGCCGATGCAAAATCCTTTCCTTTTGCGGGGCCGAGTCCCACTTTCAACTCTTCGCGCTGCACATCGCGCGCAGACCAATCGTTAAAGATGGTGTAACCAAAAATATGTCGGGGTGCGTCTTCGGGTTTAATGTTGATACCCGCCTTGCCGATCACCGCCGCGATCTCCAGTTCATAATCCATTTCGTTCGTGTATCCCGGATAGGGAATCTCGTCATCCGGACCGAATATATTATTTGGATTTGTAAAATAGAACGTTGGAAATTTATACCATTCCGCAGGTACTTCTCGTCCGCGGTTGGCGTTGGCGGTTTTTACGTGAGTCTCGAACGCATAGCCGTCCCGCAAGGTTGTCGGCCGGGAAATCGGGGCATGCAGCCGGACTTCGTTTAACGGAATCCGGCTTGGTTCCCGAAGGTTGCGGATGCGTTCAAGCCCTTCGTCACCGGCTTGGATCAAATCCATCAGCGAAGCAAAAGGGATGGTCTGGATCCCATCCTCTGCTAACAAGCCGGGGCGCAGTGCAGTATCCGAGGTCGAGAAGGTCACCAACTTCATTAGAGATTGCCTCGTTTCTCCTGTTCGAGTTCAAGCGCTTCGAAGAGCGCTTTGAAATTTCCTTTGCCGAAGCTTTGCGAACCATGCCGCTCGATGACCTCAATGAACATGGTGGGGCGGTCCTGGATCGGCTTGGTGAAGATTTGGAGCAGGTAGCCTTCATCGTCTCGGTCTACGAGGATGCCGAGATCATGAATGGCTTTCATATCCTCGTCAATCTTGCCGACGCGGTCCGGTAGGATTTCATAATACGTTTCAGGCACGCGCAGGAATTCCACACCGTTGCTTTTCAGTTGCGAAACAGTTTTGAGGATGTCGCCTGTGATGAGCGCGATGTGTTGTGCGCCGGGCGTCAAATAGTAATCGAGATATTCTTCAATCTGGCTCTTCTTCTTGCCTTCCGCCGGTTCATTGATCGGGAACTTGACGCGCCCGTTTCCGTTTTGCATCACTTTGGACATCAATGCGGAATACTCGGTTGAAATGTCCTTGTCATCAAAGTGCATAAGCTGGCGAAAGCCCATCACCTTGTGGTAGAAATTGACCCACTCATTCATCTTGCCCAGTTGCACATTTCCTACGATGTGGTCAATGGCGGCCAGGCCGGTGGATTGCGCCTCCTGATCTTTGATCGGGCGATAGGTCGGTGCGAAGACTCCCTTGTAGTCACCGCAGTCCACAAAGACGTGAAGGGTCTCGCCGTATGTATAAATAGCAGATGTGCGATAGATGCCGAAATCGTCTTTTTGTTCGCGCGGCGTCCAAGCGGATTTGCCACCGCGTGAAGTGGTTTCCTTCCAGGCTTTTTCTACATCATCCACTTCCAATGCGATGATTTTGACTCCGTCACCGTGCACCATATGATGCGCGGCGATTTCGCTGGTCGGCGCGTAGGGCGCAGAAACGACAAACCGCGCTTGCCCCGATTCTAGAACATACGAGGCGAAGTCGCGGTTGCCGGTTTCCAATCCTGAATATGCCACCGGCTTGAATCCATAAGCTTTCCACCAGTAAAACATGGCGTGCTTGGCATTGCCCACGTAAAAGTGCACGTGGTCAATGGATTTGATTTGAAGGAAATCCGCTTCCTCGGTCATGGGCCGGGAATCGGATTTCGACGTGATTTTTGTCATGGCTCTCTCCTTTGGTTGGTGCGCAAGATTCTACGACAAAGAAGTACACAGTGCAACACGAAAATCAATGCCGGATTAATCGTGCCCTGATTTGTTCCCAAACACGGGTCTTCGGTATGAAGTGGCTGAAAGTTGATGGGTCTGCCGATCCTTGATTTGGAACGGTATGCAGGCCAGCAGGCTGAGAACCAGGATCAGAAACGCAAATACAATTCGTTTCATTTTAATGAGTTCTCTTCGATGAAATTCTTCCAGATCGGATATTCATCCGGATTCCAAATTCGGCGCAGATCCTGGAAGGCTTTTTCCCGCTCCCATCCCAGGCGTTGAATGCGGTATAACGCAATGAAGGCAGTCGCGCGGTAATTGGCCTGGCAGTGGACATGCACTTTCCGGTTTTGATGTGTTTCCATGACATCCATGAATTCCTTAAGGTTTTGGCGTGTGGGATGATCCCATTCGACCGGAATGCCGATATATGCCATGTTCAAAGCTTTGACCAGCGCCGATTCGTCCGGCAATGCTTTTTCGGATGTAGGCATGGCAAGATTGATCACCACTTGAACTGCAGCATTTGCAATATCCTTTAATTGATCCTCGGTTGGCATACCACTGCTAGACAATTTATCGGTAAGCGATAGGAAGTTATAAATTTCTTTTAACATTACTTGACCTTCGCCACTTTCCCGCCGGTCATTTTCATTAAATCATCGGGTGTCAATTCAAAGATGGCATTCGGTGTGCCTGCCGCTCCCCATACCGTTTGGTATTGGAGCAAGTCTTCATCGAGATAGGTCTCCATTTTTTGAGCATGTCCGAGCGGAGGCACCCCTCCAATGGCGAAGCCTGTGACCGTGCGCACGAAATCCGCGTCCGCGCGGATGATGGCTTCGCCCGCGTATGCGCCGATCCGCTGTTCGTCCACGCGATTTGCGCCGCTCGTTAAAACCAGGATGGGTTTATGGCTTGTCCTGCCTTTGAATATCAATGACTTGATGATCTGTCCGAGCATACAACCTGCGCGGTCGGCGGCTTCCTGGGCGGTGCGCGTGCTATCCGTAAACTCGATCACGTTGCAATGGAAACCTTGTGACGTTAATAGATCCTGTACCTTTTGGGCGGATGCAGAAAGAGACATAAAGACCATCCAAATATTTGCCGGGTTTATTGTAAAGTATAATTCAAGTTGATCGAAAAAAGGATTTGCTTGAATTAAATCTTCTTCATGCACATATTAAAAAGGTAGTACTTTTGGGTTGACAACATTTGTTAAGATTTGGTGTATAATGAGCGACAACTTATCCATCGGGTGTTTATTGTTTCCCTTATTATTCTAACGCTTATCATCGAATGTCCACTTCTTCTCTACTTGTTGTTGAAGGCCGGTACGCAGACATCCCTTCTTTTGCATCTGAATTGCAGAAGAAGGGTTTTGAAGTTCATACGGTCACCAGCGGGGCCGTCGCCGTATCGCGGCTTGAAAAAATCAATCCAAGCCTCGTTGTAGTTAATGCCGCTTCCTTAAGAAGCACAGGCCTGCGCATTTGCCAATCCATTCGTGATAAGGATAAGAATACGAAGTATCCGATCATTCTCATCCTTGCAAAGGAAGCGAAGGTGGACAAGGATACGGCCGATGCCGTGTTGATTCTGCCGTTCACTGCGCAGAAACTTGTGAATCGCATTAAACCGCTTTTGCCGGGCGATGGGAAAAACATGGTGCATGTTGGGCCTATTCGACTCGATATCGAACGCCGGCGCGTGAAATGCGTTGGAAAAAGTACCAAGTTGACCCCTCGTCTGATCACCCTTCTAAAAATGTTGATGGAAAAACCGGGTGAGGTGGTCGAACGGGATACCCTCTTTAAAAAAGTTTGGGAAACCAATTACACGGGCGATACGCGCACTCTGGATGTTCATATTTCATGGCTCAGGCGCGCGATTGAAGTGGATCCCCTGAAACCAAAGTTCCTTAAAACCGTTCGCGGCGTTGGATATCGTTTAGACGTTTAGTTTGACACACGTCATACATCCCCTTTTGCTCCCAAGACGAGTCACCGTTCTATTCTTTTTCGCCCTGACTGCCTGCGCGCCCCAGTCCGCTCCGGCATTTTTCCTTCCTCCCACACAAGTCAGTGAAATTATCCCGACCCGGATTGTGATCCGTGTCCCTCCTTCAACCACTGTTCCCATGCCGACGGTCATTCCCACACCCACACTATGCGCGAATGGCTTGACTTTTGTTAAAGACCTTACGGTTATTGATAATACGCCCTTTAGCCCGGGACAATCCATTGATAAGCAATGGCTGGTCCTGAATAGCGGCACTTGCGATTGGGATTCACGTTATCGTCTGAAATTGATTGATGGTTCTGCCATGGGGGCGGTGGAACAGGCGCTTTATCCGGCGCGTGCCGGTGCTCAAGCTGCGCTCCGCATTCTCTTTACCGCACCCTCCGATACGGGAACCTATAAAAGCACGTGGCAAGCCTTCGGACCGGGCGGGGATGTGTTCGGCGATCCAGTTTATATCCAGATTATCGTTCAATGATGGTTGTTTGAGATTCATGACGGGAGGCTGCCCAAAGTTGGGCAGCCTCCCGTTTATAAATTGTAGTGACGACTTTAGTCGTTGTCTTCCCCGGTAAAAACGGTGCTTTGAGAAGTTTTGGCTGCAATTACCTTTGCATGCAGTTTATTGAAGGTTCAGCAAAACCACCACACCTTTGTCGCTCGATGTAATGGTGATCGTCAGGAAGTTGCTGTCTTTTGTAAAGAACATTACGCCCCCCTGCCCGCCGCCTTGGGCGCTGAATGCAGAGGCCCAACCGAGGCTCTTGAGTTGATCCGCATAAAAGGTTTGGGCATCCGTTGGGGTGGCGTTGGCCTTAAAGCTATATGTGTTCTTATTGAATTCCTGTCCCGCCGTCGCCTGAGTCATGATCGGAATGTTATTCCAATTGCTGACGGGCGTTCCCGTCGGATTAAGATATTGACCGACATTCGGCATCGAAGAAGGCAGGGCTTCGAGTGTTGATACCGATACCGGATTGGCTGTTGCAATCGCTTCAGCGGTGGATGCAAGTCCTTTTGCCTGGTTGAGCGGGTTTGAGATCAAACCGCAGGCAACGGAAAATAGGATCAATAGGGATAGTAGGGTAAATTTAAAGAGGCGCGACATAACTTTCTCCTTTGGTGAATTAATTATACGGATATTCCTGATTTGAGGAATGGGCCAATCGTACTATCTGCCTGTCTTCCTGATAAAATATTAAGAACTAATGTTACACACCGTCCCGAAGGTTTTGGTAAAAACCTCCTTGAATTGCGAAAGCCTTCGGGACGTTCTGTGTAAGGTAAGTTAAGAATTTACATCCTTGGAGACCTTCATGCCCACCTTGCCCTGGTATCATTCCACTTCCATTTATCAGATTTACCCGCGCTCATTTTACGACGATAACCGGGATGGCATCGGCGATATTCAGGGGATCATTCAAAAACTGGATTACATTAAAGACCTGGGATTCGAAACGGTCTGGTGCTCGCCGTTTTTTGCCTCTCCTCAGGCGGACTTCGGTTACGACATCTCCAACTATACCGACATCGCTCCCGTATATGGCACGCTGGGCGATGCGCTGCAATTGATTGCCGGGATTCATCAGCGCGGCATGAAGATCGTTTTCGATATGGTCATGAACCATACTTCAATGGAGCATCCCTGGTTCAAGGAATCGCGCTCCTCCCGAAATAATCCGAAGGCGGATTGGTATCTCTGGAAAGACCCGCTCCCCTCTCCTAGGAGGAGAGGGGTTGGGGGTGAGGTTCCCAACAATTGGCAAAGTGTGACCGGCGGCAGCGGCTGGCATTATGCCCGGGAACGGGATCAATTCTATTGGGCGAGTTTTCTTCCCTTCCAGCCCGACTTGAATTATCGAAACCCCGTTGTCAAGCAGACCATGTTCGATATCGTCCGCTTTTGGCTCGTTAAGGGTGTGGATGGTTTTCGTCTGGATATCTTCAATTACATTTACAAGGATGCCGGATTCTGGAATAATCCCTTTTCATTTGACCTCATTCCGACCGAAACCAACCCTTCCGGGTTTTTTCAGAAAGCGCAATATACCATAAATCAGCCCGAAAACTTTGATTTTGCCAGGGAACTTCGCGGCGTATGCGGTGAATTTGGGGAGAAACTTCTGCTCGGCGAGGTTAGTGGCAGTCGGAGCGTGATCCGTCAATTCATGGGCTTGGAAGAAAATGATGGCTTGACTCAGGTGTTTGATTTCGGGATGATGGATTTTAAATTCAGCGCCTCCTATTTCCGTGATCTGATTGAAGATATTGAAAGGCATTTCCCCGCTCCCTTCATGCCGGTTTATGTTTTCAGCAACCATGACCGCGCCAGGAGCATCTCGCGGCTGGGCGGTGATCTTCGCAAGGCGAAGTTATTGCACTTGCTTCAACTCACCGTGCGCGGTGTGCCGTGCCTCTATTATGGCGAAGAGCTTGGGATGACGAATTTGAAGCTTCCCTTTGCCTCTGCCCTGGATCCCATCCCGCATAAATTCCAATCCATTCCCCGTTTTGTTTTCGATATGCTCGGCATGACCCTCAACCGCGACGAGGTCCGTACGCCGATGCAGTGGAATGGTGAAAAGAATGCGGGTTTCTCACTGGCCCAAAAAACGTGGCTGCCCGTGCATCCGAATTATGAGGCGGTCAACGTTGAGAAGGAAAGCCGGGATGAAAACTCTTTGCTCAATGCCGTTCGTTCGATTTTGAAGATCAGAAAAGAGCAGGCGGCGCTTCGCGAAGGGAATTTGATGTGGCTGGATAATCTGCCAGGCGGCGTATTGGGCTATACGAGGCAGACGGAGGAAAACGAAATCGCCATAGTTTTGAATTTCACGGATAAGGAAAGCAAATTTGCCCTTGCCGGTGAAGGCTTGCAGAGTCTTTTTCAATTATCGGGAGAGGATAGCTTCAACGCCAATAGATTGAAACTGAACGGCTTCAGCGGAATGGTTTTAAAAAAGGTAAACAAATAATAGGAAATCAGCCTGACTGCTATCCTTCCACGATCAAAACCAGCATGATGTCGCCTTGTGGAATGATTGAAACACCGATGACCAGGTTATCTTTTGAAAAGACCATAAGGACAGTATTCTTTTCGGTTCCCTTACCGACTCCCACGAGCGTCGCGCCTGATTTCTTTAGCTCATCGTTGTAAAACTTTTGGATCTCTTCGGAAGAAGCGTGAGTGGTAAAGCTATACCCTTTATCGTCGCCGCTTCCGGAAATTGCGCCAGGCATGATGGGGATGCCCTTCCATTCTTTGGCCGGCGTACCGGATGGCAATGGCAGGCTAAAAGCTGTTGGCGTTTCTGTTGGCGGTTCCGGTGTCTTTGTCGATGTGACGGTTGCACTAGGCAGCGGCGTGTTGGTGGGGATTGGCGTGGCTGTAGTTGTTGGTGTCGGCGTTGCCGCTGGGATCAGGGCGGAACAGGCAGTGATCCCAAGAGAACCGATGATAATCAATGAAAGGATTTTGGACATTCAGTCCTCCTAATGAAATTATTACCTGCGATAAAAAGCCCGATAGAAAAAACCTATCGGGCTTTCACTCTACTTTAGTTTTTCTTCCACCACATTGACGACTTTGCTCAAGGCCTCGCTGGCTTTCAACGTGTCTGGCAAACTGCCTTGTGCCAGGTTCGGACGCCCGCCGCCGCGCCCGCCGATGGCGGTGATCAGATCGCCGGCTTTCAGGCCGCGTTTGATCAGGTCTTCGGTGACGGATGCGACAATGGTCGGCTTCCCCTGAATATTGGAAACGAGCACGCAAGCACCGCTTTTATAAAAATCGCGGAATTGATCGGTCAGCATTCGCAATTTCTCGGCATCTGCCTCCTCCACTTCAGCCGCCAGCACGGTCGTGCCTTTCGCACCTTGGGCCAGGGGGATCAACTCGCTAAATTCGTTCTTCGACATTTCCACGCGCAGGCTGGAAATCTGTTTGGCCGCCGCGGCCAGTTGATCCTGCAGGGAATTAACCTTTTCGGGCACATCTTCAATGCCGGACTTTAACATTCCCGCCACCTGTTTCAATGCTTTCAATCGCCGCGCGATCAATTCATACGCGCCGCGTCCTGTGACGGCTTCGATGCGGCGCACTCCCGCCGCCGCGGAGCCTTCGCTGACGATAATGAACGTGCCGATATCCGAGGTTCGTTCGAGGTGTGTTCCGCCGCACAGTTCATACGAAAATTTCGGTTGTTGTTCCGCCAGGGCAGTGGGGTGTTCAACGGCTGATTCATCAATGATCTCAACGCCCTCCGGTATGATGGAAATCGTCCGAACTGTCTCACCGTACTTTTCGCCGAAGAGCGCCATTGCGCCTTCCGCAATCGCATCTGCCCGGGATTTCAATTTGGGCGTGACGGCCATATCGGCTGCAATGGCTGCATTGACGATCTTTTCGACACGCTCGATTTGCTCGGGAGTCATTGCTTCGGGATGGTTGAAGTCGAAGCGTAAGCGGTCCGGCGCAACCAGTGAACCGGCCTGCACCGCATGTCCACCGAGCACTTGATGTAACGCCGCATGCATGAGATGCGTGGCGGTGTGATTGCGCATGATATCGTGGCGGCGCGCCATATCCACTTCCGCAATGCAAGGGTCTCCCGCTTTGGGATGGCCGGAGATCACTTCACCCATGTGAACGATGACTCCCGCCGAAGCGCGGCGCATGGAGCTGATTTCAATCTCCCAGCCTTCACTTCCTTCCCCTCTCGCATTTTTGGGAGAAGGGTGAGGGGTGAGGGCCCGGATGGTTCCTGTATCATTTACCTGTCCGCCCGACTCGATATAAAAGCCGGTCTTCGGAAGGATGACTTCGATTGGATCGCCGAACGAAGCCGAGCCCACCGATTCACCGTTTACGATTAAAGCCAGCACTTCGCCTTCGACGCGCGGACTGGTGTATGGATCATATTCCACACCATGCTCGCCAAGTTTGTTTTTCTTTTGCAAGTTCTTCAGGATGCCCGCGAAGAACTCGGCATCCTCGCCGCCCATTTTGCCCATGGCTTTGCCGCCGCCCGAGGCCTTGCTGTGTTCATCCTTGGCGGCGTTGAATCCGGCCTCGTCCACTTCGAGACCCTCTTCACGTGCGATATCGCGCGAGATCTCAAACGGCAGGCCGTAGGTTGCATAAAGATCGAAGGCGCGATGACCATCGAGCACGGTTTTCCCCTTCGACGAGCTCAGGGCGGCGTTTTGTGCGCGGATTTCCGAGAGCAGGTTCTCCAGATGCGCTGTGCCCGTTTCAACGGTGCGTGCAAAGCGGATTTCTTCACGCGTCAAGTTATCGAGGATCGCGCCGCGGCTCTTTTCCAATTCGGGATAGGATGCGCCATATGTGGCGATCACAGCCTCTGCCACTTTGGCAAGGAAGGGTTCATGCAGGCCGATCTTTGTACCAAAGCGCGCTGCCCGCCGGATGATCATGCGCGCCACATAATTGCGGCCCACATTGCCCGGCACCACGCCGTCCGCGATCAGGAACGAAGCCGTGCGTGCATGGTCGCAGACGACGCGATACGGCGTGAAATCGGCGAGCATTTCTTTTTCTGTTTTACCCGTGAGCGAGCGCAAAACATCGAGTGATTTGGTGAAGAGGTCGGTCTTGTAGTTGGAATCGACGCCTTGCAGGACCGAGACCAGCCGCTCGAAGCCCATGCCTGTGTCCACGTGTTTGGCGGGCAGCGGATCGAGTTGAGTGGCGCTGAGACGGTTGTATTGGATGAAGACCAGATTCCAAAGTTCGACAAACCGATCGGTATCCAGCGTTTCCGCAGTGACCTTGCCTTCGTCTGGCCGCAGATCGAAATGCATCTCAGAGCACGGACCGCAGGGGCCCGTCTCCGCCATCTCCCAGAAGTTATCTTTACGGCCCATATAAAAAAGGTGGTCGGAACCAAAGCCCGGCTGTTTGAGCCAGTTGGTCGCGGCTTCTTCATCGGTGGGAATATCACCTTTATCGTCTTTGAAGACTGTGGCATACAGACGATTCTTATCCAGTCCCCATACTTCGGTCAGCAATTGCCAGGCCCAGGCGATGGCTTCCTTTTTATAGTAATCGCCGAATGACCAGTTGCCGAGCATTTCAAAGAAGGTGTGATGCGTATCGTCGCGCCCCACATCGTCGAGGTCGTTGTGCTTGCCGGCCACCCGCATACACTTCTGCGAATCGACGGCGCGTTTGTATGGACGCTTGTCGGTGCCGAGGAACACATCCTTGAATTGCACCATACCCGAATTGGTGAAGAGCAGGGTGGCATCACCGCCCGGAACCAGCGAAGAGGATGGCACAGCCGTGTGTCCATGCTCGACGAAGAAGTCAATGTAGGTTTGGCGGATTTCCGCACCGGTCAGTTTTTTCATTTGTTCTCCACAGGTTGAAGTGGGGGAATTATACCAATGATGTGAACGGATAAGGAGCGTATGTGATTCCGATGGGCACTCAAACCTTCGACCTCTCAGACCTCTCAGACTTTTTCGACTTTTCAGACTTTTTAGACTTGTCCGACTTTTTCGACTTGTTAGACTTGTTGTATACTTGTCCTAGAGGAGATTTTCATGCCCACCCTCAACTGGATTGGCAAAGCATGCCATATGACAGTGAAGGTCATCATTCCAAATCCATGTCTTTTACTCCATTGGAGGTGAAATGCGAGTTTTGCGCCTGATTACCCTTGGTTTTGTGCTAACTGTCCTCAGTGTGGCTTGTGCTGCTCCCCAAGCTACTCCACCTCCCGTGGATAATCTCGCAACCAACGTCGCCGCGGGCGTGTCTTCTGCCTTCACCCTCACTGCCGGGGCTCCAACACCCTTACCTACTGCCACACCTCAACCAACCGCTACCTTCACACCCACCAGTGGACCGATCCAGCCGCCCACAGTCCGGCATCATGCGGCTTGCTGGTTTGGTCCGGGATCCGATTACAACCTGGAAAGTAACATCACGAAAGGCGAGCAAGTGCAATTGCTTGGGGTTGGAAGTCTGCCGGGCTGGTACATCATCCGCAATCCATATTTCCAGCAGCCATGCTGGATACAGGCTGCCGACCTCAATATTGATCCAGGCATGGATCTCTCCATATACCCGGTCATAACCCCCTATCCGCTGAGAACACCCAACCCCTAGTAAGCATACTCCCCTTCCCACTTAGGGAAGGGTCGCGTAGCACTTCCGTCGGCAGGCGTCTTTCCTGCCAGGAAGGAGGGGGTTAGGTCGTGTTTCCGGTGCAAGTATTTTCAATCTGAGCAACTGTGGAGAAGCTTCGGCTTGGAAAATTGAGGCTTTCTCCGCAATCAAATTGCCGGTCATCAAAATACCTACCCCTATCAGGAGGCCGGGTGGAGGCGGAAGGACAAGGTGATGAACAATACGGATTCTGTTTTGAATATTATTTGGGATGCATTAAATCAGTGATTTCCAGTTCAGGGTTGTCTGCGTTGATTTTTCTCGAAGGCGATCAGATTTTTTGACATCATGTTTTGCCCCCGAACGTACCAGACGAAATCAAAAAAGATTGTCATAAAAGATGGTTTCATCCTGAGAATAGGCCGAATCTTCTATCGCGCCAACAGGCTTAGCGAACCTCCCAACCTTCAAACTTTCCAACCTTTCGACCTTTCAGACTTCTCAGACCTTTTCGACCTCTCAGACCTTTTCGACCTCTCGACCTTTTAGACTTGTCCGACCTTTCAGACTATAATCATTCCACCTATCCTCAAGTTGATTTTGAAAGGAGCATTGATATGTACACGACCGATATGTACGAAGGTGTTCACGCGGAAACGGTCACGCTGACCGGTGCGAACGGCGATTCGATCAATGCCTATCTGGCGCGTCCGCTTGGCAATGGTTCGTTTCCAGCGCTGGTGTTGGCTCATCACATGCCCGGCTGGGATGCCTGGTACCGCGAGATCACCTTCAAATTTGCGCTTCATTGATATATCGCCATTTCTCCCAATTTATATTTCCGCGCAGGACATGGAACGCCGGAAGATATTGCCGCCAAGGTCCGCGCCGATGGCGGTGTGCCGGATGATCAAGTGGTCGCTGATTTGGCGGGCGCCATGAAATATGTGCGTGCCTTGCCAAACGTCAATGGAAAGATTGGCGTCTTCGGCACATGCTCTGGCGGAAGACATGCGTATCTCGCGGCCTGCCGCGCTCCGGGCTTTGATGCGCTGGTTGATTGCTGGGGTGGCAACGTGGTAATGAGACCAGAACAACTTTCACCCAAAATGCCTGTCTCGCCGGTGGATTACACCGCAGATTTATCCTGCCCCATTTTGGGACTGTTTGGCGATGAAGACACAAGTCCCTCACCGGAGCAGGTCAACCTGCATGAAGCGGAACTCAAGAAACATGGCAAGAAGTACGAATTTCATCGTTACCCGAATGCGGGTCATGGCTTCTTTTATTATCACCGCCCCAATTATCGTCAGGCGCAGGCCGTGGATGGCTGGGAAAAAGTCTTTGCGTTTTTGGAGAAGAATTTAGCGTAAGGAGAAGTTCATGTGCACAATGATTGCTGAAAAAGTGAAGGTGGATGGGAGCGGCAGGGGTAATCAAGGTTGGTTCACTGTGAACCAGGCCGATGTTTCGTTTGATCATCCTTTCAACGCGCCCTTTGAATACGCTCTGAATATTGACTTCGTCAACGAATCGCTCGGACCCTCGGCGCGGGTCGCCGTTGAATTGAGTGAATCCGCGGCCCGCGAACTGGTCCGCACGATTCTCTCTGTTTTGAATGAGGCCGAAGCAGGCGGGTATTTACGAAAAAGTGGCTGATTACGTGGGCTTATGAGTCATTCACCACGGAGCCCGCTTGCGCTCACTTGCCCTCGCTCCCTGCCCTTGTGTTCTTCAAGGGTTGAGGGTTGCGTGCTTCGCGAAGGATGTAGGTTTTCCCTTTGTGTCCTTAGTGTCCTTCGTGTTTAATCTTTTTTTAGATTAGCATACAAGAATCTGATGATTGCATGTCGTTAAAAGAATATTTTCTCCTCGATCCGGATATTGTTTTTCTTAATCACGGCTCTTTTGGCGCAAGCCCCAGGCCTGTTTTTGAAGCTTACCAAGACTGGCAGGTCAGGCTGGAACGCCAGCCGGTTCTATTTCTTGGCCGCGAACTGGATGCCTTGCTGGGCGAGTCGCGCTCAGTGCTTGGTAAATATCTCAACGCCGATGCGGATGATCTGGTCTATATTCCCAATGCCACGCACGGTGTCAATATCCTAGCCCATTCCCTGCAGCTTAAACCAGGTGATGAAATCCTGACCACCGATCATGAATATGGTGCCTGCGATTACACCTGGGATTTCAATTGTCAAAAAACGGGCGCAAGATATATTCATCAATCCATTCCGTTGCCTGTACATTCCGAGCAGGAAATCATCCAACGGTTTTGGCTCGGGGTTACACCGCACACCCGGGTCATTTATTTGAGCCATATTACTTCCCCAACTGCCTTGCGCCTGCCCGTGGAACAAATTTGTCGGCATGCCAGGCAGGCGGGAATATTGACCATTATTGATGCCGCTCATTCGCCGGGGCAAATCCCTGTCAATCTTCAATCTCTGGGTGCGGATTTTGTCTTTGGGAATTGCCATAAATGGATGCTCAACATCAAGGGTTCGGCCTTCCTCTATGTCCGGCGCGAAAGGCAGGCGTTGATTGAACCCCTGATTGTGAGTTGGGGGTACAACACAACCCCCGAAACCACGACTGGCTCCCGCTACGTTGACCTTTTGCAATGGACGGGGACGAACGACCCGGCCGCCGCTTTGACGGTTCCCACGGCCATTCAATTTATGCAGGATCATGCTTGGGACACAGTGCGCTGCGAATGTCACACCCTGTTGCGTCAGGTCATCGAGCAGATTTGCGAGTTGACGGATTTGCCTCCCTTGTACCCGCTGGATTCGGACTTTTACAGCCAGATGGGGATCGCACCGCTTCCCACATCTGATCTGGTGATCCTCAAAAGCCGCCTATATAATGAATACAAAGTAGAAGTACCCTTGATCCAATGGCAGGATCGCCAATTTGTCCGCATATCCGTGCAGGGCTACAATACTTCCGAAGATGTGGAAAGACTGGTAGGGGCGTTGACAATACTCCTGTCTCAGGTTGCTGCCTGATCTTTAATACTTTATTCCACCAGTCCCGTTGCCCAGCGAACCTTCCAACCTTCAAACTTTCCAACTATCTAACTATTTAACTATCCAATTGCCCCTCACGCGGACGTTAAACTTTTATTAATGCCGTGAAGCCTTCTCCGCTTGTGAGCGTATAATTTACCCGAGAGTGTTTGGCTGACCACTGAAGGCTGACTGCTGAAAGCTAATCGCTAACAGCTAACAGCTAATAGCTAACCGTAAGTTTTCTTTGATGCACATAATCAGGATAATGCTATGGATATTTCACTTGCACTAGGCGGCGGCGGAGCAAAAGGCAATTCCCACATCGGTGTCTTGCGCCAACTGGAAAAGCACGGTTTTCGCGTTCGTGCCATTGCGGGAACGAGTTTCGGCGGGGTGGTGGGCGCTGTGTATGCTGCGGGGTATTCGATGGATGAACTGGAGCAAATCTTTGCCCGCGTCGATCAACGGCGTTTGTACGGACGCCGTCCCCAGGATACTGCCTCGTTGTATGGTTTGGCAGGAGTCGAGCAGTGGCTGATGGATACCCTTGGCGACCGCACTTTTGCCGATCTCAAAATCCCTTTTGCCGTTTCGGCTGTGGATTTGAACAGTGCGCGCGAGGTGATTTTGTGTGAGGGTCGTGTACGGGATGCCGTTCTTGCGACGATTGCCTTGCCTACCATCTTTACACCTTTTCGGGTAGATGGAATGGAACTGGTGGACGGCGGCATAGTTGATCCCGTGCCGGTATCAATTGCCCGTTCCTTTGCCCCTCGTCTGCCGGTGGTCGCAGTTGTTTTGAATGGCTCCGTTGGCGAACCTGCCCGCCTGCCTTCGTTTCATTTGCCCCTTCCTGGACCCATCGTCCAACAACTGACCCGCTTGCGCGTTACACAGGCCTTTGGTGTGTTTATGCGTTCATTGGATGCCTCCGATCGCATGTTGACCGACCTGCGTCTGAAGATTGATAAACCCGATGTGATCATCCGCCCGGATGTTGCGGATATCGGTTTGTTGGATGTCGTGGATGTTTGCGAAGTGGCCAAGCGCGGCGAGATTGCGTTTGAAGCGGCTTTGCCCGAACTCAAGCGTGTCACTGCCTGGCCGAATCTCTTGCGCCGTCGTTTGTTGGGAGGTGGATCATGAAACGCGATTTGCGCGCCTATGCTAGGCAAACGAATGTCCAGCTTGCTTTTGGAGCCTTCGTTCTGCTGTTTATTATTGGATTGGGGTTGATCTGGTGGATCTATGGTTTGGGTGCGGCCATCACGGGCCTCTTATGTTTGCTGGGTGCGCTTGTGCCGATTGCGCTTATTTTGCTCGCCCTTTTTGGGATGGATTGGATTGTAAAACGTGCGAATTCCAAGTGATGCGGATTTGATAACCTTTCATAACTGGACATTGCGGGTGCGTCCCGCTTCTCAGGAGCCTGTGCGGCTGTTGCTTCTCCTGCACGGTTGGACCGGCGATGAAAACTCGATGTGGATCTTTACGCGGAATTTTCCTCCTGATTATTGGGTCATTGCACCGCGTGCGCCCCATACGGCCGAACCGATTGGCTATTCATGGCGTGCTCCTCGAGAAGGTCAGCGCGGCTGGCCCACTTTCGAGGATTTTTACCCCTCTGCCGATTCGTTGATTGCGTTGGTTGACGATTTTGCCGCAGGGCAAAATGTGGATGCGGGTCAATTCGATGTGATCGGCTTCAGCCAGGGCGCGGCCCTGACGAATGTGCTGGCCTTGCTTTATCCCGAACGCATTCGGCGCGCCGGCATCTTGTCCGGCTTCCTGCCCGTAGGATCGGAGCCTTTGATTGAGAAGCATGGTTTGAACGGCAAACCATTTTTCGTCGCACATGGAACGCTAGATGAAATGGTCAGGATCGAATACGCGCGTCAATCGGTTGAGCTGTTGGAACGCGCCGGTGCAAAGGTTACATATTATGAAGATGAAGTCGGACATAAACTCAGCGCCAACGGCATCCACGCCCTCGAGGAGTTCTTTGCATGAGTAGTTCTTCACCTCCCCCATTTTCCGAAGGCAAATGGGGGATCGCGAAGCATCCCGCAGCGAAGCGAAGGGAGCTGGGAGGGGGCCGGATTTGACTTTGCATCCCTTAACGGGTATCCTTGCCCAATCTTTTCAAGGTAAATGAACATGAAATCTCATCTATTTTCACGTCGTCATTTTCTTAAACTGGCCGGTCTCGGTGCAGGCTCATTAACGTTGAGCCCCCTGCTGGGTACGCGTGGTTTTCTCGCTCCCGAGGCTCCACAAGTTCCGGCCGCCAATGCTTTGCTGGGCCGCGTCTTAAATAAATTGAATGTCATGTCCGCACCCAATCCAAATGCCTCCATTGTTAAAGTTCTTTATGAAGATGCCTTGGTGGAGTGGCATCGTGAAGTGGTTGGCCCAATGCCTGGCTCGATTAATCAGCGCTGGGTTGAAACGAATGAAGGCTATATCTATTCGCCATATCTCCAGCCCGTGCGCAACTTGCCCAATACGCCTCTCACTGCCGTTCCCAGCGGTAAAAAAGGTTTTTGGGCTGAAGTGACTATGCCTTTTGTGGACTTGGACCTGAGAGGTGCTGCTGCTCAGGCGCCTTGGGCTAAGGACTTGACCAATCAGCGTCTTATGCCGCGCTTGTATTACAGCCAGGTGGCCTGGATTGACCAGATCAGCGCCGATAGCAGCGGAAAAATTTTCTATCGCTTCAATGAGAACGGCGGCCGGCCTGCCGGTATGACGGGTGGAAGCTATGGCGATATTTTCTGGGCAGAGGGTTCCCACTTTCGCCCCTTGACGCTTGATGATACTTCACCGATCAACCCGGATGTTGACCCGGCTAAGAAAGTCATCAAAGTGGATGCCACCATCCAGCATCAATACCTGCAATGCTTTGAGGGCAATACGGAGGTTTATTTCTGCCGCATCTCGAGCGGCGCGCTGTATGATGCCTATGGCAATCAAGTGGATAAGTGGCTCACCCCTCTGGGCGATCAGACCACCTGGCGTAAGTCTCTCTCGATTCACATGGCGGGTGGCACCACCGGGGCTGGCTTCGATACCCCTGCCATATCCTGGACCACGTTTTTCAATCAAGCCGGCATGGCCATTCATGGCGCATTCTGGCACAATGACTTCGGCGAGCCGCGTTCGCATGGATGTGTCAATGTTGCGCCTGAGGATGCGAAATGGATCTTCCGCTGGTCCTCTCCCAATGTATCCCTCGATCAGGGCGATATCATCCTTCAGTATCCCAATGGCGGTACGCATGTGGTGGTCAGTCAGTTGAAGCTCCCCACATAGTTATCTTTGCGATGAGTTCTTTCAAAATCAACATGGATGACAGATAAACGAGATGGATATTACCAGAGTCACCATTGGCTTGGCTTTCCTTGCCGGGCTGGCTTCATTTCTTTCCCCTTGTGTTTTTTCCCTGGTTCCGGCTTACATCGGTTATCTTAGCGGACGCGCGGCGGGCGGGGAAAATACCGCCTCCAATCGCTGGATAACGTTCACTCATGGCCTGGCATTTGTGCTGGGTTTCAGCGTGGTCTTCATTATTTTGGGTGTGGCCGCCTCGGCGGCGGGCGGATTGCTTGTCAGCCTGCGTTTTTGGCTGGCGAAGATCGGTGGATTTGTGGTCATTGTTTTTGGTCTGCATATGATCGGCATCTTCCGCATTCCATTTCTGGAATACGACGCTCGCATCCACGAATTGCCCGATCAAAATCTGGGCTATCTTTCGTCGGCTCTCATGGGTGTATTCTTTTCAGCGGGATGGTCGCCCTGCGTTGGGCCGGTATTGGGGACGATCCTGACTTTTGCCGTCAACGGCGGCTCGGTCGCGCTCGGCACAAAACTGCTTTCCGCATATTCCGCCGGGCTTGCCATTCCGTTCCTGGCCGCCGCATTGGGCATTGGCTGGGTCACCACAATTTTGCGAAAGTATAACAAGGTCATGCGTTATGTCGAAATTGTCATGGGTGTGATTATGGTGATTGTCGGTGTGATGCTTTTGACCGGTATCTTCGAGATGATTGCCCAACGGGCTCAATTCTTTTATTTCAATTTCGGTATCTGATTTGAGGCAAAATGCTTAATGTAACCCTGTATACACGTGATCGTTGTGAGTTATGCGATCAGGTGAAAGAAGATTTGAAGGCTTTGGAGAATAAGTTTCCGCATCGCCTTGCGGAAGTAAATATTGATTCTGATCCGGCTTTGAAGGAAAAATATGGCGATCAAATTCCGGTGGTGGAGATCGGCCCCTATAAACTTAAGGCGCCGATTACATTGCAGATTCTGGAGATGACGCTGGGGGCGGCCAGTGACCGCCGCGGCCAGTTGAAACAAGTGGATGGTGAAAAGTTTCAGCAGCGGGTCAATAAAGGGGAAACTGTCTCACAAAGCGACCGCATCTATTTTTGGATCGCCCGTCATTATTTGGCGATTATTAATTGGATTGTTTTTATTTATGTCGGTTTGCCTTTCCTGGCTCCCGTTCTGATGAAAATCGGTGCGGAGCTTCCGGCGCACATTATTTATACGATCTATAGCCCGCTCTGCCATCAGTTCGCGTTCCGTTCGTTCTTCTTGTTCGGCGAACAGCCTTATTATCCTTTGAAGGAAGCCGGCATGGTGGGCGTGAAAACGCTGGAGCAAGTGACCGGGTTTCAGAATTTGGCTGACCCTTTCAACGTTTCGCGCATCTATGCCCGCCAGTTCATCGGGAATGCAGCGCTTGGTTATAAAGTTGCCTTTTGTGAACGGGATGTTGCGATCTACGCCGCCATTGTCCTCTTTGGTCTGATCTACAGTGTGACAAAACGCTGGCTTCCTTCCCTGCATTGGTCGCTGTGGTTTTTGCTCGGCATCGTCCCGATTGGCATTGATGGCTTCTACCAGTTGCTCAGCCAGTTTAATTGGCCGTGGCTGGTCTCTTTTATGCCGTATTATGAGAGCACGCCCTTCATGCGCGTGCTGACCGGCGGCTTGTTCGGATTTATGACTGCCTGGTTCGCTTTCCCTGCCATTGAAGAATCGATGAAAGATACTCGCGAAATCTTGATCAAGAAGTTCGCGGTGGGTAATACGTCCTTGCGGGCAGGCTGAAAGCCGGCGAAGCAATCTCATGGAATATCAAACAGATGATTGCTTCGCCACGTATGCAATGCCATAAAGATAAATCATGCCTTTCACCCATAACCACGGAATCCGCTATTACACTTTCGATCTCTTCCCCCGTGAAGTGACTCACGCGGTCTTTACGCGGCAGGGAGGCGTCAGCCCGGAACCCTGGGCTTCGCTCAACGTGGGCGGGACGGTGGGGGATGAAGCAGATCGCGTGCGTGAGAACCGTTATCGTTCCTTTGCCGCCCTGGGTCGCAAGATCGACTCGCTTTTCGATGTCTGGCAGGTACACTCCGCCGACGCGGTCTGCGCCGACGCGCCGCGCGACCCCAACCTGCCTCTGCTTCAAGCCGATATCATCTTTACCGATCAGCCGCACGTCACGCTCTATATGCGCTTCGCCGATTGCGTGCCAATTTTATTTTATGATCCCAAGCAGGGCGTGGTTGGGCTGGCTCACGCCGGCTGGCTGGGCACGGTACGCAGTACAACCTCTGCCGCAGTGAAAACGATGTGTGCACGTTATGGCTCGCAGCCTGAAAATATCCTAGCAGCCATCGGCCCTTCGATTGGCGTGGATCATTATGAAGTCGGTCCGGACGTGATTTCACGGGTTCGAGAATCATTTAATTCCGCGGCAGATCGTTTGATCGAATCCCGGGATGGCAAAACGTATTTTGATTTATGGTCTGCCAACGCGCTTCAACTCCAGGAAGCGGGCGTGGAAAAAATCGAAGTGGCCGGGCTTTGTACCGCCTGCCATCTTGACGATTGGTTCTCGCACCGCGCTGAAAAAGGCAAAACCGGTCGCTTTGGCGCCTTGATTGCGCTGGGCGGGTGAACCGAAAGCATAGCCTTGATTCCTTGCCCATTCGCCGCTCACTTTTCACCATCTGCCCCATTCCCTATTCCCGAATAACGAATTTCGAATATCGAATAACGAATAAAGAATATCGAGGAACGAATATCGAATATCGAATAACCAATATCGAACATTATTTTCATTTTCCCCTTCCCAAACCCGCACATTTATCTTAGAATCTTGGGCGTTGGAACCGTTTATCCTTCTCATTTGCCCGTAAGCCAGGATATTCGTTCCTCTTCGTTCCTCAAGATTTTTTACTCAAAAATCCTTCAAAGAATGTTCCCGCGTGGCAGGCTTCCGGTTTTATTAATGGGGAGTTTGTTACTCGCGGCCAGCCTCGCCTGTGGTTTGAGTACAGCCCCGGCAGGCTCGGCACCTCGACCTACAGCTTCCGCTCCGAACCAACTCGCTCCCATAGAAAGCACGCTGCCGCTTCCCACACCTTCCCCTGCCGCCCAGCCAACTTCGGTTGCTGGTCAGCCAACCGGCGGGACGGGCACTTTACCGGTTGCCCCTCAGCCCGCCATTCTAGAATCCCGGCGCTTGACTCTGGAATATCCACCCCATATCCGTGTCGGTGATTCGGATGTGATGCGGTTAACCCTCGAAGTGGATACCCTCGGCAATGTCACACCGACGGCAGTCGTGCAGGGAAATATCGTAAACGGGAAGATCATCCAAATCCCCAATGTGTATGATACGCATGATGTCTTTGCTGAGGCGCGCCTGGATATCGCAGGGCTGAATGTCCAGCCGCCTGATGTTCAAAGTGAGTCTCTGACTCAAGGCCAGTCTGCAACCTTTTATTGGAGCATCCAGCCGGCAAGCGCAGGAACGTTTCGCGGCACGGTCTGGTTCGATTTGCGTTTTGTGGATAAAGCCAGTGGAAAGGAAAGTCAACAGACGATATCTGCCCAGCCTGTCCAGATAGACGCGAATAACTTTTTAGGTTTCTCGGGTGGTTTGGCGCGCGTCGCGGGCGGTGTCGGTTCCATTGTGGGTGTAGTTTTGGGTTTCCCGTTTGCCAATGATATCTTGAAATGGCTTTATGGCCGGTTCAAGAAATCTGAATAAGCCGTATATTCGCATGAGCAACTATGTGACGAAAACCATGAAATATTGACACCGATTAGTATTGTCCTTTTGTTATTAATGGTACAATTTTGCCCGTGCTTTTTCTGGCACAGGCAAATTTTTTTATCGGAGCAGACATGCAAAACGACTGGTTTTATATCGGCTTGTTCCTTGTGATCGGGTTGCTCATCCCGGTCTCGGCTCTTCTGGCATCATGGATCGTTTCGCCGAAGAAGCCCAACCCGATCAAGCAGAGCACCTATGAATGCGGCATGGAAACGGTGGGAGAGAACTGGGTGCAGTTCAAGGCCCAATACTATATTTTTGCACTTGTGTTCCTGGTTTTCGATGTGGAAACTGTATTCCTGTTCCCATGGGCGGTATCGCTTGGAAGTCTTTCCCTTTTTGCGGTGATCGAGGGGATTGTCTTTGTATTGATCCTCCTCGCGGGCCTGGTTTATGCTTGGCGCAAAGGGATGTTGGAGTGGGTTTAACTCGTTGATATCTTAAAAGGCTGAAAGGTTTTAAACCTTCCAGCCTTTTCTTTGTGTTTAGGAGCGCCCATGAATTTTTGGTTTGATCCCGTTAATTTTATTGCTCATTGGCTGAACAGCCTTTTGGTCGGCTGGGGAATGGCGGAATGGCTTGCCGCTTTGATCATCCAACTGGTTGGAGTGGTCGTGCTGATCTCGCTGATGATGGTGTTCGATGTTTTCCTGGTCTGGGTGGAGCGCAAAGTGGTGGCGCGCTTTCAGGACCGGCTGGGACCCAATCGCGTCGGCCCCTTCGGGATCTTCCAGCCCTTTGCCGATATCATCAAACTTATCATTAAAGAAGACATCACACCCGATGGCGCAGACAAAGTGGTTTATAACCTGGCGCCGATCCTGTCCTTGATGTCGGTGTTGTTATTGTGGGCAATTGTGCCGCTTGCCCCGGTGATCTTCGGTGTTGATTTGAACGTCGGCGCGTTATACATTGTCGCAGCCGGTTCGATTGGAACGCTTTCCATTATCATGGCCGCCTGGTCATCGAACAATAAATATGCTTTAATCGGCGCCTTCCGTCAGGTGGCGGTTTTGATTTCGTTTGAGATTCCCATGATTGCGACGATGCTCATCCCGACCATCCTGGCAGGTTCGATGGGCATGAACGAAATCGTTCGCGGACAGCAAACGGTTTGGTATGTGGTGCTGGCTCCGCTGGCTGCGTTGACCTTTTTGATCGCGGCCATTGCAGAATTGGGACGTTCCCCCTTCGATTTGAATGAAGCCGAATCGGAAATTGTGGCAGGCTTTCATATAGAATATACCGGCATGAAGTTCGGCTTGTTTTACGCAGGTGAACTTTTGCATGCCTTTACCTTCGGCGGCTTCTGGGCTGTCCTGTTCCTCGGCGGCTATCATTTCTTTGGGCTGGAGAACCTTGGCCCGCTCGTGGCAGTGGTCATTCTTTTCGCCAAGGCCATGTTTGGTTATTGGGTCATCATGTGGATCCGCTATACCGTGATGCGTATGCGCATTGACCACATGCTGGCGTTCAACTGGAAGTTCCTGACGCCGGTGGCGTTTGTAGTTTTGATGTTGACCGCATTAATGAATACGCTCCTGCGCAATACTTCGAGTGTAGTCTACATCGCGGGAATGTTGTTAACAAATGTCCTGCTCTGCTGGATCATCGTTGAAATTCTGCGCGGATTTAGCCGGGCCGAACGCGAAAGAACGGAAGGCGTCGCCTCTGCCACTGTAGCGGCTCATCATTAGGTGAATGACATGACTGCCATGCAAATTTTCTTTCTGATTACCGGTTTGGTCATTCTCGGCTCGGCGCTGATGGTCGTGACGACCCGCAATCTGATTCATGCGGCATTGTGGCTGATCGTCACATTATTCGGCGTTGCGGTGCTATACGCCATTCTAAATGCCAGCTTCCTGGCTGTGGTGCAAGTGGTGGTTTATATCGGAGCAATAGCCATCCTCTTTATCTTCGCGGTCATGTTGACGCGTAAAGAGATGCGCGATCGCGGTCCACAGTTGAACAAAGGCTGGTGGTTAAATGCCATCATCGCCTTGCTGACCTTCGGCGGGCTGTTCTGGATGCTTCAGAGTTGGAACGGCTTCTCAAAAACCGCGGCCGATTTTCCATCCGGCTATGATGCCGTGGGGCAGTTGGGCAGAGCCTTGATTTCCCCGGATGCCTTTGTCCTCCCGTTTGAAGTTGCCTCGGTTTTGTTGCTGGCCGCTTTGGTCGGCGCGGTTTACATTGCATTCAATCGGAAATAGGAGCTTTGATGATTCCGCTTTCCTGGTTTCTCATTCTTTCAGCGGCATTGTTCAGCATTGGATTATTTGGTGTGCTCTCGCGTAGGAACGCGGTCGCGATTTTACTGGGCATCGAATTGATGCTGAACGCGGCGAACATTAACCTGGTTTCGTTCTGGCGCTACGGTGACATTTCGCTAATGGCGGGGCAGGTATTTGCAATCATTGTTTTTGCGGTTGCCGCCTCGGAAGTGGCGGTGGGCCTGGCGCTGGTCATTTCCGTGTATCGCCGTCGCAACACGGTGATCGCTGACGAACTTGATTTACTGAAGTGGTAAAACAAATTGCAGACCCTAAAAGTCTTCAAGACCTTTGGGGTTTTGCGGAGGTTTCATGACGACTGAGACATTGATTTGGCTAATTCCACTGCCGCCTGTATTGGCATTTTTCCTGATCATATTATTCACCAATCGAAATAAGGCGCTCAGCCATACGGTGGCTGTCGGTGCGGCGTTCCTTTCATGGCTGGGTGCGATGATCGTCTTTGTGCGCGCCATCGGCACGCCTGATCTTGGAAAAACCCCGTTCGGTTCTTCTGTAAATTGGATTCCAACGGCGGATACCTGGCTGAAGGTCGGTGTGCAAATTGATCCGCTCGGCGCGGTGGTCCTGTTCTTCGTGGCTTGGACCATTCTGATGATCTTCATCTACAGCGTCGGCTATAATAACTTTGGACAGCCAAAGGGGGATCACGATCATCCCGGTTTGCCGCCTCACGGTGCTACAGATGAACACGGTCATGCCGTTCCATCCGTCGAGCCGATGTATTCGCGCTTTTTCGCATTTATCAGTTTATTCGCCTTCGGCATGTTCACACTCGTGCTTTCCGATAATCTGTTGACCCTCTTCGCGGGTTGGGAAATCATGGGGTTGTGCTCCTATCTCCTGATCGGTTTTTGGTACGCAAAAGAATCGGCCCGCAACGCGGCAGTCAAGGCCTTCATGACCACTCGCGTCGGTGATGTTTTCATGCTGTTGGGCATCGCTTTTCTTTACAGCGCAACCGGTTCACTTTCTTATCATGATATTTTCCAGCCGCAGGTTTTGCATGCTTTGGCAAGTGTGCCTACGCCCATCTTCGGGCTTTCCGCTGCGGGCTTGATCGGTCTTCTGCTCTTCATCGGTACGGTCGGTAAATCGGCTCAGTTCCCGCTTCATGTCTGGCTCCCGGATGCCATGGAAGGCCCCACGCCGGTCAGCGCCATGATTCATGCCGCCACTATGGTCTCGGCGGGCGTCTATATGATTATTCGCATGTTCCCACTTATCAGCCTTGACCCGAAGACCATGACAGTCATTGCCTTTATCGGGACTTTTACGGCGATCTTTGCTGCCACGATTGCAGTTGCACAAAATGACATCAAACGCGTGCTGGCTTATTCGACCATTTCACAGCTTGGTTTCATGATTGCCGCGCTGGGTGTGGGCGCATATGTCGCCGCCGCCTTCCATTTGGTCACTCATGCCTTCTTCAAAGCTTTGCTCTTCCTCGGCTCCGGCTCGGTCATTCATGGCATGGAACATGGTGTTTTGTACACGGGCGATCACCGTGTTGACCCGCAGAATATGTTCAACATGGGCGGCTTGCGCAGGAAAATGCCCATCACGTTCTGGACTTTCCTCATCGGCGGCTTTGCCCTTTCTGGCTTCCCGCTTTTGACCGCCGGCTTCTGGTCTAAGGATGAAATCCTGGCCGATGCATTTAGCAATGGGCACTTGATCGTCTTCATTACTCTGGCAGTTGCTGCCTTCCTGACCGCCTTCTACACCATGCGCCAGATCACTTTGACCTTTCTCGGCGAGCCGCGCGCCAGGGAGGCGGAATACGCGCATGAGACTCCCTGGACGATGACCGCACCGCTGGTTCTATTAGCAGGTTTTGCGATCTGTGCTGGCTGGGTCGGCATTCCGCAGGACTTTCTCGGCTTGCACTTGAATCCGAGTTGGTTCCATGAATTTGTCGGAAGCACATTGGCGGTGATGCCGGAAGCGACTCCCTTTAGTTGGGTAGCCTTTGGAACATCCCTGCTGGTTGCGTTGGGCGGCTTATTCTTCGGCTGGCTGGTCTACCGCAATGTTGCCGCACCCGAACAGGATAAACTCCAAATCCCACTGCTCAAGAACAAATATTACCTCGATGAAATCTATAACTTCCTGCTTATCAAGCCTTCTTATTGGTTTGCTAAAACCGTCGTTTATCAATGGATGGACAAGGGCCTGATTGACGGCATCCTGCATTTCTTTGGCAAAGCTGCCAATGCCATCGGTTCGGTTGTCCGCAAGTATATTGATCTGTGGTTTATCAACCGAACGGTAGGCGATGGTACGGCTCATGTCACGCAATGGGTCGGTAGGAATTTGCGCCCGATCCAATCGGGACGCATACAGCAATATATGCTTGTTTCGTTGATCGTCCTGCTGGCGATTGTGGGCTTGCTTTATTACCTTCTGGTCATTGTTTAGCCAGATAGGAGTGATGTGATGGACTTTCTGAATTCCCATCTTCTCAGCTTGATCTTGTTTATCCCGGCAATGTCGGCGCTGGTGATGCTTTTCCTGCCGAAGGATGAAGCCAAACTCCTGCGCTGGTTTGCGTTTGTGGCAACCTTGATCCCGTTTGCTCTTTCCGTCTACTTGTGGACTCAATTCAAATCCGACGCGGTGGGTTTCCAATTCCAGGAACAATACACTTGGTATGCGGCCATTGGCTCCTCCCTGCATTTGGGAGTGGATGGCCTTTCGTTGACGATGGTTCTCTTGACTACTTTATTGACACCGCTTGCCATTCTTGCTTCATTTAGTGTTTCTGATCGCGTCAAGCCTTACATGATGTTGTTCCTGTTCCTCGAGACCGGGATGCTCGGCGTTTTCATGGCGATTGATCTGCTGATCTTCTTTGTCTTCTGGGAAATCGGTCTCGTCCCGATGTACTTCCTCATCAATCAGTGGGGCAGTGCCAACCGGAATTATGCTTCGATCAAGTTCATGATCTACACCATGGGTGGCTCGCTTGGACTCCTGCTTGGCATCCAATTGCTTGGCGTTCTCTTCAAGACTTTTGATCTGGCCACGATTATCACGAACTGGAATTCCGCTCAGGGTCTTTTGCTTGGCTTCCCGATTGCAACTGTCAAGGCTGTGATCTTCTGGGCCTTTGTGATTGCTTTTGCCATCAAAGTCCCGATCTGGCCTTTCCACACCTGGCTTCCTGACGCCCATACGGAAGCGCCGACTGCCGGTTCCATGCTCCTGGCCGGTGTGTTGTTAAAGCTTGGTGCTTATGGCTTCCTGCGGCTTGTTCTTCCGCTCTATCCGGAACAAGCCAAATCATTTGCCTGGGCGCTGGCCTTGCTTGCCACCGCCGCGATTGTCTTTGGCGCCTTCGCATCATATGCCCAAACTGATTTCAAACGGCTTGTCGCTTATTCTTCGGTCAACCATATGGGCTTTGTGATGCTGGGTATCGCCGCGGCTGCCATGGCGGCTGGAACGGCGGATGCTAGGATTGCGATGAATGGCGCCATTTTGCAGATGTTCAATCATGGCTTATCTGCGGCTGGCATGTTCTTCCTGGTCGGCGTGATCTACGAACGCACGCACACGCGCAATTTGGAAGAGTTCGGCGGCTTGTTCCCGCTCGTTCCAATCTATGGCGGCATCCTGATCTTTACTTCCATGGCTTCGCTTGGTCTGCCGGGTTTGAACGGTTTCGTTTCCGAATTCCTTGTGGTGCGAGGCTCGTTTCCCTTGTTGACTCCTTATACGGCGATCTCGATGCTCGGTTTGTTATTCACAGGTGCATATATCTTGAAGGGGATCAGCAAGGTTCTGCATGGCCCTCTGAACGAGCATTGGGCGCATGGCGAACATAAACTGACCGAGATCAACACGCGTGAGATTATCGTCATGGCTCCTTTGATGGCTTTGATTTTAGTGATCGGTATTTGGCCGTCGTGGATTCTGGATGTTATCAATAAAGCCGTGATGCACTTGTTCTAAGAGGTGGATGATGGCCTTTCCTGTATTAAGCGTAATTGTCTTTACTCCGCTCGTGGCGGCGATGATCATTTTGATGATACCCGCCCGGCGAAAAACGGAGGTGCGCGGTGTGGCCCTGGCTGCTGCAACCTTTGCCTTGTTATTATCGCTCTGGGTTTATATCCAATATTTGACCCAGCCTCTGACGGGCTATCAATTCGTTGAGCAATATAGCTGGCTTCCGGCACTGGGCATCAGCCTGCATTTTGGTGTGGATGGCATCAGCGCCCCGCTGGTCCTGTTGACCGGCGTGGTGATGTTTACCGGCGTCCTGATTTCATGGGGCGAATTTGATGAACATACCCATCTCTCTGCCGGAATTCAGGATCGTCCGCGTGAGTTCTTTGCCTTCCTGTTCGTTCTCGCCAGCGGCGTGTTCGGTGTGTTTGCCTCGCTCGATCTTTTCATGTTGTTCTTCTTCTATGAAATTGCCGTGTTCCCGATGTATCTGCTCATTGTCATCTGGGGCTGGATACAGACGCGTGAATATGCGGCCATGAAACTGACCTTGTATTTGTTTATCGGTTCGGTAGTTGCCCTGGTCGGTGCACTGGCCATGTATTGGACTGCCGGTCAATCGAGCGGCGTTTATACTTTCGATATGCTTCAATTGGAGAAAGCCGGATTCTCTGCTTCCTTCCAGAACTTGTGGTTTCTTCCTGTCTTCTTCGGCTTTGCGGTGCTGGGCGGCATTTGGCCTTTCCATAACTGGTCACCGGATGGACACGTTGCCGCGCCGACTGCGGTTTCGATGTTCCATGCAGGTGTGTTGATGAAACTTGGCGCGTTTGCCGCATTGCGCGTCGGCATCATGCTCCTGCCTGAAGGTGCCCAGCATTGGTCGTGGCTGATTATGTTGTGTGCTGCCATTGCTGTGGTTTACGGAGCGTTTATTGCCTTCGTCCAAACCGACTTGAAATATATGATCGGTTTCTCGTCCGTCTCGCATATGGGCCTGGTGATGCTAGGTTTGTCCACGCTCAATAAGAACGGTCTCACCGGTGCCGGCGTGCAGATGTTCTCGCATGGGGTGATGACGGCTCTCTTCTTTGCCATTACCGGCATGATCTATGACCGCTCTCATACGCGGCAAATCCCCGAGCTCGGCGGCATGAACAAAGTGATGCCGTTTGCGACCATTGGCTTCATCATCGGCGGCCTCGTTTCGATGGGCATGCCCGGCTTTTCCGGTTTCATCGCGGAATTCCCCATCTTCCTCGGGGTTTGGCAGTCGCAATGGCTGGTGGCTGTCATTGCCAGCATTTCCATCATTGTCACGGCGGCCTATATTATGATTAATATCCGCAAGGTCTTCTTTGGGAACATACCGGAAAAACTCGAAGGTCATATGACCGATGTCACCGTGTTGGATAAGGTGGCGATCACCACGCTTTGCCTTTTGATGGTTGGCATCGGTTTATTCCCAATGTTGATGGTTCCCATGGTGCAATCAGGTGTGAACCACATCCTCCAGTTGCTGGGAGTTGCATAAATGTTTACGTCAGTAGCCTTTCTCTCGATCCTCCCTGAAACCCTGATCCTGATCCTCGGTGTGATTTTGTTGGTTGTCGAACCTTTTTGGAAAGAGGAACGCCGCCGTAATCTCGGCTGGTTGACAGCCGGTGGGCTCCTTGCAATTTTGGTGACCAGTATTTTGGTGGGCCGCCCCGGCGATCCGACTATGACGCTTGGTAACACCATTCGATTTGACTGGTTGGGCTTTTTCTTCAAGATGCTCTTTATCTTCGGCGCGGGCATGACGGCGCTCTTTTTGATGGATCATGAAAAAGTGGGCCACCGAGGTGAAGCCTATCTCCTGCTGCTTGCCTCGACCATTGGCATGTGTCTCATGGCTTCCGCCGCCGATCTCATCATGCTTTACCTGGCGATTGAAACCACCTCCATTCCGCTGTATGTTTTGGCGGGCTTCATGCTTTCGGATGACCGTTCGACCGAAGCGGGTTTCAAGTATTTGCTGTTCGGCGCAATGACTTCGGTAGTCATGCTGTATGGATTTAGCCTGCTGTACGGTTTTGCGGGAACCACGAATATATATGCTCTTGCCGATGCGTTCAAGACCGGGCAGATAGGCGCTCCGTTGATCTTCGGTGTGATCATCCTGCTGATCGTTGGACTTAGTTTCAAAGTTTCGGTGGTTCCGTTCCATTTTTGGGCGCCGGATGTGTACGAAGGCGCGCCGACTCCCATCTCTGGTTTCCTTTCGACCGCCTCCAAGGCCGCCGGCTTTGCCGTGATCGCCCGTTTGTTCCTCGTGGCCTTCCCCGATTTCAGCATGGATTGGACCACGGCTTTCGCCGTGCTTTCCGCTGTGACCATGACCCTTGGAAACCTGCTGGCGCTGCCGCAAAAAAACCTGAAGCGAATGCTCGCATATTCATCCATCGCCCATGCCGGTTACGCCATGATCGGCATTGTCGCGTTTTCGAAGCTTGGGATTGCCAGCGTGGTTTTCTATATGACGGCCTACATTGTGACCAACCTCACCGCCTTCGGAGTGGTTATGGCGGTCGGGCGTGTCATTGGCACGGATGAATACGATGGCTATAAAGGCTTGAGCCGCCGTTCGCCCCTATTGGGATTGATTATGCTGGCCGCCTTCCTCTCGCTGGCAGGCATGCCGCCTTTCGGCGGGTTTGTCGCCAAGGTTTTTGTATTTGCGGCAGGCATACAATCCGGATATGTCTGGCTGGTCATCGTGGGTATCCTGAATTCCATCGTCGGCGTTTACTACTACTTGAATGTGATGAAGTATGTGTATCTATACCGCCTTGAGAATGAGGATGAAGAGCAGCATCCCGTTGTCTTGACGCGCCCCTATGTGATTGCGCTGGTTGTTTTGGTGCTGGGCGTCATCCTGCTGGGGACGGTTTTGGCACCGTGGTTTGGTTATTCCAATGCGGCGGCTTTGAATCTCTTTTAGAGCCTTTCATTGACACGTATTTGGCCTGTTTGTTATAATCGTCCGGCATGACACAATCAGACAATAACCGTCAGGTGATCAGCAACAACTTCCTGATTGCTTTAATTACCCAGGTTGGTTGTCTGACCTTGGTGATCATTCTTTTATCGTTGCTGGGCGGGTTGTGGCTGGATAAAACGTTTGGCACTCGGCCCCTTTTTACTTTACTTTTCTTGCTGGCCGGAACCCCTTTATCTGTAATCGTGATGGTTTTTGTATCTCGTCGCGCGGTTGCAAAAATCAAATCCCAATCTCAGAAGAAAGAAAACGAAGTTTCTTCATAATCGGTAGGAGGCTTGTTTGGAAACTGAAAAACGAAGACCTTGGCGCCGCTGGGTTGTGTTGGCGCTCATGATTGTTGGTTGCGTGCTAGCTGGTGGGTTGGCTGGTTTTGGGTTTGCAGGTTTTCCACCAGTCCGCCCTGAGATCACTGTTGCAGCAGAAAGATTAATGGAAGAGCCTTTATTTACTTTGCCCGCTCCCTTCGGCCCGTTCTATTTAATCAACACTATGCCCACTCTTCTTGTGACCATTATTCTGTTAATCGTTATTGCATTCTTTACAAATCGTGCACTTGAGAAAAGTGCGCAAACAGATCTAGTGCCGCGCGGTATTGGTAATTTAATGGAAGCTTTCTTTGAGCTAATTTATAATTTAACCGAAAGTTCAACCGGTGCTAAATGGGCTCCTGTCATTTTTCCATGGTTTGCGACCATTATGATTTATGTGCTGTTCGCAAATTTGCTGAAGCTCATTCCTGGTTTTGAGTCTATCGGCTTGTTGCATCAAGTTGCCCAAGGTCATCCTGTTATTGGAGGCATCCTTCAGCCCGGTGAAGTCCAGAATGGATATGTTCTCGTACCGTTCTTCCGCGGTATTTCTGTGGATTTAAACTTCACTTTTGCGCTGGCCATCATCTCTTTTATAATGATACAAGTTGTCGGCTTCCGCGCGCAGGGTTTTGGATATCTCAGCAAATTCTTTAATTTTCAAACTATGTTCAAAGTCCCATTCTTCGGTGCGATGGACTTTGTTGTCGGTATTTTGGAATTGATTTCGGAATTTGCTAAGATCCTTTCGTTCGCCTTTCGTCTTTTCTTCGTCATGTTTGCTGGTATTATCCTTATTGCAATAGCCTCGTCACTCTTGGGAATGATCACGATTGTGCCTGCCATCTTATACATGGTTGAATTGGCTTTTGGTATTATTCAGGCGTTTGTGTTCGGTATGTTGACTATGGTCTTCATGTCAATGGCTACTCAGGGGCATAGTCATGAAGAAAACGGTCATGTAGAGGCGCAAGCAGAAGTTCGCGAAATATAGAAATTATAGTTCTAAGGAGGCTCGTAATATGGTAGGAAGTATTGTAGATGCCGCTCGTTACATTGGTGCTGGTTTAGCGATGATCGGCGCGGCAGGTGCCGGTGTAGGTATCGGTCTGAGCGTGCAGGGCGCGCTAGGTGGGATGGCTCGTAATCCGGACGCATATGGGAACCTATTGACCAATATGATTCTGGGTATCGCGTTCTCGGAAGCGATCGCAATTTATTGTTTGGCCATTGCGTTTCTTATGCTCTTGAAGATTTTCTAATCAGTATTATCTGGAGGTTGCCTTGGAAGCACTTGGTATTAATTTGGGTTTTCTGATTCTCCAAATACTTGCATTCATCATCGTATTCCTGACCCTGCAAGCCTGGGTTTATAAGCCTTTGTTGAATATGATGGAGACCCGCAGGAAGAAAATCGAACAGGGTATGGAAGATGCCCGCGTGGCCGCCGAGGCGCGTGCCAATGCGGAAAAAGAGTCGGCGAAGATCATTGCTGACGCTCAGGCGAAATCCGCCCAGGTGGTCAACGAGGCCGACGACCGCGCGACAAAGGTGGCCCAACAGGTCAAAGCTGATGCAGATCAGGAAATCGCCAAACAACGTGAAAGCGCCTTGGCCGAAATCTCAATGGAACGCGGACGCATCCTTGGCGATTTGCGCAGCCAGGTGGCGGCTCTCGCAATTGCCGCGGCCCAGAAACTGGTCGGTGACGCCCTCGATGAAAAACGCCAGCATATTTTGCTGGATGAATTCTTCTCCGGCATAAAATCGGGCAAGGTGGTCGTGCTCGATGAAGCGGATTTCAAAGGCGAATCCGCAGAAGTGATCAGTGCTTTGCCTTTGAATGCGGCGGAGCAGGACACCGTAAAGAAAGGCATCCTTTCCAAGGTTGGAGCACAGGCTGTATCCTTCCGCGTCGATCCTTCCATTTTGGGCGGCTTGGTGATCACGGTTGGCGACAAGGTTCTGGATGGTTCTGTGGCAGGCAAGTTGGAAGGCTTGCGCCAAAGCCTGAAATAAAAGGTTTTTTCTTCAAAATGAAAAGGGTGTATTTCAAATGAGTTGACAGAAAGAACGTCCCGAAGGTTTTGTTGAGAGAATTTGGTTGTTTTTTGCCAACCTTCGGGACGGTTTCAACTGAAATGAAACGCACCCATTTGATTTTTTCAACCATTGCATATGCTAAAATTAACAAAGTTGCTTATCTCATTTTAATTCACCGCAGCCCATTTGCCTATATTAATTTGGGCGTTTAGGTGGTTTGTAATCTATAGTCTATTAGGACGCAAAACGGCAACTGAACACCGAGTTGGGCGCAATCCTGCGCAATCAAATCAAAAGGAGATAAGGTCATGAAAAAATCAATTGGGTCAGTTTTCCTTGCGTTTGTGTTTCTAACGGTTTTGTTGAGTGGGTGCGCTCCTGCTTCAACGCCAGTTCCGCCTACATCTATACCTGTCCCAATCCCGACAAATTCTTCTTCAAGTGTTTCCAATAATCCGTCAGTGTCCTTCTTTAACGAATGGGTAAATGTAGATTCACAAAGCGGAAGTATCACACGAGTATCAATTCAAGCAAAAGATGGCGGCACATATATAAATATGTTTGGGTCTTGTCATCCAACAGACTGTAATTTCCGTGAAGGTAATCCTGTCCCTGTGGTAAGTTACAATTACGACTCCGAAGCCTCTATTCTTCATGTGGAATGGACTATGAGTTTTGCTGTATTGACGCAGCAATTAAGTCTTGTATCAACTGATGGGCAATTAAAAGTGACGACACATACTCATTTCACTGATAATTCTGGACGATTAGATTACGACTCAGTTGATTACTTTACAAGGCAGTAGTTAAAAAAGATGAGAGTCTTTCTGTCAACGACGCCCAACAAAGCGTGGTGCGTCCTGAAAAGTCACCGTCTGCTCACTGGTGAAAGTCCAGTTCCGGTAAGTGTCAGGACGCGGGATAGCAGGCAACCAATGCAGTCGGGTGATTGATAGTGTTGAAGCATTGCCGAAGGTCCCTGAGAAAGGGAAGCGAAGCAGTAGCCCGTAACGTAAAGTGAAACTTGGAGCACCGACATGTTGACCCGCAAGGGAAAAAGAGAGAGCCGAGCCTGTCACGCATGGCGAAGGCAATAGAAGCGGCTATGACCCTGAAGCAGGCGTCAAGAACTCTACAACTCACTCGGAGGGAAGGGTCTCTACTTCAACCAGGTTCAGCGAGGACGTAAGTGACGGTGCATGCCGAAAGGCCAATTCCACCACAAGACAAAACACGAGAACTCCAGCGCAAACTATACCGCGTGGCAAAGAGGCAAAGAAACCGTAAGTTTCATGCGCTCTATGACCGCATATTCCGGTCTGACATTCTGAGACAGGCTTGGGAAGAAGTCCGCCGAAACGGTGGCAGCGCAGGGCAAGACGGCGTGTCCATCGAGGATGTGGAAACCATCAATTTCTCGCACGCCATGGTCGGTCCAAAGTCCTGGTATTTGCTCTTCAACAAGTCCAAGACCTTTTTCTTCACTTCGGCTTGCAACCGATGATTCCCTGTGCGCCCGCGATGTCTCGAAATCAACCCGACTGCGCCTTGCTGGCGATAGCTTTTCAACAATTACTTGATGTGGCGCAGACTGATGCCCAGAACCATGCTGGCTTCTTTTTGTCCCATCCGTTTTTCTTCCAATTTTTGCATCACTTCCAGTCTGCTCATTTCCTTCGTGCTCATTGTAATCGTCTCCATTTCGCGTCCTCCAAAAGGGGACATTTTAACTTTGGCGAAAAGGGACATTTTTATTTTGGGCTAATATTCTCTGGAAGAACGTGAACGGGAGGAGACTTTTCGGTTAAAATGGTTGAAATCCAAAATGGAACGCGCTGCGGCAGAATCAACTCCGGCATAGTAGAATATGGACGAAACATAAAATCGAGGAGATAACCATGAAATTTGGCGTATTGGGTACGGGTGTCGTCGGGCAAACGATCGGATCGAAGCTTGTGTATCTGGGACATGATGTAATGATGGGCTCGCGTGATGCGAGCAATCCGAAAGCCGTCGAGTGGGCTAATAGTGAGGGAAGCCCGCGCGCATTATATGGGACGTTTGCAAATGCCGCTGCACATGGTGAAATAATTTTTAATTGCACGTTGGGGAGTGCCTCGCTGGAAGCATTGCATCAGACTGGCGCTGATAATTTAAAAGGCAAGATTCTTATTGATACAGCCAACCCGATTGATTATTCCACCAATGAGTGGTCGCTGACCGTTTGCAATACCGATTCGCTGGGTGAACAAATTCAGCGTGCATTTCCTGAAGCACGCGTTGTAAAGACCTTGAATACCATTAATTGCAATGTCATGGTCGAGCCGAATAAATTGTCTGAGCGCACGGATGTTTTCGTGAGCGGAAACGATCCCGAAGCTAAGAAAACAGTTTCAAAGCTCCTGCACGATTTTGGATGGATATCGGTTATTGATTTGGGCGACATCATCACCTCGCGCAGTGTGGAAATGTATATCGTTCTTTGGCGCAACTTCAGGCACGTTGTGGATTCCTATCGCTTCAATATCAAACTCGTGAGCCATTAACATGTCATTACGAGCCCCGAAAGGGCAGGGCAATGACATTTGAAAAGAGAGGGCTTTGGCGATAGAATCCCGGAACCCTTTTTTGTTTAACATGAAAACGCTCCGAAAAGTTTTTGAAGAACTCTCTTTTTCTTACTTTCCCAGGCATTTGCCTGATCTTGAAATCATGGGCATCGCTATAGATAGCCGCGCCGTAAAACCTGGATACTTATTTGTTGCCATGCAGGGCGGGTCGTTCGATGGGCATGATTTCATCCCAAAGGCGATTGAGGACGGTGCGGTTGCGGTTGTTGGCGAAAAGGATTTACTGGGTTGCCCGGTGCCGTATGTACGCGTTGAAAACACGCGCCAATCGTTGACCTGGATTGCGGCTTCGTTTTACGATTTTCCAGCGCGCAAGCTGACCATGATTGGCGTCACCGGCACGGACGGCAAGACGACCATTTGCAATTTGATCTATAAGATATTATTGGCTGCCGGGATCAAGGCCGGTTTGATCTCTACCGTTAACGCGGTGATTGGGGATGAAGTCCTGGATACGGGTTTTCACGTAACCACGCCGGATGCCCATGATGTCCAGCATTATCTTGCCCGCATGGTTGATGCCGGCCTGACCCATGTTGTGCTGGAAACGACCTCACATGGCTGGGCGCAATATCGCGTGGATGCCTGTGAATTTGATATGGGCGTGATCACGAATATCACGCACGAGCATCTTGACCAGCATGGCTCCTATGAAAATTACCGCGCCGCAAAAGGACGCTTGTTTACCTCTCTCGAAAAAACCTTACCCAAGCCGCAGGGCAATCCGCGCCTGGCGGTGTTGAACCGTGATGACCGTTCGTATGAATATCTCGACTCAATTACCAAAGTCAGAAAAGTTAGCTATGGAATTGAAAAAGGTGCGGATATTCGTGCGGAGGGAATTCAATATAGCCCATTTGGGATTCAATTTATTGCAGTCGGCAATAATGATCGCATAGCCATTAAGAGTAATTTGGTTGGAGCATACAACGTCTCAAACTGTCTCGCGGCATTGACGGCGGCTACAGTTGGGCTTGGAATACAGCCGGAGGCCGCGGCCAGGGGAATCGAATCGCTGGAAGGTGTGCCGGGCCGTATGGAGCGGATTGACCTTGGTCAGAACTTTACCGCAATTGTTGATTTTGCCCATACACCCAATGCCTTGAAGGTTACCTTGGAAGCCGCGCGGGAAATGCTTGTTCCTTTAACCGCGAAGAACGCGAAGAGCGCAAAGGATAAAATGAATCTTGGCGATCTTCGCGGGCTTAGCGGTTCAGAAAATCAAGGTAATAACCCGCGCGTGATTGCCGTCTTTGGCTCAGCAGGCTTGCGCGACAAAGAGAAGCGCCGCATGATGGCCGAGACATCCACCCAGTTGGCGGATTTAACGGTGCTGACCGCTGAAGACCCGCGTACGGAATCGCTGGATGGCATCCTAGAGGAAATGGCGGCAGGGGCACGCTCGAGCGGCGGACGCGAAGGTGAAACATTTTGGCGTGTCGCAGACCGCGGCGAGGCGATCAAGTTTGCGTTAAGTCTGGCGCGTCCCGGCGACATTGTACTCTCCTGTGGCAAAGGCCACGAGCAATCCATGTGTTTCGGCGCGGTCGAATATCCCTGGGATGACCGTATCGCAATGCGCGCCGCCTTGAGTGGACTGCTTGGCCTTGAAGGCCCAAAGATGCCGTATTTGCCGTCGCAAGATAAAACTGAAGGGGATTGGTTGAAATAATGGGACCGGTGGTTGAGTAGGCGGGTTCTCGATACGCTTTGCTGCTCAATACTACTCGACCACCGCCGTACACTTGCACCTGCGCGCAAGTGCAGGTGTCGAAACCACCGGTAACTTGGAGTGTGATTGATGATGGAAGTAAAACCTGTGACCTTGACCGGTAAATACGTCCGGCTCGAACCCTTGAGCGAGGCGCATGTCCCCGGCTTGACCGCAGTCGGAATGAATGATGATATCTGGCGCTGGATGCCTTATGGTGTTATGAAGAACGAAGATGATATTCGCGGTTGGGTGGGGGACTTGTTGCATCGCGCAGAAGAAGGAACAGATAGACCTTTTGCCGTGATCCATTTAGCATCGGGACGCGTAGCGGGCGCCACACGTTACATGGATATTCACCCCAGGGATTACGCCGTGGAGATCGGCGGGACGTGGTATGGCGTGGATTTCCAGCGCACCGTGGTGAACACCGAAGCCAAATATTTATTGTTGCGCCATGCTTTTGAAGAGCTGAAATGTATTCGGGTTCAAATAAAAACCGATCTGCGCAATGAGCGTTCACAAAAAGCCATCGAGCGGATTGGCGCGGTGCGCGAAGGTATTTTGCGCAACAGCATGATCATGCCCGACGACTATTACCGTAGTTCGGTGTATTACAGCATTCTTGATACCGAATGGCCCGCCGTGAAAGCGCGCCTGGAAGAGATGATGAAATAAGGTGGGTTCGCAATAAAAGTTATGGCGATTTGTTTACTTCGTTGAGATAATCACGCTCTCCCTTGCGTCGCCGGGGAAGTTGGGGATGGTCGTCTCCCGAAACCGCCACCCATGCTTGCGATCTTCTCAGGCTCGATGACGATGATCATGCGTACCTGATCGCGCCCTCCGTACCACGAGTATGGCTTACCGGTGTATTTCTGCGCCAGCTTCTCGATATGCTCAGTTCCACCATCCGTGGTGACCTGGATGACTCGTCCACGCACTTGGAAATAGCGCGTGGGATTATCCGGCGCGGAGATGACCACAGCCACGCGTGGGTCCCGCTCGATATTCTTGATCTTTACATAGCCCCGCACACTGTTGATGATAACGTGCTCGCCGTCCGTGTCCACCCATGTCTGGGTAACCTGGGGTGAACCGTCCTTCATCAAAGTGGCGATGTAGCAGGTGCTTGGCTGGCGCAGCAACGCCAATATTTCTTCTGTGAGTTTCACTATGATTACCTTATCCTTCCATAAATCATTTCAAAAACGCCATATCACTCTCCGGTGTTTTTAGTATCGCGGATTGGTTTCTTTACTTCGTTGAGATGGTCACGCTTGCCATTGCGTCGCCGGGGAAGGTGGGGTTTGTACTCGGGTCGCGGCGGGTGATGCCGTTCACCACATCCATGCCGCTGATCACTTGTCCGAAGATGGTATAACCGCCGTCTAGTGACGGAGTTGGGCCAAAAGTGATGAAGAATTGGCTGCCGTTGGTAGCCGTTGCAGCGCCTGTATTTGCCATTGCCACTACACCGGCTTTATCGAACTTCATATCGTTTGGCTCATATACAAATTCATATCCGGGTCCACCTGAGCCTGTACCGGTCGGGTCGCCGGCCTGCGCCATGAAGCCATCCAGGACACGATGGAACGTTACTCCGTTATAGAATCCCTGCTGGGCGAGAAAGACAAAACTGTTGACCGTGATCGGCGCTTTGTCGGGATAGAGCTGGATCACGAACTCGCCGCCCTTTGCCATTTGGATGGTGGCAAAATATTGCTTGGTCGTATCAATCGTCATCGCTGGCGGAGATGACCATTGCAAGGTTTTAACGGTCGGGACCGCGGCGGAGGTCCGCGCACCAGAGTTTTGTGCGGACTGTCGGCTGGTCACGAAAAACCAAACCGCGGCAACAATGATGATTGCAATAACACCAATGCCTGCCCATTGAATGCCGTTCAATCCGTTCTGATTCTTGTTTTTTGCGTAGCGCTTATTTTTTCTTGCCATGAATTATTTCTCCTGATTTTTTTGCACGAGGATTTCACGGAATAGCGCGGATTTTTAAAATATTTATCCGTGAGAATCTGTGAAATCCGTGCTGTCCGTGTACGAGAAGAAATTAAGAAGCGGTTTCCATTTTAGCTATGGTATTGGTGTTTCGCCACCGAGATCAATTTTCACTGTCAGTGCATCGCCGAAGAACCAGCCGGTGATGTCTGACATGCGCCATGTACTGATCACGATACCTGTGCCGCTCGGCGCGGTCATTGGGATGGATAATTCAATTTGTTTTCCGGGGTCGACCACATCCGTCAAAGTGTAATTAGAACCTCCCATTGGGTCGCCTCCATAGAAGGCAAACCGGAAACCCTGCCTCCACGCGCAGGTTCCATTGTTTACAACCAGCCATGTCTTCGTAAACGACTCGCCCGGCTGCATTCTCGAAAAGTCCGGGATGGTTTCATCCTTGATCCAGCGCAGGTGATAACAGGAAGGAGTTGGCGTTTCGGTTCCTTGTGTTGCCGTGATGCTGATCCGTGTGGGCGTGATCGTCGCTGCCGGGGTCGAAGTGGCGGTGGGCGGTACGGCCATGGTTTGGGTCAGATTGGATGCGAAGGTGCCCACCGCCGCGGTTCGAATGTCACTGAAGTTGATCGTCGGATTCTGTGTGGCTTGATTGGAGCCGCGTAGAACAATTGCCATAATTAGCGCAAGCACTACGAGTACTGCAATGATGATCACACTCTTTGTCTTCATTTACATTTTGTCTTATTGCTTATCTCAAGGCGTGGCTGTGGGTTTTGGCGTATTAGTGGCTGCTGTGCCTTGCACGATAATATCTACCCAGATGGCTTGACCGAAGAATGTGCCATTTGCATCTTGCATCTTCCATGTGCCTTTCGCCTCGCCTGCGGTGGCAGGGGCGATCATTGGGATGGAGATTTGGTATTGTGCCTGGGAATTAACTACTATGGGTAGCGTAAACGTGGAGCCACCCATCGGGTTGCCGCTGATTAGCGTAAATTTAAAGCCCACCTGCCATGCACAACCGCCTGTGTTTTGAACGGTCCATGACTTGGTGAATTTTTCGCCGGCTTTCATTTTTGTGCCATCCGTAATCGTCTCTACATTTGCAAAGGCCAGGCCGTAGCAGGAAGCGGTTGGGCTGGTTAATAAAGCGCCTGGTGTACCGCTGCCGCTGAGGGGAGCAAAGGTGCTGAACGCCAGGATCGTATTGGTGGCCACCGGTGTATCCGTTGGGATGGGCGTCGGCAAGGCCTGGGCAGTCTGTGTCAATCCCAATACAAACGAGGAAACTGCCATGGTCTGAATGTCGGAGACGCTGATGGTTGGGGTCTGCGATGCCTGGTTACCTCCACAGGCAGCTAGTACAAGCGAAATAGTGGTAACGATTAATATTATTCTTATCTTCTGCATTTTCTTCCTTTCTGAATACGCAAGCCGTTATTGTACCTCCGATTTTTATGGCTTGTTGTTTTGGATTTCGGAGTCTGGATGAGGACATCTCAATCGGAAATCATATAAATCAACCACTCCCCTCGCATCGCGGGAGGAGTGGTTGATTTGTCAGTGTTGTTAATCCTGCGCCAGCCGGTTTTTGGCTTCTTCCTCCTATTCGAAATATTTCAACGGCTGACCTGTCAACCTTGTGAGCTTGTCGTCACGAGTGCGCTTTAATCCGGTCACTCCCACATAGCTGTTATGCGCAGATGTTCCTTACGTGAATTTACAGAGTACCGCGTAAATATCTAAACCAGAACCACTGATTTTGCCCTGCTTTTGGCGCAATCCAGCTTAGAGATTTATGCAATAAGCAGTAGATGAATCATATACTGCCAGCCCTTCTTTGTCCTGACTAAATTTCGGTAAACCCTCTTGCTTTATCCAACCATAGTATCTATACTAGGAGCATGGCAAAACATTTGGTGCTGGTGGCGGGAAACATTGGGGCAGGGAAGACCTCGCTGACGGAGCGCATCGGCGCACGTCTTGGCTGGTACACCGCTTACGAGTCGGTTGCGGATAATCCATATCTTTCCGACTTTTATGCGGATATGCATGCCTGGGCTTTCCACCTGCAGGTTTTCTTCCTCGGCCACCGCGCCCAGCAATATCTTGATGCCACGCACGATGCGCGTTCCGCCATCCTCGACCGGAGCATTTACGAGGATTTTTACATCTTTGCGCGTGCTCTGCATCACATGGGAAATTTGGCCGAACGTGATTACCTGTCCTATCATCGCCTTTTTGATTTGGTCGTCAATAGCCTGCCGCGTCCCGATTTGTTGATCTACCTCAAGACGCCGGTCATCGTGCTGATGAATCGAATCCAAAAACGCGCCCGCAACATGGAAACCGGCATTACCCTTGATTACCTGACCTTGCTTGATTCGTTCTATAACGAGTGGCTCTCCGCTTTTGATCTTTGCCCGGTATTGACCATTCAAACGAATGATTTGGATTTTGTCCACCAGCCAAAACATTTGGAAGTGGTGGTGCAGAGAATCCAGGATAAGCTGGCGGGCAGGGAAGTTATGGATTTGAGAACTAATTAAAGGGATTTTATTGCGAGGTCGCGATGCACTCCACATATGATTCTCTAGCCGAAGCAATCTTCTTATTATGATGGTTGAGCCGGTTTCTCGAATACTGATAGGGCATGAATGCAAATAAAAGATATGGACCATTGTTTGAAATTTCTTCTTTGTTCACATGGGTTTGAAGGTAGGACGAATGGATGAATCCGTCTTTCTAAAGATCCCGCTTTTCCAGGATGTACCCTCTACGGAACTGTTTCCGGTGGTAAGGGAATTACCCGTTGAAACGTACGAGCCGGGTGCCTACATTTTTCGCGACGGCGAAACGGGCGAAAAGCTTTACGTTGTGATGGACGGCTCACTGGAAGTCCTATTGGGGGCGGATTCACCGGATGAATTGTTGTTGCGAACCTGTGGTCCTGGCGAGTACATTGGTGAAATGAGCTTGATCCTGCCCGATGGCAGGCGCACGGCTACGGTTCGTGCAAAGGGACGAACGCGCACTTGGGTGATGAGCCGCTCTAAGTTTCAGGAGATCATCCAGCGCTGGCCGAAGATGGCTTATGCAATGGTGCGGATTTTGAGTCAGCGCCTCGATGCAACCAATGAAGCCACATTCCGTGACTTGAGCGAGAAGAATCGACAGTTGCAAAAAGCCTATGATGAGCTCAAAGCCGCACAGGAGCAGTTGATCGAGAAGGAACGTCTCGAGCGCGAATTGCAGGTCGCCGCGGAAATTCAGTTGAGCATCCTGCCTGATAAACTTCCATCCGTGGAAGGCTTTGACTTTGGTGCGCGTATCCTTCCAGCCCGTCACGTGGGCGGCGACTTCTACGATGTGTTTTTAAACGGTACCGATCAGATCGGCGTTGTGATTGGAGATGTCGCGGATAAAGGCATTCCGTCGGCAATATTTATGGCGCGGACACATGCGCTCATCATGGCGGAAGCCGATACCTCCCTGCTCCCCGGTGCGGTGTTGGCTCTGGTCAATCACCATATCACCCGCTTGGAAAAATCGGCGCAATTTGTTACGGCTTTATATGGCATTGTGAATTCCGTGACCGGCGAGTTTTCGTATGCGCGCGCTGGGCATGAACCGCCGCTAATTTTATCGCCGGATGGAAAAGTGGAGCGCGTTTCACACAAGCCCGGAATGGCGCTTGGACTTTGGGAAACGATCACTCTGGATGAACGTGCTGTAATGTTGGAACCGGGTTCTACGCTGGTTCTTTATACCGATGGTATGACGGATTGCCGCGACCCCAACGGCGTTGCCTTCGGTCTTGAGCGTATCAAATCCACCTTGAGCGGACTCGTTGGGCTTTCCGCACAGCAAGTCTGTGACAAATTATTCGATACGTTGATGGAATATCAGAACGGCGCCAAGCAGGATGACGATGTAACACTGGTCGCCATTCATGCTGCGCAGAAGTAGGGGCGCGGTCTCAGACCCGCTCCTATGCTCTTATGCCTTCCTTAACGCCTGCTCCACATCTTCCAGCAAAGTAGCCTTGCGAAGGTTCAAAACCTTCGCAAGGTTTTTTCTTGCCTAGGCCTTCTTTAATGCTTCTTCTATATCTTCAAGTAGGTCATCTTTATGTTCGATCCCAACCGATAACCTGACAAGTCCCGGATCTACTGCAATTTGCGAGCCGGCCGTTGAAAGGTGTGTCATCGCTGCCGGGACTTCGATCAATGATTCGACCCCGCCTAATGATTCGGCGAGCGTAAAAATCTTTGTAGCTTCCGCAAAACGTATCGCTGCCTCGCCTCCGTCTTTCATGATCATTGAGATCATCCCACTCCCGCTTCGCATTTGCCGTTTCGCGATGTGAACCTGTGGATGGCTCTCATGAAAGGGATACATCACTTTTGCCACTTTGGGATGCTTGGATAAATAATCTGCGAGTGCGAGTGCGTTTTCTGCATGACGATCCATGCGGATGTGCAATGTCTTGAGTCCGCGCAAAACAAGGAAACAATCCATCGGTCCTGGCACCGCTCCTACGGCGTTTTGCAAAAAAGCCAGCCTTTCATACAGTGATTTCTCTTTGACGATCGCAATCCCGCCGACTACATCCGAATGTCCGCCGAGATACTTGGTCATCGAATGCACCACGATGTCCGCGCCGAGTTCCAACGGACGCTGATTGTAGGGGGTTGCAAATGTATTATCTACCACCAGCAATGGGTGATTGGAATGAGTATGAACGACTTCCGCAACCGCCTGAATGTCCGTAATGCTCAGCAGGGGATTGGTCGGGGTCTCCAGCCAAACCATTCGTGTGGTCGGTTTCAAGGCCTCAGCCACGGATTCGGGATCGGTCGTATCAACGAAGTCGAAGTCCAGACCGAAGCGGCGCAGGACTTTATCGAATAAGCGGAATGTGCCGCCGTATATATCGTTGCCGGCCAACACATGCGCACCGCTGTTTAGCAAATGCAGAACGGTATCGGTTGCCGCCAGGCCTGAAGCAAATGCCAATCCATATCCTCCGCCTTCGAGTTCCGCCACACACTTTTCGAGTGCCAGCCGTGTCGGGTTTTTTGTGCGCGCATACTCATATCCCTGCCGTGCTTTTCCCACACCGTCTTGTGCAAATGTGGAAGTTTGATAGATGGGTGTCATCACCGCACCGTTGTTCGGGTCGGGTTCCTGCCCTGCGTGAATGGTAAGGGTTTCGAATCTCATCTCGTCTCCTTTAGCGTTATACTCATTGGATTATATAATACCCACGGTCATAAATTGCGCTTTCCACCTTCTGAAATAGCGCAATTTGTGACCGAGTGCGGTATAAACGAGGCGATATGAACAAAACAATTCTTGCAGTACTTGCACACCCGGACGATGAATCTTTTGGAATGGGCGGCACACTGGCATTGTATGCCCGCAAAGGTTTTGACGTTTATTACGTTTGTGCCACGCGCGGCGAGGTCGGTACGGTTGATCCCGAGCATATGCAGGGCTTCAAATCCATTGGCGAACTGCGCGAAGGCGAGTTGCGCTGTGCCGCTGAGCATTTGGGCTTGAAGCAGGTTTTCTTTTTGGATTACCGTGATTCGGGCATGCCGGGCATGGAGGACAACAAACATCCCGACGCGCAGATTAACCATTCGTTGGACGAGGTTGCTGCAAAGGTTGTTAAATATATTCGCGAACTCAAGCCGGATATTGTTTTAACCTTCGACCCGATTGGCGGATACCGGCATCCCGACCATATTCACATCCAGCAGGCAACCGTGCTTGCCTTTGAAAAATCGGATGATCCTTCGTTTCACCCAGAAAGTGGATCGCCGTATAAACCGCGTGCCTTGTATTTCCATGTCTTTCCACACCGCTTCCTGCGCTTTGTGACACGCCTCATGCCGTTGGTCGGCGTGAACCCGAGCAAGTTTGGCCGCAACAAGGATATTGATCTAAAAGCATTGGTCGAGTTTGATTTTCCAACACACGTAAAGATTGATATTAGTTCTGTGTCGCAAATCAAAGCCGATGCGGGAGCCTGTCATGCCTCACAAGGCGGGGTCCAGATGCGGCGCGGGCTGATGGGTGTCGCCACGCGCTTGATGGGCGAATACGAAAATTTCATGCGCGCTTATCCGCCTGTCGATGGAAATTCCCAGGTGGCGAAAGATTTGTTCGACGGAATATGATCGGGCGGCCACCTTGAAAGTGGTCGTCAATTTTTATATCCAACATTTTTATATCCAACCTTGACGATTTAGAAAATTTGTTCTAAAATCGGTTATCGTTATCCAACTTTAGAACAGGAGAAAATCATGACCAAGCGAAATATTGTCCATATTGAGATCCCGACCCGCAATCACGAAGAGTCCATTAAGTTTTATCATGAACTTTTTGACTGGAAAACAGAGCATTTTCCCGACATGCATTACACAACCTGGGAAGCCGATGAACACCCTGGCGGCGGTTTCTCCGAGGGCTCCCAGCCCGGTGAGATATTGATTCACATCAATAGCGATGATATCCAGGCTGACTTGAAGAAGGCCAAATCACTTGGCGCCACCATTGTGCGGGAGAAAACGGAAATCCCCAATATCGGATGGTGGGGCGTTTTCAAAGACCCGACAGGTAACATGATCGCTCTTTACACAAGCATGCAATCGAATTCATAAATAAACGCTAACGGGCGACCCTTGAGTCGCCCGTTTTTATTTTATTCAAAACTTGAAATGGATAAATATCCGCCCAAAGTTTTTATCGTCCTTTTCCAGGCGCTGATATAACTTTTTGATGTGGCTCTGATTCAAAAAGCGCAGGACCTTCTTCTTGAGTTGACCACTGCCTTTACCCGGGATGATTTCCACCAGTTCAATTTTCTTTTCAATGGCTTCCTGTACAATGCGATTCAGTTCTGCATCTATCTGATTGCCGCGGTTGTAGATGTCGTGTAGATCGAGTTTGAGTTTCGCCATTATTTCTTTTTATTTTGCTTGGGTAAAAAATCGAACGGCGGTCTTTGGTTGAGCTTTAGTAAATTCGCACCCATTTCGCCGATGTATAAAGCCGATATAGAGCCTGTATCGCAGCCCAATCTCTGGAAGTTGTCGAGCGGCAGCCCTAAATAATGGGATACGGCCAGTTTGATGGGGTCGGCGTGAAAGATACAGGCGATGATGTCCTGCTGCTTATAGGCGGCGATGATTTTGTCGAGTGAGGCCACGACGCGTGCTTGACATTGATAAAATGTCTCCCCTTCTGGAAATTGCGCCCGTGATGGTGCGCGTTGGACCACTTTCCAATGTTTGTTTAAATTCAGGGCCTTGAGCGAACGTCCCTGCCACTTGCCGACATTGGTCTCCATTAAACCAATCTCTTGAATAACCTTCAGGCTGTGAGCCTCCGCAATCGGGGTTGCGGTTTCCATTGCGCGCTCGAGCGGACTGGAATAGATCGCTCTAAGCGGCACCTCTTTGAGCGCCTCTGCCAGGTCATTGGCTTGCTTTTGTCCGCGTTCATTCAAATGGACGTTCGGCAATTGCCCGGCCAGTTTGCCTTTTTTGGTGTATTCATTTTCGCCGTGACGGATCAATAAGAGTACAGGCATGATGTTTTCCTCATAGGTGATGCAAGCATACAGGAAAATCTGTATCCCTGCAAGGGAATTCGCCCTTTGGGATATGGATTTTTCAAATCCGGGCGTCCTTTAAACCAAAACAGCGCTCAACTTCCCAGCGCTGTCTTCTCGAATTCATTTCCAGCGGTCTCGACGGGATTCGAACCCGCGATCTCGGCCTTGACAGGGCCGCATGTTTGGCCGCTACACCACGAGACCTTTAGCGGGCAGTAGTTTATCACAGGCAGGGGTGAGCGTCAAGCAA
>Ga0182027_10000976_pt1 | contig 48198 bp, 38 predicted proteins | sample 712E1DmetaG_FD_121300 | JGI IMG/M metagenome (GOLD analysis project Ga0182027, IMG submission 121300) | Permafrost microbial communities from Stordalen Mire, Sweden - 712E1D metaG (Illumina Assembly) | ecosystem: Environmental > Terrestrial > Soil > Wetlands > Permafrost | place: Sweden...
CAGGTTGCCGGGCCACGCGTGCTGCTGGCACGCGTCCAGCAAAGCGCTTGAAAGGCGCGGGGCCGGAACGCCATAGCGACGAGTCAGTCGGTTCATCAGGTGGCCCAGCAGCAGCGGGATTTCTTCGCGCCGCTCCCGCAGTGGGGGCACGCGCAATTCGAAAACGCTCAAGCGGTAGAACAAATCTTCCCGAACTCTCTTCTCTGCCGCTGCCAATTCCAGATCGCCGCAGGTGGCAGCGATGATGCGCACATCGGCCCGGATCGGGGTGCGACCGCCGCACCGGACAAACTCTCCCGTCTCCAGCAACTTTAGCAGCCGCCCCTGGACTGCGTCCGGCATGGCATCGAATTCATCCAGCAAAATCGTTCCCTTGGCGCACTGCTCAAGCTTTCCTGGCGTCGATTCCGGCCGTCCGTTGGCGGAAGCGTGCTCATAGCCGAACAGTTCATTCTCCAGCAAGTCGGAGGTGATCACTGCGCACTTGACCGGCATGAACGGGAAGCTGGAACGAATCGAAAGAGAATGGATAAGCCGGGCAGCGGTCGTCTTCCCGCTTCCCGCTTCTCCGGTAATCAGCACCGGCACGTCAGTCTGCGAGAGTAATTCCGCTTGCGTGCGCAGCCGGCGTGTAACCGGGCTGGCGGCAATGAAATACAACTCTTCGCTGATTCGCTCGATTTCTGGTTGATACATGGCTAAAAGGGCCCGATGGAAGGTGGTTAGAAAATCCTGGATCGTTATCGTTTAGGAGGAACTGGTGGATCGGCGGACCGCAGGCATTTCTTCAGACTGGCTCGACATCGTATCCGTCAATGCGCACGGCCATCGAGCGCTGAATCGCATCGACAGAGATAATCAGGCTGTGATCGCCGTTCTCCGACAGGAACACGCCTTCGACTCCGTCCATCGCTCCACCGCGTACACGGACGCGCTGCCCCACCTTGAGAAAGGGATACGAACGCCACGGCGCCGTCTGCGTCAGAACTTTCTGGATGCTTTCTATCTGTTCGTCGGGAATCGGCAGGCTCGCCCCGCGACTGCCGACAAAACCGTGAACACTGTCCACCTGGTACACCCGCGTCCGGTCTTCCGCGCTCAAAGCGCAGCGGATGAACACATAGCAACTGAATAGTGGCACTTCTACTTTCTTCTTGCGATCGCTCCAGCGATGCACTTCCATCGTGGTCGGCACAAACGTTTCCATGCCTTGATCTCGCAGTCGCCGCTCGACCGCTTTTTCGTGGCGCGCTCGGGTGTGCAGCGCGTACCAGCGCAGTTCTTCCTGCGGTACAAACTGGCTCAGCCCGCTGCCCACTTCGTAGCTCTGATTGGAACTACTCATAGCTTCGCCCTCTGGGTCCCATGGAACTGGTTCCGCCTAACCCACACGCAGGAACGCATGCGGCATTTTCAAAGCCTTCAAGGGGGAAGAAAGCAAATAGAACAACTATCGGGGGGAGTTTTCTAGCTGGTTGAAGTTAACGTCACTTGCAAGACCGTGCAAGTGGTAGGACTTCCTAGGACATATCAGCCCCATCCACGCGTGAGCCGTTCTTCTCATGACAAAGCTATTCGGCGGGGAGACGTTGTTCTTTGGCACACACGTGGTATATGCCCGCTCGAAGGTCGAAGCCTCCTTATGTGCCATCCATGTTAAAGCTTAATGAACATTATGTATCTAGTTGAATCTATTGACAATATTGTTCTTGGTCAGTGGTTTGGCTAGCGGCAGAGCATTGTCCGCTCATGAACCGAATCCTCCGCCTGTCTTGCCGCCGATCAATCCGCACTCGAGGCTGTGGCCGAGGGTGCATTTATTTGCACAGGTTGCACGCCGTTTGCTTGCCGCTTAGTGAGTTTGGTGGTACATTTCAGCTGTAGTTAAGAGAGTTTGGTCGGTCTTGTTGTCTTAGTTTTTCCCTCCCCTCGACGACGGAGACCATAGTGTGTGCCCAGTGCAGTGCTTCCCCACATTCGCTTCGCACAGCCAAGTTGTCCAGGAGATACGATGCCATCCCATGAAGAGATGGGCTCGGACTTTGTCAGTATCGTAGTTGCCGACAGCACTCGCATCCACACCCAGCTCTTAGCCGACGCTCTGCGCAGCGATCGCGGCCTGCAGGTCGTGGCAGCGGCCTCGAATTCCGAGGAACTGTTGGCCGCCATCACTCGCGTGCCCATCGATGTCGTGGTCATCAGTCACAATTTGGACAACCAGGCGGGTCACGGCGCCCAGGTGTTGCGTGAGATGCGCGCACTCCGGCCCCAGATTAAGGGCGTCATCTTGCTGGACTCTTCGAAGCCGGAGGAGGTTCTGGAGTGCTTTCGCGCTGGCGCCAGAGGGATTTTTTCCAAACAGGAGCGGCTGGAGAGTCTGTGCAAATGCATTCGCGCCGTCCATGAAGGGCAAGTCTGGGCGCGCAGTGTCGATCTGGATCACGCGCTCGAAGCTCTGGCCAACTCGCCGCTGGTCCGCGCCACCAATCACAAGGGAATCGAACTGCTTTCCGAGCGCGAGCGCCAGGTCATCCAGCACCTGGCTGGGGGCATGACCAACCGCGAAATCGCCCAGGCCCTCGAACTCAGCCCGCATACGGTCAAGAATTATCTGTTCCGTATTTTTGACAAGCTGGGCGTCTCCAGCCGCACCGAGTTACTTTACCTCACCATGAACAACTCGCAAGCCCGGCCCCTGAGCGCGGGCAATGGAGAGAGCCACTCATTCTCCGCGATTATCGAAGCCGCCGAGGCCGGCGACCCCTCGGCCCAGCTTCGCTTGGCCGAGCATTTTTGTCAGATCAAAGAGGTCCCGGGCAACGGAGATGGACAAATCGCGGGCTTCCAACCCGCCTCCGTTTCCGCTTATATGTGGTATCTGCTCGCAGAAAAAACGGCGACCACGCTGCTCGAACAAATCGAGGTGGGCAAGAAAGACATCCGCCTGACAATGTCGCCTCAAGAACAGGCGGAGGCGGAAAGCAGAGCGGCCTCGTGGTTGAGGAGCACCAAGAAACATTCTGGTTTCGCCGTGGGCGTCCGAAAGAGGATCGAATTGCAGCCCCTCACGGTTCGTGGGGCGGAAAAAAGATCGTCAAAAACTTGATAAAGATCGGGGAGAGAGAATTTGAACGCACCCTGGTCCCGAAGTAAGGAGTTTAGTCTGCAACTGATTGGTCTGGTCGCGCTTACGAATCAGTGATGGAGATTCAAATGCGCCCTTGCGCCCTACCGGTGCGTTTCAATGAACAGCAGAATCGTCAGGACAACTCTGGGCACCGTCTCGCTGTTGACCAGGCTGAGGGCACATGCTCCCAAGATAAAGCAGGATGTAATCTAAAACCCGTCCGCCACACCGAGATCGGGCCGAGAATCTGGTTCTTCTCCTCCTGAGCGTTAGTCCGCTCTGGGAATGCTCGGACAGAGGTTGCCCAGTCGCCGCGGTTCTTCTGGAGCTTCACGCTACTCAGACTCGCGGAGGAGAACTCTTGCACGAGAAAAACAGCCACCTCGGCTTTCTTGGCATTGGCTTCGATCCTTCTGAGCAAGAGTGGTCACTTCTCGCCCAGCCCAGCGCATGTCCTCTGCGAAGGGAGGTCATACGGATCACGATGCGTCATCCGGGATCTTGAACTTGTGATGGAGAGAGACACGAATCACTTCCTTTTTAGTGGGCATATTGCCTGTCGTAAACAGTATTTTTGTGCGGAGATGCGCGGAGCCTGTGCAGTTTTGGTCAGGCGGGGGATTTAGGCTGGGCGCCCGCGTCCCGTCAGCGCTTCGAAGCCGGAGACTACGTCGAACAGCTCTTCGTCGATGGATTCCTGTCGCACGCGGTGCAACGTGCGGTTTAGATCCTCCAGAATGTCTTCGATATTCTTTTCCGCGCGTTGCATCGCCGCCAGACGGCTGGCGTTTTCACTGGCAAGAGATTCGGCGCACGCTTGAAAGAGCAGAACAAAGACGTATCCTCGAACGAAAGCATGAAGCGCAGAAGTGGCTCCTTCGATGACCTCCGGCAGACTTTTTGTAGGCCAGGGCAGGGAAGCGAGCTTGTTTTGCCAAGTATCATCGAGCGGCAGCAGCCGCTTGCCAACGGGCTCGTAAATAGCTCCGGATTTCGGGTGGTTGTGGAAGACATAGACCTCCACGACATTGCCGTGCTCGAGAGCCGCCTCGATATCGATGAGAGTTTGGCCAACGAGGGGCGTGATGGCATTGACTGAGGTCGGAACCGATAGCAGTCCAACCGGGGCCAGACCGCTGTCGGCCAGGAGTGCATGAGCGCGGTCGCCTACCGCCCAGATTTTTGTCATTTTGCCGGGCAACGTTCTGAGCTTGTTCACGGCCAATTCCACGACCACCTCGTTGAACCTGCCGACGAGGCCCTGGTCAGAACCGAAAACAACTGCGCCGATCTTTACTTCGTGCCGTCCCTCATGCGGAGGGCGCTTGGCAACTGCAAATGGAACCGGCCTTGCCTGATGGAGACACGCAACTAAGGCGAGCTCTAACGTGCGATAGTAGTCATCCAGCGATTGGACTGCCTTTTCGTATTGTCCAATGCTGGATGCCGCCAGCGCCTTCATCGAACGAACGACGCCTTCGAGATCCCCCGCGCCGTCGATTTTTCGACGCAGACTCTCCATCGTACCGCTCATGGCGAGGCCTTGGCGGCGGGTTTGGGTTCGGCGGCAGGTTTGGGTTTAGAAGTGGATTTGAGTGCAGCGGCGGGTCTTGGTTCAGAGGCAGGTTTGGGTTTAGGAGTTGGCTGGAACGGAGCAAGCGCATGGGTGGCGATTTCTAGAATCGCCTTTCGGTCGTCATCGCTCAATTTGTCGGCTGACGTTAATCGCCCCAGTACGTCCGCCGGAATATCCGCCGTTGCTTTCTGGAGCGCCTGCTCCGCACCATCCACCTTCTCGATCGGAACCGCGTCGAACAGGTTCGCGGTCAAAGCCAGGAGCACGGTGATCTGCTCGATCATCGACACCGGTTGCGATTCCGGCTGTTTGAGGCAGGCGCGGATACGCTGCCCATGATCGATAATTTTCCGAGTGGATTCATCGAGGCGGGTGCCGAACTTGGCGAATGTTTCCAATTCCTCGAACTGCGAGTAGGCAAGCTTAAGATTGCCTGCAACTGCGCGATAAGCGGCTCGCTGTGCCGCTCCACCCACGCGCGAAACCGACTTGCCGACATCGACCGCGGGAAGGATTCCCAGTTCGAACAACGTGGGCGAGAGATAGATTTGACCGTCGGTGATGGAGATGAGATTGGTCGGAATGTAGGCGGAGATGTCTTGCGCTTCGGTCTCAATGATGGGAAGCGCGGTGAGCGAACCGCCGCCGCGCTCCTGGCTGAGATGCGTCGAACGTTCCAGCATCCGCGAATGAATGTAAAAGATGTCGCCGGGAAACGCTTCGCGGCCAGGCGGACGGCGGAGCAACAGCGATAGCTCGCGATAGGCGCGGGCATGCTGCGTGAGATCGTCGTAAACGATGAGCACGTCGCGTCCCTTTTCCATGAAATATTCGGCGATGCTGGTCGCGGCGTAGGGCGTGATGTAGACAAGGCCGGGCGCGTCGTTGCCCTCGGCGACAATCACCACGGTGTAATCCATTGCGCCTTTTTCGCGCAGGTTGGCCACGACCTTGGCGACGGCAGAGGCGCGTTGGCCGATCGCGCAGTAGACGCAGAGAACGTTTTGCCCGCGCTGATTCAAGATGGTGTCGACCGCGATGGCCGTCTTTCCCGTTTGGCGATCGCCGAGAATCAACTCGCGTTGACCACGTCCGATCGGAATGAGCGCATCGACGGCCTTCAGTCCAGTCTGCAAGGGCACGACTACGGGTGCGCGATCCATGATGGGCGTGGCCGGACGCTCGACCGGCAGGCGCTCGTCTCCGGCAACCGAGCCCTTGCCGTCGAGCGGCTTGCCCAATGGGTCGATCACCCGCCCCAGCAAACCGTCTCCGACCGCGATGTCCATGACTCGCCCGGTGCGTTCGACTTCGTCGCCCGCGTGCAGATTCTGATACTCGCCGAGCAGGATCACGCCGATTTCGTCCTCGTCCACGTTGAAGGCGATGCCCAGCAGACCGCCGCGGAATCTCACCAATTCGTCATAGCCCGCGCCGGGAAGGCCTGAAAGCGTGGCGATTCCGGTGGAAACATTGGTGACGATGCCCACTTCGCGCGGCGTCAGTTTCGGGGCGAAACCCTCCCGCACTTGTTTCATTCCAGCAAACGCGCTGTCGAAACCATGCTGGAGGCTCTCAGATTCCATGTTCATGCGCTCACGGTTTCGGGCTTAGGTTCTTCCGGCTTGGTTTCGGCTTTCGCTTCCGGCTTGGGCTCGGCTTTTACCTCCGGCTTTGGCTCCGCTTTCGCTTCCGGCTTGGGTTCGGCTTTCGCGTCTGTTTTCGGTTCGGCTTTTGCCTCCGGCTTGGGCTCCGCCTTCGCTTCCGTCTTCGGCTCCGCTTTCGCCTCTGGCTTCGGCTCCTCTTTTGCCTCTGGCTTTGGCGCGGCCTTCACTTCCGTCTTCGGCTCCGCTTTCACTTCCGGCTTCGGTTCGGCTTTCACTGCGGCCTCGTCATTTCTCTTCAGAAGTTCGTCGACACCTTTTTCCAAAGAGACCAGATACTCCGCGATGCTCCACGCCACTTTCTGTCCATTCGCGGTGAGTTCAATGCCGCTGATTAGATCTGGCGAGGTTTCGAACCGTATGCGGATTTCCGCCGCGAAGGTTTCGTTGAGCGCATTTTGAATCGCGGCCTTCTGGGCGGCACCCAAATCAAAGGCACTGCGCACCACGGCAGGTTCGGACGACGACTTAAGGGCTGCACCCAGCAACTCCTTGCCCTTCCCATCCATTCCGCGCAGGCGGCGCGTGAACACCTCTCCCATGCGTTCTTCGAGACTGACCGTGGCTAGGTCCGCGAGCGTCTTGCGTGCGATTCCAAAAACTTCATCCTTGGCTAAGCGTGTGACCTCACCGCCCAGCCTCTTTTGATCATTTCGCAACGCAGTCGCTTGCGCGGCGCGCAAGCTATCCGCCGCTTTTCGCGCTTCGTCGAGGAGGCGCTCGCGCTCGGCTTTCGCTTCTTCCGCGGCCTTGCCTAGAAGAGCGCTGCGCTGTTCGTCGAATGCTTTGTTCTTGTTCTGAAAGTCGTCGCGCTCCTTCTGCGCCTCAGCCTTCTTCGCATCGGCATCCGCCAGTTCGGCGGCAATGCGCTTTTCCCGGGCATCGATGGCGTTGAGAATGGGCTGGTAGAGAAAATGCTTCAACAACCACACCAGGATGAGGAAGTTGAGCACCTGCGCCCCGACGGTGAACCAGTCGATGAGCATGGCTCATTTGCCTCCGGTCTGAGCGATGACGTGCGTCCAAAATGGGTTCGCGAAAATAAGAATCATCGAGACCACAAAGCAGTAAATAGCCAGTGACTCGATCATCGCCAGACCCACGAACAAGGTCCGTGTGATCGTGGCCGAGGCGTCGGGTTGCTGGGCCAGCGAAGTCAGAGCGGTGGCGACGGCCCGGCCCTCGCCGAGCGCCGGACACATGCAACCGATGCCGGTGGTAATGCCGGCGGTGGCGATCGATACTACTGCTACCACAGTAATGCTATCCATAAAGATTCCTTCTCATCGCGAATGCTGATGCTAGCGTCAATGTTGCGCTTTCAAATTCTTCGTATCGGCCTTGGCTTCGACAACCGCCGGCTTTGGTTTCGGTACGCGGGTGGCGGCTGCAATGTAAACCGTGGCCAGAATGCTGAAGATATAGGCTTGCACCATGCCGGTGAGCAGACCGAGCACGGTCATGAAAATCGGAAAGATAAGGGGCGTGATCGTAAGCAAAATGCCGATGATCATCACCCCGCTCATCATGTTGCCAAACAGACGAACGGCCAAGGCCAGCGTGCGCGATAGCTCGCTGATGATATTGAACGGCAGCATGATGAACGTCGGCTTCATGTAGGTTTTGAGATAGTCGATGAACCCTTGCTCCCTGATACCAAACAGAGGTACGGCCACAAACACACACAGCGCTAGTGCGGCCGTGGTCGAAAGTGAACCCGTCGGCGGCTTATAGCCGGGGATCACCGTACAAAGGCTGGCCGTCGCAACGAACAGAAAGAGCGTGCCCAGGAAGGAAAGATACTTTGCGGGTTGGCTCAGGCCGACTTCCTTAATCTGTTCCTCCATCGCAGTGACGACGATTTCAAGCGAGCCTTGCCAGCGTGAAATATCGCCTTCAGTCTTGAGCTTGCGCGTGATCAGCTTTGCACCCACCGCCATCACGATCATCATGGCCCAGGTGGTGACGATGGTTCCGTTGAGTTTCACAAAGCCGTGCTGCCACAGAATCTGCTGGTCGGAAGTTAGATTGACAGTCATGCTTCACCGGCGATCTGCACTCTCTTTGCTATCGGCGCCCGGGTTAGCCGAGTCACTAGGATGCGCGCCAGGAAAAACCCAAGCAGGCAAGCCAGCAACCTGCGCCAATCGCCACGCGCCACAAAATAGAAGCCACCCATCGCCATACCCGTCCGCAGCAAAAGGCTGAAGAAGAACAATGCCGCCGGCTGTTTCGACGAAAGGCCTTTGCGAATGGTCCACCAGAGGCCGCCGAAGAAAATCGTCCCGAGCAAAACGCCCGCGAGCAGTGCCAGTACAAGAGCGACGATGAAAGCCGATGTTTCACTCATCTTTCTTATCCTTATCCTGCGTGTCTTTTCCCTCCGGTTCATCGTGCATGGCCTTGTCCTGCTGCGCCACCCAGTGCCAGGCGTTGGCACAGCCGATGCACAATCCAGCGACCAGCAACATGAGCGTCCAGGAACGAGCCCCCGGATGGCGCCGGTCCAACCAAAGGCCGAGCATCGCGCCCAGAAGCGTCGGCACTGCCACTGACCAACCGATTAGTCCGGACATCCCCAGACCAAACCAGACCCCTTGCTTCCCTTCCCGCTGCACCCTGAGCTTGCGGGCAGCCTTCGCGGCTACCTGGCGGACGAATTCCGCCTCCTCTTTCGCGGGTTGATTGGTCAGCTCAGCTTTCCGATCATCGCTCATGCTGAAACTCCACGAAACGGGCCATAAGGCTGCTGTCCATTTTCGACACCGCGGCGCGAACGTTGCGCTCGCTTTCGTCCAGCGTCAGAAACTCGCGTTTCACCGCGTCATGGAGCTGGCCGAGGTCCGCCCCGCCAATTGCGTGGCGGACGGAGACGAGCACATCCGCGCCGGCTTTGACCAGCACGCCTTCATCGACGGCGAGGTAAACCGTTCCGTCTTCTTTCGTTTCGTAAGTCAAGATCCCGGGTGCAAGCGCCGCAACGCAATCGAGACGGTGGGGCAGGATTCCGAACGATCCCTCGAGAGTCTCGGCGACGATGCGCAACACGTCTGCCTTCTCCGCGAAAATCTCGAACGGGAGCAGGATTTTAAGATTCATGGGCCTTCGCCGGCTCGGTTTTGGGCTCTGTTTTCGATTCTGTTTTCGGTTCGGTTGCCGATTCTGTCCTCGTTTCCGTTTTCGGCGCGGATTTCGCTTCGATTTTCGGCCCTGTTTTCGTTTCAGGTTTCGTCTTCGGGTCCGGTTTCTTCGCTTCGCCAATCGCTCCGATCATATAGAGCGCACTCTCCGGATAATCCTTGAACTCGTCTTTCAGGATGCATTCGCAGCCATCGAGCGAGTCTTTGAGGCTGACGAGCTTTCCCTTGATCCCGCTAAACTGCTCGGTGGTGAAAAACGGCTGCGTCAGGAAGCGTTCCAGCCGTCGGGCGCGCGCGACGGCGTTGCGATCTTCCGGCGAGAGCTGTTCCAGGCCGAGCATCGCGACGATATCCTTCAGCGCCTCGTACTGCGCCAAAGTCTTCCGGATCTCCTGCGCCAGTTTGTAATGCCGGTCGCCGACGATGCCGGGCGTTGCCATTTTCGAGCTCGATTGGAGCAGGTCAATCGCCGGATAAAGCCCTTCGCTAGCCCGCTTGCGCGAGAGCACGATCGAAGCTGAGAGATGCGAAAACACATGCACCGCTGCCGGATCGGTCAAATCGTCCGCCGGAACATATACTGCCTGAATGGATGTGATGGCTCCGGCATGAGTGTTGGCGATGCGCTCCTCCAGCCTCGACAACTCCGTACTCATCGTTGGTTGATAACCGAGGCGCGATGGCATCTGGCCCATCAGGCCGGACACTTCCATGCCGGCTTGAATGAAGCGGAAAATGTTATCGATCAACAACAGAACGTCGCGATGCTCGTCGTCGCGAAAATACTCAGCCATCGTCAGCGCCACATCGCCCACGCGAAAACGGCTGCCCGGCGGCTCATTCATCTGGCCATAGACCATGACCATGTTGGGAAGCACGCCGGCTGTCTTCATAGCGCTGTAGAGCTCTTCGCCTTCGCGGCAGCGTTCCCCGATCCCGCAGAAAATGCTCATCCCTTTCTGATGCCCGATCATGTTGTGGATCATTTCCGTGAGCAACACCGTCTTGCCGACACCCGCGCCTCCGAATAAACCCGCCTTGCCGCCGCGCTCCAACGGCACGAGCACATCGATAGCCTTGATGCCCGTCTCGAAAATCTCGGACTTCGTGGAACGTTCTGACAACGGCGGCGGCGCACGATGGACAGTCCGCCACTGCACGCCGATAGGCGCCGGCTGGCGGTCGATGGCATGGCCGAATACGTCGAACATACGCGAGATAATCGTCTTGCCGACCGGCGCCTGCAGAGGAGCGCCCGTGTCCTCGACCGGCATTCCTCGGGCCAACCCTTGCGTGGGGGTTAAGGCAATGCCTCGCACCCGAGATGCATCAAGCTGCGTCATCACTTCGACGACAATCTCCCGGTCCGTTCCGGCGCGCAGCACGGAAAAAATCGGCGGCAAGCGGCGGTCAAAGCACACATCGACAACGCTGCCACGCACCGCAACGACCGTACCGCGGTTCGACGAAGTGGCTGTACCTGTTCTCTTCAACTCCACACGGGCCTCATTTCGCGCGAACAGTACAACGACGAATTGCTGCCGGACGTCCGCCTAAAGCACGATGAAGTACACGGGCAACGAGGCCGCAACGACAGCGGAAGGCTCGCAGACAGTATCGGGGCGCCGCACCTGCTGAATCTGTGCTGTTTTGCTCAAGAGTCGAGGAGCCGCAGATCGAAACACAGGCGCAATTTTTCCGGACTCGATTCAGTTTCCTTTCTGCGTTCCGTCCCGGCCCCACTTCCAGTCCCGAATTTCCGGCATGTCCTGGCCGTGCTGGTCGATGTAGTGCTTGTGCTCGATGAGTTTGTCCCGCATCTGCTGCTTAAGGTATGCGCCCTTGGAACCGAGATGCGGCAGGCGATCGACCACGTCTTGCACCAGATGGAAGCGGTCCAGGTCGTTCTGCACCCTTATGTCAAAGGGCGTCGTGATCGTGCCCTCTTCAATGTATCCGCGCACGTGCAGGTTGCGGTTCGTCCGGCGGTAGGTCAGCCGGTGGATCAGCCAGGGGTATCCATGAAAGCCGAAGATGATGTGTTTATCTTTGGTGAAAAGCGAATCGTAATCTGTTTCGTTTAGTCCGTGCGGGTGCTCACTCGAAGATTGCAGCTTCATCAGATCGACGACATTAATCACACGGATTTTCAGCTCGGGCAGATGTTGGCGAAGGATGGAAACGGCGGCCAGAATCTCCAGCGTGGGCGTGTCTCCGCAGCACGCCATCACCACGTCCGGCTCGTGGGCGTCCTGATCGTTGCTAGCCCATTGCCAGATGCCGATTCCTTCCGTGCAATGCACGACCGCCGCATCCATGGTCAGCCATTGCGGGAGGGCGTGCTTGCCGGCCACCACTACATTGACGTAATTCCGGCTGCGCAGGCAGTGATCGAAAACCGACAACAAACAGTTGGCGTCGGGCGGAAGGTAAACCCGCACGATATCCGCCTTCTTGTTGACGACATGGTCGAGGAATCCGGGATCCTGGTGGGTGAAGCCGTTGTGATCCTGCTGCCAGACATGGGAGGCGAGCAGATAGTTCAGCGACGAAATGTCGCGGCGCCAGGGCAGTTCCCGGCACACCTTCAGCCACTTGGCGTGCTGGCTGAACATCGAGTCGACGATGCGAATGAAGGCTTCATAACTGTTAAATAACCCGTGCCGCCCGGTCAGAAGATATCCCTCCAGCCAACCCTCGCACTGGTTCTCGCTAAGCATCGAGTCCAGCACGCGGCCAGCGGGCGCGAGGAATTCGTCATTCTTTACTTCACGGGCATCCCACTGCCGGTTGGTGACTTCAAAAACCGCGCTCAGGAGATTCGAGACTGTCTCATCGGGACCGAAGACGCGGAAATTACGCTGATCTTGATTCAGTTTAGCCACATCGCGCAGGAACGAACCCAACACGAGCGTATCCTGGGCGCTCACCGCGCCCGGTGAAGGCACGTTCACGGCGTGAACGTGGAAGTCCGGCATGCGCAGGTCGCGGAGCAGAATGCCGCCGTTGGCGTGGGGATTGGCGCCCATACGGCGGTCGCCTGTCGGCGCCAGCGCGGCCAATTCCGGGATGAGTCGCCCATTCTTATCGAACAACTCTTCGGCCTTGTAGCTTTTCATCCAGCTCTCGAGCAGCTTGACGTGATTGGGATGCTCGGAATCGACCAGCAGCGGCACCTGGTGGGATCGGAAAGTGCCCTCGATTTGCAGGCCGTCGACTACCTTTGGTCCCGTCCAGCCCTTCGGTGACCTGAGGACGATCATGGGCCAGCGCGGCCGAGTGGTATCGTTCTTGTTCTTTGCATTCTTTTGGATTTGCCGGATGTCCTCGATGGCCGTCTCCAAGGTGGTGGCCATGAGTTCATGCATTTTTTCCGGTTCATCGCCCTCCACAAAATAAGGCGTCCAGCCGCAGCCTCGTAGAAATTGTTCCAGTTCCTCAGGCTCGATGCGGGCCAGAACGGTTGGATTGCTGATCTTGTAGCCATTGAGGTGCAGGATGGGCAGCACGGCTCCATCGGTAATCGGGTCAAGAAACTTGTTGGATTGCCATGAGGTCGCCAACGAGGCCGTTTCCGCTTCACCGTCGCCGATGATGCAGGCAACGACGAGATCGGGATTGTCGAACGCGGCCCCAAAGGCATGGCTGAGCGAGTATCCCAACTCGCCGCCTTCGTGAATTGACCCCGGCGTGGTTGGCGCGACATGGCTGGAAATTCCGCCGGGAAACGAGAACTGCTTGAACAGTTCCTTCATCCCGGCCTCGTCCTGGCCGACGTTCGGATAAATCTCGCTGTAGGTCCCTTCGAGATAAACGTTGCCCACCAGCGCCGGTCCGCCGTGCCCGGGGCCGGCAATGTAGAACATATTGAGGTCATACTTCTTGATGACCCGGTTCAAGTGCACATAGATAAAGTTCTGGCCCGGCGTCGTGCCCCAGTGGCCGACCACCAGCGGCTTCACGTGCGACAGTTTCAGCGGCTCCTTTAGCAGCGGGTTGTCGTAGAGATAAATCTGCCCGACCGACAGATAGTTGGCGGCACGCCAGTAGGCGTCCATCTGGTGGAGAAGTTCGGGCGTGAGTGTGCTGGTTTTCTTCGTCGTTTTCAGAGCTGACTCTCTAGTCAACTCTCTCTTGTTCACAGCTTCGGACCCCTGGTGGAGCAGTTCCGGAGTGAGTGTGTTGGCCTTCATGGTTCAATTCTCCTTGATTATTTGCAGCCAAATCCAGGGCTGCGCCGGATAGGGCCGCACGGTTCACTGGCTGGTGCGGGCACATTCTCAAGGGCGGTTGCGTTCATGGCGCATCTCTCCGTTCGGCTTTCTCAAATCCTGACTATCAACCAAACTGTGACGACAAATCTGATCAATTGGGAACAGTGCGCCAACCCGCTCATTGCTAAGGTCGGACCAAGGAACAGAGAAAAATGAGAAACGATCAATGACAACCGTTGCACTCGAACTGACGGCTACGAGTGCTGCAACTCTAAGCGCCAGCGAGATGCCAGCGCCCCGCTCTTTTACGGATCATTGATGGAAAAAATGGAGTCAACGCCTGCCCCGGAGAGCAAGTCCGCGGCTTGATCTGGAGACGAGCATGAACAATACCGAACACCTGCATCCCCTGGGCGAGAGTCATCATCATTCCGGCCATACTCCTTACTGGAAGCGCGCGCATCATGATTGGCGCTTCTGGTTCGGCCTTATTGCCATCTTTGCGGCTCTCGCTGTGTATGTCGGGACCAATGACCTATCGATGGTTCCTTCCGGCCGGCAGAAGAAGGTGCCACCCGCAGTGAGCAGAGTTCCGTAACGTTATGCGTCTAGAACCTGGCACGAAGGAACAGGCAGGTTCATCGCTGACGGATTGAGATGCCAGGAATTCAGAGGTGGAAACATAGTGAAAAAGCTGATTGTCTTTGATCTGGACGGAACTCTTGCCGAAAGTAAATCGGCGGTCGATCCCGAAATGTCAGGACTGCTGCATGACCTTCTCGCGATTGTCAAAGTAGCCATTATTTCCGGAGGCGGGTGGCCGCAGTTTGAAAAGCAAGTTGTCGCCAAACTTCCTCATGACGAGCGCCTGACGGAGTTATCCCTGCTTCCCACGTGTGGAACAAAGTTCTATCAGTACTCAGGGGATTGGGAAGAACTTTATGAAGAAGATTTCACCCCGGAGGAGCGAGAGAACATACTCAGCTCTCTCCACATAGCGCTGGGAGAGGCTGGTTACAAAGTCCCAAAGGTCTGGGGAGAAGTAATCGAAGACCGTGGAAGCCAGATAACATTTTCCGCGTTAGGCCAGCAGGCGCCGTTAGAAGAAAAAAACAAGTGGGATTCCGATTATGCCAAGCGGAAAAAGATCAAGGCGATTCTTGACAAGCTTATTCCCCGGTTTTCCGTCCGCATGGGTGGCTCGACATCTATTGATATCACCAAACCTGGCATTGACAAGGCATACGGGATCGGAAAGCTGCGAGACCTCCTGCACGTTTCCTTGAAAGAGATGATTTACATCGGCGATGCCTTGTTCGTGGGCGGGAATGATTATCCCGCCGAAGAAGCTGGTGTGGATTGCATCCCAGTGAAAGGTCCCGAGGAGACGAAGCGGGTTATACAAACTATCATCCTTTGCTTAGCGGATTGCGGTCAGGCGGCATGACTCATGGCCTTGAAAGCGCGTTGTTAGGACTTAAACCTCCGACCCCCTAGTCTCGAACTGTCGCAGTACAAATTCCAAGTGCTTCATCTGGTGTCGCTTAGGGATCAGAAAGCCCTCTTTTCTCTGGCTCAGTTATACCGAAGTTGCACCGAAACTCCCGCTCAGCCGTTCACGACTGCCGATCCCCGCTCGAAGCCCAAGTCAATCTTCTGCCGCCCAGCATGAATTCCTGCCTCAATCGCGGACTCCTGCGTGGGAATGTGTCGGGCAGGTAGAATTCAGTCTCCATGACCCCACCAGTGCCTGATTCAGGTCGCGCAGCAGCCTTTCGCCCTCGTGCCGAACCAATTCCGCATCGATCTGCCCTCGGGCAATGCTTTAGTGAAAGCAGCCCGATGCGCAGGGCAATCAGCGCATACTCCTCCCGTTCCCGACCTTCAGGCTTTTGGAGCAATTCGGCCACGGAGTCACGGTCGGAGACCCTGAGTTCCAGAACAACTGATTGAGGGCTCACATCCGTGGAGGCAGAAAGCGCCCCAGTCAGGCGCGATGGACAAACTGAAGAATGTCGAACAAGAAGTGTCAACGTGGAAAAATGTATCGGTTCACCCGCACCGCTTTGGCGGTCGGGAGTTTCTGTTCGGAGCGGCAGAAGTCGGGCACGTTCATACGAATGGAATCGTCGACATACCATTCCCACGGCCAATCCATGATGTGCTCTTGTCAAAGGGTCTAGCCGGGCAACATCATTGGGTTCCAAATTCCGGCTGGGTCACCTTCAGTATCCGTAGCGAACAGGACATCGAGCACGCGCTTTGGCTCATGCGGTTGTCCTACCTGCGGTACGCGCTGAAGACGGCGAATGATCCTCGCGGGATGCTGGAGCAGGAAAGCGAGGAACTGAACTTGAGTCCGGAGTTCAAATCGTTGCTCGTAAGGTTTGTACCTAAAAACGCCAACCTCCCTGCGACGGAGCGGCTCTCGGCGTAACCTCGCTTACATCCCTTCCTGATACGATCCATATGCTATGAACCTGTTCGACTCATTCCATATCCGCGATATCTCTTTTCGTAACCGCATTGCCGTTTCCCCCATGTGCGAGTACTCCAGCGAAGACGGCTTCGCCAACGACTGGCATCTCGTCCACCTCGGCGCTCGCGCCATTGGGGGCGCAGGCACCGTCCTCACCGAAGCTACCGCCGTCGTCCCCGGGGGCCGCATCAGTCCCTCCGATCTCGGCATCTGGAAGGACGCGCATGTCGAGAACCTGGCGCGTATAGTTCGCTTCCTTCGCCACCACGGTGCCGTAGCCGGAACCCAACTTGCCCACGCTGGCTTCAAAGCCTCTACCGCCGTTCCTTGGCGCAATCAAGGTACTCCCGTCGTCTCCGTCGCCGATGGCGGCTGGCGTCCCATCTATTCCTCCACGGCGAAGGGCTTCACCCCCGAATCCATTCAGCCCGAAGCGCTGACGCCGGAGGGCATCGCGTGCATCGCCCGCGCTTTCGGCGAAGCTGCTCGCCGCAGCCTCGAAGCTGGCTTCGAACTCGTCGAAATCCACGGAGCCCACGGCTACCTCGTTCACCAGTTCCTCTCGCCCCTGGTCAACACCCGCACCGACCAGTACGGTGGCAGCTTTGAGAACCGCTCCCGCATCCTGCGCGAGATCATCGAAGCCATCCGTAAAGTCTGGCCCGAACGTCTCCCCTTGTGGCTTCGCATCTCTGCCTCGGACTGGATCGAGGGCGGGTGGACCATCGAGGATTCCATCGCCCTCGCCCGGCAGGTCAAGCCGCTCGGCGTCGATCTCATCGACTCTTCCTCGGGAGGCATCGTTCCCAAGGCAACGATTCCTCTCGGCCCCGGCTATCAAACTCCCTTTGCCGAGCGCATCCGCCGCGAGGCGGGAATCCTCACAGGAGCCGTTGGCATGATCACCGCGCCCGAGCAGGCCCAGCACATCATCGCGACCGGACAGGCCGACATTGTTCTGTTGGCTCGCGAATTCCTCCGCGATCCCTATTGGCCGTTGCGTGCCGCCTATGTCCTCAAACAGCAGATCGCATGGCCGAGACAATACGAACGTGCCCGCTTCTAAGAGAGCAGCCGGACTCACTCAAAGACAGTCCGCCTAGCTCTGGCCGCGCTCGTATAATGATGAGGATATGAACAGAATACTTTGTGTCCTGTGCTCCATCGTCGTCGCAGCCCCTCTGCTTTCTGTGGCGCAATCGCCCGACGAACAAGTTCCCGTCATTCAAGGCGGTGCTGGTCCCTGCTCCCTCGAACTTATAGTTAGGGGCGCGGACAGCAAACCCGTTTATGCTGCCACGGTCAAGGTTCATGTCAAGTATGGTTTTGGTGGAACGCGGAGGCTCGATCTTGAAGCTGGAACCAACTCTGATGGGAAGGTGAAGTTCGCCGGACTTCCCGCTCGGGTGCAGCGACCTCCGCTTGAATTTCACGCTTCGAAGGATGAGTTCCAGGGTGTCGCAACGTTCGATCCGTCAACCGAATGCCAAGCCAAACGGGAGATCGCCTTGGAGAAGCCGAAAGCGCCGAACGGCCACTGACGGCCGATTCCTGAATTCACTTGTTCGGTAGACTCGTGCTCTGAACGGCTTCAATCCCGCCGGAATTTCATTTAGAGTTGCAGCGCGATGAAGATTACACTACGCGCCGCTGTCCTGCTTTTCATTGTGAGCGTTCTGAGCGCTGCCGAGACAACCGCTATGCCCCCTAGTTTTAGCATTAATGCCGCTGAGCGGTTCGCCAATCTTGCACTCGCGTGCGTCCATAAGGAGTATCCGAACAAACTCAGTCACAACCTGAACAGCGATGCGGATGTGGCTCCGCCGCGAAAACTGACGCCCGCGTTCTACGGCTGCTACGACTGGCATTCTTCGGTGCACGGACACTGGTTGCTGGTCCGGCTGGTCCGAACGTTCCCCAACGCTTCCTTCGCGCCATCTGCACGCGAGGCGCTGCGCCAAAGTCTGACCGCAGACAATATCGCGCAGGAAGCGATGTACCTGCGGGCTGAGGGACGCGCCAGCTTCGAACGTCCCTATGGACTGGCATGGCTCCTTCAACTAGCCGCGGAACTCCGCGAGTGGGACGATCCCGAGGCACGCAATCTCGCCGCGAACTTGCGCCCGCTGGAAGAGGCTGCGCTGGGGCGACTGGAAGACTGGCTGCCCAAGCTCTCCTATCCGGTGCGGATCGGGGAGCATTCGCAGACCGCATTTGCTCTCAGCCTGATGCTCGACTATTCACGCGTCACGGGCGATGCGAAGTTTGCCGACCTGCTGGCATCGAAAGCACGGCAGTTTTATCTCGGCGATAAGAACTGCCCGCTTAATTATGAGCCCTCAGGCGAAGATTTTCTTTCGCCGTGCCTCGGCGAAGCCGACCTGATGCGGCGTGTGCTGCCGAGCGCCGAGTTTGCTCGGTGGCTCGGGACTTTTCTGCCGCAGATTTCCGACGTGAAAAAGGGCGTTTGGTTACAGCCGGTGGTGTCGCCCGATCCCAGTGACCCGAAGTTGGCACATTTGGATGGGCTCAACCTGAGCCGCGCATGGATGTTGGAAGGTATCTCGGCGGGTTTGCCCAAAGGCGATAAACGCCTGCCGATGATCATGGCGGCAGCCGAGGAACACAGACGTGCTGGACTGGCGGCGGTGACGGGCAAGCATTACGAAGGCGGTCATTGGCTGGGGAGTTTTGCAGTTTATCTCGTCACCAGACGCGGCATTCCCCAGAAGCGAGTCGTTACGAAGGGGAATGGAGGAGAGGAATGATTTCGTAAGTCTGATTTTACCGCCGATGGCGAGACGAAACATCGAGTCAGTGATGGAAGTTTCGCCTCGAAGAAACTGGGAACCATCTTTAGCGATCCCACTTTCACAGCGTTGACTTACGGCTAAAGCGAGGTTCACGGCCAACACCGTATCCGGCTCTAAGAAGTCTTCTGGTGCTGCGCCTTCACCTTCGCCCACCTCGCCCGCTGAGCGGCGGCGATTCTCTTTCTGCCTGCTGCTGATATTGTGCGCTTGGGTTTCGGCGCGTGACCTTTCGCCTTTGCCCATCGCGCTTTCTGCGCGAGGCTGATCCGCTTTCGAGCCGAGGCTGACAGGGTACCTCTCGCTTTCGTGGAAGAACTCCCACCGTTCAACTTGCCAAGCACCGAAAGAGCCGCATCAACATGCCTGAGCCGATCTGCCAGACTTGTTCTCTCTGCCCTCAACTCCGACATAAAGGACGCCAGCCCCGCTGGGTTTGCCATGAATTCCACCTCGGCAAGGGATTGTAATTGATGGCTCGGTTCCTGAGCGAGTGGAGCCGCACTTTGAGTGTGCTGCTGTATGACGGGGATTCCAGATCACGGAGGCCGGAGATTGAACTCATCGCTCAGAAGAGTTGCTGGAGAGCGTGTTAAGGACGAACCTCGGTCGGAAACACCTGTGTGCCAGCCCTTCCAAACTGAAATCGAAGGGTCCATTCACTGGCAACCGCCTGACCGTCCACTTGCGCGGGCGTGAAGATCCACTGCCGTGCCGCTTCCAGAGCCAGCCTCGCGAAGTACTTGCTCTCTCCGTGAGCGACGAGCTTTGCTTCAGAAACCTTCCCCGAGGCATCGACCGAGACTCGAACGTTCACTTTGACCTTGCCGGTAATTGTGTCCCGTGCGATCGGCGGCACATTGGGCACGACCTGTCGTGAAACCTTGCCGTGGACCGTTCCTTGTGCCTGATTTTGCGTTTCCAAAAACGGTGGCGGCGAAGGCTTGGCGGCGACGCCAGATGCAGACTGGGCGGCGCTATCGGCGGGCGGAACAGGAGGGCGACGCGCCAGGAACGCCCGCACGCCCAACACCGCCAACAACACGATCACAATCACCGAGGCTAAGAGCATGCGTCGCCTGGGATGCTCCTTCTCCGCCTGCATTTCAACTTTTCTTGGAGCTGGCAGCGCCGGAGTCTGCAACCGCGTTTGAATCTCGGATACCGTGCCGCGCTGCCGCGGATCGACATTCAAGCACCTGCGGGCAATCTCGCGGAAAGGTTGCGGAACGGTCTCGGGCACGATGGCCTGGGGCGGATTCGAGTTTGTGAGATCGGGCGCGCACTGCGTCAGGGTTGCGACCAGCGTGACGCCCAGGGACCACAAGTCGGCTTCGGGCGACAGACCCGCGGTCGAGACCTCAGGCGCGTCGTACACAGTAAGGCGGCGCGTTCCCACCCGCTCTCCCTTTTTGAAGAGTCCGTCCGCGGAGATCTTCAACTGGTCGTCGACCGCCAGAATGTTGGATGGCTTGATACGCCCGTGCACGAAACCCGCATGATGGAGATATCCAAGAACTTCAATCATAGGCTGAAGCATGACAGAAGCTTCTGCCAGCGAAAGTGGACGTTGCGGAATGATCTCCGACAGATTCTCCTCGGCGTACTCCATCACGACATAGAGATACCTTGCGCCGTCGAGCTCGCAGCGGCCGGATTCGAAGAGACGGAGCAGATGTGGATGATCAAGGTTCGCTGTTGCAGCCCAGCAGGCTAGTTGAGCATCGTCGTCGCGTCCCGCTGCAGGGATCAGCTTGATTGCAGCTTGCCGAGGTTCCCGTCCGCTGCGCTCCGTCAAGAACACAGCGCTTTGCTCTGAGCCTCCCAGTCCGCGCAGCAGCGGAAACTTTCCGTCGACCGTTTGGCGTTGCCAATTTTCCCAGACCTGGGTTGCAGTGCTCATAGCCGCCTACTCGCCGAGCGCTATTCTATTCCAACGGGGTGAGTATTTTCCTTGTGGAACCGCTTTTGCGAGGGTTAGTCAGGAGGAGAACGCCGGGAAAAGGTAAAGGCTGTGACATTGGTTATGCTCTAGCCGCCAGCTCCTGCGAGGGAGCCAACAGCGTGGATGCATGCACCGTCACAGCCCTTGATGCGATCACCGCTTTCGCGGTCCCAAACCCCAACTACTCCTCGCAGAGCCGTCGGTTTTTTCAGGTCTGGCTGCTCTTCGGGTTGCCCCGCCGAGCTGATCACTCAGCTTACTTCGGACTGGCAAAGTTTTATTTGAGCCAACCCTTTCAGCCGTCGACGGAAGCAACCCTAGAGATTTGCCCGAAGATTGTCAATGCCCCTTTTCGGTGCAATCGGCCGGTTGCGATGGATCAAAATCCAGAAACGCAACCCATTGAATCATTGCTGCTTAGTGAATGGCAGATTAAATCCTTTCCATTTTTCCACAGCTACATCCACAGGGGCTCGAAGGCATGGGCGACGAGGAGGAGTGTGTGGAGGGACCATGTGAACATCTTGCCGCCGGAAAATACATCAGGCATGGTTGTTACCATCTCACTTACGCAATGTCCAGGTGATCTTGGTCGGCGCGTACCGGTGCCCCGGAAAAGGGTGTTTGTTAGCTTTGAATGCGCCCTGAGAGGCGCGGTCGGAACATAGCTATCCCGACGCCATTGGTCGAGAACCTAGCTACGCCGATTCTATCCCGTGAGGGTCGGCCACAATTGCGCGAGCAGGTACAGCTTTAGCCCATTCGGCGTCGGGATCGGGTACGTCCAATTTGTGCACGCCATTTGGGAACGAATCCAGTAGCATCTTATATTGAAGTGCCTGATCTTGGCCCCGCATTCCGCTCCATGCGTGCATGTAATTCACGGATACGATTCCAGCCTGGAGCATTTCCTTGAGGCAACCAAAGCAGGGTTGAGTCGTCGAGTACACAGTCCCACCCTGCACGCTTATCCCGAACTTCGCGGCGGCGAGGATTACATTTTGCTCTGCATGGACGCAGATGCAAATGTCGTAGGCAGTGCCGGACTCGTACTTCCTATCCCGATTTGCGCAACGATAGCAGCCGCCATCGGAACAGTTCTGCATTTTCGTCGGCGTACCGTTGTACCCGGTGGAAACAATTCGATTGTCGACCACGACGATGGCTCCGACTTTCTGACCCCTGCAATCTGCTCGCCGCCGCACCGCCATCGCGATTCCCATGTAATAGGTGTCACGATCAGGGCGCTCGCTACTCGTGCTCATTTCTTGATCTCCTTGCGGACAGCGACAGCTAATTCTCGCAGCCGGCTAACGGCACAATCACTCATTGACTATCGATCCTTAGTACTGGTCTTCACATAATTCCTGATGAAATCGGCCCGCTCGTCCACCGTGCCCATCGGGACCGTCAAATAGCTTTGCCCAAACCGATTCAACAATCCTCGCATGGTCGCATCGGCAAGCACCCCGTAGACATAGTCTTGTTCCCGCATACCGTCGTCCCCCGGGTCAAAGAGCCCGTTCGGGAAGAAGAACAAAAAGTCATATGTTGTCAGGTTGTTCTTCGTCAGGGCAAGCATTTCTCTTGCCGCCGGCTCGGCCACGCCACGGCCCGCCCGGAGAAAGCAGTAAGTGAGGTGATCCAGTAACGTTCGGTCGCTGAGGAAGTTCTCCAAGCCCTCCTCCTGAAGCAGCTTTCGATCAAAGATGGTCTTCTGAAATTGCCAGACCTGTTCCGGGGTCGCCTTTCGCTGGTCCTCTTCCTTCCACCCCCACTCTTTGAAAACCGCGCGGGAAACAGACTCCAGGAGCGGAAGACCGAGGTCTCCCAGTTGCCGAATCGTCGAAGTCTTGCCTGTACCTCCGGTACCGATGAAACCTATTTTCATCACCTTTGCCTCTGTTGCCCCTCGAATCCGATTCGACTTTGCTCCGGGCGCCCGGCCGGAGGGCATGCGGGCATCCAATCTACTAGGCAGTCCCGGCTATGCCACAGGCTCCTGCGCTCACGAACCCGTACTTCCAAACCCACTTGTTTGGCGCTCTGTGCTCGGGAGCTCCGATTCCTCTGTGAACGCTGCTTCGATTCGATGGACAATTCGCAACTGCGCAATTCGATCGCCCTTACGGATCATGGCAGCAGTCTCTCCCAGGTTAACAATGACAACCTTTATCTCACCGCGGTAGCCGGTATCGATTACTCCAGCTAACGTCGCTAAACCCTGGAGTGCAACCCCCGACCGGTCTTCCACGATCGCGCCAAATCCGTCTGGAATCGCTAACGCAATCCCGGTTGAGATTGGCATCACTTTGCCTGGCGGCAACTCGACTTCCTGCACGGAGTAGAGGTCTGCCGCGAGATCGCCACTGACTCCAGAATGGGCGTAGCGAGGAAGTTTGGCATCGGGGTGCATTCGTTGAATCGCGATGTGCACTTGCATGATCGTTGCTCATTGTGCACCAGCCCTGCGGGACAGGCAAGCCCAGCCCTCGTGTCCAGCCCTCGTGTCGCGGAGAAGGCTTTGAAGCTTTCTGGCATAGAATCGAAAGGCGTCTTTCGATTCCCCATTAGAGTGGTCAGAAATCCCGGTAACCTTAGGATTACCGAGCTTGCTTTTGGGCCATTGTCCCCAGCACAATTAGGCGATTTGTTTTTGCATGGTTCCTTGAACGACAGGGAGGTACCCACAGGATGGGCAAGCGCCGCGAGCCTCGCAAAGAAATCCAGGCGCCTGTGCGCATCTTCGGCACCAACCGCAGTGGCCAAGTCTTCTCCGAGAAGGCGGTTACGGTCAACGTTAGCCAGCAGGGGGCGGAGTTGAGCGGTGTACAAGCCGGGCTTAACCTCGGCGAGATCATCGGCTTATCCTATGGCAAGAACCGACTGTACTTTCGCGTCAAGTGGGTTGGCGAACCTGGCACACCAAAAGCAGGTCATGTGGGCTTGCTCAGCATTTCCCCGGAAAAACCTCTCTGGGATTTTTCACTACCCTCTCCTACCCCTGACAATCACCAGTCACGATTTGTTGAGCAGCGGAAGTACACACGGTTCAAGTGCCATAATTCGGTGGAACTTCATACCCAAGGCGGAGCCTCCTTTTGGGCAACGATCGCAGATCTCAGCCTAGGTGGATGTTACGTTGAAATGGCGATCCCCTTGCCACCGGGAACCAAGGTGAAAGTGGGTATCTGGATCGGGGAAACCAAGTGCTGGGCGGATTGCGAGGTCGCCTACAGCACACCAGGATTCGGAACTGGCGTGAGGTTCAAGCTGATTTCTGAAACGGATCTCGAGCGAATCCGCCAATTCCTCGGAACTCTCGCACCCTTCGCAAGGAAGCCGACTTTCGAGCAATGAACTCTGGGCAAGTAGGGCGTCTATAGGATTAACTTCAGAAACCCTGATTCCCCGCTTTATTTCGCAAGAGTGACAGCGGCAACGGCGAATCCGCCCAGGGTAATCTGGTTACCCTTCAGTGTGCTGGAAGCGGGCGGCTGGAAACTCGTCGTTTGATCCACAAGCTGAACTTGCGCTCCCTCCGCCCCCGGCAGCGCTACATCAAATGCGCGGTTTCGCTTGTTCAATAGCAGGATCTTGCGCTTGCCCTCTGGCGTCACAAAAGCCTGCGCGTAAACATAGGGAGGGCTGGAGTCGGTCTCCACCAGTTTGTCACCCGGGCCAAAGTTGTCACGCAGCACCTTCAGCACCCAGAAGCGAGCATTCGGCTGGCCGGTTTCCCAATCCACCATGGACACGCTCGGGTACTGCGTGGGGTAACCCACTAACTGAGATTCACCCGCAACCTCGACGCCTCGCTTGGCAAGTTCGACGTAAAGGTAGGCGTACAAACTCCCGCAGAGGTTCCAGTAGGAGTTAGCAATCGGCTTGAAGACGTGGCCCGGTTTGTCCTGTTCGGTATCCTCAGCGGAGATCGAACCTAGCTCGTCCGCATCGGTCTGGGTCTCGGGCGACAGCCTCTCGCGTATCCCCTGGATATAGCTGACCACGTTCAGAAAACGATCCGCCTGCTCCCAGTAGGTGTGCTCCATTACTTCCGGCGTTTCGTCTGAACTCGGCACGGCATAGAAATGATAGGAAATCATCGCCAGGGGGATGCCGGCATTGTGATTCTTGTGATCCAGGAAGTATTCGATGAATTCCCTGGGTTCACCGCCCAGCCCCATCCCCACGCACGTAATCTTCGGATCGGCGCGGTGGATGGCCTCCACAATGGCGTCGTAGACTCGCGTATAAGTCTGGGGCGTCATGCTGTGTTCGCCATCGACTTCGTTGAGAACTTCCCAATAATCGATCTTGTAGTGATGACCGGAGTCGTGGCGCTTCCCGAATTCATCCGTGAATCCGCCCTGTGTGTACCAACCGACTAGGCGCGCGTAATACTCCCCGACTTCTTTCAAACTGGGATCGCGGAACTCCGTTCCCTGCTCGTAATTCCAGGTTACCTGGTCGGGATCGCTGGGATAAGCCACGGGCTTATCGGTCTTGAACATCCACTGCGGAATCGTGCTGAAATTGATGATCACCGAGTGTCCGGCTTGGGCATTCATCAAGTCTTCCATCATGGGATCAAGCAGTGAAAAGTCCCACGACGTTTTTCCGTCCTTGGGAGGGTCGAGTTCGGCAACACCGAGCTTGGGGTAAGGCAGCCAAGGCACGTAGCGAACGAAATCAGCTCCCAACTCATGCAGAGCCTGAAAGACACGATCGTGTATCTTCGTACCCCGGCGCAAGGGTGGATTGACGACCACTTGAAGGGTGGGAGTGGTCTTCGAAACCGTTATGACCTTGTCCCACTTGACAGTTACGCTGACCTTCTCCGGTGCAATAGGTTGCGCCACGGAGTCTTTCAGGCTGCAAGAGGTCAAGAAAATAATTGCGGATGCCCGTAAGAGAGCAGTTAGTCGAACCGCTGCAGCAGATTTCATGGTGTTACCTCCCAACGAGAAATCGAGAGAGCGGGTCCTCCATAGAATGCGCTGGTTTTCACGGAATGGAACAACCGGCAATCGATGGCACTCTATGGCCGCAACGTGCCTTTACCCAGTTCGCGAGCAAGCGCGACCGCTGCGTTTGCATTCTCACCGTAGCCGTCCGCTCCGATCTCCCTGGCGTACTGCAGAGTCACCGGCGCACCGCCGATGAGAACCCTGACCTTATTGCGGACTCCAGCGCGCTCCAACGCTTCGATCGTCGTTTTCATCGCCGGCATCGTGACCGTGAGCAGGGCGGAGAGGCAGACGATGTCGGCGTTCTTCTCTCCGATCGCGGCGACGAACCTGTCGGGAGAGACGTCGGTACCGAGATCGGTTACATCAAAGCCCCCGCCCTCCAGCATGGAGGCCACGAGATTCTTCCCTATATCGTGCAAATCCCCTTTCACGGTGCCGATGACGACGCGACCCACGGGTTGAGCCCCGCTCTTTGCCAGCAGCGGGCGCAGAAGTTGCATCGCAGCTTTCATGGCTCTGCCGGACAACAGAAGTTCTGGAACGAAATAGTCCTGGCATTCGAAGAGCCGTCCCACCTCGTCCATGGCTGGAATCATCGTGCCCTCAATAATGGTCATTGGGTCGACGCCCGCCACGAGCGCGTGCGCAGTCTCTTCAGCGGAGGCTTTCGCATTGCCATCTAGAATTGCTTGATGAAGTTTCTTGAGATCGGTCATTTCTTCCTCTCGAATGCGGCTTCAAGCGAAAGACGCTCTGCTCGCCTGAAGACGCCAATCAGCGTACTCCTTTTATTATGCGTAGGCAGCTTTTAACGGCTCGCGACCGATTCAATACCGTACTCGCCGGGCAGAAACTTCTCCGCAACCGGGGTCGCCAGCATTTCGTCGATGAACTCGCTCTCTTGGCCGGGCAATTGAGCCACTTCTCTCTCGATCTTTGCAATCCAGCGAATCTCTTGCGGCGATACTCGCAATCGTCCCTCCCGGTGCGCAGACGCAATTTCTTCGATTGCACAGCGAGCGGCCACGCGGGTCTGGAGGTATGGTGTAGGCTCAGTCGCAATCCGTTCCGCAATTCTTAGAACCACATCAGGACGCAGCACCCAGGCTTGGGGATCGAGCGCCGCATCAGATTCCACCAGCCAGTCTCTCAACCGAATTGCATCCTCGCGGGAGCCAGCAGCAGCCGTGTTCATCAATCGGCAGTCATACACCAACTGCTCAAGGGAGACGATCGGAGCATACGCGCTCAGCAAGCGCACCTGCTGTACGGATTCGTTGGACCACGCGTCGCAGACCGCCTGCGCAATGTTGCCGACATGCGTCAAGTGGGCACAGGCCGAGCTCCGTCCTTCCATCGAAATCGGGACTCCAGCGATTGCCTTTAGATAAGGGCCTTCGTAAGCACAGTCCTTGCTTGGACCCGCAGCACCCATTCGATATGCGACCAGGCTGCGCGGCACCGAAGCCACTCGAATTACGGCAGCTAGCACTCTCGGAATGAACTTCTGGTCGGCCAGAACCATGGCGGTGTTGCCGAAGGCACAAGCGCTATCTCCTGCTGGAACAATGTTGGCTTTACTGCATACCCCAACCAGATGTTTCCAGAGGAACTCCATATCGCGCGCACCCAGGATGGCAAGTCCGAAAATCGTCTGACGCAGATCGCCGAAGCGCAGCGCCTCATCGCACACTTCCTTGCCTCCGGTAGACTCAATCGACAGCAGGTCCGCTCCGGCGGCTGCCGACATCTCAAAAAGTTGAGCCATGGCCTCCCAGTATTGGCCATCGCGCATGTGCGAGGGCGACAGAAAATCACGCGTATCATTGGGCGTCACGCGGAGTGCATTTTTTAGACCGTGCTTTTCGTAATAGCCATGTAAACAGGTGGCGAGGATTTCAACGATTTCACGGCCCCACTCGGGGCGAATCGTCATCGCGGGTAGAGTCTCGAACTCGACCAGAAGGCCGGGCGCTTCGAGTTCCGCCGCTCGTTTGCAGACGCCCTCGATCATTTCTGCGTACAGCCGACGCACCTCAGGCCAGGTCGCCTCGTCAATGTCCATCGCCGGCAGGGTGAAATTGATCTCCGGGATGACGGTGCCTTTGCCAAGCTCGAGCCCACGGCCACACGAAACGGGCCGCGGAGCGTGGCCAAACAGGAACTCACTCAGCGAACCGATAGCTAGACTCATTTGAAACCTCTGTCACGGGCGGACACCGCCTCTGGACTCACGGCCCGGCTACTCATAGACTCCGCACTCTTTCACCATTTCAATCAGTGCGTAAATGTTCTCAGACGGCGTAGTCGACGGAATGGCGCAGCCGGAATTCAGGATGAATCGCCCTCCCGGCTTCCAGACGGAGATGAGGTTCCGAGTTGCTTCACGAACCTGCTCGACCGTTCCTTGGGCCAGGACGCCGCTGGGGTCGATGTTACCGAATAACACGTGGCGCTTCCCGGTGGTTTGTTTGGCTTTCGCGGCGTCGGTTTTGTAGTCGAGTTCGAAGCCGCAGGGTTCGTACTCTGCCAGCATGTCGAGGATTCTGCTGGTATTGCCGCAGATGTGAATCACCACGAAAATGCCATCGGCGGTAAGGTCTTTGACTAGGCGTTCCTCATACGGACGCGCGAAGCGTTTGAACATACGTGGGGAAACGACGTCTGGACCACCAAAGCTATCGCCCAGCGAAGTGAGATGGGCTCCGGCCTTGGCCAGCGCTCGATGGACAGCGAGATGGCCTTGATAGCAAATCTCCAGGAGCTGGGTGATGCGCGGATTGTCTGGCTGTTCGGCGAGATCCATCAGGAAATCCTCGACACCGCGCACCAGGCAGGCGAGATCGAAAGCGGCCTGATCGGCATTGCCCCGAATGGCGATTTCGCCGCCCACTTGTTTGCACATCAGCCGGATAGCCTCAAGCAGAGCGGGAATGCGGCCGTCCGTCTCGGGGTTAATCACTTTCAAGCGGTCAACTTCATCCAGGCTGCCGATAGCAGGCTTCACGATGCGGCCCGGTTCGTTGGGGGCGCATTCCGACCCGGCCCCCATGGCTTCGGCCAGCATGGTCGTGTCCGTATCCACCATAATGCAGTCGTGCTTATATTTTTCCACTGCCTGGAGGTGGACGCGGGCAATGACTTCAGGGTTGACCCGGTAGTCTTCCATGCGGGCACCGGCTTCGCGCACGGCCAGCATGAAATTATGCAGGCACACAGGCACACGATCGGGGATCCCGCCCGCCAAGACTGTCCTCACGCGCTCAAGAGAATTCATGTCGTCGCCTCCGAGAAATGACACCGTCGTCGTAGCTCGCCACAAATGCACCGCCGCGTTTGGTCAAGTCACGGTTATCATCATAATACCGTCGAGCAGGGCGTGAAGCTGAACACGTGACGGGACGCCGCTCCCGTGGTGTTGCAGTCGTGATATAAATCGGCTCATGGCGAACCTGCGCGGCTACATCCAACGCATCCTCAAGCGCCGGTGCGAAATCGGCAGCGCCAGCCTGGCGCGCAAACTGGTGGCGGCGTGAGCCGACTAAGCGAGTGGCTGGCAGGTGGCCTGCTGATCACCGACGGCGCGTGGGGGACGGAATTGCAGACGCGCGGCCTAGCCCCTGGTCTGGCGCCGGATATCTGGAACCTGGACCATCCCGAACGCGTGGAAGCAGTGGCGCGCTCCTATATTGAGGCGGGCAGCCAGATTATCCTCACGAACACTTTCCGCGCCAACTCGGTCGCGATGGAAGGCGACATCGAAGCGATCAATCGCGCGGGAGTCGCGATCTCGAAGCGGGCAGCGGCGGGACAGGCGCTGGTGTTTGCCTCGATCGGTCCGACGGGCAAGATGCTGATCGCGGGCGAGATCGGCAAGGAGCAGGCGAGTGCGGCCTTTGCCGCGCAGGCCGAGGCGCTGGCAACGGCGGGCGCGGACGCACTGCTGGTGGAAACGATGAGCGACGTCGAGGAGGCGGCCTTGGCCGTGGCCGCGGCCAAGGGCACCGGGCTGCCGGTAATCGCCTCTTTCGCGTTCGACTCGGGCAAGAACAAGGACCGCACGATGATGGGCGCGACGCCCGAGGCCGTTGCCGCGGCGATGGTCGAAGCAGGCGCGGACGCGGTTGGCGCGAACTGCGGCGTCGGGATCGAGAATGCCGCGCTCCTCTGCCGGCGTTTGCGCGCGGCGTGCGATCTCCCGATCTGGATCAAGCCGAATGCGGGGTTGCCGAAGATGGAGGGAACCGCGATTCGATATGACGTCTCGCCCGAATTCTTCGCTTCGCACTACGCGGCCTTGCGCGATGCGGGCGCCGCGTTCGTGGGCGGCTGCTGTGGTTCCACACCGGACTTCATTCGTGCCCTGGTGAGCGCTCGATGCGCCTCAAACTGATCAGTTGCGAAGTTCTGTTCCGCGAGATGTGCGATGCCTGCGCGCATTCGCCGCATCAGGTGGACTTGGAATTTCTGCCCAAGGGATTGCACGATCTGGGCAGCAAACCGATGGCGGCGAAAATTCAGGAGCTCGTGGACCGCACCCCCGCAGGCGTCTACGACGCGATTCTCCTCGGCTACGGGCTTTGCGGCAACGGGCTCGACGGGCTGACCGCGCGGCATACGCGACTAGTGTTGCCGCGCGCACACGACTGCATCGCGCTGCTGATGGGCAGCCGCGAGCGCTACCAGGCGTACTTCGAGGGCAACCCCGGCACTTACTACCGGTCGACTGGCTGGCTGGAGCGCGGTCAAGGCGTGCAGCAGTTGACGCACAACACGACCGGGTTCGACGAGCCGCTGGAAGCGCTGATTCGCAAGTACGGCGAGGACAACGGACGTTACCTCTACGAGAAGCTGACGCGCTACCGTTCGCAGTACCGCAAGCTCACGTTCATCGAGACGGGGCTGGAAGCAGGCGGGAATTTTGTCGCCGAGGCGGCCGCCGAAGCCAAGCAGAAGGGCTGGAATTTCGAACGGCTGTCAGGGAACCTGGCGTGGCTGCGGCGCATGGTCGAGGGCGAGTGGGCGGAAGCGGAATTTGTGGTCGCCGAACCGGGCCAGCGCATCGTGGCCAGCTACGACAAAGGTGTGGTAAAGGTGAAGCCATGACGCGGTTTGCGCGCAGCCGTTCGTGAAACTCGAACTCCATCCCCAAGCGCGGAAGACGCTGGCGGATCAGCTCTTTGCGGCAGGCGTCGAATTCCCCTGTGGCGGCGAGAATGCGTGCGGCGGTTGTAAGGTGCGGGTGCTCGCGGGCGAGGTACCGGTCACCTCGACGATGCAGGAAGCGCTCACCGAAAAAGAGATCCGCGAGGGCTGGCGCCTGGCCTGCTGCGCGTCCGCAGCGGGACCGGTTGTGGTTGAAGTCGAACAGTGGTCCCTGCGCGTGCTCACCGACGACGCGCAAGTGCCCATCGAGCCGCGCTCGGGACGGGGTGCGGTCATCGACCTGGGCACGACCACGCTCGTGGTCCAGGTAGTCGATCTCAGCAGCGGCGAAGTCCAGCGGGTGGAGACCGCGCTCAACCCGCAGGCGCGCTACGGGGCCGACGTGATGAGCCGCCTGCAATACGATCTTCAGCGACCGGGCGAACTGGGCCGCCTCATCCGCGAAGCGCTCGGAGGGATGCTGGGCGTCGAGCCTCTCCGCGAAGTATTGGTGGCGGGCAATACGGCGATGCACCATCTCTTCTGCGGCCTCGATGTGGAGCCGCTGACTCACACACCGTTCGCCTCACCCACACTGGGCAGCTATCGCTTCGAGAATTCGGATTTCGGATGGCCGGGGCCGGTCGAATTCCTGCCCTGCCAGGGCGGATTCGTCGGCAGCGATCTGCTGTGCGGCATCGTGGCCACGCAACTCGACGAACAGACGCGGCCATGCGCACTGTTCGACATCGGAACGAATGGCGAAGTAGTGGTGGGATCGGCCCAGGGAATTGTGTGTGCGTCGACCGCAGCCGGCCCGGCTTTTGAAGGCGGGCGCATTGGCGTGGGGATGCGTGCGGGCACGGGTGCGATCGACACGGTGCATGTGCGCGACGGCGCGTTCGAGTGCCACGTCATTGGCGGCGGACCGGCGCGCGGCATCTGTGGCAGCGGCCTGGTGGACGCGGCAGCGTGCGGAGTCGAACTGGGCCTGATCGCCGCCAACGGCCGCCTGACCAACGCCGACAAGCGCTTGCCGCTGGCCGAGGGCGTGTCACTGTCGCAGAGCGATATCCGCGAGTTGCAACTGGCCAAAGGCGCGATGGCGGCGGGTCTGCGCATGCTCGCCGGCGGAGGCGTCGAAAAACTTTGCCTGGCGGGCGCCTTCGGCAATTACATCCGGCAGACGAGCGCGCGCGCCATCGGACTGCTGCCCGACGACCTGGCGGTCGAACCGGTGGGCAACAGCGCGCTGCGCGGCGTTCGCACGTTGCTACTCACGCCCTCCACGCGTCATGCGCGCTTGAAGAAGATTGCGACACTGTCGCGGCATGTCGAACTCGCCGCCGACCCAGATTTCCAATACATATTCGCCGAGATGATGGCGCTCGCCCGCTACCGGCTGAGCGCCTGAGTATTCTGTGACCCGAGCAATTCCACTGGAACATCGCGCGGTCCAGAACCGGAGCATCCCGATTGTCGAGGAATCGGCATGGACTCCGAATGGCACGCAGTGGCGGAGCCGAGTGCTCACTGGAAACTGTTCGAAACGGAATGGACTTCTTGCACCAGCCTGGAGTATTTCGGATCCGAGCGCAGCGAATCGAATGCCGGATCGCTTTCCAAAAAGACCATCCAGCCTTCCCTGTCTTGCAGGGCACGATCAAGGAATTCCAGAGCTCCCGCTTTATCGCCGGCAAAACTCATACAGCGCGCGTCATCGACAAGACTTCTCAAGTGGCTCCCGTCACTGGAGGAGGTCACGGCTTTGAGCGATGCGGCATAACCCTCTTTTTCATACACCGTAACGATTTCTTTTTCGCCGTCAGTGGTGAAAATCAAGTGCGCAACCGCATCGAGTTCCTTCCAGGCACGGGGAACGTCTCCGGTCACCGAATAGGCCCACCACAGTTTGTAATGCGCGGTGAGAAAATCGGGATTCTCGTCCACGACCGACTGTATTTCCTGGATGGCCCGCGGATATTGGTGGTCCGTGTAGTGCAGCCAGCCCAAATTTGTGCGCAGGATTAGCGCTTTTGGATCCAGCGCCAAAGCCACGCGCATCTGCTTTTCGGCGTCCGGCAACCGTCCGCTGGTCATTAGCACCAAGGCATACCAGTGGCGAGCATCCACATTGGTGGGTTCCAACTGAATGGCCTGGAGAAGTTCTTTTTCCGCTGCGGCAGGATTCCACTCATAGAACCATTTGTTAAGTCCCAATGCGGCATGAGCCTCAGCAAGATCGGGGTCGGCGGCGATGGCCTGCAGGGCAGCAGCTTTGGCCTGACTATGCGCCTGATTGGTGTCCATAAAGCTATATTGGCCCATCAGATTGTAGGTAACGGCAAGCTCCGCATAAGCGCGCGCATACTGTGGATCCTGCGCCACAGCCGTTCCAAAACTCTGCAGCGCATTGCCCAACCCAATCCTGGAGCGCTGCGCAACGTAGTAGAGCCCTTGCAGGTAGGCATCGTGCGCGGCGTTGTTGATCGGGGTGTGCTCCGCCGTCTTTCCGGCGAGCAATGTCAGCGACAGGGAGTGCGCCACGGAGCCGGTCAGGTGGTTTTCAAATTTCAGAATCTGCCCCGTGTCTCCATCGAAGGTATCGGCCCAGACATGCGTTTGATCGTCGCCACGAATTAACTGTGCCGTTACATGGAGATGGTCTCCCTCGGATTGCACGCTACCTTCGAGAACATACTGCACGCCCAGTTCCTGGGCAATTTGCCGGATGGTTTTGCTGGTGGACTTATAGGACATCGCCGAGGTGCGCGCGATCACCCGTAATTGGCCGCCCTCAGATCGCGCAAGTCCGGTAATCATTTCCTCGGTGACCCCGTCGGACAAGTATTCCTTGGAGGGATCGCCAGTCAGATTGGTGAAGGGCAGAACCACTATAGAGACGGCGCTGTGGGACTCGGCATTCCCGAATCTTTTGTAGCTGAAATAGCCAGCGGCGATAACCACCGCCAGAACCCCGACAGTAGTCGACGCCTTCGCCCAAAACCAGCGGCCACGGCGCTGGTGCGGAACCGAGACTGCCATCCGAACCGGCGACTCGTCGTCAGTCTCCTCCTCGACCACCATGCCGGTCTCGGACTGCGCGGACTCGAGCATTCGCTCGCCCCGGGTGGCGCCATCCCGGGGAATCTGCTCGACCGTCGCTGTGAACTGGTATCCCTTGCCTGGAATCGTAACCACAATGGGGTCGGCTTGCTGATTGGTGGCCATGGCCTTGCGCAGGAGAAAAACATGCTGGGTGAGATTGCTCTCCTCGACAAAGGAGTCAGGCCAGACGGCGGTCAGCAACTGGTCCTTGGTGACCACCTGATGCGGGTGCGTCGCCAGATACAGGAGCAGATCAAAGGTCTTGGGATTGAGCGCAACGAGGCGGTTATCGCGCCGGAGCGAGCGGGCGTCGGGGTCAAGCTGGTATCCGGCAAATTGAATCAGAGCCTTCACTGCCAACACTTTGGGAATATTTATAAAAATTGAGAACTTTTGAGCAACGCTTTCATGACATCCGCCCGAGGTTCTGAGAAAACTTGTAGCCGGCAAAAGAAGCCGTTCGCCAACGAGCCCAATAGCGTAACAAGCCCGCGGAGTTGACACAAGGGCTTTTCACTCGTGCTTGAGCTGCGCGGAAACGACATGGAGAAAGAACGACGGGGGAGGGTCAGATCGTAAATTCTCCATGTCTACCGCGACGGGCGCCCGCCAGATGGGGCAATGGGGGAGTGGACCGGAGTAGTCGAAGCCGGACGCTTGCCCCACCTGCGGGGTCTGCCGAGATTCTTCCGCTAGCCGATGCGCTGCTCCCGACCGGCTTGAACGCGCCAACACTGCAGTTACGGCGTAGAGAACGACGAGCACCTACGTCGATTTTTTCCCTCATCACGAAAGTCATTCAGTCATTCAACCCGTCACTTCCAAGGTTCAAACAAACTAGGAGAGCTCTCATGAAATGTTCCATTGGATACAAGGTTCTGGGATTGGTAACGCTGGCCCTTTTTGCAGTGGCAGTCATGGCGCAACAAGGCAGCACGGGGACGGTCTCGCAACAAGAACTCGTCCCGCGCGCGACGCAAGCCGGACATGTTTTCTTGCCGGAAAGCAGCAAGCAGCAGCCCGCAGGGTTTGCGCACACAAACTATGTGCTGAGCAGCGTCGACGGCAACAAGCCCGCGCCGATGTCAGCACCAACCGTCAGGGCGATTGTCAGCCCGTCGGATGTCAACCCAGCAACAATTGCCCTAACACAAATGGCTGAGACCCCGAATTCGATGGGCTGCATCTATGTAAAGAACCCAATCACCGCCGGATGCCTGCCCAACGTGACTGGCGGTGGACCGAGCGCTGCCGGCTATGGCGCCATCGTCATCGTGGACGCCTTCGATAACCCGGACGCAGCCAGCGATCTGGCCACTTTCGACGCGCAATGGCCGCTGCCAGCGGCGAACTTCACGAAAATCTACGCCAACGGCGACGGGGCTTGCACCACGCCTCCAGCCAACGCGGAGTGGGCGATGGAGGAGTCGCTGGACATCGAGTGGGCGCACGTTTTCGCGCCTAAGGCAGCCATCGTTCTGGTCGAGGCTTGCAGTAACTACGACACCGAGCTGTTCTACGCTGAGCAGGTCGCGTTCAACTACATAGTCACCAACTATCCCGCGGGTGGACAAGTTAGCAATAGCTGGTCAGGCAGCGAGTTTTCGGGCCAGATCGCCGACGACCCGTTCTTCGCCGACTTCAGTTACAACGGCGCCGATGGGTATAAAACCCCGATCCTCGCCCTCGTTGCCGCAGGCGATAACGGCTACGGCGCACAATATCCCAGTACCAGTCCCTGGGTAATTTCCGCAGGCGGCACCTCGGTGTACCGCAAAGCAACCAACGACTACTACTACTCCGAGGGCTGCTGGAGCGGTTCCGGCGGCGGCGTCAGTGCGCAAGAAACCTACGTCACCAGTTGGACCGGCGGCAACATCGGACCTTGGGCGAACTTCCAGTTTCCGATCTTCGGCCAGACCGCCCGCGTCACACCCGACCTGGCGTTCAACGCCGATCCCAATAGCGGCGTCTGGTTTTACTCGCAGTACGGTCTAGGTGGCTGGGCGGTCGTCGGGGGCACCAGTGTTTCGACTCCGGCGCTGGCCAGCATCATCAACCGCTCGAACAACCGGCTGGGATCGGTTTTCTTGACTCCGATCACCAGCGGCGGCGACTATTTCAACACCGAAGAAAACAACCTTATCTACTCCCAACTGCCGACGTATGCGGCGTATAAGACGAATTTCTACGACGTTAAAACCGGCTCCAACGGCGGCCCGAAAGTCGGCGCATCCTATGACGAGTGCACCGGCGTGGGAACCCCGCGCGGCCTGCTCGGCAAGTAAGCCTTGTTTTCTCCCGCAGTCGATTAGACCGCGGATTGATGAGGCCCTGCTCTGCGGGGCCTCCTTTTTTTGGTGCTTGCGGTAGAGTTTCTCAGGAGAATGCGATGAGGCTGTCTGGAAGTATTGGAGTTGTGGCGGCGGTAATGGTGGTGCTATCGTCTGTGACTCCGATGTGCGCGCAGAACGGCGTTGTTCCGTGGGATTTTCCCGATTTTTCGGCCACCCAAGTCATTTCATTCGCAACCTACGACATGACGATGAAAGTGTACCGTTCCGGTCCCAGCGTGCGGATGGAGCGAAGTCCTGCCTGGTCGACGCTGTATATGCCAGTCACCGGAAAAATCTATAACCTGACCACGTACCCTGACGGCAGCCACAAGTGCGTTGTGTTGCGGCCCGACCAGGTAAAAATGCTGCCCAGCCCCCTGGAGTTGCTGAACGGCAATAAGGTGGAACGGACCTCGGCCGGCACCGAAGTTGTGGAAGGCCACACTTGCAAGGTTGAAGACGTCGTGGTTACCAGGGCGGACGGTCAAATCATCCGCTCCAAGGTGTGGGAAGCGGAGGATCTGAAAGGTATCCCCGTGAAGATCGAATCGCAGCTGCCATCTCACAAGGTCTCAGCCGTATACCGCGATATCGTGCTCGGCACTCCCGATAAAGCGCTCTTCACGCCTCCCGACAAGTGCATTCCCTTTGAAAAAATGGGCCAGGTAGTGGAACAGAAAATATTCAAATGAAGCGCCGCCGCGCGCGATAGCGGAATTAACAAAGGGCTGGAGCGGTCGTACCGTGATCTCGAGTCCAGGTTATTGGCCTTTACTTTTTTCCGGCTCCTTCTTACCTTATTTCCGATGCCCGTTTACTTCAGCGCTGAACTCTTCCGCTTCCTCGCCCGCCTCAAGCGCAACAACAATCGCGACTGGTTCCTGGCCCACAAGGACGAATACGAAAGCTCGGTGCGCCAGCCGGCCCTGCGCTTTATCGCAGACTTCGCCGTGCCCCTCTATGAAATTTCGCCTGATCTAGTCGCCGATTCCCGGCCGTCGCGCGGCTCGCTATTTCGCATCTACCGCGACACGCGCTTCTCTTACGACAAGCGCCCTTACAAGACTCACGTCGCCATGCGCTTCTCCCACCGAGGCAAGGACGTTCACTCTCCCGGCTTTTATCTTCATCTTCAGTCCGGAGGCTGTTTCGCCGCGTGCGGCCTGTGGCATCCCGAGCCGCCGACCCTGCTCAAAATCCGCACCGCCATCGTGTCGCGCCCCGAGGAATGGCGTAAGGTCCGCAAACTTCTCAACTGGGACGATGCCGGTAAGCTCAGCCGCTCTCCACGCGGATTCCCCGCCGATCACGAATTCGTCGAAGACCTCAAGCTGCGCGATCTCGGCACTGCCGTGGACTTCACTGACAATCAAGTCTGTGGCCCCAAGTTCATGTCGATCTTCGCCGCCGCCTGCCGCAAGATGTCCCCCGTCGGCGCGTTCCTCAGCAGCGCCGTCGGACTGAAGTTCTAGGATCCGCGAAACCTCTCCGTCTTTAACGACCAAACAGGAAGTTTCGGTCTAGAATGAAAACAACGGGGCAGTTCCGTTCGCAGGGACTCAGCCTGATCGTTGACCCAGGGATTGCATTAGAACGGAGTTCGTTCATCGGTGAAGGTCGGCATAGATTTCGGCACTACACGGGTGGTGGCTGCGGCCGTGGATCGCGGTAACTATCCACTCATCAACTTTGAAACTCCGGATGGGAACTCGCGCGAGTGGTTCCCTCCCCTCATCGCCGCGCGTGGAGACAGGCGCCTCTACGGCTGGGACGCATGGCTGCGGCAAGGGCAACCGGGCTGGACAGTGATCCGCTCGCTGAAACGTTGCCTGAAGGACGCCGGTCCTGAGACACGGATAGAGATCGGAGGCCAGGCGTTTGGAGTCGGGCAACTTTTGCAGGAAATGATGGCGGCTCTGCGCTCGCAACTGCGCGAGCACTCCACCTTGCCGGACGATGGCAACAGGCCCCTGGAAGCAATGCTGGGAGTGCCCGCAAATGCGAACAGCAATCAGCGCTTTCTTACCACCGAGGCCGCTCGCGATGCGGGGTTCGAAGTTCTCGGACTGTTGAACGAACCCTCAGCGGCAGCGGTCGAATTTGCCCATCGGGACCTGGTGAACCGCAAGGGCCGTTCCGGGGGCCGGCTCCTGGTCTACGATTTGGGCGGCGGCACGTTCGACGCTTCGCTCATCGAACTGGGCGACGGCGAACACTCCATTGTCGCCTCCGACGGCATTCCAACGTTGGGAGGCGACGACTTTGACGAGATTCTGGCGGAGCTGGCTCTGGATGCCGCTGGAATCTCTCTCGACGAAGGGAACGACCTCTCCGCCGGGGAATGGTTCGTGCTCCTGGACGAGTGCCGCGAGAAGAAGGAAGCGCTCAGTCCCAACACGCGCAAACTGACCGTCGATCTCGAGCGTGTACGGAACAACTGGAGCGAGGTTTCCGTCAGTACGAGTGCGTTCTACGAACGATGCCGACCGCTGATCGAGTCAACGCGCGTCGTCGTCGATGAATTGCTGGCAGCGCACCCGGAACATCCTCTTGATTCCCTCTATGTCACCGGTGGCGGTTCGGAGTTACCACCGGTCGCGCGCATACTGCGGGAGAGTTATGGAAGGCGGGTGCGGCGCTCGGCGTACATGCGATCGGCGACGGCCATCGGATTGGCCATCCGGGCGGATACCCAATCCGGCTGCGTCTTGCGGGAGCGGTTCATGCGGAACTTCGGATTGTGGCGAGAGGCGGACGGAGGACGCGACGTGGTGTTCGATCTCGTGTTCCCCCGCGGCACGGAATTGCCGGGCCCCAAACAACCGCCGCTGCGGAGCGTGCGTTCTTACCGCCCTGCCCACAATGTCGGACATTTCCGTTATCTGGAATGCGCGCGGCTGGCGCAGGACGGCCGTCCGGTAGGAGAAATTGCCGAGTGGGACGACATCCGATTCCCCTTCGACCGAGGCCTGCAGGGCTCGCCGGACCTGGCTGCGGTGCCCGTGAGGCGAACCCAGGCAGCGGCGGACTTTGTCGTTGAGGAAACCTACACCTGCGACAGCAGCGGCAATCTGGCCGTGGCGATTTCCAACAAATCCACCGGGTATGAGAAAAGGTTCCGCCTTGGCCGATGGTCTGAAAAGCAACCGAAGATATTGTCCAGCCGTCCAGCCAAGCGCCGCGCCTAGCGGGTTGCGCGCCATTCGCAGGCCTTCCCGCTATGATTGCGGAACGAACCTGCCTCCCGATGGAATTGGGCGGCAGCAGCTAAACAGTGCGATCCGGATGAACTTCTACCGCCGGTTGGCCGCTTCCCGCGACCTCGGGGAGAGGAAGGTGTCCAGTCCAGTTTGCCCAACCCCAGAAGATCGCCGTGGTTGAACTGAGCAGTCCTGCGACCGTGCCGATCAAGCGCGGACTGTAGTGGGTGGAAGCGATCCCGGCGCCCATCATCGATACCATCATCATGGTCCAAGTGAGCGTTTCGATCGTGGCGAAGACGCGTCCTCGATAGCGGTTGGGGACCGTGCGCAAGAGATAGGAGTAGTTCAGGACCGAGTTGATCGCCATGCCACTGCGCGACAGCAAGATGAAAAGCAGAGCCAGGTCAAAGCGCTGCGCCCGGCTAAAGAGAACGTAGGCGGCTCCATGGACAATGTAGTCGATAAAAACGGTGAGCTTGTAGGCATCGAAAGAGAGTCGTCGGCCGAGCCAGTGTGCGAAAGCGCCCCCAAGCAGCAGCCCCAGTCCGGCACAGCCCCAGATCATTCCAATACCCGAAGCTCCCCGGTTGAAGACCACTTCGCCGAAAAGAGTAAACAGGATCTGCGCCGCGCCGCCTCCCGTGGCCCAACCCACCGAAAGCAGCGCGATGGCAAGTACAAGCGGCACCGAGCGCATGTAGCGTAGGCCTTCGCGATACTCGCGCCAGGGACGGATCACCTCATCTTCAGCCAACAGCTTGCGCTTGGCGCGAAAGCCTGCCGCATCCGGCGCTCGCAGGCGCCCGATGCACCAGGCGGAAAAGACAAACGAGAGGGCATTGAAGACAAATGCCCATTTGTAGCCGATGGCGACCACCGTGGCGCCAAGAAAGGTTCCCACCGTCAGCGTCATCCACTGGGTGGTCTGCGTCAGCGAGTTGGCGGTGTGGATTTCTTCCCGACTCGCAATTGTTGGCAGGATTGCAGAACGCCCCGCGGTGAAGAAGGGCGAGGCCACCATGAGCAGAGCGCTGAACAAATAAAGCACCCAGATGCGATGCGCCGTCACCGCAAAGATGAAGCCGAGCGCCACCAGCGCGCGCATGAGGTCGCTCGCAATCATGATCCGTTTGCGGTCAAAGCGATCGAGCAGCACACCCGCGACCGGCCCCATCGTGATGGCCGGAATGGCGCGTGCCAGGAGCACGCCGGTGACGACCAACCCGGAATGAGTAAGCGCCATGGCCAACGCGAAGACGGCGATGTTGTTGAAATGGTCGCCAATTTCGCTGACAATCTGGCCGGTCCAGGTAAAGCGATAATTGCGATTCCGGCTGAGCAGGTTGAAGAAGTCGTGCATCAGCTCACCAGCCTTCCGGATGATTGGGTCGACCGGGTCGAGTTATCGTGACTCATCCCTTTGAGCGTATCAAATTCGAGGGCGTTGTCAGACGCGGTGTGTGTGATCCGAGAGCTCGCTTGGGCTGACCTTACGCCGTCTCCTGCCGCGTAATGCCGGTCATCCTTTGAGACAAGGGAAATCTTCAGAGGAAGTACTCTTGGTTGCCGGCTCGGAGGGAACGTAGCACTCGACTCGATTCCGGCCTTTGCTCTTTGCTTCGTACAGCGCTAAATCGGCTGCCTGCAAGGCTAGGTTCATGTCCAGCTTGGCTTCCTTTATGGTGCTGACTCCGACACTGACGGTTACCGGGATGGCAAACTGGCCGATCGCCATCTTGTCCGTCGCAATGCTCAGGCGCAACCGCTCCGCGACCACCATGGCCGCGCTGAGTGCGCAATTCGGAACCAGAACTAGAAACTCTTCCCCCCCAAAGCGTCCGACCAAATCGTAAGGGCGCAACGCCGACGCCATTCGCAGCGCGAGTTGCTTGATCACCTGGTCGCCCACGAGGTGCCCATAAGTATCGTTGATAACCTTGAAGTGATCGACATCCACCATCAGCACGCTCAACTGCTGGCTCGCGCGTTCACACCGCGATGCCTCCCGCTTCAGCAGTTCGAGGATCGCTGCCCGATTATAGATGCCGCTCAGAAAATCATGGGTCGCGCGATATTCGGCCGTTTCCAGAGCGCACACCAACCGGCGTTCCAGATCGAGGATGCGGCTGCCAACGCGCAGCCGGGCTCGCAACTCCTGGGCGTCGAAAGGCTTTTTCAAATAGTCGTCCGCCCCCGCATCCAAACCCTCCAGAATGTCCTCTTTCTGTCCCTTGGACGTCAGCAGCAATACGTAGGTATAGAACTCGCGGTGAATGGCTCGTACGGCTTTGATGACTTGCGTACCGTCCAAACCCGGCATCATCCAGTCCAGAATCGCCAAGCGTGGAGCATCCGGTTTCAGCAGTTCGCGCTGCGCGTCAACGCCGTTGTACACGATCTCGACCTGGTAACCCCACTTGGTCAGCAGGCTACCGAGCAACTTGCACGATATCCGATCATCATCCGCGATCAGAACTCTGGACATGTTTCCTGCCTCAATTCCACCAATGCCGTTTCCAGCGCTTCCATCTGCTCTTTGAGTTGCGGGAACGCTTCTTCCGCGTGGCGCAGATCCCGCTCCCGGCCCATCGTCTCCAACACCAGTGCCGCTTGCGTGGCTGCCCGGCTGCCGAAAATGCTTACCGTACCCTTCAGTTTGTGCGCCGCGCGTTCCAGACCGCCCGCATCCTGGCTCGTCACCGCCTCCGAAACCTGCTGCATCATGGGTCCGGATTCGTCCAGAAAAGCGTCGATCAGCTCCCGAAGAAGTTGCTCGTCCCCTTCCAGCCGGCTCAGAAGCTCGGCCCTGTCCATGACGTCGTTCGCCGCCATCGCCGAAGTGTTCTTTGGTTCTGACTGGCGCTCTGACTGACGTTCTGGCCGGCCGGCGGCTCGATTCGCGCCTCGCCGGGCAAGCATTGCCAGTAGTTCCGGGCGGTGAATCGGCTTCGACAAATAGTCGTCCATCCCCGCCTGCAAACAACGCTCGCGATCCCCAGCCATGGCGTGTGCGGTGATGGCCACAATGGGCACATGGGTCCCAGTCTTCTTCTCTTGATCGCGAATCTGACGCGTGGCCTCGAGGCCGTCCAGCACGGGCATCTGCACGTCCATCAGAATCAAATCGAAATCGCCCTCCCGCCACCTGCTCACGGCATCCGCGCCAGTTATCGCCAGGGATACCCGATGGCCCGCTTTCTCCAGCAGCGCAATGGCCAGCTTCTGATTCACTGGATTGTCCTCGGCCACCAGTATGCGCAGCGGAAATGCGGCGGCGGTCTCGCTCGTCGACGGCGGAGGAGCTACCGTTTCCGCCTGCGGCTTTCCCAGAACCCGGCGGATCGACAGCAGCAGGGTCGAGGCTTTGATCGGCTTGATCAGGCACGTCCCCACCCCCAGTTCCCGGCACTTTGCCATGGCCGAGCTCTGATCGGCGGAGGTCAGCATCATGATGGTCGCATCCTTCAGCTCCGGCTGCGCGCGGACCTTGCGAATGACCTCGAAGCCATCCATTCCCGGCATCTTCTCGTCGAGCAGAACCAGGCGATACGGGTGACCGGCGACAAACGCTTCTTCCAGCTTCTGTAGTCCCTCCGACCCGGAAGCTGCCTCTTCGGGCTGCATTTGCCACCGCTTCGTGATCTTGCCGAGAACGCACCGATTGGTCGCATTGTCGTCGATGATCAGCAACGACAGCCCCCGCAGTTCTTCCAGCGCCGCGGGCGCGATCCGGCCTGCGCTCGCTGCGGACACTCTCCCGAAACTTATCGTGAAGTGGAACACCGAACCCACCTCGGGCGTGCTTTCCAGCCACACTCCTCCGCCCATCAACTCCACGATCTTCTTCGAGATCGCCAGCCCCAACCCCGTGCCCCCAAACTGCCGCGTCGTCGAAGAATCTCCCTGCTCAAAGGCATGAAACAGTTTGGCTTGAATCTCCAGTGGAATCCCCATCCCGGTATCGCGGATCGCGAAGTGCAGCCGCGGATCTCCGGGCCCGCTCGGCTCCAGGCTGACGTTCACCACCACTTCTCCTAGCTCCGTGAACTTGATCGCATTCCCCACCAGGTTCAACAACACCTGCCGCAACCGCAAAGAATCGCCCACGATTTCGAGCGGCACCTCGGGAGCAATGCAGAGGGCCAACTCCAACCCCTTCTTGTGCGCCAGAATGGCTACGCTGTTCATGGCATCGCCGGTCAACTCCTCAACGTTGAAGGGCTGCGGATCCAGCACGATCTTTCGCGCCTCGATCTTGGAATAGTCCAAAATGTCGTTGATCAGGGTGAGCAGCCTCGCCCCAGAGCTCTTGACCATTTCCAGGTAACCGCGCTGTTCCTCCGTCAACTCCGTGTCCAGCGCCAGGCCGGTCATCCCCAGAATGCCGTTCATCGGAGTCCGGATCTCATGGCTCATGTTGGCCAGAAACTCGCTCTTGGCGCGATTGGCGCCTTCGGCTGCGTTCCGGAGCTTGGCCGCCTCCCGAAGTTGCTGCCGGATGGTTTTTGTCTGCTCATGGACTCGTTTCCGCAGCACGAACACCCAAGCCAGGACCACCAGAGTGAACACCGCCGCCGCGCCCAGCACGAACATGGCCCGAGCCGGGGTCCACCAGGAAGGACTTTCGATCACGACAACGTCCTGCGGCGAGCGCAGCAGGATCCGAAAAGACTTGGGAACCAAGAAGCCTTCCACCGGCGTGGCTTGGGGATCAGACTGCACCGAGCAGATTCCAGTTATTCTGATTTTGGTTCCGTCTTTCCAAGCAGGTAACACGCGCGCGCCGGATTGGGCGGGGAGGACAACTGAAAAGACAAACCCGCCTGAGGCCAACACGATGGTTGGGTCGGTTGCGGCGCTGTCCTTTCCAATTAATTGGCCCTCGATCTGAACCAAGCCTGCATCGTGATCGCCTGGCAGCGCCTGGTCGGCCGTAACTGCTACGGCAGGGATCGGCTTCTGGACACTTGCTACTTTGTAGATGGCTTGGGTCAAGGTTGGCGTGAATTCGCCGATCATGGGAAAGCCGATCACATCGACCAGTGCTCCGGGCCGCAGAGTGGTGGTCTGGTCTGTCTGGGCACAGAGACCATGTGGTCCGTCCTGGATGCAGAGCAATCGGCCTGGCCAAAGCAATGTGACAACCCCGCGTATGTGGACCCGGTGATGCAGGGCGGGACTGGGAGTGTAGCGCAGCAGACTGTCCACGGCCTCGACCGGGAGCGCGAAAGGATGGGCAGGCGCGGGTTCCTCAACTCTCACGGCGGCGCGATCGGGAAGGAACAGGTGAGCCCCACTGATCTGCCGCTGGTGATTGAACAGAGGGGCCGCATTGCCGCGCAGCTTTACCTTGGCGTCCACCAGATAGGTGTAATCCGCTCCTGGCTCCCTTACGGTCAAGGCGGTGATGAGGCCGTCGCTTAGAGCCAGATCCAGGAAGACATTCGTGCCGGACTCCCGGACCGCATGCACCACTCCTTCGATCTCCACCCACTGGCTGTCGTCGTCGCCAGTCAGCATCTCGGTCATGGTGACTCTGGGTGCGGCCGCAGGCAGATGGGACTTCCCAATCACGTGCGCCACGGTGGCACTGACTATAGGAGCAAAATCCCCTGCGGCGCTTGTGCCGGCTATCTCGACCAAGTCGCCCGCTTTGAAAGGAATCTCACGTGTAGACGAAAGGGGAACATAGATGCAACCGGTCGAGTCACAAACAAAGAGCAGGTGATACCTCGGATCGATGGCTGAGTTGTAGTCAGTGACTACTGCGCGCAGATGCACGGGATACTTCCGCGCCGCCTCCTCGATGGTCAGACTGTGGGCAGCATGGGCCGTGGTCAGGACCGCTAAGGACTGGCGGTCGGCTCGCGTTTCCTGAGCGACTGAAGCAGCCGGGCCCAGCAGCATAAGCATCGCAGCGATTAGGACGGGCCCAGCGGAGTGCCTGGCAAACGCCGCCTTGAAGGTGCACCGCCGACTTCTATCCTTCGCCGGCCAAGGAGTGGCTCGTTGGCTAAGTTGAGGTCGCCATTGCCTCATCATTCCGGAACAACCCTCCCTTACGGATATCTGGCCTGCCAGTTTTCGGCCGTTGAATCGAGCAATGGGAATCTCCCGCTATCGGATCACCCCTAACATCTATTCATCGGCATTTTCTGACCTGAGGTGATGTTACCGGCGTGCGTCGGCCAGCGGGAACGCGAGCGTCATTCACCTTGCACACCAGACACCAAAGGATTCCTCAGTCTCCGCGAACTCGGTCGCGTGGACAAACTGGCCTGGAAGCAAGCGCTTGCCGCACAACTTTCCGCTCAACCAATGCCGCCGTCCGATCGCTTTTGCCTATCTGCTTGTCTGGATTCTGGAATCTGCGCTCGCTTTCTAGACAAGAACTCGAAAATCGCGGATGCAATCAAGCACCGGCACAGCGCAGCGCACTGATGGTTGGCCGACCTCCGGCCGTCAAACAACCTAATGAGCTGCAACTACACCAGAATGTTCAATGTGTAGAAATTGACAGGCGCTTGCGGCGGATCGGAGAGCAGCTGTGACCCGTCTCGCACAGTTGCGTAATACTCGACTGTGCCATCAGCTGCCTCAAAGGGACCGAGTCTCGCTGTGTAAACACTGCGTCCAGCATGGGCGGCTGTCGAACTCTGCCATGGACGGGTTCCTTGGCGGCGCGTGAGCAGCTTGACCTCGGCGACTTCCTCATGGCCCGGAGCAACATGGCCCGGCGCAACGATGAAGATACGGAGCGATTCGCCCGGTTTAAGAAGCGACGGTCGAGTGGGGATGAACAGACGAGGTGGATTGGCTCCCTCAGGTGAGATGGCCGCCGCATAGGCTTGATCCATTTCCGGTGGCAACTCACCAACAAACTCCTTGATCGAGAGGCGCAGGCGCTCCAGCGAAATTCGAACGAACTTGTTTTGCATGGATGCCAGCTGGCCCTGGTCGTTGCGCGTCGCGATCACCGCCTGATATTCAATCATGGCCGCTCGCACCTGCGGCGCCATCGCCAGCCACAACGGAATGCCGCTTTGCACAACTTGCGCGCGCGCCTCGTCCTGCTTGCCCGCGGCCCTAAGTTCCACGGCATGTCGTAACACAGCATCGAGCTTGTGCGCTGTTTCAAAGGCGTCGCAGTAGGGAACCATGAAGCCGACAAAACCTGCGAAGTACCCTATGCGATCGCGTTCCAAGGGTGATGCAGCTCGGGACGCGAGTTGGCGGAAGCGCTCAGCCGTTTCGCGCTGCTGAAGCAATCCGGAAAGCTCAGGTTCATTGTCCGCATAGTTAAAAGCTTCGCTGTAGTCGCCTGTGAGTTCGACACGATTCGCGAATCCTGCCTCATCGTAATTGCCAAGAAACGTCGATGAGATCGCATGCTTCCGGTCGCAATCGTCAAAAAGAGTTGCCAGCTCCACGGCCCGCGCGCCGGAAGCCTGGGCGGCGCAGAAGTTGCGATAGTGGGCGGTTGCCGTGAGTTGGCTGTCCCAACTGGCGCGGGCAAGGTAGGTCGCGGTGGGATCGATGATGCGGTGCCGCCAGTGAATGCCAAGCACGCCCTGGCAGCCGAAATCCTGGGCCCGCTTCATGTCGGTCTCAAAGCGGCTGGCGCGAAACTGGGGAAACCACATGGACGGATCGTCTTCAATCCACGGAATGGGCCAGCGCTCACGGCTCCCCAATTTGCCAAATGCTTCATTCACAGGATCCCATCCCAGCGAGTCGCTCAATGCGGAGAAGACTATGTCTTCGGGCAGGCGCTGATGCAAGGACTCGAAATACCGCGTCACGCCGCCCCAACCGGCGAGCACCAACCGCTTGCTGGGGGCGTGCCGCTTCAAAAAGTCGTGGGCCTGCGCAAACGGCGCAGTCGACAGCGGTACGTTCTTGTCGCGGCTGTCCCAGTTCGCGCCCTCGTCTTGCCAGAGCCAGACATCATCCACCATCGGATAGCGCTCCAGCAGGTCGGCAAGCCGGCGCTCCAGCAGGTCGCGCGCAGTGTTCGACTCAATGAAACCGCCGGGGTGCAAGAGCGCTTCGGGAGGCAGGGCGCGAACGATTTCCGCCGGGTTCTGATAGGGCTCAAAGCCAATTCCGGTACGGATTCCAAGTTCTCCGGCAAAGCTGAAGGCGGCGCGCATCATCGCCGTCGTACGGCTGGCGATATCCCAAGTGTCTGCACCGAGGCGCGTGGCATCGGCTCCGAAAGTTTCCGTGTCGAAAAACTGCGCCGCACCCATCTTGAAGGTAGAGGTTCGCTGGGGCAGATATCCCCAACTGGTGAGCGTCGTGTCTTCGAGTGACGCCCGGTGCCCGCTGCCGGCAAAGTCAAACGACAAATAGGACTCCGCCAGAGGTCCCGGCTCATTTTGCGTGTACACATGCAGACCAAACAGGTTGAAGCGCATGCGCAGCATGGCCGCGAAGTATGCCTTGAAATCTTCGTCGTTATAAACGCTAATGCAA